>ERZ1026968.13-NODE-13-length-121768-cov-9.183136_pt1 | contig 121768 bp, 113 predicted proteins | sample MGYA00519295_ERZ1026968 | MGnify/ENA primary metagenome ERZ1026968 (study PRJEB26926, sample SAMN06164480) | human gut metagenome | biome: ENVO:00009003; feature: ENVO:2100002; material: ENVO:00002003 | host: Homo sapiens | place: USA | collected 2012 ...
CCGCCGCCTCGTTGCCGTCCATCGTCTTGTATCTTCTTGCCATATCTTTTCCTCCGGAATATGTTTTTTAATTTACTGTTTTGAGTCTAACACTTTAAAATTAAACTGTAAATATCAAAATCCTGTTAACTGTGCGCCAAATTATACTTGTACTTTTTGAAATAGTGTATTATAATTATAACTCAATGTGCTGTGGATATAGGGAAAGAATTCCGCTTTTTTGGGAATGCTTATAAGGCCGCAGCATTTTAGGCACTATTCTACTAATAATAACGAAAGGAGCCTTTCGCCATGGTGAATATAAGTAACGAGCGTGGAAACATCAGCATCACCAGTGAGGTCTTCACGAATATCGCGGGACTTGCGGCCACAAGCTGCTTCGGCGTGAAGGGTATGGCGGGCCGCAGCAAGGAAGGCGGCGCTCTTCAGCTTCTGAGGCGCGAATCCATGTCCAAGGGCGTTGTCGCTCACTTTAACGACGATGATACCCTGTCCCTTGAACTCCATATCGGCGTGGATAACGGCGTCAATATCAGCGCCGTGTGCCGCAGCATTATCAAGGAAGTCCGCTACAAGGTCGCCAACGCCACAGGCGTGCCTGTCAAGAGCGTGGACGTTTATGTCGATACCGTGATCATCGGATAAATATATAAAATCCCTCCCGGAGGTGCTTTTGCTTTGAGAGAATATATTGACGCCGCAACGTTTAAAGATATGATACTGTGCGCTGACGCGGCGCTTGCAGCAAATACACAGCAGATAAACGAGCTCAACGTTTTTCCCGTTCCCGACGGTGATACGGGCACAAATATGGGTCTTACCCTGAATACAGCGGCAATTCAGCTCAGGAAAAAGGAGTTTTACGCCGTTGACGCGGTTGCCGACTGCGTCGCCGGTGCGCTGCTGCGCGGTGCGCGCGGCAACTCCGGCGTTATCCTGTCCCTGCTCTTCCGCGGCATTTCCCGCAGGCTCAAGGGCATGGAGACCGTCGGTGCAAGGGAGTTCGCCTACGCTATGGAGGACGGCGTTGACGCAGCCTACAAGGCAGTAATGAAGCCCGCCGAGGGCACGATCCTCACCGTCGCGCGCATGGCTTCCGCCGCTGCGGTGGAATACGCGAAGAAAGGCAGCGATATCGAGGAAATGCTCGATACGGCCCTTAAAATAGGCGCAGAGGCCCTGGAAAACACCGTGAACCTCAACCCCGTGCTGCGCAAGGCAGGAGTTGTCGACGCAGGCGGAAAGGGCTACATAGTCATTTTTGAGGCTATGCTGGCTTATCTGCGCGGCGAGGTCGCCGCTCCCAAGGCTGCCGTTGAGATCGGAGCGATCGCCAACGAAAACGGCGCGTTCGATGTTTTCGACACCGAGGAGATTACTTTCGCGTTCGACACGGTGTTCATTGTCCGCAAGCAGGAGCCCAACGTCGATCTTACGCCGCTGCGCGCATACCTTTCCAGCATCGGCGACAGCCTTGTTATAGGCGAGGACGACGAAGCCTTCAAGGTGCATGTACACACCAATATCCCCGGCGAGGCCCTCACCAAGTCGCAGAGCTACGGCACGCTGGAGCTTGCAAAGATAGAGAATATGCGCACCCAGCATGAGGATATACTCGCGGGCAAAAAGGCTCAGAGCACCGACGATCTCGAGGAGATCGAGAAAGAGCTTGAAAACGCCGACGCCTCCGCCTCGCCCGAGAAGCGCTGCGGCGTCGTAGCCATATGCGCGGGCGAGGGCATGGCTCAGCTGTTCAGGGAAATAGGAGCCGATACCATCGTCACCGGCGGCCAGACCATGAACCCCTCCACCGCCGATATCCTCAAGGAGATAAACCGCACCCCCGCCGAGGTGGTATTTGTTCTTCCCAACAACAAGAACATCATTATGGCGGCCGAGCAGAGCATCCCCCTCTGCGAGGATAAAATGGTCGTTGTTATCCCCACAAAGACGGTTCCGCAGGGGATCACCGCCCTGCTTAACTTCGACCCCGATAAGGAGATATCGGATATCGCCGAGGCGATGAACGAATCAATCCAGAGCGTTCACACCGCTCAGGTGACCTATGCCGCGCGCGACTCCGATTTCGACGGCTATGCAATCCACGCGGGTGAATATCTTGCTCTGCTTGACGGCAAGCTCATCGGCAGCTTTACCGAAACGCCCAAAATGCTCGAAAGTATGTGTGAGGCGTTTACGGAGTTCGAGCCCGAGCTTCTGACTGTTTACTACGGCGATGATGTGACGCAGGACGAGGCTGAGGAGGCCGCCGCCGTGCTTGAGGACAAATTCCCAGACGCGGAGGTCACGGTCGTAAACGGCGGCCAGCCCGTGTATTACTACATGATATCGGTCGAATAAAATAAAAGCAAAAATGCAGGCTCCTTCATTTTGAGAGCCTGCATTTTTTATGCCTCAAGGCTGTTTTCCGGCTCTTGCATAAGGCGTTTTGACATCCGTTAGTCCCAGCAGATAATCGATGCTCGTGTTATAAAATCCCGCCAGCTTTATAAGTACATCTGTGGGAATGTCCCTCTGACCGATCTCATAATAGGAGTAGCACACCTGACTGCATTTGAGATAGGAGGCAAGATCCTTCTGCAAAAGGTCGGAGTCCTCCCGCAGATCACGTATTCTTCTGTACATTCCGCACGCTCCTTTTATATGGCTATAGCTTATGCAGCATATGCAGAAAGTATAGATAAAACATTTTGTTATATTGACATATAAAACAAAATGTTTTATAATAACGACAATATGTCGCTCAAGACGAGTAGTTACAACTGTAAAATGTGTCGAACTTGATCACTTAGCTTTGAAATATGCTGAGCTAAACCGGCAGCGAATAATTCATAAAATGTTTATTGACAAAGTCTGCGGCGTATAGTATATTAACTGTACTAATACAAACCACACAGTTAATACAAATGAGGTACGGCTATGGAAACTGTAAAACTGATAAATTTCATCATTGGCTTGATATTTTTCGTATGCTATTCCTATCAGTTCTTCTACATTCTTGTACCGTTCGTGAAAAAGGAAAGACCACACGAAAGGACTGAGCTGCACCGCTACGCCGTTTTGATTTCGGCGCGGAACGAGGAGCTCGTCATAGGAAACCTGCTTGACAGCATAAGCGCGCAGGACTACCCATCAAGGCTCGTGCGGGTCTTTGTGGTCGCGGACAACTGCACGGATATGACGGCGCAGATCGCAAGAGATCACGGGGCGGCGGTGTACGAGCGCTTCAACAGCGAGCAGGTGGGCAAGGGCTATGCTCTGGAATACCTGATAGATAAGATCCTTGAGGAATACGGCGATGTTTTCGACGCATATATGGTGTTTGACGCGGATAATCTTCTCAGCGAGGACTACATAAGCTGTATGAATGAGACCTTTTCCGACGGCTATGGCATAGTTACAAGCTACCGCAACTCGAAAAACTACGGCGATAACTGGATATCTGCGGGCTATGCGCTGTGGTTTCTGCGCGAAGCGAAGTACCTGAATAACGCACGGTATCTGCTGGGTACGAGCTGCGCCGTCTCAGGTACGGGCTTCATGTTCAGCCGCGAGGTGATGCGGCGCTGCGGCGGCTGGCCCTTCCACCTGCTGGTCGAGGATATAGAGTTCACGGTCCACAATATCGTAAACGGCGAGAAGGTGGGATACTGCCCGAAAGCCGTGCTGTATGACGAGCAGCCGACGACCTTTGCGCAGTCATGGCGGCAGCGCATGCGCTGGGCAAGGGGCTATGTCCAGATACTCCAGCGCTACGGCGGCAGGCTCGTAAAGGGCATATTCAAAAAGCGCAGCTTCTCCTGCTATGATATGACGATGAACATCGCCCCCGCAGTCGTTCTCTCGCTCTTCGGCCTGCTTATAAACATCGGCGCAGGGATATACAGCGTCTACACCGGCGGCGGAACGGATATACTCCTGCAATCCTTCGGCCAGCTCGTATTAAACACATATCTGATGATGTTCGTTATCGGAGCGATAACAACCGTTACCGAGTGGCGGAATATATACTGCCCGGCCCCGAAAAAGGTGCTTTATGCCTTCACATTTCCGCTGTTCATGCTTACCTATTTACCTATATGTATCGCGGCAATGTTCAGACCCGTCAAATGGGAGCCCATCGTACACAACCGCGTGCGCACTCTGAGCGAGGTCAGAAGCGACTGTTCCGCGGCGTGAGTGCTCGGCGCATGGCCCAAATGCGGATAGTCCGTATAAAAATACCACTGATTTTTCAATGAAACGGTCATTCAGCAAATGGAAATGCAAAAAATACCTCCACGGTCTAAATGACCGTACCAACCAAAATTCCCGTACCCGCAGGGGCGGCCGGCATCATGCATCCGCAGTCTTAAAACGCAGCTCTTTCGGAGCTGCGTTTTTCATTTATTGAAAATCGGCGGCGGATAGGCTATAATAAGCTATAATAAAATTTATTAACGTCAATACACACGTCAGGAGAGTTGATATGAGTGATTTTTCACATTTTAATGACAGCGGCAGAGCCAAAATGGTCGATGTGTCCGAAAAGGACGAGACCGTGCGCACGGCTGTGGCTGCGGGCAGGGTGCTCGTCAATGCCGAGACGTTCGAGCTTATAAAAACGGGCGGTATGAAAAAGGGAGATGTGCTCGGCGCGGCTCAGGTCGCGGGCATAATGGGCGCCAAGCGCACTCCGGATATCATCCCCATGTGCCATCCGATAATGCTCTCCGGCGTCGATATCGGCTTTGAGCTCAATGAAAAGGAGCTTGCCGTGGATATCACCGCGACGGCGAAGTGCGCAGGCGTTACCGGAGTGGAGATGGAGGCGCTGACGGCGGTATCCGTCGCGGCGCTGACGGTGTACGATATGTGCAAGGCTGTGCAGAAGGACATGGAGATAACGGATATACGCCTGCTGAAAAAGACCGGCGGCAAGAGCGGGGAGTTTATAAGAAAATGAAAAATATCCTTATGATAGGCACCGGCGGTACCATTGCCTCGGAGGCTACGCCCTCGGGTCTTGCTCCGGAGCTCACGCCGAAGCAGCTTCTTAAATTCGTGCCGAAGATCGCTGAGCTGTGCAGCGTCGACTGCATACCCCTTTTTAACGTAGACAGCACCAATATGACGCCCTCCCACTGGATAGAGATGGTGCGCTGCCTGCGGGATAATTACGATAACTACGACGGCTTTGTTATAAGCCACGGCACCGATACCATGGCGTATACCGCGGCGGCGCTCAGCTATATGGTGAGGGGCTCGAGAAAGCCGGTCATACTCACGGGGGCACAGAAGCCCATCGGCTTTGACTCTACCGATTCCAAGGTAAATCTCCTTGACGCATTCACCTGTGCCTGCTCGGACAGTATATGCGGTGTGAGCATCGTCTTTAACGGCAGGGTCATCCTCGGTACGAGGGCTCGCAAGACCCGCTCAAAATCCTTTGCCGCCTTTTCGAGTATCAATTATCCGTATATCGCAACCCTTCAAGACGGCGTGCTGATGCAGTATATCGTGCCCGAGAGCCTGCCGAGGCCGGAGTTCTGCGATACGCTCGATACGAATGTGGGGCTTATAAAAATGATCCCCGGCATAGATTTTGAGCTTTTGGAATTCATGCTCGCTCGCAAGGACGCGATAATAATAGAAGCCTTTGGCGTGGGCGGGCTGCCCAGCTACAACGACGATAAATTCCTTGAGGCCATCATCGGCGGCATAGAGCGCGGCAAGGTCATCATAATGACCACGCAGGTGCAGAACGAGGGCTCGGATCTAGCTGTGTACAACGTCGGACACCGGCTCAAGGGCTGGCGCAACGTGCTCGAGGCCTATGACATGACGACGGAGGCGGCGCTTGCGAAGACAATGTGCATACTCGGAAAAACAAAGGATTCCGATGAGATAAACAGACTTTTCTACGAGCCCGTAGCTCACGATATATTGTATCATTGCGGTGAATGACATGAATACGGTCGTAATAATCGGCGGCGGCGCCTCCGGCATGATGGCGGCGCTCTCGGCCTCCGAGGATAAGAACAACCATGTGATATTGCTCGAACGCCAGCAGCGCGTCGGGCGAAAGCTTCTCAGCACCGGAAACGGCCGCTGCAATCTCACCAATATCAATGCCGCGCCCGAAAACTACCACGGCGAGCAGCCGGAGTTTGTCTCCCGCGTACTGGAAAGATTCACTCCCACCGATACGCTCAGATTCTTCGATTCTCTGGGGCTTTTGACCGAGACCGAGTACGGCGGCAGGGTATACCCGAGATCGAACTCCGCAAACAGTGTTGTGGACGTTCTGCGCTATGCCCTCGAGAGGGAGAATATCAGCGTGCGCACCTCCTGTCCGGCAAGGGAGATGGCAAGACGGGGCGAGGGCTTTATCGTCCGGACCGGCGAGGGCGAGATCGTGGCGGACTTTGTCATAGTGTCCTGCGGCGGAGCCGCCGGAGCAAAGGTGGGCGGCGTGATGGACGGATATGAGTTGCTCAAGGCTCTCGGACATAAGCGCACCGCACTGCGCCCTGCGCTGGTGCAGCTCGTGACAGATCCCGCCTATCCGCGCGCTCTGAAGGGCGTGAGAGCCGACGCATCCCTGCGCCTTGAAGCCGGCGGGGAGACCCTTGCCGCCAGCCGGGGCGAGCTGCAATTTACGGAAACGGGGCTGTCCGGCCCCGCGGCCTTCGATATCTCGCGGGCCGCCTCCGAGGCGGGAGCGGGAAGGGTACATATAGACCTTCTGCCCGATGTAAACGACCTCGAAGAGCGGCTCAGGCGGCGCGGCGGCAAGAACCCGGACATGAACGCCGAGGATATCCTCACAGGGATGCTCCATAACCGTCTGGGCAAAATGGCTGTCAAGTATTCCGGCGTGGTCGGCGGAAGGAGGCTTTCCGAGCTGAAGGACGCGGATATTGCCGCCATAGCTCAGTCCTGCCGCGATTTCTCGTTGGAGCTGCGCGGGGTTGAGGACTTCGGCCACGCGCAGGTGACGGCAGGCGGCGTCAGAACTGCGGGCGTCAACCCCGAAACGCTGGAGAGCTGGTTTGTGCCGAATCTGTTTATAACGGGCGAGCTGCTGGACGTTGACGGCGACTGCGGGGGATATAACCTCCAGTGGGCGTGGGCGAGCGGCTATGTCGCGGGGAGGCTAGGCAAATGATATTGGTACGTTCCCTGCGCCTTGAAGCAGGCGACAGCGAGGAAAAGCTCAGAAAAAAAGCAGCCCGCGAGCTGCATATTTCCGAAAGAGATATCTGCGAGCTCACCATCACAAAAAAGTCTCTGGACGCCCGAAAGAAAAACGATATACATTGGCTTTATTCCGTCGCGGTGGAGACGCGGGATGAGGATAAGCTCCTTGCGCGGGCAAAAAGCAAAAACGTATGCCGCTTCGAGGAATTTTGCTATTATATACCGCGTTTGAGCGCGAAAAAGCGCCCCGTGATTGCGGGTTTTGGTCCGGCCGGAATGTTTGCCGCTCTCGTGCTGGCCGAGGCGGGTCTCCGTCCTATCGTCCTAGAGCGCGGACAGGATGCGGAAAGCCGCCGGAAAGCGGTGGAGGACTTCCGCGCGGGCGGCGCTCTCGACCCCGAGTGCAACGTGCAGTTCGGCGAGGGCGGAGCGGGCACCTTTTCCGACGGCAAGCTGAACACAGGTATCAAGGATAAGCGCATCCGCTGGATGCTCGGGCAGTTCGTGCGCCATGGCGCACCGGAGAACATACTCTATGACGCAAAGCCGCATATTGGTACGGATATCCTTATACGCATCGTGCAGCGCATACGCGAGACCGTCCTTAAGCTTGGCGGCGAGGTTCGCTTCGGCGCAAAGCTCACGGGGCTCGTTATGGATAAGAATAAGCTCTGCGGCGTCGAGGTCACGGAGGCGGGAGAGACATATACGCTCGACTGCAACAGGCTGATACTTGCCATAGGCCACTCGGCGCGGGATACCTTTGAGATGCTCGAATGTATGGGTGTGCCTATGGAGCCCAAGCCCTTTTCGATGGGTGTACGCATAGAGCACAGGCAGTCGGACATAGATATGGCTCAGTACGGCGCTGAGCGTGACGGGTTCCCGCCGGCCGATTACTCGCTGAACGTCCACCTGCCGGACGGCACGAGCGCATATACGTTCTGCATGTGCCCCGGCGGCGAGGTCATCGCCGCAGCCTCAGAGGAGGGCGGGATATGTACAAACGGCATGAGCTATTCCGACCGCGGCGGCGAAAACGCAAACTCTGCGCTGCTCGTCACGCTGCACCCCGAGGATTTTCCCTATGGGGGAGCGCTTGGCGGAATGTACTGGCAGCGTGAGATAGAGCGCAGAGCATTCGCTATGAGCGGGGATTACAGAGCCTGCGCGCAGACGGTGGGTGATTTCCTGAGTCAAGAGGCAGGCGAGGACTCGGAAAAAGTAACGCCGAGCTACCGCCCGGGGGTGAACTGGTGCGAGCTGCACGAGCTGTTGCCGGAGCGTATCACCTCGGTGCTTGAGGCGGCGCTGCCCGAGCTTGGGAAAAAGCTTAGGGGCTTCGACGATCCGGAAGCGGTGCTCACCGCCCCCGAGACGCGCTCCTCCTCGCCGGTGCGTATACTGCGCAGCGAGCGCAGGATGTCGGAGCTTCGGGGCTTGTACCCCTGCGGCGAAGGGGCTGGATACGCAGGAGGCATCACCTCCGCCGCCGTGGACGGCATGAAATGCGCCGAAGCGCTGATGGAAAGCCTCCAATGAAAGGGAGCTTACGCTGCTTCCCAATATAAAAATGAGATGGGGCGTTGCCCATCTCATTTTTTGTTTTTAATAACCGAATAGGCTATGGCGCGGAACGCGACGAAGAGGAGGGCCGCAACGGGCCATACCAGCCATGTTCTGTCCCACTGATCCGTCATAAAGCTCACGCCAAGATACACCGCTGTGATAACGCACCAGTAAACGCCCGAAAATGCGCCCGTCCTGCGCTCTACATCCTTATTTTCCGGAGAGTAGTCATCCTCCTGAAGCAGCTTGTTGTACGCCGATTGTATGCTGCCGAAGCGCACGAAAAGGTAAACGGCGGCGGCAACGAATATGAGCAGCAGGCCGACGCCGCAGGATATGACGAGGCCGCCCGACTCCATGCACGCCAGCACGATGAGCGGCAGCGCGCCGAGTATGCAAAGCGCAACTCCTATGGCAACGCTCAGGTAATAGGGCTTTTCAAACTCCGCTTTCCTGCCCCCGACGAGCCGCAGGGCCTCCGCGTCAAGGCGTATGCTGTCCGTCTCAAGAAACTTGTATTTTGAGAGCTTTCCGGAGCCGAGGATCATGATAACAACGCCGACAGCGACCATGATGAGCAGCACCGCTATGCCGATACCGGCGGCCGCGCCCTCGGATATTACGGGCTCGGCAAGCTCGGACATGGCCGCAAGAATGATCATACAGACGGGACTGAGAATACAAAGCGCCACTGCAAGCGCGATCCTGGGCGCGTTCGCGCTTGTAAGATCAATAAACTCCCTCGCCGTGGAGGCGGTAACATATCGGGCGCTGAGATCGCCGGAGGTCTCCGCCTCGGACGGAGCCGTGTCTGCGGGGCTTTAACATTTAATAAGGTAGTCGGTTGTAACGCCGAACAGCTCGCTCATACCTACGATCTTATCCAGATCCGGCACCGAGGCTCCGCTCTCCCACTTGGAGACCGGCTGACGCGTGACCCCAAGTCTCTCAGCCAGATTTTCCTGCGACCAGCCCTTTTGCCGCCGCAGCTCGATGATTTTATCGCCCAATGACATGTTTATCACACCTCTTACTGTATATAACTGACCCAATTTTAGCAGACATTTTCGCTTTTAACAAGAAAGTCCGGCAGGAAATGTGTCAACCGGCGGTTGCGCTTGAGAATTATCCGACAAAATGCTGTGATATGTACGATAAACAACAGCTTGCCGCCGTAAAGCCGTATGGTCCAAATACGGGGTGTCGCAGGCGGCGGGGTACTATATCTTGTGCGTGCAGAAAATCCTGCAATATTACAAAGATTAATAAATTGTGAACGGAGCTAAAATGCGCAAAGCATTGGCGGCTCGGCATTTTTTGAATGAGGCAAAAATTTCAATTCAAAAAACCGGCAGCGAACGATAACGGGATGTAAAAATGCCAAACACAACATTTTGTGGTAATGCGAGTTACAAAGCGGTAAAAATTACTACATTTTGTGGTTTTTTGTTGACAAGGAAAACAAGATATGCTATTGTTTAGAACGCTAAGTGCAGAGGAGAAAGCCATGAAGATTTCAGGGATTCAAAAATTAACGCTTCTCGATTATCCGGGAACGGTCGCATGCACGGTATTTACGGCAGGGTGCAATTTCAGATGCCCCTTCTGCCATAACGCCATGCTGGTGCTGCCGGAGCAGATTGGGGACGCAGGTATAGACGAGGGCGAGATCCTTAGCTTTTTGAAAAAGCGGCAGGGCGTTCTGGACGGTGTGGCGATAACCGGCGGCGAGCCGCTGCTGCACAGTGATCTGCCCGAGCTGCTTGAAAAGATAAAGGCGCTCGGATATAAGATAAAACTGGATACGAACGGCACAAATCCAGGGCTTCTGCGCAGTATAATTGACAATGGGCTTGCCGACCGCGTGGCTATGGACATTAAAAATGCTCCGGAGGCCTACGGGGAGACGGTCGGAGTGGCGGGGCTGGATATAGCGCCCATCGAGAAATCTAAGGATATGCTGCTTCGCGGCGATATCGACTATGAGTTCCGCACGACGGTCGTAAAGGGGATACACACAGGGCAGAGCCTGCTTGAGGCGGCAAAATGGATAGCTGGCGCGAAGGAATACTATTTGCAGCAGTTCAAGGACTCGGGAAACCTCATCCTGCCCGAGGGGCTTGAAGCTTATGACGAAAAAGAGATGCACGCTCTGGCGGACGCGGTGCGCGAATATGTGCCCGCCGTTCAGGTCAGAGGCGTTTAGAAAGATACGGAGATACGGAGGATATAAAGATGTATCAGATAATCAAGAGAGATGGGAAAATCGTTGATTTTGACATCAGCAAGATCGCAAACGCGATCAAAAAGGCATTTGAGGCCACCGATACGGAGTATACCGATGATATCATCGATTTTATAGCGCTGAAGGTATCGGCCGACTTCCTGCCGAAGATCAGGGACGGCTATGTCGCCGTTGAGGATATTCAGGACAGCGTTGAGGCGGTTCTGTCCCGCGGCGGCTACGAGGGCGTTGCAAAGGCATACATCCTCTACCGTAAGCAGCGCGAGAAGCTGCGCAACATGAAGAACACCTACCTTGACTATAAGGAGACCGTCAATAGCTACGTCAACGTCCTGGACTGGCGAGTTAAGGAAAACTCCACCGTCACCTATTCCGTCGGCGGCCTTATCCTTTCAAACTCCGGAGCCATCACCGCAAACTATTGGCTCAGCGAGATCTATGACGAGGAGATCGGCAACGCCCACCGCAACTGCGACCTGCATCTGCACGACCTGAGTATGCTCACCGGCTACTGCGCCGGATGGAGCCTCAAGCAGCTCATTCAGCAGGGACTGGGCATCCCGGGCAAGATTAATTCCTCCCCGGCGAGCCACCTTTCCACCCTCTGTAACCAGATGGTGAATTTCCTCGGCATCATGCAGAACGAATGGGCGGGCGCTCAGGCATTTTCCAGCTTCGACACCTATCTTGCGCCTTTTGTCAAGATAGACAAGCTAACTTACAAGGAAGTCAAGCAGTGCATCCAGTCCTTCATATTCGGTGTGAATACCCCCTCCCGCTGGGGCACTCAGGCACCCTTTTCCAACATAACCCTTGACTGGACGGTGCCGGCTGACCTCAAGGATCTGCCCGCTATCGTCGGCGGCAGGGAGCAGGACTTCACCTACGGCGACTGCGTTGAGGAGATGGCCATGGTCAACAAGGCCTTCATCGACATCATGATCGAGGGCGACGCCAACGGCCGAGGCTTCCAGTACCCCATACCAACCTATTCCATCACCCGCGACTTTGACTGGTCTCCCACGGAGAACAATAAGCTCCTGTTTGAGATGACCGCGAAGTACGGCACGCCCTATTTCTCCAACTACATTAACTCCGATATGGAGCCGAGCGACGTGCGCAGCATGTGCTGCCGTCTGCGCCTTGACCTCCGCGAGCTCCGCAAGAAGTCCGGCGGCTTCTTCGGTTCCGGCGAGAGCACCGGTTCTGTCGGCGTTGTCACAATCAATATGCCCCGCATTGCGTATCTTGCGGCGGACGAAGCCGATTTCTTCAAGCGCCTTGACAAAATGATGGACATCGCCGCGCGTTCACTGAAGATAAAGCGCAATGTCATCACAAAGCTCTTAAACGAGGGCCTTTACCCCTACACCAAGTATTACCTTGGTACCTTTGAAAACCATTTCAGCACCATCGGACTTGTAGGCATGAACGAGGCCGGCCTCAACGCCAAGTGGGTGCGCGCCGACATGACGAGCGAAAAGTGTCAGGAGTTCACGAAAAAGGTACTCAACCATATGCGCGATAAGCTCTCCGATTATCAGGAGATGTATGGAGACCTTTACAATCTGGAGGCCACTCCTGCGGAGAGCACCTCCTACCGCCTTGCAAAGCACGACGTCGAGCAGTTCCCCGACATCATCACCGCATCCGAGGCGGGCGGAACCCCCTATTATACAAACTCCAGCCACCTGCCCGTCAGCTATACCGACGATGTGTTCACGGCTCTCGACATTCAGGACGAGCTCCAGACCCTCTACACCTCCGGCACGGTCTTCCACGCCTTCCTCGGCGAGAAGCTGCCGAGCTGGGAGGCGGCGGCAAACCTTGTTCGCAAGATCGCGGAAAACTACAAGCTGCCCTATTACACCATAAGCCCCACCTATTCCGTCTGCAAGAATCACGGCTATTTAAACGGCGAGCAGTTTGTCTGCCCTGAATGCGGCGAGAGCGCCGAGGTCTACAGCCGTATCACCGGCTATTACCGCCCTGTCCAGAACTGGAATGCCGGTAAGACGCAGGAATACAAGGAGCGCAAGGAATATAATATCGAGACCTCCATACTTACTCACGAAGGCCCCGTATATCCCGACGCGCAGCCAGAGGCCGCCGAGGAAAGCTGCGGCTGCGGCGAGGGCGGTGGTAAGCGCACGCTGCTGTTCGTGAGGGAAAACTGCCCCAACTGCCGCATCGCGTACAGCTACCTTGAGAAAGCCGGCCTTGAGTACGAAAAGATCATGGCCGAGGAAAACGTTGAGCTTGCCGTGTCCCTCGGCGTGAAGCAGGCGCCGACACTCGTCATCACCGACGGAGAGACTGTCGAAAAGTATGCCGGCGCGGGCGCGATAAAGCAGTATCTGTTCAAGTAAAGCATATGTACGATATAATAGTTATAGGCGGAGGGCCGGCGGGATTGACTGCTGCCCTCTACGCCTTAAGGGCGGGAAAAACCGTCCTTGTGATAGAGAAAAGTACCTTCGGCGGGCAGATCACGTGGTCGCCCAAGGTGGAAAATTACCCCGCGATTCCATCGATCTCCGGCACGGAGCTTGGCGACAGGCTCATGGCTCAGGCTGAGGCTCAGGGAGCCGAGTTCGAACTTGACGAGGTCGTATCCGTGGAGCTCGACGGCGACGTAAAGCGCGTAAAAACAGACTTTGGCGGCGAGTTTGGGGCAAAGGCCCTTATAATCGCAGTCGGCGCAAAGCCCAGAATGCTGGGGCTTGAGCGGGAGACCGAGCTTGTCGGAAACGGCGTTTGCTTCTGCGCGGTCTGCGACGGCGCGTTTTATAAAAACCGGCCGGTCGCGGTCAGCGGCGGCGGCAACTCCGCCCTTCAGGACGCGGTGCTTTTGAGCGACACCTGCTCGAAGGTATACCTTGTCCACCGCAGGGCGACATTCCGAGGCGAGGCAAAGCTCGTGGAGGTGCTGCGAAATAAGACTAACGTTGAATTCGTGCTGGAAAGCTCGATAACGGCTCTGCACGGCGAGAGCGGGCTGAGCGGCGTAACGGTCACGGATAAGAACGGCGAAAGCCGCGTGATCCCCGTGGACGGTCTGTTCGTCGCCATTGGTCATGCTCCGGATAACGGCGTTTTCGCGCAGATCATGAAGCTTGACGAGGCGGGCTACGCGGCCTCCGGCGAGAGCTGCCTTACCAAAACGCAAGGCGTGTTCGTTGCCGGCGACTGCCGCAGGAAAGCCGTGCGCCAGCTTACCACCGCCGTCGCCGACGGCTCGGCGGCAGCTCTTGCCGCGTGCAGCTATATCGACAATATGAGCTGAAGTTTTGAGTGATAAAAGCCAGGGAGGAGTATTTCAGGTAATACTGCTCTCAGGCTTTTTCGTTATGACAGGAGGATAAAAATGAAAGATAGAAACATTGCATGGCTCTGCCTGCTTATCTCGGGGCTGTCCGAGATCGTTTGGGCTTACACAATGAAGCTGAGCCATGGCTTCACGGTGCTGTGGCCGAGCGTGATAACGGTCGCGGTGCTTGCGGGGAGCTTCTTTTTGCTGGCAAAGGCGGTAAAGGAGCTGGGCATAGGCCTGACCTATTCCGTATTCACCGGTATCGGCGTCGTGGGCACGAGCCTTGTCGGGATATTTGTGCTCAATGAGGGCGTGAATGCGCTGAAAGCGATATCGCTCGTGCTGCTGATATCAGGCATAATCGGTCTCAAGCTGTGCGGAGGGGAGGAGGCTGCGAAATGATGTGGATTGTGCTTATATGTGCTTCATTCTTTGAGCTGGCCTTCACTGTATGCATGAAGCTGTCCGACGGGCTCAAAAATGTGAAATTCACGATACTTACGGTAATAAGCACGGCATGCAGCATCGGTCTTCTCTCCATAGCCTCCAAAACGCTGCCGCTCGGCGTCGCCTACGCGGTCTGGACGGGGCTCGGCACCGTATTCAACGTCATTTTCGGCATCGTGGTGTTCAAGGAGAGCAAAAGCGTCAAAAAGCTTGTGTTCATGGGCATGGTGCTCGCCGGCGTGGTAGGACTGAGAATAGCAGGGTAATAAAACGCAAAAGCGGCCCTTTCGGGCATAGATAAAACAGCAAACGTACTCACCATATTCAAAAACGTCCCCAACCAGATGGTTGGGGACGTTTCATGTATGCTCAGGCAAGTACGAAATGCTCTTTATGCGCCATGATATATGCGTAATTGATCGCATTCATATCATCCTTATACTCATAAAACGCATCGTCACATTCGCTCAGGATTGCGTCGATTTCGTCGCTTTCCGATTCCTCAAGCATTGTCTGCCTTTCATCATGGTGGCAGGGCAGTTCCTTGCCAAACGCCGCCAAAGCCTTCTCACATATCTCCGCCGTTTGCACGTCCCCGATCTTAGTGAAAGCATGTACCAGTTTATATGAAAAGTTCCCGCCTGGATTGAAGAAAAACTGATCGAATCCGCCGTTGTTAACTTCCATTTCCAATTCCTGTACAACAAAGAAACCCCGTTCAAATTCGTTCAGTTTCTCCATAGTACGGCCATATTCGCATTTATCGCATACAGTCTGATACATGTCCATGACGAAATTGCCGGCATCATTTTCTGCCGAAGAATCCTGTTTTTCCGGTATCTTTTTAAAAATATCAAATAATCTCATATCCAAACTCCCGTAACTCCCATTTCCTGCGTTTTATTATATCTCGAAAGTATGCCGTATGCAACTATCTGGTTTACCCCTATCTATGATGCGTAGAAGCGGAGTCTGTCCTTCAGCGGGGCTGTACCGTCAGAAAGCGCCATATGAAAAAAAGTCTTCTTCATATGGCGCTTTTTTACACCTATGCATACAGGGGAGGGCGAGCCGGAAGCTATGATATGCTATCGTAAAATTCGCGAAGCATCTCTGCAAGTTCCTCGGGTGCGTCGATATTTATCTCATGTCCGGCACCGCTGACGATTTGAAGCTGCGCAGTCTTTAGAATATCTGCTAATTCTATGGATGCCTTTTTATTCGCATTATCTTTCTCGCCGCAAACCACCAATACGGGGCAGGAAACTCTTGAGAGTAAGCTGCTGAAATCGAGTTCCGCCATGGATTTGCACAGCCCGATAAACTCAGCCTTACCAAAGCCCGTTTGATCAAACATGGTTTTGGGCATAAAACGGAAAAGCATATTTTGAAGCTTCAACAATTTCCTGGGCATTTTGTGCTGAACGGCAATAAGCACTAGAGAATTGATTTTTTCCGGATGATCAATGGCATAGTTCAGCGCCATTACGCCGCCAAGCGACAATCCGCAGAGGTCGATAACTTCACCTGCATCGTTGCAGCGCTTTGAGAATGCCCTGTAAAGGCTTTGATAACTTACTTCTTCGCCCTGAACGAGCTTTGCTAAATCAGGGCAAATGCTTTGATCTATGCAGTTCAGGCTTGAGAGCGTTTTTTCCCAGCTGACCGGCGTCTGACCCAAACCGTGAATATATACTCGCGTCATATTATTACCCCATTTAGCCGGAATTTACTGCGATAACGCTTTTCTCAAATCCAAAATGAACTGCGTCTGCTGCTTTTTCAGATAGGATCTTACGAAGAGTTTCATAAAGAATTTTTTCGCTGTCACATCTTCTGTGAAAGAAACCTCCGTCTCTTCTCCCTTTGGAGTGAAAACGCCGGTCCAGTGACCCTTTATGTTTCCGTTTTCCATATCAAATTCCCAGCGCTTGTGCGGCTCGTGAACGGTGACCGTAAAAGTCGTTGCATAGCCGCCTTTTGTATATTCAATAAACTGTTTTTCATTCAGAATTTCAGTCTTGCTCAGATCGCTGCGCCATGTATAGTTTTCAACATCCGTAACGACCTCCCAGACTTTGTGAACGTCACTCGAAAAAACGGCCTTTATATTTGATACTGCCATACGTCTGTCCCCTTAAATTAAATGTGCCGCCGCGTCTGCCTGTTTTATATCTGATCAGGGGAGCGCGTCCTCGCGCGGTATTATGATCATCGCGATTATATACAGCATCACGCCGCCGCCGTAGCACAGCGACAGGAGCACCCATATAAATCTGACGAGCGTGGGATCAATGTTCAGATATTCGGCAAAGCCGGCGCATACGCCGTCGATCATTTTGCCTCGGCTCACCTTATAAAGTCTTTTATTCATAGCTTTTTCTTTCTGCTACCTATGTTTATCATTCGTATTCGCCGCCGCCGATAAACTCGCGGATGAGCGCGTCGGGGGCTACAAGGCTTTCTTCTATAACGCCGAAAAGCTGTAGGGCGGGCAGCACCTGACGCAGCTCGTCATAACGCTCGATGCCCTCGGGTATCGAGGAAAAGAGCTTGGTCGCGGCCTCGTTCATAACGGCCATTTCGTATGGGAAGGAGGAGTCAAACTGGAAATCCGCCTTGTTTTTAAAGGGCGAGATATTGGCTTTTTCGCCTCGGCGGACATTGGCCCACATGCTCATCGTCTGCGCGGGATCCGCGCCGCGGAATTTGTAATCGCGCACGGTGCGGCGAACAAGCCTGAACCATGTGCCCTTGAACACGACCGCACCGTTGAACTCGACGTTGCTGCGGGCGGAGATATAGAGCTTGAACGCGTCCGGATGCTTTTCCGTTATTATGTCGTTCAGGGCGTGAATGCCCTCAAACACGACGATCTCATCCTTCTTGAGCTTTATGGACTTTGAAGGCTCGATAACGCGCATCTGGCGGGAAAACTCATATTTCGGAACAAAAATACGCTTGCCCTCGGCCAGCATGGAAAAGTGCTCGTTTAAAAGCTCCATGTCCATGCACAGAGGCGACTCAAAGTCCAGATCGCCCTCGGGCGTGCGGGGCGCGGTTTTGGGATCTACGGTCTGGAAGTAATCATCCATGCCGACATAGTGTGCGTGAACGCCCCGGCGCTCGAGCTCCTCGCTTATTTTCCTCGCGGTGGTGGTCTTGCCGGAGCCGGAGGGGCCGGACAGAAGCACGATGGGGCTGCGGCGGCTGTTTTCGATTATCTTATCGGCCGCAGCCTCGACCCGCTTTGCGTAAGCCTCGTCACACTCGGCGATAAAGCCTTTCGGGTCGGCAACGGTGCGGAAGTTTATGTCCTTTAAATCGTATGCCATTATTTTGTCTCCTTATTATAGAAGTTTATTATACCTTGCTTGTTGCCGCAGGTCTTATCAATACCGGCGATATATTCGGCGGGATACTTAGGCGCGAACAGGCGTATGCTGTGCCCGCCGTCGCGGCTCACAAGCTTTGTAGAGCCGCCGCCTCCAAGCGCTATGATGGAGCATAGCTCCTCCATTATGCAGACATTGTAGAGATTAACGCCGCCCGCCTTGGTCCAGCCGACGTTCTCAAAGCCGCCGGACATGAATTTCTGGCGATAGAGGTAATAGGGGAAATACCCCGCCGCCCGCAGCTTATCTCCTGCGATATCCAGCATTCTGCCGACCTCCGCCGCTGTGGGAAGAGCACTGCCCTCTAACGTTATGCGGGAGCCCTTTTTCAGAGACAGTGTGTGTACGGTTATATTCTCCGGCTCGAGCTTCGTCACCATATCAAGGGTCGCGGCAAAGCCCTCGACGCTGTCCGAGGTGAGTCCGGCAATGAGATCCATGTTGACCGCCATGCCGCCGACCCCGCGCACCTTGCCGAGCGCGTCACAGATATCCTGCGCCGTGTGCCTGCGGCCTATGGCCTCCAGAACATCGTCGCGCATGGTCTGTGGATTTACGCTGACCCTGTCGACGCCGTGCGACTTCAGCACCTGCAGCTTTGCCCCCGTGATAGTGTCCGGCCTGCCGGCCTCGACGGTGTACTCCCGCAGGCGGGACAAGTCGAAGCGCTCGGAAAGCCTCGAGCACAGCCGGCCGAGCTGCTCGGGGCTGAGCGTGGTGGGCGTGCCGCCGCCCATGTATATTGATATGACGGAAAGCCCCAGCTCATTTACTGCCTTTGCGGCCGCGTCGATCTCAAGCATCAGCGCATCCAGAAACGGCGGGATGAGCTTCATGCTTTTTTCCACAGACTGGCTTACAAAGCTGCAATAGGAGCAGCGGGTTGGGCAGAAGGGGATGCCTACATAAAGGCACGCGTCCTTTTCGCCGAGACTTGTGCGCACCTGCTGCGTCACGAGAGAGGTGTCGCGGCAGAGCTCGGCGCGCTCGCGGCTGACGTCATAGTCTGAGATGAAGCGCTTTAGAGCCTCATTGGCATCGCTGTTTTCCATGAGGGAGCAAAAGAGCTTTCCGGGCCTTACCCCTGTAAGTGCGCCCCATACGGGCTTTCCGTGTCCGGAGCTGAGGGCTGCGCGGTAAAAGGCGTTTTTTATGATGCGGCTGCACAGCTTATCGCGGGATATGCCGTCGGTTATGCTGTCGGCTCTGACGGCGCTGCGCCCTCGATAGGTGCGGCCGTGTGAGACGAGCTTGCAGCTCGCGGTGACAAATCTTGCACCCTGGCTCAGACTCAGCTCGACCCTGTCGCCCTCCGGCCTGCCCTCCGGGTACTCGGGGCGTTCGGCGGGGTAGAGGGAGAGCATCATCTGCTCCGCTGCGTATTTATAGTTATGTCCGTGAAGATAAAGTCTCACGTCAAAGCTCCTTCTGCACTTGGCAAAATATATTTTATAATTATATCACAAATCAAATTTAATTACAACGACGGCGTTAGCGCACATTCCTGAATGGAATGATGTTCATGAGGAAAATTTGATTGTTAAACGGAAATCAGGAATTTAGAGGTCAAAGTGTATAAATCGTGAGCCGAAATTTGGCAATTAGTCAAAAATGACGATATCAGAGGTAAAATCTTGTTTACAAATTACAGAGATTATGGTTAAATATTATAGCAAAATGCATCTTCAATAAGCATTTTTAAGAACAGGAGGAGAATTTTAAATGATCAAATTTGCAAGCAGAATGGATAATCTCAAGGGCTCTGCAATTCGTGAGCTGCTCGCTCTGACAAGTAAGCCCGAGGTCCTTTCTTTCGCAGGCGGCCTGCCTGCCTCTGAGCTTTTCCCCGTTGAAAAGATGAAAGCCGCTACCGACGCAGTTATGGATGAGCAGGGTAAGGTCGCCCTCCAGTACTCGAACACCGAAGGCTTCCTGCATTTCCGCGAGCAGATCGCAGACCGTATGTGCGCAAAGAACAACATTAAGACTAGCGCAGAGAACATTCTCGTAACATCAGGCTCCCAGCAGGGGCTGGACTATTCGGCTCGCGTCTTCTGCGACAAGGGTGATGTTATCATCATCGAGAGCCCGTCCTACCTCGGCGCACTGAACGCTTTCAAGACATGCGAGCCCAACTTCGTGGCCATCCCCACCGATGAAAACGGCATGATCATGGAAGAGCTGGAAAAGGTTCTTGCCACGACTGAGAGAGTCAAGATGATCTACGTCATCCCCGACTTCCAGAACCCCTCCGGCCGCACTTGGCCTCTCGAGCGCCGCAAGCAGTTTATGGAGATCGTAAACAAGTACGAGATCCCCGTCGTTGAGGATAACCCCTACGGCGAGCTCCGCTTTGAAGGCGAGAATATGCCCGCGCTCAAGAGCATGGACACCAAGGGCCTCGTAGTATTCCTCGGCACCTTCTCCAAGATTCTGGCCCCCGGCTACCGTCTTGGCTGGGTCTGCGCCGAAGGCGAGATCCTCCAGAAGTACAACTTCATGGCTCAGGCAGCAGCTCTGCAGGCTTCCACCGAGGCTCAGCTCGTTATCTCCAAGTTCATCGACATGTTCGACCTTGACGAGCACGTTGCAGCCATCAAGGAGTGCTACCGCAAGCGCCGCGATGTTATGATCGAGACCATGGAAAAGGAGTTCCCCCCCGAGGCAAAGTTCACCCACCCCAACGGCGGCCTGTTCACTTGGGTCGAGCTTCCCGACTACATCAACACAAACGAAATGGCAAAGCAGTGCCTTGAGCGCAATGTTGCCTATGTTCCCGGCGCGGACTTCTTCCCCGAGCCTGGTCACAATAACTGCATGCGCCTGAACTACTCCTGCATGCCCGAGGATAAGATCGTAAAGGGTATGACCGTCATCGGCGAGGTCATCAAGGCAAACATCAAAAAGTGATTGCTGCAAAAAACAGTCCGGCCTTTGCCGGACTGTTTTTTTCTCAAAAATCCGTCATTATTTTAAAAATGTCTAAACTTTTATAAAGATAGTGTTGCAATACGCTTAATGGCGTGATATATTATTAACGATATCGAGAGTCGCGTCCCCCCCATGACCCTGCTCCCGAGGCATCTGATGCCCCGGGAGCTTTTTAAATTACTTGATAAGGCCTGAACGTACTTGCCTGCCGGTACATTGTGTGGTAAACTATTATAATAAACGTAAATACTAAGGAGAATAAAATTATGGAGATCGGAATAAAAGGCAAGGTCGAGACTGTTGTGAACGAAACGAACACGGCAAAATTCGTTGGCAGCGGCTCGCTGGATGTGTTTGCTACCCCCAATATGGTCGGGCTTATGGAGCAGGCGGCGCAGATGTCCGTCGCGCCCTTTCTGGAGGAGGGACAGGGCACCGTAGGAACGAAGCTCGATATAAGCCACGATGCGGCGACGCCTCTTGGTATGAAGGTCTGGGCTGAGAGCGAGCTTGTCGATATCGACCGCCGAAGACTGGTGTTCGAGGTCAGAGCATATGATGAGTGCGGACTCATAGGTCAGGGCAGGCATGAGCGCTTTATTATCAGCAATGAGAATTTCCTGGCCAAGGTAAACGGAAAGAGTGCGAAGTAATGAAAAAATTCATCGTTTTGATAGGTAACTATGGCTCGGGAAAGACCGAGATAGCCATTAATCTTGCTGTGAACTCCGCAAACAAGGGACAGAACACCCTCGTTATTGACCTTGACAAGGTAAACGATTATTTTCGTATGTCCGACCGCGTGGACGTACTCAAAGAGAACAAGGTGAACCTTGTGTCCCCCACCTTCGCCGGACAGGGCGTCACGCCCAGCAACATGTCCGCCGCGGTGGCTTCGGCCTTCGCCGGCGACTGGGACCTATGCGTTTTCGATGTCGGCGGCGATGCGGCGGGAGCCATGTCGCTCGGCAGGTATCACACGGATTTTGCGGCTCTGGAGCCGGGGCAGCTAGAGGTCTATGATATCGTAAACGTGTTCAGGCCAATGTCCGAAAGTCCGGAAAAGATCGTTAAGCTCATGGAGGAGATGGAGGGCTTTGCCCGCTTGAAGGTCACGGGCTTTGTGAATAACTCCAACCTTCTCAACTATGCCAGCGCGGACGATATCCGGCAGGGCTATGACGTGCTGCGCGAAACCAGTATAATGACGGGCATACCCGTTGCGCATACTACAGGCAGAAGCTGCTTTGTGGAGGAGTTCATGCGCGATGGGCGCGATATTAAGTATATAGGCGAGCCAATAGGGCTTGAGACCTATATGCACAGATCATGGGAAGCATTCACCACGCTGGGGCTTTAAATTTGAAAGAGATCATATTATGAAAAAGAGATTTATTGCAATAATGCTGGCGCTTATATTCGCCATGAGCCTTTGCGCCTGTGGCGAAAATAGCGATCCTGATGTGCAGGAGACGCCCGAGCCGAGTGAGATCCCGACTAAGGTCAGAATAGAGGACTTTTACCGCAGCTCCGGCAGCTATACCGACGGCGTTGGCAATACGGGGGATTACAGCTATGCTCTGCCGCTCATATGCGGTGTGGACACCGATGACGCGGCGGCTGCAAACAGTGCGATCAAGGATATTTTCCAAAACGACATACAGCCTGAGCTGGATGCCATGCAGGAGGGAGTTAGCCTCACGACTTATAATGTGAGCTACGAGTATGTCTGCTTCAAGGGGATTACCTCCGTCCTCATTACCGTTGATTTGGATTATGGCAGCTCACTTTACTACTGCTTTAACTTTGACGAAGAAGGCAAGACAGTGAGTAATTCCGGACTTCTTGAGCTTAAGGGCGTTAGCAGTGCCGATTTTCTGAAAACGGCAGGAGAACTTCTCAGTGAGTCCGACCAGCTTAAGAACATCCCTGATAATGCGTCCGCAGAGGAGCAGGAAGTGCGCGAAAAGACGCTAAGCGCAGAAAACTGCAATATGGAAATGCCGATGTATCTGGATGCATCCGGCAAGCTTTGCTTTGTTGGCAGGGTTTACTCTCTCGCCGGAGCGGATAGCTATCTGTATCTGTTCTGCACTGAAATATAAAACGTAATCGCCCGCTTGCTTTGAGCAAGCGGGCGGTTTTTTTTCAGCCTTCCATTATGTGCATGGCGCGTATTTGGGCGTTTTCAATATGGTTCTGCACGTCGAAAGCGTGCCTCTCGAGGTAATCCCAGCTCCCGCAGGTCAGCTCCTGCGATTTCAGCTCCTTCACCGTTTCGGCGCAGATATCCTCGATGACAGCTGCCTTGAGCTTTTGACCGCCATCGTCGTTTTCGGCGGTGAGAAGGAATTCGAGAGCCTCGGCGAGGCGCCCGAGCTTCGGAAGCCCGCGCATACCGCGCAGCAGCCACTTGTAATAGGGCGCGTGGGCGCGGTTCAAAAGATACGCCGCCTCGGCGGCGTTTTTGACGAATTCGCTGAGCGCCAGTATCGCGGCGCCGTCCTCGCCGTGTCTCAGGCAGCGGGAATAGTTGTATTGTCCGGCCTGAGCCATGAATATGAGCCGGGAGGCCAGCTTTTTGCGCCGTACATCCTCCGGCATACCGCTCTTTATGATCTCCCGAATGCGGGAAAATTCGCCGAGCTCATCTCGGAAAACCTCGCCGTTTGAAGCCTCGGCAAGGGCGTGAGAGGGCAGATACAGCCAGTCGCGCCAAGTCTCTGGCGCTCTGCCGGTGCCCGTATAGGGCCTGTAAAAATCGCTTATGCGCATGACTCCAACGCCCGCTGTGCCGAGAGCCGAGGCCTCTCCCTCGGCTCTGCCGAGTAAAGCGCGGTATTCGCGGGCAAGCCGAACGCCGACAGAGGCGTCGTCTTCATCCGTCAGCCAAAGGCAGAAGCCGGTCTCAAAATCGTGGTCGCGGGAGAGTGCGTCGTCAAAGCCGAAGCACTGTGAGCCGCGTCCGGCAAGCCCTGCGGCGATGCGGTCTTCATACTCTGGGAACTTTTCTTTTATCATTACCGCGCCCTTTTCAAAGTAAAGGCTGCGGGCAAGCTCAAGTCCTTTCATTTATCTCATCCAATCTTTTTTTCAGCGCCTGCTCGTAGACGAAAAAGCCGAAATGCTCAAAGGTGGGCAGACATTTTGATATGGTGAAGGCGTGATAGCCGTCGCGCCTGATCCCCGACTGCGTGAGGCTGAGCCACGCACCGTCGAGCATTTCCTCGATCTTGTCCTCCCGTCCCATGAGCTCATACAGCTCCGCCAGGTTGCAGCAGGTGACCGCGACCTCGTTATCTCCACCGGCGCAGCGGCGCATTATGGAGTCAGCCTTCAGAAAATACTGTTCGGCCGTGCCGTACTCGCCAACGTCCTGATACGCCAGCGCCATGTTGTTGAAAAGTCCGCCGAAGCGGTAGTCTAGGGGGTCGAGGTGCTCGGAGTATACGCGCGAGACCTGAACGAAAAGGGGGATGGCCTCGCCCGATCTGCCGAGAAACTTCAAAGTGGTGGCGGCGTTGAGCATGACGGTCGCGCCGGACACGGTGCCGCCCATGCTATGCGAACATATAAGCTCCAGCCCCCGGTCGACGGCGGACTCGGCGGCGGCTTTGTCTCCTGTGCGCCGGTGCAGCCCCATGAGCTCGCTCTGTATCGTCAGCTCCGAGCGCCAATCTCCGGCTGAAAAGACCCTGTCGCGCCAATAGCCAAGATGGGCTACGGCCTCGTCGTAACGCCCAGCGTTCAGGAGAGCGTCCAGCTTTGCCAGGACCTCCTTTATATCCGAGGCGGCAGGGCAGGGGGCGGCGTCGGGGCTTCCGGAATAGTCCGAGAAGTCAAAACAGCATATAGGCTCTGTGTGATCGCGCTTGTCCATATTGATCCTCCATGCGCATATGCGCGCTTATATATTGATTCTACCACCATATGAATAAATTGCCGGTGGCAGATGCTACAAGATACAGGCTCTTGATAATTTGAGGCGCAGGGGATATTATAAGTATGTGGAAAAACGGTATGTAAAAATTTTTATAGCTGTGCAGGCGCTGCTGTACCTGACTTTTATGTGGCTCGATATAAGCGGCACGGGAGGAAGCAAGTGGATAAAGTATGTATCTATAGCCCTGTGCCTCGGCTTTTCACTGCTTTTGAGCACAAAGGGCGGTGAGAGGCTCGTGACGGCCGCGCTGGGCTTCACCCTTGCCGCGGATACGTTTCTCCTGCTGCTGGACACGGCATACGCGATGGGAGTGGCGCTTTTCTATGTTGTACAGGCGCTGTACTTTGTCCGCATTTACAGGTCAAACGGACGCCGCAGTGCGCTCTTTGCGCGTCTCGTGCTATTTTTGACCGCCGCGGCCGCCCTGTGGAAACTTGAGCTCCTAACCCCTCTGAACTTGCTGGCAGCCTTGTATTTCACGGCATTTGTGTGCAACACGGTGCAGAGCCTGAGTATTAAAAACGGCCTGTTTTCGCTTGGGCTTATTCTGTTTTTGTGCTGCGATATATGCGTGGGAGTTCACAATGCGCCGGAGCTTTTCCCTGAGATGCTGCGAGGCTTTGCCGATGTCGGCATGTGGCTGTTCTACCTGCCGGCGCAGGTGCTCATAACGCTCTCGGGGAAAACTGCTTTCCGCCCTTATTAAGCAGCAGCATAAGGACATTCAAAAAATACGCACATTGCCATAAAGGCAAGCACGACCATACACAGTGCGTATATCGTATCGTCGATGGCCGACCAGTCTCCGGTGACCCAGTTTTGATATATATCAAAAAACTGCGCGATGACAGAGCCCCCTGCAAGTCCCATGCTTGCCAGCACGCTTGCCGGTGCTCCTCGAACGCTTCTGTGACTGATGCGCCATATCGGGATCATCCATGCCGCCAGACCTAAAATGATACTCATAGTCGGAAAAAGAAGACCTATCCCGTCTTGCAGCAGCACTGCAAATAATAATACCGCAACGAGCGCCGAAGCGAGAACGGCTCCGACGCCGAGGCCGCGAAGAACAGCGCCTGACGACCTTGAAATGCTGAGCGTTTCCGCAAGCAATTGCTCGGCGGCCTGTGTACTGATGCTGTTTTCATCGCTTCGCTCGGCCTGCATAAGCTCTACTAAGGTCACGCCCAAGGCATCCGCGAGCGCCTCAAGATTTGCAATGTCGGGAAGTCCCGCGCCGCGCTCCCATTTGCTTATGGTCTTGTCCGACAGAAACAGCTTGGCGGCAAGCCCGGCCTGCGTCATCCCTTTCTCTTTTCTTATTCCGGCGATAAACGCGCCTAATTTTGCTGCATCCATAAAATGCACCTCCTGTGATCGAGTTGCCTCGATTTTATGTTAAGAGCGGCCATTAGGCAACCGACGCGCCGTTTACTTAGCTCAAATACGAACTCTACGCTTCGTATACCCGCCTTAGACTATATTTATCATGAATTCAAGTATAATCTGCATATTCGCCGGTCGCCTCACAAGAGGCGAGGCGAAAGACCATTTGATGCGCTGATATTATATCAGATATCGTGAGGAAAAAGAATGAATAGACTGCTGTCTGTCATCATGAGCATCGCGGTCGCGGCGGAGCTGCTGACCGGCTCAATTGCCGCGCCGATCTGCCTGAGAGACTTTTACTATGCGCATATCGAGCCTATGAGGCTGGTGGAAAAAAGCGGACTGAGTGAGGCCGAGATAAAGCGGGCCTACGACGAGGTGCTGGACTACTGCATTGGAAAAAGCGATGAGTTCTCGGCGGGCGCGCTGACCTTTTCCACTGCCGGTGCGGCGCATTTTGCCGACTGCAGGGGGCTGTTTATCCTCGATTTTTGGGTTTTTGCTCTCAGTATTTTGCTTATAGCCGCCTTGGCTGTGCACAGGCGCAAGCGAGGGCTGCACAGATTTCTCGGGCGAGGCTCCGCCTTTTGGGGAGCCGTCGGTATGGGCGGTACCCTGTGCGCTGCCGGCGCTCTGGCGGCACTGGACTTTGACCGCGCGTTCACGGTGTTCCACAGCATTTTCTTCCCCGGTAAGGATAACTGGATCTTCGATCCCGCCGCCGATCCCATCATAAGGCTCATGCCGGAGGAGTTTTTCCGCAACTGCGCGATACTTATTTTCGCGCTGCTGACGGCGGCGAGCATGGTCATAATAATTGCCGACCTGAGAAAGAAAAAATAGCCGAAAAGTGCTTGACTTTACGCGAGATCTGAATTATAATAGGCAAGCTGATTAGTCAGCTAACCGCATATTTTTTACTCGGAGAAGTCGCGTAGTCCGGCCGAGCGCGCACGATTGGAAATCGTGTAACACCCATAAGGTGTTCGAGGGTTCAAATCCCTCCTTCTCCGCCATCAAGAGGGTACGAAAGAGATGTACCCAGCAAAAAGCCCGATTTTATCGGGCTTTTTCCTTTTGCGGATAGATACGAACTCACGAAACAACTGAATATAGAACAAAGACGGCGGATATCTTAGAATATTGTCTGTCGATTTTTGTTGACCGCAGAGCCAATCGTTTGAAGAAAAACGGCTGGCTCTTTTTTATTTCACAGACAAAGAGCAAAATAATGATCTTTTCATACTCACCCAAGCATCAAGCCCTAGAAAGGATGATGAAGCAGGACCCTTTCCCTTTCAATTGGGATTCAAATAAAAAATGCCAAAAATGTACAAGGGAGACTTGCAAACTATGAATTGGTACCTTCTTGCCCGATAGATCTATAGTTGTAAAACGACACAATAGCAGGCTTGACAACATAAAATAGATTACTATGGTATTTGTATTGTTTCAGATACTGTGTGAATAAGTAAAGAGGAGAATGACTTCATGTTAGAATTATACGATTATCCGAACACCGGTCAGGTTCGGATTTATGATATCGAAGCGATTTCGCTGCCGATCGTCTATAACAAATTCGGCGATCACGATCCTAACGGGCTATTGTATGTGCTCAAACAGGACTCTGAGCGAATTCAGCGAAAGGCAAGAGAATTGTTTGCACTTCCTACACCACAGCCTTACAAGGAGGTTCAGCCCCTGGTTATCCGGGCCAATGTAGGCGATACGGTTCAAATAAACTTTGAAAACAAGCTGGATCGTCGTGCCTCTATCCATGTCCAAGGACTTTCTTATAATATATTGAACGCAGATGGTGCGAATGTCGGTTTTAACCCTGATACCACAACCGACCGTTTTATTCGCTATATTTGGCAGGCAGATAAAGAGGGCGTTTATTTGTTTTCGGATATGGCGGATACCAGGAGCAACGAGGAAGGGACAAATGTGCATGGCCTGTTCGGTGCGATCATCGTTGAGGCGGCAGGCTCGACCTGGTCCGATCCGGTGACGGGCAAGCCTTTGAGCAGCGGCCTGTTTGCGGACATTTACAACCCCGCCAGACCCGCATTTCGTGAATACGCTGTGTTTTTCCACGACGAACTGGAAATCTTGACGAAGGACGGTCAATCGCCCATTGATCCCCATACAGGGCTGCCCAACGGCACCACGGCCATCAGCTACCGCTCCGAGCCTATGCGCAACCGTCTGCCGCTGGACCCTCACGCCGATCACACGGACACGGCGGAGGATATCTCCATGAGCTCTTGGGCATATGGAGATCCTGCGCCTCCTGTGCTCAAAGCATATGTGGGCGATCCGTCTAAAATACGGTTGATCCACGGCGGTGTCAAAGAAACACATGTGTTTCATCTGCACAACCACCAGTGGCGTTTGGAGCCGGATGATCCTAAATCTACTATTATTGACTCCATCTCCATCAGCCCACAGGAATGTTATACGCTGGATATTTTATATGGAGCGGGCAGCTTTAACGGAATGATCGGAGACGCTATTTTTCATTGCCATCTCTATCCGCACTTCCACGAGGGTATGTGGACGCTCTGGCGGGTATTTGACCGTCTTCAAGACGGCAGCGAATGTTATCCGGACGGAACTCCGATCGAGGCTCTAATGCCGCTTCGTGACCGTACACTGCCGCCTGAGAAAGACGACCTGCATCCCGGATATCCCAACTTTGTCGAAGGAACGTTCGGAGAGGAGCCGCTCCAGCCGCCGTTGGGCGTCCTCGACGAGAATAATGAACCAACAAGAGAACCCTCGCCTCAAGAAGAGGCAAACTTTGTGGAGAATTTTGCACCGGGTGCGCTGTATACGGATACCTGTCCATGCTGTACGGATGAAAATATAAAGGTATTTGAAATTGCGGCGGTGCAGGCAAAGCTCGTCTATAACCGTTTTGGCTGGAATGACCCGCAGGGCCGCTTTTTTGTCCTGAAGGAAGAGATTGAAAAGGTGGGCACGCTTGACGAATATATCCAAAAGGTCGAATCGGGTGAAATCCGGCCTGAACCGTTGGTCATTCGTGTCAACGCAGGCGACTGCATTGAGATACGCCTGACGAATCTTCTGCCGGAGTTTATTGAGGGCAGCGCATTTCAATTAAAGACACTGACCGATATCGTCGGTTATCATATCCACATGGTGAAGTTTGATACAATCGTGTCCGACGGCGCGGCCAACGGCTGGAACAATATTGCCGGTGCCAGACGGTATGAGACGCTAATTGAGCGCTTTTTCGCCAATGAGGAGCTGCACACTGTTTTCTTCCACGATCATCTGTTCGCCAATATGCACCAGCAGCATGGTCTGTTTGGCGCTTTGATCGTTGAACCGGCCGGAGCCGTTTTCCTCGATCCCAAAACAGGGGAAGAATTGAAAAGCGGCACAAAGGCGGTTATCCGCACAGCGGACGGAAAGGCATATCGGGAGTTTGCGTTGTTTCTCCACGATTTTGCATTATTGTTCGATCAATGCGGGAACCCGCTCAATCCGCCGGAGCATCCCGGCTCTGACGACGACCCAGGCGTTATGGGGATCAATTACCGCTGTGAGCCTATGCCGGAACGCCTGAAGATCCAAAGCGATCCCGCCCATATTTTCAGCTCTTTTGTATACGGAGACCCGGCCACGCCTATTTTGGAAACCTATCCCGGCGAGCCCATACGCATACGTCTGCTGGACGGTGCGCATGAGGAACAGCATGTCTTTAATATTACCGGACTGCCTTGGAGGAAGGAAATTACAGATCCGGTTTCTCCGCTTGTTCAGGCACAGACAATCGGCATATCCGAGGCATTCAACCTTCACATTGATGAGCCTTATACCGCAGGTGATTATCTGTATTATTCCGGAGGAATTGACGATCTGTGGCTGGGTTTGTGGGGTATCATCCGTGCCTATGCAGTGCCGCAGGAGAATCTGCTGCCGCTGTGCGGCGTTCGTCCGATCGCTCCTCCACAAACACCGCCGCAGGGTGCAGTTGTCCGCAAATTTGAGGTTGCCGCCATTCAAAAAGATCTTATTTATAATTGTTTCGGAGATCACGATCCGGAGGGGTTGATTTTTGTTCCTATGGAGCAGGCGTGTGATGTTATATGCGGCCGCAAAAAACCGATTCCTCTGATCCTTCGAGCCAATGCCGGAGATTGGATTGAGGTTACACTGCACAACTTATTTGATCCCGATGTCCCGATCCGACAAAATGAATATCCTTCTGTACCGTTAGAGCTGTTCCATGTTCCCAGCAACAGGGTTTCGCTCAACCCGCAGTTTTTAAAGTATGATCCGATCGCATCATCCGGAGTAAATGTCGGATATAACGCAGTGGAGCAGACCGTTGGGCCGGGAGAGTGCATCAAATATCTGTGGCATGCGGACAGGGAATACGGAACTATTCTGCTAAACTCTTTTGGCGATCTGCGCAATCATCGCCATCATGGCCTGTTTGGAGCGATTATCATTGAACCGCCGGAGGCAAAGTATTATAACAGTATCTGCCCTGTGGATGAAAATCATAAAGAAGAGGCCGTCATCGTTGCACCGGGCGTAGAACCTTTTCGGGAATTTGTACTGTTTGCCCACAATGGTATCCGTTTACTCGACAAAGACGGCATTCTAATTAAGACGACAGAGCAGGATCTCATAGGTGAGGAAGGGGGTCATGAAGCACCTGATCATGAGGATACAGGAGAAAAAGGGTATAACTATCGATCCGAGCGATTCTTCAACCGCCTTAAACGGATCCCCTTGATCTCAAAAGTATTTGACTCAAAGGTGCACGGCGATCCGGCAACGCCGGTTCTCCGGTCTTATACCGGCGAACGCGTGATCATTCGTCTGCTGATGCCGGCGGATAAACCGAGAAATATCAGCTTTGTACTGCACGGTCATTGCTGGAGGGCACAGCAGGATGATCCCTTTACCCGTACTATTCCCGTTCAGGGGGCTGTCAGCGTCGGTAATGTGTTCAATATTGAGCCGGAACGCTCAAAGTGCCCTGGAGATTATCTGTATCGCTCCGGTTCTCTGCGATGGGACGTGGAATCAGGTATGTGGGGAATATTCCGCGTGATGAACCGCAATATCCGGTACCATTGTGAAAACGCTTGTCGGTGTGTAAAGCAGTGGTGGGAGAAGAAATGGTACGAAAAGTAACAGGATCTATCGGGCCTTAGAATCGTAAAAGTTCAGCTCTACCCGCCGAAACGCCGAAAAATCTTTTTATAGTCCTTTACTGCGAAGAAACTACGTGTCTGGACACGTAGTTTCTTCAACTAAATCCACCTTGAGTGCGGGTGAAATGTTGCTTAATAATATGAAATCCTTCCTTCGGCCGGATGAAATCTCTGCGGCTTTGGGTGGATTTAATTTCACATTTTTATGGCAGTAAAAATGTTTCATCAAAGACTCAAGCCGTTGATTTTATTTAAAATCCGCAAAAGCCGAGTTCCCGATTAAAAAACCGCACCACATACGTATATCAGACAGAGTGCGGTCAATGCTTTTTTTAGTCTAATTCCAGATCCAGACCTATGCTTTTCAATTGTGATTCGAAGATAGAAAAAGCACACAGCTAAACTGGTCAAGCTAAGCTGTGAGCCCTTTCTTTCCATTTTGTTTAATTCAGCTTAAAGGCGGCACCGATTACGACTACCGAATATACTATGGACCAAGCTAAAAATGTCATTGAAAACCACACCTCATTCCAACTGGGCTTTAAAAAACGAGGTTTTTATCGGACTGATTTATACCAATACCGCGTCAAAGCCCTTGAAAATACGAAAGTATTCATTGCGGGCTTTTTTTGCCTGAGCAAAAATTAGCTCCGAAAATTTCTCTCCGCCAGGCGATCGAAATTCGACTCCCGTTTGCTTAAACTTATAACAAGGATAATGTTGATGCAATAAGCGAACCCCAAAATAGGCCAAAGAGCAAGGATGCTGCGCCAACAGCGATACCTGCGATGGCGAGGCCTTTGCCTCGCTCATTGGTCTTCCCAACCTGCACAAGGCCTATGATCGAAAGAATCAACCCTGCGAGGCCAACCAAACCGAGAAAATTGATCAGCAGGGAACCAGCAGAGATAGAGGGGCCTATTATACAGAGCTTGTTGTATGGGGCGACGGATGTTTGCTGAATGTTCGAAGAAGGCTGCTGTATATAGACGGAAGTTTCTGACGGCGTTGTTCCGCTCAGTGCGGCGCCGCAATCCGGACAGAAGTTAAGATTTTCTGAAACTTGTTTTTGACATACTGGGCAATTCATAAGATAAACCTCCTTGTGTTGAAAATAGTTGCTTTCTGATAGAATCAGCTTTCGTCGGTATGCTTCAATGTAATTTCAAAACCGGAATCCCGATCTGCAATTCTCTCGTCGTCGATCCACAGCATTCCATATAAATCCTTCGTATAGCATCCCGCTGGGTGATCGATCCATTCATTTCCCTTTAGGTTGACGGTAAGAGTCTCTTTTTCAACTCCACCGACCATAGAGAAGCTGCCTCTTTCATAATCCGGAGTGTTCGCTGAGGGACCAAAGGCAAAAATTGCAGCAAGCATATTGTTCGCGTCGTGGGAAGTGACGGAGAGGATCAGGCTTGGCTTTTCACTCCATGCGGAGTAGTACCCCACCCAGTCGCCTTTCAAGGAAATGCTCTCCACAACGGGGGTGTAATTGATGGCGCTTACGCTCCAGCCGGAAGCCGTGTTTGAGTAGATAACGTCTGCATCAACTTGCAGCGTTGCAACACGCTTTACCAATGTAAAGGCGCATGTTACGGTCACCTGACCGGATGACCATTCGAAGCTTTGTCCTTTTATTGTGAAATTTGACATTGTTTTTTCATCAATGCTGATGTTTTGTGTGCCATATTCTCCCTTCCATATGATGGGGGTTGTGTAAATGTCGCTCTTGATTTTTGCGTCTGAACGGTCAAATGCATGCCCATCCGAGTAGGATATTTCTGCTTCGTCCGTATTTGTCAGGCTGGTGAGCATCCAATCGTTTTGAGCAAAATGAAAACTAAGGTCTGCGGTTTGTTCGCATGAAGCGATGCCAGACTCTATACGATAAGTGATCTGTACTTCGTCAATTCCTTTTTCCAGATCGGTTGACTGATTATCTATCGTGACAGCTTTTAGATTGATTTTATCCAGAACAACTTCCGAGCCGCTGATCGTTACGCTCTGACCATACAGTTTTTCCATAATGTATTGCTCTGTAACACCGTTGGTCGGTTCGGATGACCAGCTGTTATAATTGTACGGAGAAATATCAAGAACCGTCCAGTCATTATCGCCCCACCTTTGATAGTATAGTTGGTAGGATTCACAACGCCGGACGCAGTCATTTTCCAGATTGACAGTACAAATAATGGTCAAGAATTGTTTATCCCCATCCAACTGCTTGTTGTCTATAGAAAGCTTTTCTATTGAAAACTCGCCCAACTGCGCGTACATGGAAAGATACTCCTCCAAATCAGCCTGAATCTGCTTGTGGCTAGGGAGAGATGTATGGAAAACACAAAACAGAACCCCGACGATTACGAGTACGGCTGTGACGCAGAGAGCAATCCGCGCCTTTTTACTTTTGAAAAGGCTTAATATGTGGGGAGTTATCTTAGATACAGATTCTAATGGTACGTCCTCTGCTTGATTGGTTGGATAAGAGTGTTCCAGCACATGACCGCATTTTACACAGAATTTCTGACCGGCATCTGTCTCAGCCCCGCATTTTGGACAACACATATTTATTTACTCCTTTTTTGCAATTGTAACAAGAGAAGATTATGCGCCCTTTCCCGGTTCGTTATAAAAGACTCTGGTAGCAGAACCATTGCCGAGCGTCAGACACCCACCCTTGAGGCTGATGATGGTTGCAATTGCAGATTCGCCATAAAAGTTTGTCAGCTTAAGCTGATCATCATTTACGACAGCCCAATGGCAGGTTCCGTATTCTCCGGCAATTTCGCAAGTACCGTCATCGTACAATGTAAATTGAGGTTTACTATCACTCTCAAGATACCACGAACCCATTAACTTCTTCTCCAGCCCGCCGCCGCAGGCAGTCAGTATCAGTGACAACACCAACATGCATCCTACGACCATCAAATACAATTTCTTTCTCATCTGAAACCTCCTGTTTTTCTATTTGTACAAGAACAATTTTTAAAATTTGCCCTGTGTTTACGTTTCACGGGGGAATTCTTTGCTACTTTCGACATTATACTCAATATATTGAGCATAGTCAAGCAAAAAAATAGGGTACACTTATTTTTTAATGAACAAAGTACCATTTACTAAGAATAAAGGGATGTGCAGTTCTTTATGAGGTATTATATATGATAAGTTATGCTCCATTTTACAAAACGCTGCTGCGGCAGGGAGTTACAGAGTACCAGCTGATCTATAAGCACGGTATTTCAGCAAATACCCTGTATCGTATGAAACAGGGCTGCACCATCACGCTTAAAACGCTCGACACGCTGTGTTTTATCCTCAACTGTCCGGTTTCTGATGTGATTGAGTATATTCCGGATGAATGACGCCCGACGTTTTCAGTCGGGCGTTTGTTGTTTTCACGTACACAATAATAAAAAGACCGCGCTGCGTCTGCTCAATGCCGACGGGGTGCGGTCGATACTTTTTTCAGTCTAATTTCAGCCCGAGACCCTTGGCGACGTTGACGACAAAATCCTGCGCGTTTGTGACTATGCCCTTTGCGGCAAGGCTGCCGCGGTCGGCGAGCTTGTTAACGGCAAATTCGGCCACGTCCACGCAGTAGAAGTAGACCTCGCGCACAGTGCCGTCCGGCATCACGCGGAAGGAGGGGGTCATGTTGCCCGTTGCGATGGAGTGCAGCGCCGTCGCCATGGTGATAACCGTCGTGGCCTTGCGGATGCAGCCTCGCATGGCCTCCTGACCGGCGTACACATCCGCGTATACCTCCGGCAGCGGGCCGTCGTCGCGTATCGAGCCGCAGAGCACGAAGGGAACGCTGTTTTTCACGCAGCTGTACATGATTCCGTCGGAAATGCGCTCGTCCTCGATAAATGCGGGGATCGAGCCGCTGCGCCGGACGCGGTTTATGGTGTCGATGTGATTGTAGTGGCCGTTGTGCTCGGAGGCCTGAGTGTATATGTGCTGACCGAGCGCCGTATGCTTGTAAGCCGCCTCAAGATCGTGGGTTGCAAGGGCGTTGCCGGCCATGAGAGCGTGGACATATCCGTTTTCTATAAGCTTTGCGAAGGCCTTGCGGGAGTCGAAGTCAAAAGCGACCGCAGGGCCCAAGACCCAGACGATGTTCCCGTGCAGTCGGTCATGCTCCAAAAGCTCGTACAGGGAGTTGTAGTCCACGGAAAAGGCGGTCTCTCGTGAACGACCCTGACGAAAGGAAAAGGTATCGGCGCCGCTTTTTGCGTCGTAAAAGCCGGTGGAGTGGACGTAAACGCCCTCGCTGCCGTCCTCTGTTCTGCAAACGCAGACCGCGTCTCCCTTTTTGATGTTGCGGAATTCCTTGACCGCGAGAGTGCCGTCGGGCGCGAGTATCACGACGCAGTCCATGCGGCTTTCGGGGGCAAGATGCCAGACCCCGCCGATCTTGAAATATTCAGGGTAGATCGCGGTGGCGTGGTAATTATCCGGCGCGACAAAATCCTTTTCCGCCGCGATAAAAACGGCTTCTGGGGCGTTGACAAAACGCTCCTGCGAAAAATCTGGCCGGCGGTAAGGGCGCAGCTCAAAGCTCATGATGTGTTTCTCCTCTGCACTTGATTATTATATTGAAATTATAATCTGGCAAAGCCTTTCTGTCAAACGGGAGAGCGGAAGCTTTAAAACAAACGAAGCTATGCTCGTGCAGCAGATTTTTTTGCGAATGTACACATAAAATACCAGTGGCATGCCGTTAATTGGCATAATATACAGTGATATACAACAATGTGAAGAAAAATAGGCAGCATTCCATAAATAACTAAATATGTTGCCCAATATTCTTTGTTAATATTGATAATTGAAATTATTAATTTAATAATTTAAACTGATAGTGTGGGTCTTTCTTTAAGTATTTGCAAATAGGTGGAAATAATCCGCAGATACGGCGAAGAAAAAGCCCGAAATTTTCAGAAAGAAGGAATAGAAATGAAGAGAAGAATTCTTGCTCTGCTGATGATGCTCGTCATGCTTATGTCTATTCTGCCCGGCGCGGCATTTGCCGCAACAGCTAACGCGGCAGACGATGTGCTGACTTATGCTGACCTGGCGGATATCGACAAGGATATCGTAATTCCCGACGACGCGTCCGCGACCGCCGAGCTTTCGATCGCAGACGCGGTTCGTGCGCTTCTGCTGTGGACAGGCATGACGGAAGAGCAGTTGGGCGTGTTCCCCGCAGATTATCTTGCGCAGGCTCGCAGCATGGGAATGATCGACGAAAGCACCGATACCGATGCAGACTGCACCATTAATGACTACCGTCAGATGAAGGCGGTTGCAAACGTCATGTATGAGGCTCTCCACAGCGACACTCTCCAGCCCCTGTTCATGAACGGCATGGCTCAGCCCATATTCCCCTACACCACCGGCGCGGTCGAGACTGGATACAGCAATGACAAGAGCGACATTATTCGTTACTGCGTTTATGTTGAGACCAACTACGACACCGATGATGACGGAAAGCTCGACCTTGTGAAGGCTCTTGTTCAGATCCCCCGCGCAGCGATGGAAGGCGACTATAAGGCCGCTACGATTTACGAAGCACGTCCCTACATCACCGGCTGCAACTCCTCAATGAGCCCCGGAAATAATCTGGGCAGCGAGGGATATGATATTTCCAAGCTTTACAGCCAGCCCGCAGCACGTGTCCCCGAGGCCAGCGCGACCACTAAGCAGGCTGCGGCAAAGGCAGACAGCGCCGACTGGTACTACTGGAATCCCTATGAGCGCATGTATGACTACGAAGACCTCGAGTGGTATGATTACTACCTCGTCCGCGGCTTCGCCGTCGTAGAATGCGGCGGCCTCGGCACCAAGGGCTCCGACGGCTTTGAGACCTGCGGCACCGACCTTGAGATCGACGCATTCAAGTGCGTTATCGAATGGCTGACCGGCGACCGCGTAGCTTACACCGACAAGACCAGCAATATCGAAATCAAAGCCGACTGGTCCAGCGGCAAGGTCGGCATGACCGGTCGTTCCTATGCAGGCACCACACAGTTCGGTCTTGCGACTACCGGCGTTAAGGGCCTTGAGACCATCGTTCCCGTAGCGGGCATTGCAAGCTGGTACGAGTACACCAACTCCCAGGGTATCTCCACCAACACCGCAGTCAACTACAGCGAGCGCCTTGCATGGTACTGCAACGGCCGTTATCTCGACCAGGAAGATTATGCAACAATCGCCGAGAAGTACGGCAACTACATGTATCAGATCCAGCAGGATCAGCTCGCCTCCAACGGCGACTACTCCGCGCACTGGGAAAACCGCGACTACACCCTTTATGCAAAGAACATCAAGTGCCCCGCACTTATCGTTCACGGTCTGAACGACGATAACGTCCGCACCAAGGAATTCGACCTGATGTACAAGGCATACAAGGAAGCAGGCGTTAATGTGAAGCTCCTCCTCCACCAGGACGCTCACCTCACCCCCAGCTACCCCGCAGGCAACCTTGAGTTCTACATTGACGGCGAGTCCTATAACAACGTCCTCAACCGCTGGTTCAGCCACTACCTCTGCGGCGTTGACAACGGCGCTGAAAACATGGCGGCTGTTACCGCACAGAGCAACAGCGACGCTTCCGTTTGGAATACTTACGACAGCTGGGCAACAGAAAACAGCATAGTCCTTGCAGATGCCAGCAAGACCGGCACCACCACCATCAACAGCGACTACGCCTCGGCAGGCATCACCCGCAGCAACTGGAAGGATGAGTTTACCGCAGGCTCGACCGATATCAGCGCAATGTACACGATGCCCGTAGAGGCGGACACCGTTATCAAGGGCAGCGTTGCCGTAAACTTCACTGCTTCCGCAGACAACTACGAGGCTCCCCAGGCTCCCAGAGGCGTCGTCGATCACGACAACTTCATTGACGAATCCGACGTTGCAATCGACGATCTCGATCATGATAACTATGTTGCATCCTCAAACGACGGCGCTGTTGCCGTATCAGTTCCCGATGCAGGCGACATCATCGACCGTGATGCACTGATGGTCAGCGCGATGCTGGTCGATATCGCTCCCGAGGGCGAGACTTTCACCGCATACAATACCTCCGGCAACTATGTTCCCAAGACCATCACCGAAGGCGGCGCATGGATGGGCGGCGGCCTGAGCAACTATGACTATGCCGAGCTCAAGTCCAGCGAGGTCAAGTACAAGATCATCGCACGCGGCTGGATGGATCTATGCAACCCCGGCGCAGGCTATGACTCTGCTTCCGCCGACACCAAGGTAGCACTGAAGGTCGGTGAGAACCACGATTACACTCTCTATCTCCAGCCCAACCTCTACACTGTCGAGGAAGGCCACACTCTCGCTCTGGTCATCTACACCTACGAGCAGGGTAAGGCAAGATACACCCAGAACTATCAGATCACTCTGGATAATGCGTCTGTAAAGGCAAACATCCCCGTCGATAAGATCCCCTCCGTTGATCCCGATCCTGTCGTCAATCCGTTTGTCGACGTTGCCGAGGGCAGCTACTGCTACGACGCAGTTCTGTGGGCGATAAGCCAGGATCCTCAGGTCACCAACGGCTATACCAAGGATACTTTCATCCCCAACAAGGTCTGCAACCGTGCGCAGGCGGTCACCTTCCTGTATCGTGCGGCGGGCTGCCCCGATGTCTCCGACGTTGAGGTTGCATTTACCGATGTCGAAAAGGGCGCGTACTACTACGACGCAATGCTTTGGGCAGTTGCCAACGGCATCACCAAGGGTACGACTGCTACTACCTTCAGCCCCAGTGAGCCCGTTACCCGCGCACAGGTTGTTACTTTCCTGTACCGTATGGAGAAGACTCCCGATGTTTCCGACGTCGAGGTAAGCTTCACCGACGTTAAAGAAGGCGCATTCTACTATGACGCAATGCTTTGGGCGGTTGAAAACGGCGTTACCAAGGGTACGACTGCAACCACCTTCAGCCCCGATGAAGGCTGCAACCGCGGTCAGATAGTAACCTTCCTGTACCGCTACTTCTCCGCAAACGACTAATACATTACAAACGAAAAAGCTCATGCCCGTTTGGGCATGAGCTTTTTTCAGACTGCGGCAGAGCCTTTTCGGCTTTTACGCCGGTTTAAAATCTGGGCAGAAACCTTATTGCGCAGCTTTTTTCACCGCGCTTTATGATACACAGCTTTTCTTCGATGCCGCCGGAGCGCTCGGGCAGTGTGAGCTCGGGCTCGTCGAGCTCGGTCACCCGCTGCCAGACCTTCTCAAAATTTTCAAATTCCATATACTTCACCGCAGTATTTTATGCGGCGGCTTGAAAAGCTGTGCATAATATGAGATAATATCCGTACTATCTTTGTGCATCAATTCACTGGTGCCTTGGCGTGGTTAATATTAACTTGCGGAAAACGAATTTTTAAATTTGAGGTGTGAGATGCCCAGATTTTTTATGCTTGGAACGAATGAATTCGGCGGGACGGCGATCATACACGGCCGCGATGCCGAGCATATAAAAGTCCTTCGCCTTCGCCCGGGCGAGGACATGACTATCTGCGACGGCAAGGGTACGGACTATAAATGCCGCCTTATCCGCTCGGATAAGGACGAGGCGGAGGCGGAGATAATCGAGGTGCTGCCGTGTCCGGCGGAACCGACGGTATCCGTGCGCGTACTGTGCGGCCTGCCCAAGGGCGACAAGACTGATTATATTATTCAAAAATCCGTCGAGGCGGGAGCTTCCGAGATAGTGTTTTTTAACTCCGAACGCGTTATTCAGCGCACCGACGGCGTTCCCAAGAAGCTCGAGCGCTGGAACAGGATATCCGAGGAGGCTGCAAAGCAGTCGGGACGCGGGATCATACCCGAGGTCAGATGGCTTGGAAGCTTTATCGAGGCGCTCGACGCGGCAAAGCAGACCGAAGAGTCCTTCTTCATGTACGAAACGGGGGAGAGGGAGAGCTTTTCCTCGGCCCTGTCGAACGTGAAAAGTCTTAAGACCGCCGCGATAATAACCGGCCCCGAGGGCGGCTTCGAGCGCTTTGAGGCCGATATGGCGCGCGCCTGCGGTATGCATATCTGCTCCATGGGCAAGCGTATTTTGAGATGTGAAACGGCCCCCATAGTGGCGCTCACGGCATTAATGTACGAAAGCGGAAATCTGGAATGACGCAGAGAAGCAAAAATCTTGTCAAATACGTTGTCCCGACCATACTCAGCAGCGTAAGCTACTTCCTGTTCACCATAATCGACGGCATATTTGTCGGGCAGGGCGTCGGTACTAACGCGCTGGGCGCGGTGAATATCGCCTTCCCTTTTGTGATGGTGGTGTGCGCGTCATTCATGCTGACTACCATCGGCGGCGTGACCGTGGTCGCCATCCGCCTCGGCAGGGGCGATGAAAAGGGCGCGAACGAGGCCTTCATGCACTCGCTGTCGGCAACGGTCATGGTGGCAGTGGCGCTGTGCCTTTTCGGTACGCTTCTCACACCGCTGCTGTGCAGGCTTCTGGGCGCAAACGACACGTTTTATCAGTATGTCTATGACTATATATTCTGGTACTCGGTGTTTATAATACCCTCGGGACTTGCAAGCGCAATGCACGGCTTCTGCCGCAACGACGGCTCGCCCATTCTTGTGTCGGCGGCGGTCATCGTCGGCGCGCTGTGCAATATTTTCGGCGACTGGTATCTCATATTCCCAATGAAGATGGGGCTCAAGGGCGCGGCTGTCGCAACGGGCGTTTCCCAGACGGTAAGCCTGCTTGCAGTGCTGCCGCATTTCATACTCAAAAAAGGCAAGCTCCGCTCCGGAGGCTTCAGACCCAAGGCAGCGCTTTACAGAAAGATCGCTCTGCGCGGCCTGCCGGAGTTTATATCCCAGCTTGCCACGCCCGCCGCGATCATCGCGACAAACTACGTCCTCCTCGCAAAGATCGGCGATATCGGCGTTAACGCCTTTTCGATCATCGGCTATGTCGCGTCGTTCTCAGTAGCGATATTCTTCGGCACCGCCGAGGGCTTGCAGCCGCTGTTCGGAAGGTGCTACGGCGCGAAAAACGAGGCCGATCTGAAATACTATTTCCGCGCGGGTCTTGTGATAAACTTTGTTGGCAGCGTCATAATTTATGTTGTCCTGCTCTTCGCGGGCGAGCCTGTATGCGTGCTTTTCGGCGCAGACCCCGAGACCCTGAAATTCACCGTGCAGAGCATGCCGAAATACGCATGGGGCTTTTCGGTCATGGCGCTCAACACCATAATCTCTGCATATTTATATTCCACGAAGCGCTCGGTGCAGGCGATAATCATGAACATGCTGCGCAGCTTTGTGTTTAACCTTATGGTCATACTTCTGCTTCCGGAGCTGTTCGGCGCGGACGCGATCTGGTATACCTTTGGCGTGTACGAGGCCATGGTGCTGGCCGCAGCGGTCACGCTTCTGCGCCGCTCCGAAAAAAACGGCGTTGTGTTCAGATAGAGAATGTTAAAACGGCGGTTTCCGTGGATCGCGATAAGACCGGCACGAGGGAGGAAGATTATAAAACGCTAATTAAATTCGCAGACTATTTCAACGTCTCAATCGACTATCTCCTTGAAAGAACGGACAATCCCAAGACAAATTACTGAAATGAAAAACCGCACCCGAGGGTGCGGTTTTCTGCTGTAGACAATACCTTGCATAGATTGTGCCCGAAGGTACAATAGAGCAAATAGAATTATATATGTTCTCTCAGGCGACGGTATTTGGTACATTTCCCTTGCCAAAATGAAGAATGATTTTTATCCCGCTCCCGTAGGGGCGAGCATCGCTCGTCTCTTGCCAGAGGGGCAATTCAGGCTAACGCTAAAAAGAATCGTTTTTGCCACGACCCGACCGGTAACAATGTCAATCGTCGTTTGACTGCCATTCCATATATTCGGGATGACTAAGTAAAGATACACGCATTTTCAATGTGAGCTGCCCGGATGGCAATGCCGGACGAGCGATGCTCGCCCCTACGGGAGCGGTTGTTTGGCTATATCACCACTTATTCGAGACTTTTTCGGCGAAGCCGGGGAAGTCTTTTATTTCTATGACCTTGCCGTCGTCGAGGATCGCCCTGCCAGTGAACAGGCCGAACACCTGGTGCTGGTCGCTCTTTATAAGTATCGCGTCCGTGCAGGCAGCGCGGTCGAGAACGGGCAGGAAGTCCATCTCAAATCTTCCGTCGTCGGAGGTGAAGGTCCACGGCTCGAGGAAGGCCTTCTCATCGCCCGGGATGTTGAACTTTACCTGACTGAGCTTATGCGCCTTTCCGTCGTAGAACAGCATGTTCTCGCTGGCGGCGGAGGTGTCGCCAAAGCCGTAGCCAATGTTCCAGCCGAAGGGAACGCCGTCAACCGCGCCCGAGGCCGAGCCCCAGTACCACGTGTTTTTGTAAGTCCAAACTCCGCGCCCCCAGTCGAGAACGGCGAAGCTGTCCTCCGGATCGAAAACATAGGTGCGGCCGTCGTAGCTGACCTCGCCCTTGGCGCGCATGCAGTTGATTTTCTGGTTATAGTAGAAGTGCCCGGCCTTGTCAAAGGGCGTTGCGATAACCATGCTCTCCTCCGGCTCACCGCTCAGCTCGACCTTGGCGTAGAGCGAGCCGGCAGGGCCGAATTTTTTCATCTGCGCGATGAGAGTGCGCGTGCCCGAGCCGTCGTTTTTGAAGTATATGCTGTAATTCTTGCCCTCCGCTACCGTGTCGCCTACAGCGCTGGTCTCGGGCAGTGCGCGCTTGCCGAGGGGCATGAAGCACATGGGGCTTGTGGTTATCTCCCAGCCCTCCTCAAAGTTCAGAAGGCTTATCGAGTCAAGTCCCATATAGCCGTTATCGTCGATGGTGAGCGCCAGAGCGAAGCGGCCGTTGTTTATGAGATAGTAGTCCCATTCCTTGATGCGCAGGGGGCTTGCCTTTATGTCGGCGCGCCTGTAAACAGGCAGGAGCTTTTTGGAGTAGCCGGGTTCGGTGAGGTTTCCGTCCTTGTCAAGCAGGGGTATTTGCGCAGTGATCTCATGCTGTGCCATGCTTTTACATCTCCTTTTTCAGTTTTCGTATATCCGTACCGGCGAAGGGAAGGCGGGTGAATTCCCCCTCCAGCCGCGAGCATATTTGAGGATTGTATCTCCGCGCGAGCTCTGCGTCGGTAAGATTTGTGCTGATTATGGTCTTTTTGCCGTTTACAAGGCGGGTGTTTATCAGCGTATACAGCGCGCTTATGCTTATCTGGGTGAGCATCTCGGTGCCCAGATCGTCAAGGATCATAAGCTCGCACTCGAGCATGCGCTCGACTTTGACGGCGGCCTTTTCGGCGGCCTCGGCGTCGCGTGCGAACTTCTTTGTCTCAAAGGCCTCAAGAGCTGAGGCGGCGGTGTCATAGCAGACCGAGTGGCCGTTTTCCGCGACTACCCTTGCTATGCAGGCCGAAAGAAAGGTCTTGCCCAAGCCGGTGCCGCCCTGAAACAGCAGGTTCATCGAGCGCTCGGAAAAGCTGTGGGCGTATTCGCGGCAGGTCTCAAACACTATCGCCATGCCCTCCTTAGCCTCGCCGTAGAGGCTCAGGTCGAAGTCCTCGAAACGCTCGTTCCCGCTGCGCAGCAGAACGCTGAGCTCACTTGTAAGCTCGCGGTTATAAAGCTCCTTGAGGCAGGAGCACATGCTGCCCTCCACAAAGCCGGTGTCCCTGCATTTTTTACAGGAATAGATATCGTCAAGATAGTCTATACCGTAGCCGTACTGGTTAAGAAGCTCGGCTTTTCTTACCTGAAGCTCGAGGCTCTCGTTCTCAAGCGCTTTGAGAGCGTCGCTAAGATCGGCGCTCCTTTTGATGGTGAGCCCGACGAGCTCCGACATCTGGCTGCGAAGGCGCAGGTCGATGCGCTCTATCTCCGGTATGCGGGAATAGATCCTTTCCTGGCGCAGGAAATGCTCTGCCACGTTGTCCGCGTGTATGCTTTTAAGCTGCTCTCTGGCCTTTGCCAGTATTTTTCCGTCCAATGCCATGTCTTAACCGTTTTTAACCTTTTCGTAAATTGAGCGCAGACGCCTGAGCTCATCGTCCGTCACCGCGCCGCGGTGCTCGTTTGCCGCCTTCGCGGCGGAGGGGCGGCTGTCCTTTTCCAGAACCTCCGCCTCGGTATGTATACCCTTTTCGTGCCAGCTCAAAAGGATCTTATTCATATAGCTCCATTTGAGGGCGTTCGTATTTGTGACCGTCCGGTCGTATGCAATGAGTATGGCCTCGTTGTCAAAGCCCATGTCGAGCCAAGAGGCGACATACTTGCTCTCGGTGGGGGTAAACGCCCTGCCTCGGATGCCCATAGCGGCCTTGAGCTCGTTTAACCGTCCCCTGCGTTCGGCTGCGCTTCTGATGTATTCATCCGCCTGCTCAAGGGTTAGAATCTCCTTGTTGACCCATGAATAGGCCTCCTTCTCAATATTGCGCATCGAGGGCAGCCTGCCGGAGCCGTATTTTTCGGCGAAAAGGTCAACGCAATAGGTCAGGAGCATGAAGATAACGTCGGGCGGCAGGGCAAGATAATCGTATATACCGAATAAGATCTTGAGATCGGCGGTGGAAAGGGCTCTGCCCAGCTTGCGCTGAGCCTCCCTTACAACGGCCTTGAAGCCGCCGTCGGCCTCGGAGCGCTTGACGATATCCTCGGCAGTGTACTCGGGAAGCTCCTCGGCAGGCGGCAGCTTCGGCTGCGGCGCTTCTGAGGGCTTTGCCGCGTAAAGCTCCATGCGGCACAACTTCTCATAGGCGGAGTTTATCTCCGCCGACGTGCGGCACAGCTCGCGGGCGGCTCTGTCGGCGTCAAACCGCTCTGCGCGGCTGAGCCAGATATACAGCAGGGCGACATCGCCGTCGTGGGCGGCGATGAGCCTGTCGGCCGCGCCGGAGGGTATTAAGTTTTGTTCAGGCTTCGGCATGTTTACGCTCCGCAGAATATCTTTTGAGTTTATTTACGCATTGTTTACACAGTTTTAAAGCTTGTGGAATATACTTAGGTAGCCGTTTTTCGGCTCGATTTTGCGTATGGCGGCGAAATCACCGTGCATTAGGGATTATATCATCAATTTTGACTTGTAGCAATAGCCTTGTTTGTGGTATAATTTCATATTATATATAAAATGCCAGAGGTATGGATATGCTCGAATTGCTTTCGCCGGCCGGCTCTCCGGAGGCGGTCATAGCTGCGGTTCAGAACGGCGCGGACGCCGTATATATGGGACTTGGCAATTTTAACGCTCGCAGAGGCGCGAAAAACTTCAGCGACGAAGAGTTTGAAAAGGCGGTGCGCTACTGCCGCATAAGAGACTGCAAGGTCTATGTCACCATGAACACGCTGGTGGGCGACAGGGAGATGGAAAGCGCGGTCAAGCTGGCGCGCAGAGTATCGGAGTTGGGCGCTTCCGCGATATTGGTGCAGGATCTGGGGCTGCTGTCCGTTTTGAGGCGGGCTCTTCCCGATATACCGCTCCACGCCAGCACACAGATGAGTATCCACAACCTTGCCGGAGTTGAGGCGGCGGCCGAAATGGGTCTTACCCGCGCTGTGCTCGCCCGCGAGCTTTCGCTTGAGCAGATAAAGTTTATCACAAAGCATTCGCCGATAGAAACCGAAATTTTTGTCCACGGCGCGCTTTGCTTCTGCCATTCCGGACAATGCTATATGTCCTCGCTCATCGGACGGCGCAGCGGCAACCGCGGCATGTGCGCCCAGCCCTGCCGCATGGAATACACCATGGGCGGCCGCCTTGAGGACAGCCATCCGCTGTCGCTTAAGGACAACTGCCTTGTGGACAGGCTTCGTGAGATCGAGGACGCCGGCGTCGCCTGCGTCAAGATCGAGGGACGCATGAAGCGCCCCGAATATACAGGCATTGTAACGGGAATCTATTCAAAGGTCATCAAGGAGCACAGGGCTCCGACTCCCGATGAGATCGAGACCCTTGAGGACGCTTTCTCGCGCGGAGGCTTCACACAGGGCTATTTTGACGGAGATAAAAAGGATATGTTTGGCGTACGCGGCGAGCCGGACAGGAACGCCGAGAGCATGTTCTCCACCGCCCGCAAGGAATATATCGACAGCGAGCTGCGCCGCGTCCCCATCAGGTTCTATGCCGTAGTCAATGACGGCGAGGCGATCAAGGCTGCCGCCATCGACGACAATGGGAATAAGGTGGTGGCTTTCGGAGCCGAGCCGAAGAAGGCGATACGTCAGGCAATAAGCGCCGAAGCGCTGAGCGATCAGCTCCGGAAGACCGGCGGCACGCCCTATTTCTGCGTCGACGCGCAAAGCAGGGTGCAGAACGGCCTGTATCTGCCTATTTCCACAATAAACGAGCTGCGGCGGAAGCTTATCATCGCCATGAACGAAAAACGCGCGATACCGCCCCAGCGGGCAAGCCTGCCGATGCCGGAGCCGCCCAAGGGCAGACCGCCCGTGACAGATCCCGTCACCATTTATCAGGTGCGTACCGCCGAGCAGCTTTCCGAAGAACTTGCCGAGCTGCGTCCGGATTATATATACGTTCCCGTGCAGCTTATGGATGAAAGCTTCGATCAGGTGAGGCTGTTCACCGGTCGGGGGGCCAAAGCGGTCGCGGTGCTGCCGAGGGTCATAACCGACGACCAGACGGAGACCGTTTTCAAAATGCTCCGCAGGCTAAATGAGCGCGGCGTGAGCGAGGCCCTGGTGGGCAATGTGGGACACATAAAGCTCGCCCGCAAAGCGGGAATGAAGATAAGAGCCGATTTCGGCATGAACGTATTTAATTCCTATACCCTTGATATGGTGAGCAGGATGAGCTTCCTCTCCGCGACGGCCTCCTTTGAAATGCGCATGGCTCAGGTGAGGGACATGGAAAAGACCGTGGATACCGAGCTCATCGTATACGGCAGACTGCCGCTCATGGTCTCCGATCAGTGCGTCATAAGCCGCAGCGCGGGAGCCTGCAACTGCCATAATCCGGCGCGGCTGTCGGACCGCATGGGCTCAGCCTTTCCGGTGGTGCGTGAGTTTGACCACCGCAACGTAATCTATAACTCGCGCAAGCTGTTCATGGCGGATAAAAAGGACGATATTTACGGAGCCGGACTCTGGGGAATAAGACTGATGTTCACCACCGAGGGCGCGAGAGAGTGCATCCAGGTGGCAAAGCGATATAAGGGCGAGGGCGATTATCAGCCTAATGATCTGACCCGCGGCCTGTACTACAGAGGCGTTGACTGATATGGAGATAATACTTGCATCGGGCTCACCGAGACGGCGTGAGCTTCTGAATACGCTGGGGCTGAGCTTCATGGTGTGTCCCGCCGAGGGCGATGAGATCGCGCCGGATGGCGCGGGCCCCGGGGAGATCGTGAAGACGCTGTCACGAGCCAAGGCCGAGGAGGTCGGACGGAGGTTTGCCGAAGAACTTATCATCGCCGCCGACACCATCGTGTGTCTGGACGGCAAGGTGCTCGGCAAGCCCAAGGATGAGGCCGACGCCCGCGCGATGCTCTCCTCCCTGTCGGGCAGAGCCCACGAGGTATACACCGGCGTGACGGTGATGCTGGGGGAGGATACCCTCTGCGAGGATGAATGTACAAAGGTGTTCTTCCGCGAGCTTTCAGCGGAGGAGATAGACGCGTATGTCGCGAGCGGCGATCCCATGGATAAGGCGGGGGCCTACGGCATCCAGGGAAAGGCGTCGCTTATGGTCGAAAGGATCGAAGGAGATTATTTCAACGTGATGGGACTGCCGCTGTGCAGGCTCGGAAAAATGCTGAAGACGATCGGGGTGCGGCTGCTTTGAATGTTAAACAGTATCTGAAGAAAAACGGAATAAAGCTGGGCGTCATAGTGCTTGTTATAGCTCTTGTCGCGGGCGCCGGAGCATATCTCCTAAAGGGGAACGCCGGACTTATCCAGAATGTGACCGGCTCGGTAAAGGCTCCCGTCCAGAGAATGGTCAGCTCGCTTTCCGAGTGGCTTGAGGGTATATACGGCTACCTGTACGAATATGACCAGCTCGTCGCGGAAAACGAGAGATTGCGCTCCGAGCTGACCGAGGCTCAGGAGCAGGCTCGAAACGGCGTTGCAGCTATCGAGGAGAACGAACGCTTCCGCGAGCTTCTGGAATTTAAGGAAAAGCACAGCGATATGACCCTTGAATCGGCAAAGGTCGTCGCGTGGACGACCTCCAACTGGGCGCACTCGTTTACGATAAGCAAGGGCAAGAGCAGCGATATCGCAGTCGGCGATTGTGTCATCACCGAGTACGGCGTGATGGTAGGACAGGTGACTGAGGTCGGCAGCACATGGGCGACCGTGTGTACTACCATAGACCTGAACACCAATATCGGCGCGCTGGTGTCGGAAAACGGCGCCTCCGGCCTGCTGGTGGGCGATTTCGCCATGATGCAGGACGGCTGCGTGAAGCTCAGCTACCTTGCCGACGGCGCGCAGATATTCAGCGGAGATACGGTCATGACCTCCGGTTCCGGCGGAGCTTTCCCGCAGGGTCTTGTCGTAGGAACGATAAAATCCGTGCAGACCGAGGCAGGCGGCCAGATAGAATACGGCATGGTCGAGCCCGGCTGCGACCTCAATGCGCTTGTCCAGGTTTTTGTAGTAAAAGATTTTGAAGTGGTGGAATAGTTGCTCAACAGGATTTTTCAGCTTCTTGAATGGAAAAAGATCCGCGTTATACTTGAATCCGCGGTATATATGATACTGGTAATGCTGCTGCAAAGCCTGCTGTTTTCCAGAGTAAGCGTTTTTGGAGCGAAGGGCTTCATTATCCCCGCTGCTGCTGTAGCGGCGGGAATATACCTCGGAGGCGTGCGCGGAGCGGTGTTCGGCATCTTCTTGGGCCTGTTCACGGACATGGCCTCTTCCGAAACCACGGTTTTGTTCACGGTGCTGTTTCCGGCCATAGGCTTCGGCGCGGGGCTCGCTTCGGAGTTCTATATAAATAAAAGTTTCTTTGCGTTTATGTTTTTCAGCACGGCGGCTATACTCCTGACGGGGCTGGCTCAGCTGGTTTTGGCGCTCCTGTCCGGAGGCACGGCGATCCTTGACGGGCTTCTCATGGTGCTGCTGCAAACGTTGCTTTCAATACCGCCGGTCATGCTGCTGTACCTGCCGTTCAGAAACCATCAGAGCCAACTGCGCAGATAAGCTTTAAGCTTACGAGGATATCCCATGAATGTAATAAAGAAAGACAGATTGATAATGCTCGCGGCTGTTTTCTCGATACTGCTTATTGTGTATCTGGTCGCTCTCTATAAGCTCCAGATAATAGAGGGCGAGAAGTATTATGAGGAAAGCCGCAACAATATGGTGACAACCAGCACCGTCACCGCGGCCAGAGGCAACATCCTTGACCGCTACGGCAGGGTGCTCGTTACGAACAAATCCTGCTATAACCTTACGATAAATACCGACGAGCTGTTCCCGAACGACAACAGCGTTGATTCAAACGCGACCATACTGCGCCTTGTGAACCTCATCCGTGAGTACGGCGACGATTATATCGACGATCTGCCCATAACTACCGAGCCGCCGTTTGAGTTCGTTGATGTCAGCACTCAGGATCAGGCGCGGCTCGACGCTTACATGAAGCAGAACAATGTTCCGGAAAACGCGAGCGCTGTTGAGCTGCTCTCGAGCATGCGCACACGATATAAGATCGACAGCAACTATACCGCCGAGGAGGCGAGGATAATCGCCGGCGTGCGCTACGCTGTGAATGTGCGCTACCTGATAAACACCTCGGACTATGTTTTTGTCGAGGACGCGGATATGAAGCTCATCGCCACGATCCGCGAGAATAATATCGAGGGTGTGAATGTCAAGGAGTCCTTTGTGCGTGAATACAACACCGAGGCCGCCGGCCATATTCTCGGTTATACGAGCCTCATGAATGACGAGGAGGCCGCAAAGTACGAGGCTTTGGGCTATTCCGGCGACGCAAAGGTCGGTAAGGCCGGAGCGGAGTACGCCTTTGAAAAGTACCTACACGGTACGGACGGTACGGTGCGCACGACCTCCGCGTCCGACGGCACCGTCATAAGCACCGAGTATACCGAGGAGCCGGAGCCCGGCGACAATGTGTATCTGACTATCGATATTGCCCTGCAGGAGGCCACGGAGCTCGCGCTGGAAAACGGCATCGCCAGCATCACCGAGAAGCTGAATGCCCAGAAGGAGCAGCAGATAGCCAACGGGACCTATAAGGAAAAGGATGACGAGATAAACGGCGCCGCAGTGGCTGTCGTAAAGGTAGATACGGGAGAGCCTCTGGCTCTTGCGAGCTGGCCGAATTATAACCCCAGCGAGCTACTGGATAAGTACGAGGAGATATCGACTGCGGACAATGATCCGCTTTATAACCGAGCTCTTTTCGGGCAGTATGCACCCGGCTCGACATTCAAGCCCTGCACGGCGATAGCGGCCTTGACCGAGGGCATCATAAACACGGGGGCGACGGTGGAGTGTACCGGACAGTACACTCGCTATGCCGAGTACGGCTACGCGCCCTACTGCTGGATCTACACCCAGAATAAGCTGACCCACGGCTATCTGAACGTTACAGGGGCAATACAGCATTCATGCAATATATTCTTCTACTCGGCCGGCCACAATCTGGGTATCGACAAGCTGGAAAAGTACGCAAGAAGCTTCGGCCTCGGCGAGGCTACAGGCATCGAGCTGCCCGAGAACGAGGGCAATATGGCAAACCGCGACAACCACAAGGAGCTGGTCGGCGAGGAATGGACGATAGGCGACAGTATGCAGGCCGCCATCGGACAGTCCGACAATATGTTCACGCCCCTTCAGCTTGCCGAGTACTGCGCGGCGGTCGCCAATAACGGCGTGCGCTACAGCGCGTCCATCCTCAAATCCGTCAGAAGCTATGACTACGGCGAGAATGTGTATGAGCGCGAGGATGAGATACTCAGCAAGGTCGAGAGCGCGCAGTACAACTGGGACGCCGTCCACGAGGGTATGCGCCTTGTCGGTGTTTCGACTCTCAGCGGATACACCTCCTCTACCGTTGCCTGCAAGACTGGTACCGCCCAGAAGGGCGAGAGCGTTGTAAACGACGGTATCTTCATCTGCTACGCACCCTATGAAAATCCTGAGATCGCCATCGCCATCGTGATTCAGAGGGGCGGCGCGGGTTCAAACTGCGCATCTATTGCCAAGGAAATATTGGAGGCCTATTTCAGCCTCAAGTCCGCCACCGACATCACCGACGTCGAGGGCGCCCTGCTGAAATGAGCCCGTCAAAAATTATTTAAAAATACGTTGAAAGAACGCGTATAATTGTATATAATACGTTATTGAAATAATAGGAGAAAAGGGGTATAGATATGAACATCGCACTCATGGCACACGACAGGAAAAAAGAACTGATGGTTCAGTTCTGTATTGCCTACTGCGGTATTCTGGCCGAGCATTCCGTCTGCGCCACGAACACGACCGGTAAGCTCGTATCTGAAGCCACGGGGCTGCCCGTGACCCTGTATCTCCATGCCGATCAGGGCGGAGCCCAGCAGATAGGCGCGAGGATCGCGTATAACGAGATCGACCTTGTGCTGTTCTTCTGCGACCCGTCAAATCCAAGCGGTTTTGACGATATCAATAAGATCGAGCGCCTGTGCGATCAATATCAGATACCCTTTGCCACCAACGCCGCAACGGCGGAGGTGCTCGTCCAGGGGCTGCGCCGCGGCGATCTTGACTGGCGAAATATCGTAAATCCCAAGCGGAAGTAATTCTGCTGTGAATTCAAATTTAAATGCTGTTATCGCCTTTCTGTGATAACAGCATTTAAGCATAGGAGAGTGGAAAAGCTCGCTTCAGGACTTGCAGGTGCTCGGTTCCCCTGTGCTTATCTGTTGAAAGGAAAATAGATCATATGGCAAAAGTTGCACCCCGCACGCTGTCGGGCTTCATGGAGCTGCTGCCCGCCGCTCAGATGAAGATGGAAAAAATGATGGAAATCCTGAGAAAAAGTTACTCGGTATATGGCTTTACGCCGCTTGACACGCCGGTGATCGAATCGGCTGAGGTGCTGCTGGCCAAGGGCGGCGGCGAGACCGAAAAGCAGATATACAGGTTTAACAAGGGTGACAGCGACCTTGCCCTGCGCTTTGACCTTACCGTGCCGCTGGCAAAGTATGTCGCCGCCAATTACGCGAATCTGAGCTTTCCCTTCCGCCGCTATCAGATCGGCAAGGTCTACAGGGGCGAGCGCGCCCAGCGCGGCCGCTTCCGCGAGTTTTATCAGGCGGATATCGACATTATCGGCGACGGTAAGCTCGATATCATAAACGAGGCGGAAATCCCCGCGATAATCTACCGCACCTTCACCGCGCTCGGCCTTAAAAAGTTTAAGATAAAGGTCAATAACCGCAAGCTGCTAAACGGCTTTTACAGTCTTGCCGGCATGTCCGAAAGGGCGGGCGATATCATGCGCTGCGTCGATAAGCTCGATAAGATAGGCGCTGTCAAGGTGCGCCAGCTTTTGATGGATGAGCTTCATATGTTCTCCCACAAGGCCGACGACGTTATGGATTTCATGGCGATATCCGGAACAAACGCCGAGGTCATCGCGGGTCTCGAGCGCTACAGGGGCATGGACGAGCTGTTTGACGAAGGGCTTGAGGAGCTCATGACCGTCACGAAATACCTTTCAGATTTCGGCGTTCCCGAGGAGAACTTCGCCGTTGATCTGTCCATTGCCCGCGGCTTGGATTACTACACCGGAACGGTCTACGAGACCGAGATGACCGAGCATCCGGAGATAGGCTCCATTTGCTCCGGCGGCAGATATGACGATCTTGCCGGATATTACACGGACAAGACCCTGCCCGGCGTCGGCATCTCCATCGGCCTTACAAGGCTTTTCTATGTTCTCAGCGAGCAGGGGCTGCTGTCGGAGGAGACGGTATCTGCTCCGGCGGACGCGCTCGTTATCCCGATGACGGAGGAGCTCGGCTGCGCGATCTCCGCCGCTACCGTCCTGAGAGACGCGGGCGTGCGCACCCAGATCTATTGCGAGAAGAAAAAATTTAAGGCGAAAATGAGCTATGCCGATAAGCTCGGCATACCCTATGTCGTGCTCATCGGCGAGGATGAGGTCGCCGAGGGCGTGGTCGCCGTGAAGGATATGCTCAGCGGCGAGCAGCAGAAGCTCAGCCCCGAGGCGGCCGCGGCGTTTATTAAGAATTCTATGGATGAGCGCGCTCTTGCGGCGGTCATCAAGGAATAATGGAGGCAATAGCTATGACACAATCCCGTACACATACCTGCAATGAGCTCCGCATCGAAAATGTCGGAGAAAAGGTCAAAATAGTCGGCTGGATGGAAAACGTCCGCGAGGTCGGCCAGAATTTCGCGTTCGTAGTCGTCCGCGATTTCTACGGCACCACTCAGGTGGTCGTTGAGACTGAGGATATGATGAAGATAGTCAAGAGCATCAATAAGGAAAGCGTTATTTCTATTGAGGGTGTTGTTCGTGAGCGCGACAGCAAAAATCCCAGGCAGGCCACCGGCGATATCGAGGTCGTGCCCGAAAAAATCGAGATCCTCGGGCGCTGCCGCTATAACGAGCTGCCGTTTGAGATAAACCGCAGCCGCGAGGCTGACGAAACGGCGCGCTTAAAGTACCGCTATCTCGACCTGCGCAACCCTGCGGTAAAGCAGAATATCATACTGCGCTGCAACGTTGTCGCCGCGCTGCGCAAGGCCATGACCGAGCACGGCTTCCTTGAGATAACGACTCCCATACTTACAGCCTCGTCTCCCGAGGGCGCTAGGGACTACCTTGTCCCCGCGAGAAAGCACCCGGGCAAGTTCTATGCCCTGCCCCAGGCGCCCCAGCAGTTCAAGCAGCTCCTCATGACCTCGGGCTTTGACCGCTATTTCCAGATAGCCCCCTGCTTCAGAGACGAGGACGCGCGAGGCGACCGCTCTCCCGGCGAGTTTTATCAGCTCGATATGGAGATGGCCTTTGCCTGTCAGGAGGATGTTTTCGCGGTCATCGAGGATGTGCTTCCGCCCATTTTCGCAAAATACGGCACTTACGATATAGCAAGCGAGGCTCCCTTTAAGCGCATCGGCTTTGAGGAAGCCATGGAAAGGTACGGCTCGGATAAGCCCGACCTGCGCATTGACCTTGTGGTCGAGGATATCACCGACCTTGTTCAGGGCACTGAATTCCCTCCCTTTGCCGAGGGGAATACCGTCAAGGCCATCGTCGTCGGCGGCTGCGAGCTGACCCGCAAGCAGATAGACAAGCTCTGCGCCGACGTCGAGGTGCAGGCGGGCGCAAAGCCCTATTGGTTCAGGGTCGATGAAAAAGGCGAGCTGGCGGGCGGCGTTGCAAAGTTCCTTCAGGACAGAAAAGAGCGGCTTACCGAAAAGCTCGGCCTCAAGCCCAGCTGCCTTGTGGGCGTCACCGCGGGCAAAAAGGCCGCGGCCCAGAAGACCGCGGGCGTCATGCGCAAGATGCTCGGCGCTGCCGTACCAGGACATATGGACAAGGAGCGCTATGAGTTCTGCTGGATCATCGATTTCCCCATGTACGAGATCGGCGAGGAGTCCGGCGAGCTCGAGTTCTGCCACAACCCGTTCTCCATGCCCAACGGCGGTCTCGAGATCCTTGAGAAGGCCGAGCGCGGCGAGATAGATCCCCTCACCATTACCGCGTATCAGTACGATCTTGTCTGCAACGGCGTGGAGCTGTCATCCGGCGCTGTGCGTAACCACGATCCCGAGATAATGATAAAGGCCTTTGAGATGGTGCGCCTCGGCGAGGATGACGTTAAGGCCAAGTTCCCCGCCATGTACAACGCTTTCTGCTACGGCGCTCCCCCTCACGCGGGCATAGCCCCGGGCGTTGACCGCATGGTCATGCTGCTTGCAGGCGAGGACTCCATCCGCGAGATCATACCCTTCCCCATGAACAAGAACGCTCAGGATATCATGATGGGCGCTCCCTCCGCCGTTGAGCAGAAACAGCTTGATGAGCTGCACATTGCAGTGACCTGCGAAGAGGAAGAATGATAAAGCCCTGGATCCAAGGCTGGTGATTTTTGATGTTAGCTACAATAAGGTCCCTCGGCGTAAAGGGCGTCGGAGGTTACGGCGTTTCGGTAGAGGTGTTCGTCTCCAACGGGCTTGTGAACTTTGATATCGTCGGCCTTCCGGATACGGCGGTAAAGGAAGCCCGCGAGAGGGTTCGCGCAGCCATAAAATCAAACGGCTTTAAGTTCCCCGTCAGCCGTGTCACCGTCAACCTTGCGCCTGCCGATACCAAAAAGGCGGGAACGGTGTACGATCTGCCGATAATGTTGGGCATCCTCGCGGCAACGGGTATAATAAAGCAGCCCAGGCCTTATACCGCGTTCTTTGGCGAGCTCTCCCTCAACGGTGAGCTGCGCCCGGTAAACGGGGCTTTGCCCATGGCCGTTGCGGCAGCTCGGGAGGGCATAAAGGAGCTTTTCGTTCCGGCGGATAACGCTCAGGAGGCGGCCTTTGCAGACGGCGTCGCCGTCTACCCCGTGGCGAACGTTTCGGAGCTTGTTGCGCATCTGCGCGGAGAGTTTCTGCTGAAGCCCATGGCGGCGCCGGAGCTGAGCGGCGACGATATACGGTATCCGGATTTTTCCGACGTAAAGGGTCAGGAAAACGTCAAGCGTGCCATGGAGATCGCCGCAGCCGGAGGGCATAACATCCTCATGGTCGGGCCTCCGGGCGCGGGCAAAAGCATGATGAGCAAGCGCCTGCCCGGCATACTTCCCGACATGACCAAGGAGGAGATGCTCCGCTCAACGGAGATATATTCCGTTGCCGGTCTGACAGGGAAAAATAAGCCCATCATCGCGGCAAGACCCTTCCGCTCACCACATCATACCGTTTCGCCCACGGCGCTGTCCGGCGGCGGCACTGTGCCGCGCCCGGGCGAGATAAGCCTTGCCCATAACGGAGTGCTGTTTCTCGACGAGCTGCCGGAATTCCGCAAGGATGTTCTGGAGGTTCTGCGCCAACCGCTGGAGGACGGCGAGGTGACGGTATCCCGCGTCGCGGGCAGCGAGACTTTTCCGTCGAATTTCATGCTGGTGTGCGCGATGAACCCCTGCAAATGCGGCTGGTACGGCCATCCGTCGGGGCGCTGCCGCTGCTCGGCAAACGAGATCCGCGCATATCACGGCCGCATATCCGGCCCGCTGCTGGACAGGATAGATATCATCGTCGAGGCTCCGGCGCTGGAGTACGAAGAGCTAAAAAACCGCGCGCCGTCTGAAAGCTCGTCCGAGATAAAAAAGCGCGTAAACAAGGCAAGGGCGCGCCAGCAGGAACGCTTCGCCGGAACAGATATCGCAAGCAACGCGGGCATGAACGCCAAGGCGCTCAATGCATACTGCGTTCTGCCTACTGACTGCGAGGAGCTGATGCGGCAGGCCTTTGACCGCATGGGGCTGACCGCCAGAAGCTACGACCGCATTCTGCGCGTCGCCCGCACTATAGCCGATCTTGAGGGCGCGGAGGATATCGGGGCGGAGCATATAGCCGAGGCAATACAGTACCGCACCTACGACTTCCGCGAAAACGCGTGACCGCGCCGCGAAAAAGCCAACAAAAAAAGCGCCCTCACGGCGCTGCAAAAAACACATATAAAAGCGAAATGACCCTTGACTGCACGGTTTCTTTACACCGTTTGCTGAAGCAGTCAAGGGTCATTTCTCTGAATTCTTAGTATCTAACATCATTGGTTACCTCTCTTTCTACGGAATGGATGCCGCCTGTCAACGGAACATAAATTCAAAACACTCGATCTGACTGAAACTTCCCAAAGGCGGGATACGCTGTGTGTTCCTGTCCTCTTCATATTTTGACTTCGGCATCGTTCCCTCACTTTCGGACGTTTTCCGATTTATGAGGGCTTCTTAATTGTACATCGGTATCACCCTTTCTGGTTATAGAATAGCAGGAGGGGAGGGTGTTTTTCAAGAGTCAAACTTTACGAATTTAAAGCGCAGGATTTGTTCATGACTCCGAATTTTGCCAGACAGCCTTTCCGCTTGTTGACAATGAGATAGGGGACTTGTATAATGTAAGTGTTGTGAGCAAAAATTTCAGGCGTCCGCAGGCTGTAAGCCTGCGGATTTATTGCGTTTGGGTCAAAATGGTGTTATAATAAATTTTTAGACTGAATTATTAATTTTCGGGAGAAAAGTATATGATAAACGATATTATCCTTCTCAAGCTTGGCGAGATCGTGCTCAAGGGGTTGAACCGCCGCTCCTTTGAGCAAAAGCTCATGGGCAATATAAAGCGCCGCCTCGAGCGCATCGGAAGCTTCAAAACCTACCTTATGCAATCGACTGTGTATATCGAGCCTGCCTCGGAGACGAGCGATATGGACGCGGCCTTTGAAGCAATGACAAAGGTGTTCGGCATAGCGTCGGTCAATCGCGCCGCCGGCTGCGAAAAAGAGCCGCAGAAGATAGCGGAGCTTGCCATAAGCTATCTCAGAGACGATATGCTCAACGCGAAAAGCTTCAAGGTCGAGGGCAAGCGCAGCGACAAGCGCTTTCCCATGACGAGCATAGAGCTTGCCCAATTCGTCGGCGGCGAGCTGGCGGAGGCCTACCCGAGCTGCGCCGTGGATGTTCATGAGCCGGAGCTTACCGTGCATGTCGAGATACGCGACCTTGCGGCCTATGTCCACGCAGCCCCCACACCCGGGGCGGGCGGTATGCCCGTCGGCTGCAACGGCGTGGGGGTGACGCTGCTGTCCGGCGGTATCGACAGTCCGGTATCGACTTACATGATCGCAAAGAGGGGCGTGCGCCTGATTCCGGTGCATTTTTTCTCCTTCCCCTATACCTCCGAGCAGGCAAAGCAGAAGGTCATAGAGCTTGCCGGGCTGCTGACGGCCTATTGCGGTGCGATGACGATAGAGGTCGTGCCGTTCACGCACATTCAGGAGGAGATACGAGCCAAGTGCCCCGAGGAATACTTCACGCTTATAATGCGCCGCTTCATGATGCGCATCGCGCAGCGGATAGCCGAGGCTAACGGAGCAAAGGCCATAGTCACCGGAGAAAATCTCGGTCAGGTGGCCAGCCAGACCATGGAGGCCATGGCCTCCACTCAGGCTGTTACGGAGCTTCCCGTGCTCCAGCCGCTCATCGGCATGGATAAAGAGGAGATAGTGCGGCTTGCCCGCAGGATAGGCACCTTTGATACCTCGATCCTGCCGTATGAGGACTGCTGCACCGTGTTCACGCCCAAGCACCCCAAGACCAAGCCCAAGGTGCATGAGGTCGCGGCGCTTGAGTCGGTTCTGGATATAGACGGCCTCGTCGAAGAGGCGCTCGCGGGTATCGAAAGGATAAAGGTGGGACAATGAGCAAGGCTTATAATGCGGAGATACTCTCCGTCGGCACCGAGATACTCCTCGGCCACACTACAAATACCGATGCGCGGGATATATCCCTCATGCTGTCGGAGATAGGGATAAACGTCAAATATCACACCGTGGTGGGGGATAACCCCCGGCGGCTTGCCGAGTGCATAGAAATAGCGCGCGGCAGAGCGGATATAATAATTTCAACCGGCGGGCTGGGGCCTACCTGCGACGATCTTACAAAGCAGCTTCTTTCCAAGGCCTTCGGCCTTGAGCTGAGGATGAACGAGCACGAAAAGGCCTGTCTTTACGATTACCTCACCAACCGCGGCTACAGCAAGGAGATGACGGAGAATAATCTTCAGCAGGCCATGCTGCCCGAGGGCTGCACGGTTTTCCACAACGACTGGGGCACGGCTCCCGGCTGCGCCTTTGAAAAGGACGGCACGATAGTTATCATGATGCCCGGCCCTCCCAAGGAATGCAACGCCATGTTCAGGGCCTGCGCCATGCCGTACCTGCGCTCGCTTTCCGACGAGCAGATAGTCTCCCATGCAGTACACATTTTCGGTAAGTCAGAAAGCTCCATCGACCAGCTTTTCCGCGAGGAGATGAACGCCATGACAAACCCCACCATGGCGCCATACGCCAAGGAAAGCGATTGCCTGCTCCAGATAACGGCAAAGGCAGCCAGCGTGGAGGAAGCGGAGAATATGATGAAGCCGGTCATAGACCATGTATGCGAGGTCCTCGGCGACGTTGTGTTTGGAATAGACCTTGAGAGCGTTGAGGAGCGGGTCATGCAGCTTTTGAAGGAGAAGGGTATGACCTTTTCCGCGGCTGAGAGCTGCACCGGCGGCGAGCTTGCAAAGCGCTTTACGGATATGCCCGGAGCAAGCGAGTTTTTCCTCGGCGGAGTTACGACCTACACCAACGGAGCCAAATCGAAGCTTCTGGGCATCGACCCCGCGCTCATCGAAGAAAAGGGAGCAGTCAGCGCCGAGGTCGCAAGGGAGATGGCCGAGCGTGTGAGAGCGCTTATCGGCAGCGACATGGGCGTTGGCGTGACGGGGCTTGCCGGCCCCGACGGCGACGGCGTGCACGAGGTCGGCACGGTGTTCGTCGCCCTTGCCACCGCCGACGGCACCTTTGTGCAGGAACTGAATGTTGGAAACCGCAGGACGCGCAGCTATGTCCGCCGCGTTTCCGGCAACTATGCTTTTGACATGATGCGCCGCTATATGCAGGGTCTTGAGGTAATAAAAGAATAAATTTAAACCGTCACCTTATCGGGTGACGGTTTTTGATATATTCTGATATATGCTTGACGATCACTGTAAATTCATGATAAAATATTACAAAATAGGTAAACAAATACGGATTCACACTTTTAAAAGCAGAAAGGATGGTGATGTATAACCTTAATTAAGACAGTAGCTCAGCAAAACAGTAAGATCCGCGGCAGGAAGAGTTTAGTAGTGTAGGATTAATTAGACCATAAGTAAAGCGTATCAAATGTGATGATTAAAATTAAGGAGAATATTATGAGAAAGTTATTATGTTCCATATTGGCATTATTCATGGTTCTAACTGTTATTCCTGTGGCTTTAACGTTTCAATGACTGTTGACTGGAACAGTTAAACTTACTACACATATCCCAGCAACAGGAACATTCTATTATACGCTTGCATTTTGATCAAGGGAGGTTGCAACTTTGAAAAAAGCATTGACCGTCATCTCAGCAATACTTTCAGTAGCTCTGATAGTGGTTGGGATAGTCTGCATAAAGCAGAACAAGACTATCGAAACGCGCGAATTTCAGGAGTTTAACAACACCATGCTCTATTGCGGCCTGATGCCGGGTATCGAGAGCGATGCGCAGTGGAACAATGCTTCGGCGATTCTTGGGCATTTTGCCTCAAGCTGCAATGTGCCGGATAACGGCGACAACGTAAAACTCCTGCGCATGTGTAATCTGCTTTTCAATGTGCAGGGCAGCGACCCCGAGCGTCAGGAGATACAGCGGATGCTCGATAAGCTCATGATATCTTGGGACACGCAGAAGCGGGTCACGACCGTCGTAGACGGAGATATCGACGGCCTGCTGGAGAAGCTTGCCGAAGTGCTGGATATACCGGCATAAGATAAACGGATGAACATGAAACAGCGCACCAAATATGGTACGCTGTTTTTATATTAATATCGGGCTGAGCGCTATGAGAAGCTGGGCGGCCCAGTAGAAAATATGCAGGACGCGGTTTTTGCCGTTTGAGGGATGGCCGCTGAAGCATTCGACGGAGAGGATGCTGTCGCTTATTATAAAGCAAAGTCCGGCGGCGGCGAACAGCAGGGTGCCGAGATCAAAGTGGAAAACGCAGACGCCGACGGCCGAGCAGCCCATGAAGCACACGACGGAGGCGTAAAAGCCGAGAGGAAGGAACATTTTTCCCATGTCAAGGCTGTGCTTTTTAGAGTTTAGAAACTCAGCCGCGACAGCGACAAGCGTGAGCGGAACGCCGATCATCCACGCCTTTGGCGCAAGGCCGTATAGGGCGGTAAGATAAAAAATATGGCCTGCCAGAAAGGCAAAAGCCCCGCTGAGGAAGCAGGTGTTGAATTTCCCTGTGTAAACAAAGCGCAGCGCCAGAAGCTCATCGCCTATAAAGCCGAAGATCAGGCCGAGGATGACGAGAAGAGCGAATTTGGGAAGCTCGGTCATGAAGAAGTATGCTACGAGGGCGATAAGGATGCAGCAGATCGTTGTGAGACCCTTTAAAATAGTGGCCTTTTCCTGATCGCCGGCCTCCATAGCCTTTATGAAACGGACGCCGCAGAAAAGACAGCTCAGGGAGAGGACAACAATGAGCGCAATGAGCATAAGTAAATACCTCCGAAAATATTAGTTTTTGTTTCCTGGTTTTTTGAATTTAAGCTCGCCGAGGCAGGCTCCGCCAAGGATCAGCACCGCGCCTGCGATCTGCACTGCGAGCATCTGCTCGCCGAGGAAAGCCGCGGAAACCAGCAGCGCTGTGAGCGGGTCGATGTAGCAGACAAGCGCGACCGTTTGAGCGGGAAGCTTCTGCAGGGAAGAAAAGTAAAGATAATACGCAAGCCCTGTGTTCACAAGGCCGATGACCAGCACCCAGACGAGGTCTCCCGCAGCGGGGATGACGGGAAGCTTAGCTCCCGAGACGATGAGGTAGCCGAGCACTACAAAAAAGGCCACGATGAGCTCATACATAGCGCAGCTAAGCCCGGAAAGATTCTTCACGCGCTTGTTTGCAACGATAAGAGCCGCGTACAGCAGAGCGGCTCCGCCGCCGCACAGAAGTCCGGTCTGAACATCGTAGCAGGGCTCTATGTTGCCGGTGATGCAGAACATACCCACGGCTACGGCGGCTATGGCGAGCAGCTTGTTCCGTGTGAGACGTTCTTTGAAAAAAACCGGCGACAGGGCAAGAACTATTATGGGGCCGCAGTAATATGTAAGCGTGGAAAGTCCCACGCCAGCGCTCCTGTATGCGGTGAACAGCAGCACCCAGTTAAGCCCCAGCGCCGCGCCGCCTATCGTTGCGGGAGCAAGGTCGGCTTTGAGGTCGGCAAAGCTGAAGCTGCGTTTTACAAGCACTATGGCAAGAAGAAAAAGCGAGCCGAGTAACGTTCTCATAAGGACGATCTCAGCGCTGCCGAGGGAAATATTCGCAACGAGCAGGCCGTTTGTGCCGAAAATCACCATCGAAGCAACAAAAAACACAAGATTTTTAGCTCTGTTCATGGTTATCTCCGTTTTCCGAATTCAACCGTGAATCCGATAGTACCATATGTTTGGTTAAATGTAAACATACTGTTAATAAAAAAGACTCTCCTGGTTCAAACACTCGGGAGAGTCTTTTCTGATCTTGTATTAATTAAAGAATGTACTTCTTACTGTATTCCTCGTAATATTCATCAAAGCAGTGTGAGCGCACTTGGATAAGGCTGTTGATATATTCATGTGCGTCAAAGCTCTCAGACTCAAGCTCGATCATCGCAACGGCTATGTTGGAGCAGTGGTCGGAAACTCGCTCGAGATTTGTCAGCAGGTCGTTGAACACAAAGCCGTGATGCAGCGTACACAGACCCTTTTGCAGGCGGTCGATATGGTGCATCTTCATTTCGTCGCAGAGGTTATCTATCAGCTCTTCGAGAGGCTCCACCTTGTATGCCCGCTCGATATCGTTATCAACAAAAGCGCTGACCGTCGTTCCGACGATCTCGCTCACGGCGGAGACGAGTACGCTAAGCTCTGCTTTGCCCTTGTCGGAAAACACGATCTCCTTATCATACAGCTCCTTAGCGCATTCGGCGATGTTCAGCGCATGGTCGGAGATCCTCTCAAAGTCGTTTATTGTGTGTAGATATTTTCCGACAGCGCCGTTCTGATCGGAATTAAGCTCTCGGCTGGTCACATGGATGAGGTAAGTGCCGAGCTTATCCTCGTATTTATCGACTATATCCTCGAGCTGATTTACATGGTCAAAGCCCTCGTCGCTGTAATTTCCAATAAGCGCAAATGCGTCAAAGAGATTTTCCTTGGCCTTTTCCGCCATGGCGTTCACGGTCAGGCGGCTCTGCTCAACGGCAAGAGCGGGGTGGTCGAGGAAGCGCTCCTCAAGGCGCTCAAAGTCCTGAAGCTCCTCGCCGCCGGAGGCTTTTCCTCTGATGATGACGCGGCCGAGCTTTTCAAGCTGCGGGATAAACGGAGCCAGGAGAATGACGATCACAAAGCGGAACACTGTGTTTAAAAGCGCGAGGCTCACGGCTGTCATGGCCATCGACATGAAGGAAAAATCGAGTACAGCGTCTAGAGTGTAAAAAATCAGGCTGAAAACGATGACGCCCAGGGTATCGACCAGCAGATATGAAAGGGCGGTGCGCTTTCCATCGTCGCTTGCGCCGAGGGCGGAGAGCAGAACCGGAACCGCTGCGCCGATCGCAATACCCATTATAATGGGAAGCGCGACATCGAAGCGAATCGCGCCGGTGACCGCCAGAGCCTGCAGAATGCCGACGGCGGCGGAGGCGCTCTGGATCACGCTGGTGAAAACAAGTCCGAGAAGAATGCCCAGAAGCGGATTTGAAAACGTTGTGAGCATATTTATGAAGGCCTTGCTTGAGCGCAGCTCGTAAACGGAGTTGCTCATGGCCTTCATGCCGAACATCAGCACCGCGAAGCCAAGCAGGATCTCGCCAACATGCTTTTTTGTGCTGCTTCCGGAGAACATACGCAGTATTATGCCGATAACGGCGATGACTGCGGTGAGAGTGTCGGTGGACAGAAGCTCAAGCCAGCCGGAGGCTCCGCCGCCGAGATCGGACAGACAGATGATCCAGCCTGTGATGCTGGTGCCGATAATGGCGCCCATTACAACGCCGATGGCTTGACGCACCTTCATCATACCGGAGTTTACGAAGCCGACGACCATGACGGAGGTGGCGGATGAGGACTGTATGACGGCGGTGACGCCGGTTCCCAGAAGGATGCCCCTCAGCGGGGTGCTGGAGAGGCGAAAAAGAATAAGCTCCAGCTTATTGCCGGCGACTTTTTTTAGGCTGTCGCCCATGAGGGCCATGCCGAACAGAAACAGGGCAACGCCGCCCAGCAACTCAAGTACATTTGAAACGCCCACTGTTTTTTCTCCTATATGCAATGTTATAGCCGAAACTACTGCAATATAACTATAACTCATAGAGGCATGAAAATCCAGTGTGTTTTTACATTTTGCGATATTAGACATAGCTGCTGCGGAGCCCTGCGCGGTTTTTGTACGATATGACGCAAGCGAACGCTCGTGCACAGAAAAGAACAGGGAAAGGGATGGTCAGCCAGCCCTGCTGTTCCGCAAATTAAAAAAATTCAAATATCGTTTGTTTTGGTGGAGTGATTGAACATGGTTGGGGAAACGTGCCGTTAGAGTTTATGATTTAGACGGGAATATCATGGAAGCTGGTAAAGATATGGAAATGGACGTTTCCATAAAGGAGCTGACAAAGCTGTTTCCGGTTTGCCGAGTAGACAGTATAAGTACATGGGAAGCTGAGGGCGGCAGGCGTTCGCCTTTCCTGTGCCTGATTTTTTCACTTGAAAAATGATGCGTGTGTGATATCATAAGGGTAAGTATAGGGGGGAAACCAATGATATCTGTAAAAAAAGGAGCTCTGGCCGCGGCGAAAGGCACGGGCAGCGTACTTGAATTTCTGAACAGGGCAAGCGCGAAGCTGGAGCCGCTGAAGTCTGCTCCGTTAGTGGGGGATTCCGTAGCCAACGTGCAGGACATCGTAGCGATGCTAAACGACTATTATCACGGCAGGTATAAAAAGCTGCCCTTCGCGGTGCTCGCAGGCTCGTTCGCGATAGTTGGCTACCTTGTAAGCCCCATCGACCTGATACCTGACGGAGTCCCCGTCTTGGGCTTCATAGACGACGCGCTCATAATAAACCTTTTGATAGAGCTGTGCGTTGACGCCGAACTCAAGCGCTACCGCAAATGGCGCGGCGGAATCGGTGAGTGAAATGGAAATTAAGGTAATTGAAAGAAACGGCGTTAAATGCGCTGCCGTCGGCGGCTCGGAAAAGCTTATAACCGATGCGCAGTCTGCACTGGACGTGCTTATGAGCGCGAAATATGAAGCGGGGACAAAAAATGTCGTCATTGACAAAAAACTGGTAGTCGAGGATTTTTTCATCCTCAGCACAGGCCTTGCGGGAGAGATTTTGCAGAAGTACATCAACTACGGCGGGCGCATTGCCATTTACGGCGATTATTCACGCTACACAAGCAAGCCTTTAAAGAATTTTATCTATGAAAGCAACAAGGGCAAGGACGCGTTCTTCGTCTCAGACGAAGATGAAGCGGTAGATATGCTTACGCGGTAAATAGTTTTTCCATAAAATAATTGCATATAATAACGCCCGCCGGGGAGACGAATGGTTTTCCACGGCAGGCGTTTTATGCTATCTTATGCAGTTTCGCTGTTTTCAGAGGCGTTTTATTTATACACGATGAGCGCGACAAATACGAGCGGGTTGTTACCTCGATTTGCGATGGAATGACCCTCGCCGTTGGGGCAGAAGGCGGTATCGCCCGCCCTCAGGGTCACAATATTGCCGTTGTCACTGTACTCGCCCTCGCCGGACAGTATATGATAATACTCGCCGTCGCCCTTGTGGACATGCCAGCCCAGCTCGCAGCCTGGGTTCAGAGTGACAATGGAGAATACCCGACCTTTGTCATAAAGCTCGTCCGGAGTTTCGATCAGGCGCTTGAACTGAATCTCACCCCTGCCGCCAAATACGCCCTCGGAAACGTCCATTTTGTGTTCATTGCTTCTTTTTATCATATCAGTTTCTCCTTCTTCCGCCTACAATGACTAAAAATCTCAAAAGCTGCGCGAGCGATACAGCAAGCGCCGCGACATAGGTCATCGCCGCTGCCGAAAGCACCTGCTTTGCCTGCTTGTACTCATCGCCGTACAGGAGATTTGTCTCCTCTATCGTTTTCAGCGCGCGGCTTGAGGCGTTAAACTCCGTCGGCAGTGTCACAAGCTGGAAAAGCGTGCTCAGCCCGAAGCAGGCGCAGCCGATGTATGCCAATATCACAAAGACGTCGCCCATGCTCGCCAGCAGAAGCCCGAGAATTATCAGCGGCACGGAGATCTTTGCACCGATGTTGGTAATGGGGACGATGGCCGTCCGTATCTTTACGGGCGCGTAATTGGTCGCATGCTGTATCGCGTGGCCGACCTCGTGGCAGGCGACGCCTATAGCTACGGTCGAGGTGCTTCCGTAAACATCGTCGCTCAGGCGCACGACGTTTGCCTTCGGGTCGTAGTGATCCGTCAGCGAGCCTTGGATATGCTCGATGGGAACGTTCGTCAGCCCGTTTCGGTCGAGCACCCAGCGGGCGGCCTGCTCGCCGGTAAGTCCTCGTGAGTTGCGGGTGTTTTTGTATTTCGCAAAGGTGGAATTGACACGGCTGCTCGCCCACATCGCAAAAAGCATGGCCGGCAGCACGAGAACGATATACGTCCAGTCAAGATACATTGTTACATCCCCAGTTCTTCGTCAATGAGTATAACTTCTACGCTTTCCATGTCCATCATAGGCCCCCACAGCACCATCAGCGCCTTGCAGGATCTGTCCGGCGTGCGGCAGTCATGGCATTTCCCGTCGAGCTTGCAGGGCGTTTTAGAGGGAAAGCGCCTGCAATTCTGCACTGCGGCGGTGTTTCTGGCTCTGAACAGGGCTGATTCAAAATCGGGACAGATCTTGTTAGTGCCCGCGATTATATATACTCTTTTCTTGCCGAAAACGAGGCCGGACAAGCGGTTTCCCCTGCCGTCGATGTTCAGGATCTCGCCGGTCTCTGCAATAGCGTTTGCGCTGGCTATGAACACCTTGGAGGAGTTTGCCTTTTCATAAGTCTCCCAGCCGGGGGTTTTCCAGTGCCAGGCGACGTCGTTTCCGGCCTCGCTGAGCTTTTCGTAAAGCCCCATCTGGTCGGCGGTCAGGCAGCCGCCGATGCCGACGGTCGTATCCCTAACCTGCGAGAGCAGATAGTCCGTAGCGGCCTCCTTATTTTCAAAAAAGCTTGCCTTAAAGCCCCTGAGCTTCAGGTTTTTCAGAGTTTTTTCGATGTTCATATGTATACCTCCAGAATAAAACGATTTGTACTCATTATAAATGTAACCGCCTTATTTATCAAGGCGGTTTTCAATTTCTTTTATGAGCCGGCATGCCGAGGAGGCAAGCTCCGACGCTGTCTCGGCGTCGGCGGCGTTTGCGGATATCCTCAGCGCGGCGGCGTGAGGCAGCGGCGCGATGCGCAGCTCGTAGCCCTCGCCCCTCAGACGGAAGCCGTCGGAATAATCCGCGCCCAGCTCCAGAAACGCGGAGGAAACGCCCTCCATGAGCCGCGCCCTGTCGGCGCAGTTGTACTCAAGACTGCCCATGCCGTCATCCGGCTGCGTATCGGGCTCATCCTCCGGAGCGGGCTCGAAGCCGTTGGTAAGCTCAATGCCGAGCCTGCCGGAGAGCGCGTCGACGCAGCATTCGTAATAGCTTTTCGGCGTTCCTATATCGCACCAGTAGCCCTCCAGCGGACAGCCGAGCAGATCTTCGCCCCGCTCGAGAAGAAGCGGGAACAGGTCCTTTGCAAAATCAAAGGCCGTGTTCTCGGGCACAAGCTCCATAGCACGGGGGGAGATGACGTAAATGCCCGTATTCACGCGGTTTGTCACCACTCTTGACCAGTCGGGTTTTTCTATAAAGGAGCGGATGAGGCTGTCCCTGCCGCAGAGTGCAAGGCCGTAGCGCAGGGGCTCCGGATGAGGGTAGAGAGCCAGCGTCGCCGCAGGACTATGCCGGCGGTGCTCCGCTATGAGCTGCGAGAGGTCAAGATCGCAGGCCGCGTCGCCGGATATGACGAGGAAATCCTCATCCCCGTAAAAATCCGCGCAGTTTTTAACGCCACCCGCCGTGCCGAGCGCCTCGGTCTCGACCCTGTACTGAATGCTCACGCCTAGCCTCTCGCCGCTGCCGAAATAATTGCTGATATCCTCCGGCCGGTATTTCAGGGCCGCGCATATATCCGTTATGCCGTGTTTTTTGAGCAGCAGTATGATGTGCTCCATCACCGGCCTGCCGCACAGGGGTACAAGCGGCTTGGGCATATCGCCGCTGACCGGCTTGAGGCGCTTGCCCTCGCCGCCCGCCATAATGATTGCTTTCATATTTGCTCCTTCTCCGTCGCAATTAAGTATGGGAAGTGCAGGGATATCCTCATAGCCGTCCGAAAAACGGGAACGGAAATGATCCCATCAAAACCAGCGGCGTTTGACGTCCGCCTCCTTATGCTATTTTGTGCGGCAAAACGAAAATTATTAGTCTTTTGCAGTTGTAATCGCGCTGCAATTTTGTTATAATTTAATATCAATTATTATGAGGTTTTATACGCAAAAACAGCCGGCATAATAGCGGCAGCGATTGGAAAAAAAGAATGAAAAACTCACAGAGAATTTTTGAATCGAATACAAGACCGTTTGTGTTTTTCCTTATCGTGTTCGCGGCAGCGACGCTGATAATGAAAAATTATTACCTTGCGGCGGCCGAGGGCGTTGCCATTCTGGGGCTTATCATATATTCGGCCATAAACCGCAGCCGCAAGCGCAAGGCACTGATGGCTTACATCGAGTCGGTCACCTATGACGCGGAGACGGCGAAGAATAATACCCTGCTCAATTTCCCGCTGCCCATCGTCGTTTTCCGGCTTGACGACTCGCGCATCATATGGGGCAACGAGATGTTTTTCTCGATAAGCGGCCTTTCGGGCACGAGAACTGATATAAGCCTTGCCGAGCTAATTCCCGAGTTTTCCGGCAAATGGCTTATGGAGGGAAAGAATCAGAGCCCCAATCTGTTTGAGCTCAAGGACAGGAAATATCAGATCTGTGGCAACATCGTCCGTTCAGGTAAGGAAGACAGCGACCAGCATTTCATGGCTATCGCCTACTGGATCGACGTTACCGACTACGAAAATATCCGCAGCGAATTCGAGATGTCCCACCCCGTAGTGGCGATCCTGACCATCGACAACTTTGACGAGCTCGTCAAAAACCAGCCTGAGCGCGTCAGAAACGATCTGCGCGACGCCGTCGGCGATAAGCTTGACCAGTGGGGGGCGGACAAGGAGGGGATAATCCTCCGCTTTGACCGCGACCGTTATCTGTTCATATTTGAGGACAGGTATATGGACGGCATGCTCGAAAAAAAGTGCGAGATCCTCAAAGAGGTGCATCAGGTCGTGAGCCCAAGCGGCATCCACGCAACCTTGAGCATCGGCATGGGCAGGGGCGGAGCAAATCTCAGCGAGGCGCTGCAGTTTGCGTCTCTTGCGGTGGAAATGGCGCTGTCGCGCGGCGGCGATCAGGCCGTTATAAAGAATAAATTCGGCTTCGATTTCATCGGCGGCAAGTCCGGCGAGGTCGAATCCAGCAATAAGGTCAGATCCCGCGTCATGGCAAACGCGCTCGAATCGCTCATCAAGGACGCGTCGCGCGTACTGGTCATGGGTCACCGCTTCAGCGATATGGACAGTATAGGCGGCGCTGTGGGCGTGTGCAGCATCGCCCGCAAAAACGGCATTCCGGCGCATATAGTCGCGGATACGGAAAAGTCCTCGGCAAAGCCGCTCATAAAGCTCCTGCGGGGAAATCCCGAGTATAAGGACGCGTTCATAAGCGGGCAGGAGGCAATACTGATAGCCGACGGAAAGACACTCCTTGTTGTCGTGGACACCAACCGTCCCGAGCAGGTGGAGGACCTTGGACTGCTGCAATCATGCAACCATGTGGCGGTCATCGACCACCACCGCAGAGCCGCGACGTATATCGACAGTGCGGATCTGAGCTTTATTGAACCCTACGCCTCTTCGGTGTGCGAGCTCATGACCGAGATACTTGAGATGTCCGGCGACGCTCCGAAGCTTCTGCGCTGCGAGGCCGAGGCGATACTTGCCGGCATAGTGCTCGATACGAAGAGTTTCACACTGCGCACCGGAGACCGGACATTTGACGCGGCGGCGTATCTGCGCCGAGCGGGCGCGGACACCGTGGCTGTTAAAAAGCTGCTGCAAAACGGCATGGAGCAGACCGTTGCAAAGTACAAGATATTGCAGAGCGCACGGCTTTACCGCGGCATGGCGGTCGCCGTGCCCGAAGTGCCGCAGAACAGGATAGTCGCGGCGCAGGCGGCCGACGAGCTGCTGAACGTCGCGGGCGTGGACGCCTCCATGGTCATGTATCCGACCGAGGACGGCGGCGTGTTCGTGTCGGCAAGATCCATAGGCGATGTGAACGTCCAGCTTATCATGGAGAAACTCGGCGGCGGCGGAAACCGCGCGGCGGCGGCGGCTCAGATAAGCCAGACGGGTCTTAAGGACGCCGTGACGCAATTGTTCGCGGCGATAGATGAGTATATTGATTCGTGATCATCACGGGAAAGGATAAAAAATGAAAGTTATATTCAATGCTGACGTCAAGGGTCAGGGAAAAAAGGGAGAGCTCAAGGAAGTCTCCGACGGATACGCGCGCAACTACCTGCTTCCCCGAAAGCTTGCAAGCGAGGCGACAGCCGATAATTTGAATGCCTTCAAGCTCAGGGAAAAGGCAAAGGCCGCGCAGATCGCGCGTGAAAAGGCGGAGGCGGAGGCAAACGCCAAAAAGCTCAACGAGATCACCGTGACCGTTCGCGCAAAGGCCGGCGGCGCGGGCAAGCTCTTCGGGGCCGTTACCTCCCAGGAAATAAGCGCCGCGCTGAAGGAGCAGCACGGCATCGAGATAGAGAAGAACAAGATCGTTCAGGCAGAGCCTATCAAGACCTTCGGCTCTTTTGAGGTCAAGGCAAAGCTCGGCTATGAGATCTCCGGTACCATAAGCGTGCTCGTTATCGAAGCCTGAGCACGAAACGTATCCGGGGGATACAATTCATACGAGGAGAACAGGTATGGAAGAATTATTGGGCAGACAGGCGCCGCATTCCGCAACCGCAGAGCAAGCGGTCATCGGCTCGATGCTTATCGATATAAGATGTATACCCGACGTCATCGAACGCCTCAAGGGCGCGGAATTTTATATTCAGCAGAACAGGGATATATTTGAAACCGTTTACGCCATGTTCTCCTACGGCCAGACCATCGACCCGGTGACCGTTCTCGATCAGATGAAGGTCAGGGGCGTCTTCCGTGAGAGCAGCACGGAGTATATAGCCGAGCTCATGCGCATAACCCCTACGGCGGCAAACGTTCTGGAATATGCCGCCATCGTCAGGGACAGGGCGCTGCTGAGAAATCTCGCCGCCGCGGCGGACGAGATAAATAATCTCGTCTATGACGGCTCGGGCGAGGCGGAGAATATACTCGAAGCTGCCGAGAGCAAGATATACGCTCTGCGCCAGGGCAGAAACATAGGCGGTCTGCTGCCGATATCTACGGTTGTGCAGACGGTCTATGAAAACATTTCCGAGGCCGCGTCAAGCGGCAAGGTAATACCCGGGCTTTCAACCGGCCTGAAGGATCTTGATAAATATATCCTCGGGCTTAATAAGGGCGAACTGATACTAATCGCAGCCCGCCCCGCAATGGGCAAAACCAGTATCGCGCTGAATATAGCTATGGACGTTGCCAAGCATACGGACAAGACCGTCGCGGTGTTCTCGCTGGAAATGAGCCGCGAGCAGCTTGTCAGCCGCGTTCTGGCAAGGGAGGCATCCGTACCTTCCCAGAATATGCTGACAGGTCAGCTCAGCCCCGACGAGTGGCGGCGGCTCGCCTCGGCGGCGCAGCTTGTGAGTGCGACTGACATGCGCATCGACGATAATTCAATGCTCACCGTTGCGGATATGAACGCTCAGTGCAGAAGGCTTTCAAATCTCGGCCTTGTCGTCATCGACTATCTGCAGCTTATGCAGTCGTCGGGCGGCAGGCAGAATTCAAACGAAAACCGCCAGCAGGTCGTCAGCGATATAAGCCGTATGCTGAAGATCATGGCAAAGGAGCTCAATGTTCCCGTTGTATGTCTGAGCCAGCTCAACCGCGCCTCTGTCGGCAGGAGCGATAAGCGTCCCATGCTAAACGATCTGCGCGATTCCGGGGCCATCGAACAGGACGCCGATGTCGTCATCGCCCTGCACCGCGAGGGATATTATGATCCTGAGAACGCAGACCCATTCCTCACGGAGGCCATAGTGCTCAAAAACAGAAAGGGTCAGACGGGAACGGTGTATCTCCAGTGGCTGCCTGAGTTCACAAGCTTCGGCAACCGCTCGAACAAGAGCGATGAAGACGATTGATTTTATAAAAGAAAACGGGCTTATCAAAGCAGGGGACAGAGTGCTGTGCGCGGTGTCCGGCGGCGCGGATTCCATGTGCCTGCTGCATCTTCTGTATTCAAATACCGGAGCGCTTGGGATTGATGTCTGCGCAGCGAGCTTTGACCATCAGCTTAGGGGAGAGGAATCGCTGTCCGACCGCGATTTTGTCGCCGAATGGTGTGCCGAAAGGGGCATCGACTGCGTGCTGGGCGGAGAAGATGTTCGGCAGTATGCCGATAAGACAGGGATCGGGATCGAAGAGGCCGCGCGAGCCTGCCGCTACGCCTTTCTTGAAAGCGCCGCCGAGGAGCGCGGCTGCGGCCTCATCGCGACGGCTCACAATGCCGACGATAACGCGGAGACCATGCTCCTGAATCTTACGCGGGGCAGCGGTCTTAAGGGACTGTGCGGCATACCGCCGAGGCGGGGCAATATCATCCGCCCGCTGCTGAACACAACAAGGGCTCAGATCGAGGGATATCTTAAAGAAAACGGTGTCCCGCATGTTGAGGACAGCACGAACGAAAGCGACGATTACACCCGAAACGTACTGCGCCATCATGTCATGCCGGTGCTCAAGGACATAAATCCGGCGTTTTCCGAGGCCGCATTCAGAACCGCTCGGCTCCTGCGGGAAGATGAGGAGTGCTTAAGCGGCATGGCTGAGAAGGTCTATAAGGAGCGCTATAAAAACGGCGAGCTGCCTGTTGAGGCGCTAAGGACGCTTCCCAAGCCCGCTGCCGTGCGGGTGCTCCGACTCATCTGCGGCAGGGAACTTTCCGCCGTGCATGCTGAGGCCGTATACTCTCTCTGCTCGGGTACGGGGCAAAGCTCCGTCGATATCCCGGGAATGAGGATAAGCCGCAGCGCGGGCGTTTTGTATTTCGGCCTTGAGTATGATAACCTCAAGAAGCGCGCGCTTATGCCGGGCGAGAGCTTTGAGATAAAAGAGAGCGGCCTTGCCGTAAAAACGGAGCTTATTGAAAATTGCAGCGAAGTTTTCAAATCGTTTAATATTTTTGACTTTAAATATGACAGCATTTGTGGTAGCATATCCCTTACGTCCCGCTCAGAGGGGGACAGAATAAGGCTATGGCGCAGGGGCTGCACAAAAAGCGTCAAGGCGCTCTTCTCCGAGAGAAAGATGAGCCTGCGCGAGCGGCGTCTTACGCCTGTTATCAGGGATGAAATGGGCCCGATCGCAGTTTACGGCTTCGGCATGGCGGAAAGATGTGCCGCCGACACCGGCGATACGGTGATAAGAGTGAAAATTAATAAATCAAATTGTACGGGGGACAATTGAGAAATGAGAAATGACATAGAGAGAGTTTTCTTCACGGAGGAGGAGATCCACGAAAAGGTCGCGGAGCTCGGCGAGCAGATCTCAAAGGATTTTGAGGGCAAAAACCCGCTGTTCGTGGGCGTTTTGAAGGGCTGCTTCGTGTTTATGGCCGACCTCATGCGCAGCGTCAGCATACCCTGCGCAATGGATTTCATGGCGGTGTCCTCATATAAGGGAGGAACGAGCTCCACCGGAGCGGTCGAAATTCAAAAGGATCTGGGTCAGAACATTGAGGGAAGGCATATAATCATTGTTGAGGATATCCTCGATTCCGGCAATACCCTTCATTACCTTGAAAGCTACCTCATGACCCGCAAGCCCGCATCCATAACGATCGCTACCCTCATGGACAAGCCCTCACGCAGGACAGCCCCCGTTTACGCGAAATATTCCTGCTTCGAGGTCCCCGACGAATTCGTTGTGGGCTACGGGCTTGATTATGACGAGCTTTACCGCAATCTGCCCTACATCGGGGTACTTAAACCCGAGATCTATACGAAATAGCATTCCGCTGATGCACATGATGCCCCTCAGCATACAAAGGACGTGATTAATTGAAACCTCAGCGCAACCGATCGAGAGACATCGGCTTTTATGTTCTGATACTGGTGCTGCTTGCCTGCACTGTGTTCACTCTCCTCAACTCAAGTCCGGAAAGCGAGCTCAGCTACGCACAGGTAAAGGATCTTTTCACCGAAGAGAAGGTTCAGGAGTTCACCTATGACGGAACGAAAAACATCCTTCATATGAAGGTGAAGGACAGCAGCGCCGAATCCGGATACAAGGATGTATACTATAAGATGTACAGCTTTTCCCTGTTCTATGAGGATTTGGGAGAGCTTGTCGAGCAGCAGTACGAAAAGGGCATAATCAAGGATTACCAGATCGATCCCATTCAGTCGTCCTGGTGGCTGCAGCTTATACCTTATGTGCTGTTCATAGGCTTCATGGTCTTCTGGATCGTGATGATGAACAGGGCAAACGGAGGCGGAGCCGGCGGCGCGGTCAAATTCGGCAAGGCTAGGACCCGCCTCGGCAGCGACGAGAAGAATAAAAAGACCTTTGCCGACGTTGCCGGCGCCGATGAGGAAAAGGCCGAGCTCCAAGAGCTGGTGGAGTTCCTGAAAAACCCCAAGGCCTTTACCCAGATGGGTGCAAGAATACCCAAGGGCGTCCTTCTCGTAGGCCCTCCGGGAACCGGTAAGACCCTGCTGGCAAAGGCGGTAGCCGGTGAGGCCGGCGTGCAGTTTTTGTCCATTTCCGGCTCTGACTTTGTTGAGCTTTACGTCGGCGTCGGCGCAAGCCGAGTACGCGACCTGTTCGATCAGGCCAAAAAGGTCGCCCCAGCCATCATATTTATCGACGAGATCGACGCTGTCGGCCGTCAGCGCGGCTCCGGCCTCGGCGGCGGACACGATGAGCGCGAGCAGACCCTGAACCAGCTTCTTGTCGAGATGGACGGCTTCGGCAACAACGAGGGCGTTATCGTCATGGCGGCGACCAACCGCTCGGATATCCTCGACAACGCGCTGCTGCGTCCCGGCCGCTTCGACCGCCAGGTCTATGTCGGACTGCCCGATATCAAGGGCCGCGAGGCAATACTGAAAATACATGCCAGAGGCAAGCCCCTTGCCGACGACGTTGACCTTAAATCCATAGCCAAGGGCACGCCCGGCTTCTCCGGCGCGGACCTTGAAAACCTCATGAACGAGGCGGCTCTGCTGGCCGTGCGCCGCAGGCATCGCTTCATAACCATGGAAGACTGCGACGAGTCGATACTCAAGGTCGAGATGGGCCCCGAGAAGAAGAGCCGTAAGGTGTCCGAAAAGGCGAGGCGGCTCACGGCTTATCATGAGTCAGGCCACGCCATCTCCGCAAAGTTCCTTGAGCATGTCGACCCTGTTCACTATATAACCATCATCCCCCGCGGCATGGCAGGCGGCTTCACGCTGTACAGACCCGAGGAGGACGCGGAGAACTTTACCTCTAAGAGTCAGATGTTTGAGCGCATAGTGACTGCGCTGGGCGGCAGGATAGCCGAGAAGCTGTTCCTTGACGATATCTCCAGCGGCGCGTCCGGCGATATCCAGCAGGCCAGCTCCATCGCCCGCAGCATGGTCATGCGATACGGTATGAGCGATAAGCTCGGCCCCATACTCTATGACAGCTCAGACCACAGTATCTTCATCGGCCGCGATTTCGGTACCACCAAGAGCTATTCAGAGGAGACTGCGGCGCTCATCGACGAGGAAGTCAAGCGCATCTTTGACGAGGCCGCTCAGCTCTGCGAGAAGATACTCACCGAGCATCGGGATACTCTTATCGGCGTGGCCGAGTACCTGCTAGAAAATGAGTCAATGGATCGTGAGACCTTTGATTACTACTGCGAGCACGGCACCTTCCCCGAGCCGAAGCCCGCGCCCGCCATGCAGGACGATACCATCGAGCGTCCCGCGAGAAAGATCGCGCGCTTTGACGACGCGCCCGAGAGCGACGCATCCGCAGGAATGGCGGATGCCCCGGACGATCCGGAAAATAAGAAATAACACATGAATAAGGGCGGTCTTTTGACCGCCCTTAACTGAGGAGAGCATATGAAATTAGGTATCGTAGGCTTGCCCAACGTGGGCAAATCGACCCTTTTTAATGCAATAACGAACGCCGGAGCAGAGAGCGCGAACTACCCCTTCTGCACCATCGAGCCTAATGTCGGTATGGTAACAGTTCCCGACGAGCGCCTTGATTTTCTGGCCTCCATTTACGAGCCGAAGAAGTACACCCCCGCGGTCATCGAGTTTGTCGATATCGCGGGACTGGTAAAGGGCGCGTCCAGGGGCGAGGGCTTGGGCAACAAGTTCCTGTCCAACATACGCAACACCGACGCGATAGTTCACGTCGTTAGATGCTTCGACGATGAAAACGTCATCCATGTCGAGGGCGGCACGGATCCCAAGCGCGATGTTGAGATCATTGACCTTGAGCTCATCATGGCCGACATGGAGATGGTCGAGCGGCGCATCGAGAAGGCCAACAAAAACAGTAAGGGCGATAAGAAGTACCTGCATGAGGCCGAGGTGTTCAGGGCTCTGCTCGAGCACCTGAACGAGGGCAGGAGCGTGCGCAGCTATGAGTGCGAGCCGGACGATATGGAGCTTATCGCCACCAGCGACCTGCTTACGATAAAGCCCGTCATCTACGCCGCCAACATGGACGAGGACGGCGTTGCCGATTATGAGAATAATCCCTATTATCAGCAGCTCTGCGGGATCGCGCAGGAAGAGGGTGCGCAGGTCCTTCCCATCTGCGCAAAGCTCGAGGAGGAGATCGCCGCGCTTGAGCCGGAGGAGCGAGATATGTTCCTTGAGGAACTGGGGCTCAGCCAGTCCGGACTTGACCGAATGATAAAGACCTCCTATGCGCTGCTGGGGCTTATATCCTTCCTGACCTGCGGACCCGACGAGTGCAGGGCGTGGACGATAAAGCGCGGCACAAAAGCGCCTCAGGCGGCCGGAAAAATACATACGGATTTTGAGCGCGGGTTCATCCGCGCCGAGATAGTTGCATTCGACGATCTCAAGGCCTGCGGCAGCATGGTTGCGGCAAAGGAAAAAGGACTTCTGCGCTCCGAGGGCAAGGAATACGTCATGAACGACGGCGATGTGACCCTCTTCAGGTTCAACGTCTGATGGAAAAGCTGATGTTTGTTCTCGAGCTTATAGGCGCGGCGGCGTTTGCGGTTTCGGGAGCAATGGCCGCTATAAAAAACAGGGCGGATATTTTCGGTGTCATATTCCTCGCTGTGACGACCGCCCTCGGCGGAGGGGTAGTCAGAGATGTGCTGTTAGGCAATCTTCCGCCGAAAATGTTCGTGAGCTATGCGTATTTTGTGGTCGCGGTGTTCGCGGCCCTCGTGGTGTTTGCCGACGCATATATCCGCAGAGAAAAATATATGCTGCACAGGGACAGGCTGGACGCTGTCAACAACATCTTTGACGCGGTCGGACTTGCGGTGTTCACGGTCTCCGGCATGAACATGTCGATGGCGGTAAGCGATAACGTGCTGCTCATCCTCATCCTCGGAATGGCCACGGGCGTCGGCGGCGGCATGCTGCGCGACGTAATGACCAACACCATGCCCAAGGTGCTGCGAAAGCACGTATATGCGGTCGCGTCGCTTCTGGGCGGGGGGCTCTACTATGGTCTGTACGTCCTCGGCGTGAGGGAGACCGTCGCGGCGGTCTCCGGAATGCTGCTCGTTTTCGGGCTGCGCCTGCTGGCAACTGTGTATAAATGGAATCTACCTGCGGTTAAGAATTAAATTTTTGTTAAGAACCAAATTTTTGATTGACAGGACAGCGCGCGCCATGGTATCATCTTGAACACTAAAAGGGAGTAGCGTGCGTCCCATGCAGGACGTTCAGCGTGTCGTCATCACAACCTGACGGTTCGGTATGCTGAGTACTATACATAGTATTTGCAAGACTTTTACGGCAGTTAGCATTGCTGTAAAGGTCTTTTTTTTATTTCTCTTGCTCCCTTATGTCGTGCGAGCCTGTATCCCGCTGTGATGTGGCGGGAAAAATTAAGAATGAAAGGAATTGAATAAAACAAAAATGGACTCAGACTCGATATTGCCTCAATTGCTGCTGCAATTTATCCTGATAGCGGTGAACGCGCTTTTTGCGGCGACGGAGATAGCAGTGATCTCACTCAATGAGACTAAACTGCGGCGCATGGCGGAAGGCGGAGACAAAAAGGCCGGCAGGATGCTGAAAATGGTTACTGAGCCGACGGGCTTTCTGTCGGCTATACAGATATGCATAACGCTGGCGGGCTTTCTCGGCTCTGCGTTCGCGGCGGATAACTTTTCCGATCGCCTGGTGAATTGGCTCGTGAACGACTGCGGCTTTACCGGGATAAGCGCCGAGACGCTGGATGTTATATCTGTAGTCGCTATCACATTGATCCTGTCGTACTTCACCCTTGTCATCGGCGAGCTCGTCCCCAAGAGACTTGCCATGAAGCGGCCCGAAGGCATCGCGCGCGCCGTGAGCGGACTGATGATCGGGATGTCGTCCTTCCTCAGACCTATAATATGGCTGCTCACCGTTTCGACAAATGGCGTGCTCCGGCTGTTCGGGATCGACCCAAGGGATACGGCGGAAGAGGTGTCCGAGGAAGAGATAATAATGATGCTCGACGAGGGCGAGGAGGCAGGCTCGATAGAAAGCGGCGAGAAGGAGCTCATCAAGAATGTTTTTGCGCTCAACGATACCAGCGCCGAGGACGTAATGGTACACCGGTCGAAGGTCACTTTCCTCTGGAGGGACGACGAGCAGTCCGAGGTCCTGAGCAGGATAGCCGAGAGCGGTTACTCGCGATTTCCTGTGTGCGGAGAGGATATTGACGATATAGTTGGCATCCTGTACGCAAAGACATATCTCACCGCCGTAAGCTGCGGCGAAGCAAAAGGCATGGATGGATTCCTGCTGCCTGTTCGCTTTGTGCATGCAAGCACGCGTATAAACAGCATACTTCTTGATATGCAGCGCGAGCATGCGCATATGGTCATAGTAGTCGATGATTTCGGCGGAGTGATCGGCGTCATCACCCTTGAGGATATACTTGAAGAGCTCGTCGGCGAGATATGGGATGAAAGCGACGAGGTGATAGATGAGATATCGAAGCAGCCCGACGGAAGCTATCGCATCCTGTGTTCGGCAGAGCTTGACACTTTACAGGCTGCCCTTGAACGCGGCATCGACAGCGAGGCGGATACAGTGAGCGGCTGGGTCATAGAAAAACTCGGCGGTATACCCGAAGAAGGAGAGTGCTTTACAGACAGCGGGCTGCATGTCACCGTGACGGAGACCGACAGCAGGCGAGTGCTGGAAATAAACGTGATCATAGCTGAGGAGGATGGCATATGAAATACTATTGTGAAGATAAAGACATAGTTGTTTCGCGGCTTAACAGCAGCGAAAACGGATTAAGCCAGTCTGAGGCCGAAAGAAGGCTTGCCGAAAACGGAAAAAATAAGCTGAGGGAGTCGAAAAAGGACTCCCTGATAAAGCGCTTTTTTGCGCAGCTTACAGATCCTATGATAATAATCCTGCTGTGCGCTGCGGCGATAAGCGGCGTGCTCGCCGTGACCCATGGCGAGAGCTTTGCGGACGTTGTCATCATCCTGTTCGTCGTCATCGTCAACGCCGTTTTGGGCGTGTATCAGGAAAACAAGGCCGAGAAGGCCATAGAGGCGCTACAGGAGATGTCGGCGGCCACGTCAAAGGTGCTGCGCGATGGGAAGATAAACGTTATACACAGCGAGGATATAGTTGCCGGCGATGTTGTCCTGCTCGAAGCAGGCGACGCTGTTCCCGCCGACGGCAGAATAATTGAGAACGCGAGCCTTAAAATAGAGGAGGCCACTCTAACCGGCGAATCTGTACCGGTCAGCAAGTTCATTGACATTATAGATCTTGCCGAAGCTCAGACCGATGTGCCGCTTGGAGACCGAAAAAACATGGCGTATATGGGCTCCACCGTCGTTTACGGCAGAGGAGCAATGATCGTGACAGCCACCGGCATGGACACCGAAATGGGTAAAATCGCCGACGCCCTTGCCAAAGCCGAGGACGGCCAGACCCCGCTTCAGATAAAGCTCACGCAGCTCAGCAAGATACTGACATGGCTGGTTCTGGGCATCTGCGCCGTGATTTTCGGCGTGCAGCTCCTCAGAGCAGGCGGCATGGGTCTCGAGGTCGTTATCGACTCCTTTATGGTAGCGGTTTCGCTGGCCGTCGCCGCGATACCGGAGGGGCTTGCCGCAGTCGTGACCGTCGTTCTGTCCATAGGCGTTACCAACATGTCGAAGCGAAACGCCATCATACGCCGCCTGACAGCCGTTGAAACTCTGGGCTGCGCACAGATAATATGCTCGGATAAGACCGGCACGCTCACCCAGAACAAAATGACTGTAGTGGACTTCTTTGGCGAGAGCGAGACGGAGCTTGCAAGGGCAATGGCGCTGTGCTGCGACGCGGAGATCGACAACGATGGCACCGTGACCGGCGAACCCACCGAGGCCGCGCTCGTTGCTTGGGCAAATAAGCTGGGGCTTAACAAGACCCGACTGAAGGAGGATTTCACCCGCTGCGGCGAGGCGCCGTTTGATTCCGGCAGAAAGATGATGAGCACACTTCACCTTAGCGCTAAGGGGGTTGTGCAGTATACAAAGGGCGCGCCTGACGTCATAATAGGCAAATGCACGCATTATCTAAAAAACGGCGAGGCCGTTCCCATGACCGAGGAATATAGAGCCGAGATCCTGCGCAGCAATAAGGCGATGGCGGATAAGGCGCTGCGCGTCCTCGCCTGCGCGATGCGCATATGGGAGAGCCGTCCGGACAGCAGCGAGCCGGAATTTCTTGAGCGCGAGCTTTGCTTCGTCGGACTTTCAGGCATGATAGATCCGGTGCGCCCAGAGGTCAAGGCGGCTATCGAGGAGTGCGTCGGCGCGGGGATAAGAGCCGTCATGATAACAGGCGATCACATCGATACGGCGGTTGCCATAGCAAAGGAACTGGGCGTCCTGCGCGAGGGCGACAGCGCCGTAACGGGCTCGGAGCTTTCGGCCATGAGCGATGAGGAGTTTCAGCAGCGCTTCCGCAGCATCAGCGTTTACGCGCGCGTGCAGCCCGAGCACAAAACAAGGATAGTCAACGCGTGGCGCGGCGCGGGCTTCGTCACCGCGATGACCGGCGACGGAGTTAATGACGCACCCTCCATAAAAAGCGCCGATATCGGCGTGGGCATGGGCATCACCGGCACGGACGTTACCAAAAACGTCGCCGATATGGTGCTTGCCGACGATAACTTCGCGACCATAGTCGGAGCGGTAGAGGAGGGCCGGCGTATTTACGATAACATCCGCAAGGCCATCCAGTTTCTGCTCGGCTCGAACATGAGCGAGGTCATCAGTATTTTCGTCGCAACGATAATGGGCTTTGTTATCCTCAAGCCCGTGCATCTTCTGTGGATAAACCTTGTGACAGACTGCTTCCCAGCGCTTGCGCTGGGCATGGAGAGGGCTGAGGGCAATATAATGCGCCGCAAGCCCAGACCCGCCAAAGCGGGCATTTTCGCCGGCGGCATGGGCTTCGACATTGCCTATCAGGGCACGCTTGTGGCTTTGCTCGTGCTGGCGTCCTACTTTGTGGGACATTTCATCGATACCGGCACATGGGCGATAACAAACAGCGCCGACGGTACAACGATGGCGTTCCTAACTATGTCCATGGCAGAGATCTGCCACAGCTTCAATATGCGCTCCCTGCGCGGCTGCATCTTTACCATGGGCTATTCAAACAAGGCTCTCAACTGGGCGGCATTGGGCAGCCTCGCCGCGACCACCGCCGTATGCGAGATACCCGTGCTGGCAAACGCCTTCGGATTCACCCCCGTGTCCCTTTTTGAGTACGCGCTTGCAATGGGCATCGGTATGCTTGGAATGTTCATCGTTGAGCTCGTCAAGCTCTTCCAGCGCAGGGCAATGGCCCGCAGAGGATAAATTTGAAAAATACGGTTGACACCGGCGCGATCGGGTGATAATATTTATAAATCAGCAATGACGGAGACCGATGGTATCAAAGCCGCTCAGAGAGAAAAGCCCAAGGCTGCAAGCTTTTCCGGTGAGGATATCGGAGACCGCTCCCGAGCCGAAGCAAGGAAATGTGCTTCCGTGCCGCGCCCGTTAAGCGCAGGATGAGTTTTATCAAGGTGGAACCGTGTAAAATTTTTACGCCCTTGACGCACAGCGTCAGGGGCGTTTTTTTGAATCATAGGAGAGGTATTATGGACGAGAACAGATACACATTTGAAAATCCCGAATTTAAGGACACCTATCGCCATACAACGAGCCATATCCTGGCTCAGGCCGTGAAACGCCTGTACCCCGAGGTCAAGCTTGCCATCGGCCCGGCGATAGAAAACGGCTTTTATTACGACTTTGACGCGCCCTTTGCCATCACTCCCGAGATACTCGAGAAGATCGAGGCCGAGATGCGCAAAATCTGCAAGGAAAAGATAAAGCTCGAGCGCTTTGAGCTGCCCCGCGATGAGGCGATAAAGTTCATGGAAGAGCGCGAGGAGCCTTATAAGGTCGAGCTTATAAACGATCTGCCCGAGGACGCGGTCATTTCCTTCTATAAGCAGGGCGATTTCACCGACCTGTGCGCCGGACCGCACCTTGACTCCACCGGCAGGGTGAAGGGCAACGCTATAAAGCTCACCTCCTGCACCGGCGCATACTGGCGCGGCGACTCCGACCGCAAAATGCTCCAGCGCGTCTACGGCACCTGCTTCCAGAAAAAAGACGAGCTGGATGCGTATCTTGCCCGCATCGAGGAGGCGAAAAAGCGCGATCACCGCAAGCTGGGCAGGGAACTCGGCCTGTTCATGCTCACCGAGGAGGGCCCCGGATTCCCATTCTTCCTGCCCAAGGGCATGGTGCTGAAAAACACCCTTATCGATTACTGGCGCGAGGTGCACAAGCGCTACGGCTATGTGGAGGTATCCACCCCCATGATCCTGAACCGTCAGCTCTGGGAGACCTCCGGCCACTGGTTCCACTACAAGGACAATATGTACACCACCGTCATAGACGAGGAGGACTTTGCGATTAAGCCCATGAACTGTCCCGGCGGAATGATCGTCTATAAATCCGAACCGCACTCCTACCGCGATCTGCCCCTGCGCGTGGGCGAGCTGGGCGTTGTCCACCGCCATGAGCTTTCCGGCGCGCTGCACGGCCTGTTCCGCGTAAGATGCTTTACTCAGGACGATGCGCATATCTTCATGACATGGGACCAGATGAAGGATGAGATCAAGGGCGTTGTAAAGCTCTTTGACGAGGTATATTCTCTATTCGGACTGCCTTACGAGATCGAGCTTTCCACCATGCCCGACGATCATATGGGCGACGAGACCGACTGGGAGTTTGCCCAGAATACGCTTAAGGAAGCCATCACCGAAATGGGTAAGAGCTATGTTATAAACGAGGGCGACGGCGCTTTCTACGGCCCTAAGCTCGACTTCCACCTTGAGGACTCTCTGGGACGCACATGGCAGTGCGGCACCATCCAGCTCGATATGCAGCTTCCGGAGCGCTTCGAACTCGAATATGTGGGCGCAGACGGCGAAAAGCACCGCCCCGTCATGATCCACCGTGTCGTGTTCGGCTCGATAGAGCGCTTCATCGGCGTCATCACCGAGCATTTTGCAGGAGCGTTCCCCACATGGCTCGCGCCCGTGCAGGTAAAAGTCATGCCCATCACCGACCGCGCGGCCGAGTATGCAAAGTCTGTTGCGGCAAAGCTGAATGAACATGGCATACGCGTCGAGACCGACCTTAGAAACGAGAAGATCGGCTATAAGATCCGCGAGGCTCAGACCCAGAAGATACCCTATATGCTCATCGTAGGAGATAAGGAGGCCGAAAACGGAACCGTGTCCGTGCGCACACGCGCAGGCGGCGACGAGGGCGCGATGGCGGTCGAAGACTTCGCAGAAAAGATCTCGGCCGAGATCTCCACTCGGGCTAAATAAGGAGCGGAATAATGAAGCTATTATTCAAGCAGCGCTTTTTCTCGTGGCTTGACAGCTACGATATATTCGATGAGCGGGGCGACACCGTGTTCACGGTGGAAGGACAGCTCGCGTGGGGCCACACCCTTCATATCCTCGACCGCCGCGGCGAGCACGTCGGAACGGTCAAGGAGCGGATAATGACCCTGCTGCCTAAGTTTGAAATATATGTGCGCGATGAGTATGTCGGCTGCATATCAAAGGAACTGACCCTTTTCAAGCCCGCCTTTGACATTGATTTTAACGGCTGGCACGTCGAGGGAGACTTCTGGGGGTGGGATTATTCGGTCGTCGACGGCAGCGGCAGGCAGATCGCTCAGGTCAGCAAGGAGCTTTTCAATCTTACGGATACCTATTCCATCGACGTAGCCGACAGCGCCGACGCGCTCTACGCGCTTATGCTGGTTCTGGCAATCGACGCCGAAAAATGCTCAAGAAACTGAAAAACTGAGCGTCGTCCGTCAAAATTTCTTTTGTAGTTTAATAGATAAATACTCTCTGCATCCGCTAAAGGTACAGAGAGTATTTTTTATGATTCTCACCTGTTAATTTTAGAATCATCAGTACGGCTTTGCAATATAAAATAAACAATGAAATTATGACAATTTGAGTACCGCATCAAAATAACCGAAAAATTTAAATACCCCGACCGTAGGGGCGCCATTGGACGTCCGGTATTGCCATACGGGCTAACCGAGTTTGGATAGAACATATCGTTTGTGCGTCATCCCGATTATGTTATGCGCAGGTATTCGGTATATCACCATTGCCTGAATAATAAAGCAAAACAATCAGGTTACAACGGATTTCTGTCCCGAATTTTGCATAGAAAACGGGACAAATACATAAAACATACTCATTTATAAGATTGCCGTTCACACCGACCATGTTATAAGTGAATATGTAACGAAAAATATATAACATGCGCGACAGAAAAAGAAGGCGAGCTGAACCTTAAAATTCAACCCGCCTAACCTCCTTGATTTCGTTTTTGATGAAGATCGTCTGCATGAGATAATCAAAAGCGTTAAAAATTTGGGCTATTTGTGTAAAACTGAAGTTGCTTTAATGGCGGGCGGGCGCGGAGCTGTGATCGTGTTTAAAGGGGAATAATTAAGTTTGCTGAAATACCATCGGCATACAAGAGTAAAGCTGTCCGCAACTGACAGCGTGGATATAAAAAACAAGCCCTTTCACAAAAAAGGACTTGCTTTTTCAGTTCGTATTGTAGTAGTCGACGGCGGCCTCTGTGGTGAGGATAAGGTCGCATTTGCCGTTGTCAAGGGCGTTGAAGTAATCCGTCGTGCCGCCCTGAACGCGGGTTATCTGGCCGAGCCTGCGGCTTACGGAGCTGCTATTCTCCATGACGTCGAGGCAATATTGGGTGGTGCCCATATAAAGCACCTTGCCGCGTATTGAGCCGCCGTTGGCGGATTTGCCCGCCAGAACAAGGTCAGTGGACATATATGTAACAAGGATCGTATAGTCGGGGCACTCCTTGTCCAGCACGACGCCGCCCCATGCGCAATCGATATTACCGGAGTTGAGCTCGATGTACGCATCCTCGGAGTGGATAGGCTGGATCTTCAGGACCCATCCGAGCTTGTCGCAGACCTTTTGCGCGAGCTCAACATCAAAGCCCTCGTATTCGACGCCGTTTGAGTAGCACATCGGGTAGGAGTCGAGGTCGACGCCTATGATAAAGGTCCTCTGCTCAATGTAGCCCATGTCGGCCATGGCGTTTTTCTTTTTCGGGAAACTGACCGTGCTGTCATTGCCGAACCATTTATAGCACAGCTCGTCGATCGCGCCCTCATACGAAAGCTCACGGAGCGCCCTGTCGATATAGTGATAGGTCGAGTCACCGTTTCGGAAGCCTATGGAGTATTCCTGCGTACCGAGCGTTTTAACAACCCTGTATTTTCCGCCCCCTCCGCAGGCGCACAGCCCCAAGGCCATGATGACCGCCAGCGTAAGACAGATGATTCTCTTTTTCATTCAGGTACACCTTCTTCACCCCAAATGATACCTAATAAATATGAATAAATCAAGGGTCAATTTCAGCCATATGCTTTCCCACGATCATGGCCTTACCCGTCAGCATCAGAGAGCAGACTTTGCCGCCGCAGAGCTCTGCCTCGGCTGAGAGCACTCCGCAGGGCTCGCGCAGAGATATCCGGATGTCCCCGCCCTGAACGGAGGCGAGATACGCCGCGACTGCCGCGGTGCCGCTTGCGCAGGAGCTCTCCCACACAGCCGTGCCCGTCGTGGCGACATACACGAGTGGCTCAAGGCTGCCTGCTGCCTCGTCGTAGAACATGAGCCCCAGAGCCCCGGCGTCAAGCTGCCCGCACCAGCCGGCAATGCACCGTTCCGCCATTTCGCGTGAGAGTCCGCCGCTTACGATGCAGTGGCATATGCCGGGAAAGCGCACGAGAGGAAGGGTATAGGTATCGTCCCCGAGACGGAGGTCAAAGCCGCTGACCGACTCAGGCAGGGGCATAGATACCGTGCCGCAGTAGCCGCCTACGGGCTCTGCGGAGACCTTGACGGGTACGGCGTCGGGAGCGCCGGAGACATCGAGGGAAATCTCGCGCATGCCGTTGCCGCCGTCGGGCTCAAGGCAGCCGATGATGATCGCCGCTGCGGATATCGCCGCGTTGCCGCAGAATTCGCCGCCCATCATCTGGAGCCGCAGCCGCGCACCGGCCTTTTCGGACGCTTCCAGAAAGCCCACCTGCTCGGCGTCGTTATCGCGCTCAAGAAGCTGCGCCGCAATACGGCTTTGATACTCCCGTGGCACGGGAGTATCTACGATAAGAGTTATATTTCCAGTGGGATCAACTTTCCAATACTCAATGTTCATTGTCGGCTGTAATTCCTCAAAAACTGTTTTGTGCGCTCCATGCGCGGGTTGTCAAATACTTCGTTCGGCCTGCCCTGCTCGACTATCACGCCGCCGTCCATAAAAATGACGCGGTCGGAAACGGCTTTGGCGAAGGCCATTTCGTGTGTGACGATGACCATGGTCATGCGCTCCTCGGCAAGCTGCTTTATTACCTTGAGCACCTCGCCCGTGAGCTCGGGGTCGAGCGCGCTCGTTGGTTCGTCAAAGAACAAAATGAGCGGATCCATCGCCAAGGCGCGGGCGATCGCAACGCGCTGCTGCTGACCGCCGGAGAGCTGGCAGGGATAAGCGTCGGACTTCTCCTCAAGCCCCATTTTTTTGAGCAGCAGCATTGCCCGCTCCTTGGCGTCCTCCTTGCTTCGGCCGAGAACGCTGATCTGAGGGTCCATAAGATTTTTCAAAACGCTGTAATGCGGGAAGAGGTTGAAATTCTGGAACACCAGGCCGAAGGTGCTTCGTATCTTTTTCAGCTCTGCCTTGCCGGAGTAAATGGCTTTGCCGTCCTCATTGTTTTTTGCGGCGTATTTGCCCGAATAGATCAGATCGCCGCTGTCCATCTCGGTGAGGAGCGTTGCGCAGCGCAAAAGCGTCGATTTTCCCGAGCCGGAGGGGCCGATAACAGAAACGACCTCGCCCTCGGAAACGCTCAGGCTTATGTCCTTGAGAACATGCAGAGAAGCGTTATTAAAGCTCTTTTTGATATGATTCATTTCTAATATCTTCAAGATGCATATCCTCCTTCTTATTGATAATAATTCATTGATTTTTCCGCCTTGCCCATTACATAGTCGACAATGGCGTTAAACACGAAGTAGAACACGCCTGCGACGACAAAGGGAATGAAGCTTGTCTCCGAGTTTGCTATCTGCTTGCCGATAGTGAACATTTCCTGATAGGAAACCGTAAAGGCCATGGAGGTGTCCTTTACCAGAGTAACGACTTCGTTTGTAATGCTGGGCATGATGCGCTTTATTACCTGAGGCAAAATGATGCGGAAAAATGTCCGAATCTTTGAATAGCCGAGTATTTCGGCGGCCTCGTATTGACCGACAGGTATGGATTCGATACCGCTTCGGTAGATCTCGGCAAAATATGCCGCATAGTTTATCGCAAACGCGATGACAACGGGTATGAGCTTGTTTCTGGAAATGGAAAGATGAAAGAGATAATACGGGCCGTAAGTAATTGCTATCAGCTGTAGCATAAGAGGCGTTCCTCTGAGAACGGAAATGACAAAACGGGTTATGTTGGATATTATCTTGCTTTTGCTCATCCTGAGCAGGGCGACGCCCATGCCTAAGGGCAGAGCAAATATAAGCGTTAAGAAAAAGATCGCGCATGTCCCGCTTAAGCCCTCAAACATTTTTGCGATCATTGTCATTAAACTCATAAATTATCCTCGCTTCAAAACGCACGCATTTCCCGAAAGCGATTATACGCTCTCGGGAAATGAGCAGCTTTTTATATCATGCCTTAACGGCAGAGTGCTTACTTGTTAAGAAAAATAAGATTGTTTACTATGTCCGGGTACTTTGCGGCGATCTTGGCGTATGTGCCGTTTTCAACGAGCTGGTCAACGGCGCCCTGTATCTCGTCGCACAGATCCTGATCGCCGGAGCGGAAAGCGATGCCGTACTGCTCTGAGCCGAGTTTTTCGTCAAGAACAACGAAGCCCTCGTTTTCCTCAACGTATGCTGCTGCTACAGGATAGTCAACAAGCACAGCGTCAACGCTGCCGCCGCCAAGCTCGGTGAAGCAGGCCAGGAAGCTGTTGCAGGTAACAAGATCCTCGAAGCCGACTGCCAGGTCGGAAAGATCTTCTCCAAGCAGCTTTTCGCCGGAGGTGCCGAGCTGAACGGCAACTACCTTGCCGGCAAGGTCGGCGGAGGATTTAATATCGCTGCCTTCCTTGACTACGAGAACCTGAGTGTTATCATAGTAGGGCTCGGAAATGACGTAGCCGGATTCCTTCATGCTGTCAAGAATGGTCATGCCGGACCATATGCAGTCGCACTCATCAGCGTCGAGCTGAACGAGCTTCTGCTCCCAGTTAACACCGAACACCTCAAGCTTCCAGCCGAGAAGATCGCAGGCGGCCTGACAAATCTCAATATCAAAGCCGGTCAATTCGCCGTCGGCGCCAATCACGGAGAAAGGCGGATATTCAGGGTCAACGCCCATGACAAAGGTCTTGGCCTGTTCATCTGCATCGTCATTGTTTCCACAGGCGCACAGTGCGAAAACCATTATGAGCGCAAGCATCATTGCAATTGTTTTCTTCATTTCATTATCCTCCAAAACTTATTTCTTAGTTGTGTGGTTTGTTATCACGCTGCTATAATAACACATTAGCGAAATAAAGCAAGAGCTTTTTAAAAAGTTGTTGTGCAAAAAACGCACAGCAAATTCATACACTTCTGTTGCAATGCCGCTTTAATTCCTACTAAAATCGTGGTATATTAAATTCCGATAGAATTAATAGGAATAAACAACTTCGATCTATACAAACTTTTAGTGAGGGGAAACTGATCCCCGCACTCAAGGCGGAGGTGAATATATGAATGTTACAAGTAAGGGGCGTTATGCGCTGCGAATAATGATCGATCTTGCCCAGCACCACGACGAGGGCTATATCTCGTTAAAAACCATTTCCGACAGGACGCAGCTTTCAATGAAGTACCTTGAAATGATAGTCGGAAGCCTCAAGAAGGCCGAGCTGGTGGACAGTACACGCGGCAAGGAGGGCGGATACAGGCTCAATAAAACGCCGGAGGAATACAGCATCGGCGAGATACTGCGTTGTATGGAGGATAACCTCGCTCCCGTGGCCTGCATAAAGGAAGGGGAGATACAGTGCGACCGCTCCGGCGGCTGCCTCACCGTTCCAATGTGGAAGGAGCTCGACGATATAACCAATGCCTACCTCGACACGGTATCCCTTGAGGATCTGCTCACCGGCGAAAAGTGGAGGCCGGAAAAAGCTATTGACTAATATATAGTAAAGTGCTACAATTCCCATAGATTTAATAGGATATATATGAAAGGATGATAAAAATGTTCGTTTATGCAGATAACGCTGCGACTACAGCCGTCAGCAAGACCGCTGTTGACGCAATGATGCCCTACCTCACAAACCAGTACGGCAACCCCTCGAGCCTGTACGGCTTTGCTCAGGAGGCAAAGGAAGCGCTTGAAGCGGCAAGAAAGACCGTCGCCGATATAATCGGCGCGGAAGCCAAAGAGATTTATTTCACCTCCGGCGGCTCCGAGGCTGATAATCAGGCCATCGTTTCCATGGCAAAGCTCGGCGCCATCAAGGGCAAGAAGCACATAATCTCCACCAAGTTTGAGCATCATGCCGTGCTGCACACCCTCAAGCAGCTTGAAAAGCAGGGCTATGAGGTCACGCTGCTCGACGTTCACGAGGATGGCGTCGTCCGCCTTGAGGATGTTGAAAATGCCATCCGCGAGGATACCGCGCTCGTGACCATCATGTTCGCAAATAACGAGATCGGCACCGTGCAGCCCATCAAGGAGATCGGAGCGCTGTGCCGCGCGAAGAAGATCCCCTTCCACACCGACGCAGTTCAGGCTGCCGGGCACATGCCCCTTAACGTTCAGGAAATGAACATTGACCTGATGTCCATGTCCGGACACAAGTTCCATGCACCCAAGGGCGTAGGCGTTCTTTATGCAAAGCGCGGTCTGCCTCTGTTCAATATAATCGAGGGCGGCGCACAGGAGCGCGGCAAGCGCGCCGGCACCGAGAATATCCCGGGTATCGTCGCTCTGGCGGCGGCTCTCAAGGAGAGCGTTGACAATATGGAGGCTAATACCGCAAAGATCATCCCCATGCGCGATAAGCTCTTTGCCGAGCTTTCAAAGATACCCCACTCCAAGATAAACGGCTCCCTTGAGCATCATGTCCCCGGCACCGTGAATATGTGCTTTGAGGGCATCGAGGGCGAGAGCCTCCTGCTGTTGCTGGACGCAAAGGGCGTCTGCGCGTCATCCGGTTCGGCCTGCACCTCCGGATCCCTTGACCCCAGCCATGTGCTGCTGTCGCTGGGACTGCCCCACGAGGTCGCCCACGGCTCGCTCCGACTCTCCATCGGCGAGTACAACACCATGGAGGAGATTGACCATATCATCAAGGTAGTACCCGAGGTCGTTTCCTATCTCCGCAGCATCTCCCCCGTGTGGGAGGATCTGGAGACCGGAAAGAAGCCCCATCTCATTTAATAAATTATAAGCGTTTTTACAGGAGGAAAATATTATGGCACTCTATAGCGAAAAAGTAATGGATCATTTCCAGAATCCCCGTAACGTCGGCAAGATGGAAGACGCGAGCGGCGTCGGCGAGGTCGGCAACGCAAAATGCGGCGACATCATGAAGATGTATATAAAAGTCGAGGACGGTGTGATCGTAGACTGCAAGTTCAACACCTTCGGCTGCGGCAGCGCTATCGCCACCAGCTCTATGGCGACCGAGCTCATTAAGGGCAAGCCCATAGAGGAGGCGCTCGAGCTTTCCAATCAGGCTGTCGTTGAGGCCCTGGACGGTCTGCCCACACACAAGATCCACTGTTCCGTGCTGGCCGAGGAGGCCGTCAAAGCGGCAGTCAAGGATTATTACGATAAAAACGGCATCGAGTACGACGAGGAAAAGTTCGCTCAGGTTCATGACTGCGAGCACTGCGCCGAATAAGTATTCCGCTTGAATTAACCGCAAAAAGTCCTGCAATGCAGAGCATTGCAGGACTTTTTGCACACTTCGGGATGCGTTCCGTATCCGCATTTTTCATATTTGATATTTATTCTCAAAACAGTTAATATCATGTTGATTTATAATTAATTATATGATATCTTGAAAACAGTTGTTGTGAAAAACGACAAAACGAGAAAGAAGAGGATGAAGATTATGAAGTGGAAAAAGACATTGATGGCAATTGTCTCTGCGCTTCTGCTGCTCCTGTCACTGACGGCCTGCGGCGGCGAGACAAAACCGACCGAAACTCCGCCCGACCCTCTCAAGGCGGCAATGGAGAACCTCCAGACCGTTGAGAACCTTCAGGCCGAGGTCGAGATGGATATGACCATGACGGTCAATGGCGAGACGGTTGATACGAAAACCACCATGGACATGATTTATTACGTCGAGCCCTTACGCATGCTGATGGAGATGACCTCGATCGCCAATGGCGAGACGGTCTCCCTGACTGCGGTCTCTGAGCAGCTTGAGGACAGTATCGATGTTTACTATGCCGATGCCGAGAACTGGTATTACGCAAGCCTCGACCTTGACGAGGCCGACTCCTTGGAGGCTTATGGCTACCGTCCCGATGAGCTTATGGGCGATTATAACTATACGGCCGACGGTACAGAGGAAGTGGACGGCGTAACGCTCTACAAGTATAACTGCGAGCTGACCGGCGAAGCTATGCAGGAGGCTATGAACAGCTCCGGCGCACTCAACTCCATGGGAGATCAGGGAATAAGCACTGAGGATATGGAGAAAATGCTCGAGTCTCTCAGCGGCGTGAGCATCAAGGCCAGCGTCTGGATCAGCGAGGCTAGCATGCTCCCCGTGCGCTATGAGATGGACATGACCGACCTTATGAACGCGCTCATGGCTAATGTGGTCGAGACTATTGCGCAAAACGCAGGCCTTTCCGCAGATGATCTCGGAATTGAAATGAGCGTATCAAAGGTCGTCGCGAAAGTAAAGTACTTTAACTACAACAGCGCAGATGACTTCGAGGTTCCAGCCGAGGTCGTAGAGTATTTCAAGGGAAACGGTGATGATTAAATAAAAATTGCCTCCGGAGCTTTAATGCTTCGGAGGCGTTTTTTTGCTTATTGCTATTTGATCCTTTCGGTGAGGTTCATGATCGAGTCGATGAAGCCGCGCAGCTCTTTGTTCGGCCGGCCGTCGCATTTTCTGACGGCGGCAAGCAGAGCCTCGGCCGCGGAAACAAGCTCGGTGAACAGCGGATTTGTCCTGCGCGGGGCGGAGGGCTTCCTCTCGATGGGCTTGCCTTCGGTGATGCGCTCAAACTCGCCGCGGGCGAGATCGAACACCGTGCCGCTGTAAGGCGCAAAGGCTTTGTAGCCCAGCTCGTCGTTAAGGCAGGCGGCAAAGCCGTCGGCACTTTCGGGATCGCCGTGGTTTACGAAAACAAGCTGCGGCTTTTTCTCAAAGCCCTTGAGCCACGCGATCAGCCCGCGCTTATCGGCGTGGCCGCTGATGCCGGGCAGGGTGGCGATCTCGGCCCTGACCTCGATATCCTCGTTGAAAAGCTTTACATGCTTCGCGCCGTCATTCAAGGCTCTGCCCAGCGTGCCGGCCGACTGATAGCCCACAAAGAGCACAAGAGATTCCGGCCGCCAGAGATTGTGCTTCAAATGATGGCGAACGCGGCCTGCATCGCACATGCCCGAGGCTGAGATGATGACCTTGGGCGTCTTATCCTCGTTTATCGCCTTTGACTCCTGCTGGCTGACGGCGAGATTAAGTCCCGGGAAATACAGCGGGTTTTCGCCCGAGCGTATGATGGCTTTCATCTCCTCGTCGATGTAGCTCGTGTCGCACTGGAGGAAGATGCTGGTGGCCTCGATAGCAAGCGGGCTGTCAACATAAACAGGGAAGCTGCCGTGACCCTTGACAAGCCCTTTTGACTTTATCTCGCGGATGAAATACAGCATCTCCTGCGTGCGGCCGACAGCAAAAGAGGGGATGATGACGTTGCCGCCGCGGTCAAGGGTACGCTGGATGTATTCCGTGAGGCTGCCGATGTAGTCGGGGCGCTCATCGCTGTGATTCCGGGTGCCGTAGGTGGATTCAATGACGAGATAATCGGTATCCTTGACATGCTTGGGGTCGCAGAGGATGGGCTGGTCGAGGTTTCCTATATCGCCGGAAAAAACGATCTTCCTTTCACAGCCGTCCTCACAGAGCCATATCTCAATGGCGGCCGAGCCCAGCAAATGTCCGACATCGGTGAAGCGCACCGTGACCGCCTCGTTGAGCTCGATCGGGCAGCCGTATTCGCAGGGACGCAGGAGCTTCAGCAGCCCCTCAACGTCGTCGAGATCGTACAATGGCTCGACGGGAGCCTCGCCCCGGCGCTCGGCCTTGCGTGATTTCCACTCCGCGTCGGCGACCTGAATATTGCCGCAGTCGCGGAGCATTATGTCCAGCAGGGCGCAGGTAGCAGCAGTGGCGTAAACGCCGCCGCGAAATCCTTTTTTATAAAGCAGCGGGAGCATGCCGGAGTGGTCGATGTGAGCGTGGGTCACCAGCGCAAAATCCAGAACGGAGGCTTCGACAGGAAGCTCCTGATTGACGAAAAGATCCTTGCCCTGCTCCATGCCGGAGTCGACGATGCCCTTCTTGTCGCCGACTTCAATGAGTGTGCAGCTGCCCGTTACCTCGTGAGCTGCGCCGAGAAATGTTATCTTCATAGTATGCCTCAGAGGTTCGGAGTCCAGCCGTCGAAGGGATCGGGCTCGGCGGGAGCGGTGAGCTGCCTGTAGTATCCCGCGCAGGTGAGCTCATAGTAGGGAAGGAAATAGAACTGAACAAGAATTCCGAAGCCAATGACGCTGACGACGGGGATGGCAAGCTCATCGCTGATATAGTTTGCGATCCCGACGAGGATGGCCCAGCCGAAAAAGCTCAGATCGAGGACGAAAAGCTCCCATTTGTGGCCGGTCATCAGCCGCTTGCTCTCACTGATACACTCAAGGGCGCTCATCTCGGGGTGCTCGAGCAGCAGGTAGATGGCCATGCGGTAGCGGTAGACCGCGATAATGCCGGGGATGAAAAGCAGCAGAGCCCAGAGGAAAATGAAAACTCCCTCGAGGATGTACAGCCAGACAATGCGGAAGAACATGCCAAAGCCGTCGAAAATGTTCCAGTAGCTTGCACCGCTGCCGCTAAGAGTGCGCAGAGCGAAGATGGTAAAGCCGGCGCCCAGTACGGTCGAGACGAGCTGAATAGCGATGTTGAGCAGGGACTCAATGGGCGTCGGCATAGCCTGCTGCAAAGCGTAATAATACAGATCGGGGTCCATGGAGTGGCCATGCTCGTATTGGTCGATGCTGAAGCGGAGGCCGTTGGTGAACTGAGAGCTGAGAGCTTCAGCGGAGCCGCCGACGATCTGATACGACAGGAAGCTGAGAACAGCGATTATAACAAGGTAGATTACAGCGGTGTAGACCGGCTTGGGGTCAGCGGTCCGGATCAGGTCCTTAGCCTGAGACTTGAGAAACTTACGATCCATGTAAAAACCTCCTGATAATTATTGTACTGATTATAGCATGGATTATATTGAAATAACAGACATAAAATGAAAAATTAAAATTGAAATTATACGAACAAAAATTCCTTGACAAGAGTGAGAATGAATGCTATTATAATCAAGCATTAAAAATTTGCGCGAGTGGTGGAATTGGCAGACTCGCTAGATTCAGGTTCTAGTGCTCACTCCGGGCGTGCGGGTTCAAGTCCCGCCTCGCGCACCATTAAAAAACCCCCGTAATTATTACGATTACGGGGGTTTTTCTTTATGATTTTGCTTTTGTTAATCGTTCTTTTTCCATGTACGCTCGGAGATTATATACCGGGGGCGCTGCTTGGTCTCCATATAGATCTTGCCGATATACTCGCCTATGATTCCGAGGCAGATGAGCTGTGCGCCGCTGACAAAGCATATGATGCAGGTCATACTCGCCCAGCCTGATACAGTGCTGCCGCACAGAGCGGAGACGACCGCCCATATAACGCCTATAAAGCTCAGAAACGCAACGATGATGCCGAAGCTCATGATGAGGCGCAGCGGCTTTACCGACAGGCTTGTTATGCCGTCGGCGGCGAGGGAGAGCATCTTGCGCAGCGGATACTTGCTCTCTCCGGCGATGCGCTCGGCGCGGGCGTATTCAACGCTGGTGCTTTTAAAGCCCACGAGAGGTACCATGCCGCGCAGAAAGAGATTGACCTCCTTAAAGTCTGCGAGCTCCTGCAGTACCCTTGAGCTGATAAGACGGTAGTCGGCGTGATTATACACAACCTCCGCGCCCATTGCGGAAAGAAACTTATAAAAGCCCTGAGCCGTTGTGCGTTTAAAAAATGAGTCGGTCCTGCGTTCAGAGCGCACGCCGTAAACCACCTCGCAGCCGCCGAGGTATTCATCCACCATCCTGTCCATGGCGTTTATGTCGTCCTGACCGTCGCAATCAATGGATATGGTGATATCGCAATGCTCCTTTGCCTCCATGAGGCCGGCAAGCACGGCGTTCTGGTGGCCGCGATTGCGGCTCTGGCGTATGCCTATGCAGCGCTGGTCTGCTGCGGAAAGCTCGGATATAATGCCCCATGTGCCGTCCTTGCTGCCGTCGTCAACGAGCAGGAGACGGCTGTCGCCGGAAATTTTGCCTGCGGCCGCAAGCTGCCCGAGCTTATCAAGGAACATGGGAGCCGTTATGGGAAGCACCTCCTGCTCGTTATAGCAGGGGACAACGATATATAATCTTGGAACGTTCATAATATCACCTTTTTTGGGGTTTTTTATATATTATAAACGCTCACGGCCATAAATTCAACAGCTTATTATCAGTAATCGCTGACCACGGTGTATGTCGCTTCGGAGATGATCTCATCAGTGCCGTGAACAGCGGCGCCGTTGTATCGGAGCGAGCAATCTCCCTCTCCGACCAAAACGGCGCCGGACTGGTCGGAGCCGGTGCAGAAGATCCGCCGTCCGGCGTTGATACCATCAGGGCCTGTCCACTCTCTGAAGGTAGTACCAGCGGCAACGCTGAACGTGCCGAGAGAGAAGCCGATCGTCTCATCATAGATGCTGAAGTTGATCTGCACCGTACCTCCGAAGCCGTCAATAAGGTCCTGTACCGCGGCGGTGAGATCGGCGGCGCTCTTGCCCGTCTTGGCGTTCGCCGCAGCTATGAGAGACTGTAGCTTGCTTTTAAGGCTCATGCTATCACCCCGCTCCCGATCAGCGCATCGATATCGCCGACAGCGGCATCTATTGCAGATTGTACCTGATCCGCAGTCTGATAGCCTTTCGCCGTTACCCAGCTTTCGGTCGCATATCCCGCGAGGCTCTGATGACTCTGCAATGCGGTATCTGCTTTGCCAAGGCTCGTCTGTACGTCTGCGGCAAGATCGGCCCTGGGAATGCCGCTGCTGGGCTTGGAATATGTACCCGTATTTTTAGTGAAGCCCCAGCCGGCAACGGTCTGCTCCGTAACAGCCTCCGGTATCTCCGGCCTGTCCGTCAGGTCATTGTAGGAGCCGCCGAACAGCTCCGATCGCAGCGCGTAATCTCCCGCTGGCTGATAGCCGCCAAGCGCCGTCTGCAAGCCTGCGGCGGTATCGTCGACATATTTCTTTATGACCTTATTCTGCACTCCCGCAGTGGAGACGTCAGACATAATCCTCTCCAAGGTGTTAAGGATTACGGCTTCGTTGTTCTCGAACAGCCATATGCTGTAAGGCGGAGCGCTGTTAAGCATATAAGCCGGAGGGAAGGAGAACAAAGCCACACCCATTGACTGGCCGTTAAAATCCTCCATGCTCGAAACGCTGGTCAGATATGCGCAGACCTCATCGCTGAGCCTCAGCACGACAGGGGGATGCTTTGCATCGTTCCACGCTTCTGATACCTTTGCCCAGGCGTCAAGCGTGCTTATCGTTACCTCGCTCATGTCGGCGCTGACAGTACCCTCGATCACAACGCTCCCGCCGTTGTCCGCTGCAAGGGCCTCATAGACCGCTCTGGCCGACGGATACTGCTCGTCGGTACTTGCCTCGGAAATAGAGCTAACCTTGTTGGCTGAGGACTCCATCAAGTTGACCTGAGCCTGAAGCTGTGCCCACAGCTCAGGGCTTGCCTCGGCGCCGGATTCGCCGTTGGGATCCGTGCCGGTCCAGATCATACCCAGATCGGCATAGACCGTCGGAATGACAAGGCTTCCGTCGGGGGTCGTGCCGTAAACGCCGGCCAACAGATGAACGTCGGGCGCGGCAAGACATTCATGGGGTATAGTGCAGATATTATCGCGCCATTCGGCCTCCAAAACGACGCGCTTTTCGCTGCCCGCGATAAACACAGCGGTTTTTATAAGCTGTTCCCATTCGGTGGAAAAGCGAAACTCCACCTCGGCGCCGACCATGCCAGAGGTAAGTCTGTCGACCAGCATGAGCTTGGCCGACGTACTGTTTATGCTTAGTTTGTTCGTAATATCACCTCAGATTTTTTAATGTACCCTTCCAACCATAGGCTCCATCGGCGCAGAACTTGTACGTTCGCGTACAAGTAAAAAACGTAAAGCATTAAAAAAGTGCAGCCGTCGTCTGCGGCTGCACTAATTAAATATTCAGGCCTCCTCTTTCTTGAAAGCAAAAAAGCGCTGGCCGATGTAATTGAACATCACGAACAGGCACATTCCGCCAAGCATTGCGACATTTTCCTGAACTGATGCTGAAAAGCCGGAGAGCATCCATCTGAACAGGGGCTTTGCGACGCCGTAGGCTGCAAAATAGCACACGGAAATGTTGAGAATGAAGCGGAGCACGACTCCGAGATCCCGCTCCTTGTATTGGAAGGTGAAGTGCTTATTCAAAAAATAGCTGAGAATGCTGCCGAAAACGTAGTTCGAGGCCGAGGATACCCAGTAGCTCAGATGAAAAACGTTATAAAACACGAGCATGATAGCTGTGCCGAAAAGGGTGTTTATTACTCCGACGATAATAAAACGCAGGAACGTCTTATCAAGAAATTTCGATATAAGCTTCTTCATCCGTAAGGCTCCCGACAATGAATTCAGCGAAGTCGTTGTATGTTTGGCATTATTCACCGGCTGCCTCGCAAGAGGCGAGGCGAATGACCAACAAATGCGCCAAGACGTACAGCGTCTTGATGCGCAAGTATAATATTCGTATGGCAAATATTATATATCAGAAGGCCGGAAAATGCAAGGCAGGGCCGCTATTTTGCCCTGTAAACGACGCGGCCGTCTATGACGGTTGCGAAGACTGAGGAAAAAATGTCCAGAGGGCTTCCGCTGTAAAGAACGATATCCGCGTCTTTGCCCACCTCGAGGCTGCCGAGACGGTTATCGACACGGCAAACGCGGGCTGCGTTTATGGTTATTGCTCTGATGGCCTCGTCTCTGCCAAGGCCTTCCTTTGCCGCGAGCGCCGCGCAGAGCGGAAGGTACTGGATACGGGAAACGGGGTGGTCGGTCGTCAGCGCGACGAGAACGCCCGCCTTGTGCAATACGCCGGCGGTTTTGAAATCAGACTGGCTGACCTCGTTTTTGCTTCGGGAGGCAAGCGACGGGCCGACGATCGCGGGGAAGCCGCTTTCAGCGATCTGCTCGGGCGCAAGGTGCCCCTCAGTACAGTGGTCAAGGGTGAGACCCAGCCCGAATTCCTTTGCTATGCGGATGGCGGTGAAGATATCGTCAAGGCGGTGAACATGAGCCTTGAGGGGGATACCGCCCTCAAAAAGCTCGCGGTAGCATTCCATACCGAAGCTTTGCTCCACGCCGCCGTTTTTTTCTTCATCGAAATATTGGCGCGCAAGAAACAGCTCCTCGCGTATGAGCGAGGCGACGGCCATGCGCGTAGTGGGCATATTACCGTTCACTCCGTAGTTTACCTTAGGGTTTTCGCCGAAGGCGATCTTTGTTGCGGCCGGCGCGAGGACGGTCATGTCATCCACGCGGCGTCCGTCGGTCTTTATAAAGGCAAACTGCCCTCCTATGGGGTTGGAGCTGCCCGGCCCCACCATAGCCCCCGTTATACCGGCGGCGATAGCGTTGTGGAAAGCGCTGTCCATTGGGTTTATTGCGTCGATGGCCCGCATGCATGGCGTCAGCGGATTTGTGCCCTCGTTGCAGTCGTCGCCCTGCCGTCCCGCCTTTTCCTCGGAAATGCCTATGTGGCTGTGCGCGTCGATAAAGCCGGGATAGACCTGAAGTCCCTCGGCGTTGAGCACCTCCATATCGCCGGACGGGGCTATGTGCTCGGAGATCTGCACGATCTTTCCGTCATTTATCAGCAGGTCGGCGCACAGGGGATAGCTGCCGCACATGGTGTGCAAAAGTCCGTTCCGAATAAGCAGCATGGGATACCTCTTTTCAAATTTTTAAATACGCGTATATTTTCTGCCTTTTTGTGGAATGATATACATGCATGGAATGCAATTTATTTACGGAGGAATCAACATGAGCGAAAATTTCAAGAATAATCAGAATCAGCAGAACAACCAGCAGAATCAGCAGAGGCAACAGAACAACCAGAAGCAGCGCAATCAGCAGAACAAGGAAAACCAGCGCAATCAGCAGAATCAGCAGAACCAGAATAACCGCTGAGGCCGCTTCGACCTGTACAAGACCGCCCTCCGGCCTGAGGCCGGAGGGCGGTTTTTTCCATACACTTGTGGCGTATGCCTTAGCGCGGCGGCGCTCAATGCGGTATTATATATACAAAGGAGAGCTTAAAATGTCAAACAGATTAAAAAACGAAAATTCGCCGTATCTCAGACAGCATGGGGATAATCCCGTGGACTGGTATCCGTGGTGCGATGAAGCGTTTGAGAAGGCCGAGCGTGAGGATAAGCCGGTGTTTCTTAGCATTGGCTATTCCACCTGTCACTGGTGCCACGTCATGGCGCACGAATCCTTTGAGGACGCGGCGGTGGCGGATATTTTAAACCGCGGCTATGTGTGCGTCAAGGTCGACCGCGAGGAGCGGCCGGATATCGACGCGGTGTATATGTCCGTTTGCCAGGCCATAAACGGCTCGGGCGGCTGGCCGCTCACGGTCATTATGACTGCACAGCAGCAGCCCTTTTTTGCGGGAACATATTTTCCTAAGCGCGGCCGCTACGGTCAGCAGGGGCTTACTGAGCTGCTGACGGAGATAGGCCGGCTGTGGCGTAATGACAGAAAAAAGCTCCTGTCGCTTGGCGATAAGATAATGAGCGCCATAAAGCCGGACGCCGAGCCTGCCCATGCGGAGCCGGACGAAGCGCTGCTGCACAGAGCCTACGGCTACTTCCGCGACAGCTTTGACGCCGAGTGGGGCGGCTTCGGCACAGCGCCTAAGTTTCCCGCTGCGCACAACCTGCTGCTTTTAATGCACTACGCCAGACGTATGAACGAGCCCCACGCAGTTCTTATGGCGGAAAAAACTCTGAAGGCTATGGCGCATGGCGGCATTTTCGATAATATCTCCGGCGGATTTTCGCGCTACTCCACCGACAGGAAATGGCTCATACCGCATTTTGAGAAAATGCTGTACGACAACGCGCTGCTGCTCATCGCCTATCTCTGCGCGTATCAGATGACAGGGGAGCCTGAGCATGCCGACATTGCCAGACGAACGGCTGACTTCGTCCTGCGGGAGCTGACGGACGAAAAGGGAGGCTTTTTCTGCGGGCAGGACGCCGACAGCGATGGGGTCGAGGGTAAATACTATGTCTTCACGCCGGAGGAGATAATCTCCGTTCTGGGGCGGGAGGACGGCGAGGAATTTTGCCGCCTGTACGGGATAGGGAAAAAACCGAACTTTGAGGGAGGCAGCGTGCCCAACCGCATAGACGCGCAGGGCGCGGCGTGGGAAAAGGACGACCCGAGACTGGAAAAGCTCCGCGGCTATCGAAAGGAAAGAACGGCGCTGCATCGGGACGAGAAGATACTCCTGTCATGGAACGCGTGGACGATCATAGCGCTTGCGCACGCGGGAGCCGTCCTGTCCGAGACGCGGTATCTGAGCGCGGCGATGAGAGCGCATCGATTTGTAGAAGAGAATATGACCGATGAAAACGGCAGGCTGCTGCTGAGCCTTGGCGGGGGCGCCGGACAGCTTGATGATTACGCCGTCTACGCGCTGGCGCTGCTTTCGCTGTACAGGGTGAGCTTAGACGCGGAATATCTTAAGGCGGCAATACGCCGTGCAGAGCAGATCACGGAGCTTTTTGAGGACGAAAAGGGCGGCTTTTTCATGTACGCGCATGATGCGCAGCAGCTTATCTCCCGACCCAAGGAGCTTTATGACGGAGCGATACCCTCCGGAAATTCCGTCGCCGCCATGGCCTTTGAGGAGCTGGCGGCGCTGACGGGTGAGATAAAGTGGCGCGAAAGGTCGGACAGGCAGCTTCGCTTTATCGCGGGACGGATAAAAAGGTACCCGGCAGGCAGCAGCTTTGCGCTTTTGCCGATGGCAAAGCGCCTGATGCCGGGCCGCGAGCTTGTCTGTGCATCGGAGAGCGTTCCGCCGGAGCTTACGGAATATCTGAAGGAAAATGCCGCGTATGAGCTGAGCGTGCTTTATAAATCCTCCAAAAACGCGAGGCTCCTTGCTGAGTGTGCGCCGTTCACCGAAGCCTACCCAGTTCCCGAGACAGGAGCGAGCTGGTATCTGTGCGAAGACGGGGCATGCCACGCCCCGCAAACGGAGTTCCCGCTATAATACAAATAAAAACATCCCTTGAAGCGTCGCTCTTGAGCTGACTAATATATTCAGTTTGGCTGGCAGATTTGAGCTGCGGAGTCCAAATCTCCGCTAGAGCACCAGTTGAAAAACGGGAAAAACCCTGTAAGTTCAACGCTTACAAGGTTTTTCCCGTTCTGTATGTGTACAAATCACTGTGGACAAATTAGCCCCCTGTTTTGGCCTCATAAACGGGGCTAAATAAGTGCTTTGGGTTTGAATCTCGGTGCTAGATTCGGCAATGGCATTAAAGATTGCGCAAGGCTTCATACATGTTATCTATGGCGGCCATCATTTCTTCACGAGCCAATACGGGACTGTGGTCTTTTAACGCCGTATACAGCGCAATATGATTTTCATATTCCCGCAGTGCACGCAGATCCAGTTTCCTCATAATATGCAGACGGTATCGCAGCATGTTTCCCTCGATTCGGGAATAAGCGTCCATCAGATACGGATTGCCGGATGCGCGTATAATAATTCGGTGAAACTGAGCATCGTTTTTGGCGAAAAATTCAGGGGTTGGCACGGTATCCGTAATACGGAAATTCATAAGAATTGCCTTCAGCTCCGAAAGCTCAGCACTCGTAATTCGTTTGGCTGCATAAAAGGCTGCAATGCTCTCAATTCCTTTGCGTATTTCGATCAAGGAGAGGCAATCCTCGTATGCAATGGGCATCACGCAAGGACTTTTTCCAAAGTCTTTTGTTACCAGATGAGCCGCTTCCAGACGTTCCAAAGCAAGCTTAACGGGCGATCTGCTGATACCCATCTCCTCAGCAAGCTTTGACTCTATCAGCTTATGTCCAGGCTCATATTTCAGATAAATAATACGCTCATACAATTCCCTGTATACCGATTCATATATGGGCTCAAAGGGATTTTCTGCTCCGCTCACGTCATTCACCTCCGGCTGATGTGTATTATATCACGTTTAAATACAAAGTCCAGTATTTAGGGCGCGATTAATAATCTGCACTGATTTTTGTGCGATTTGTATCAAAAAATGCATTTTAAGTTTTTTGTTGACACTTACAAATTCAAAAGTATACACTACATACATAAATGAACCGGCGGTGATAAAATGAAAAATAAGCTCAAAGAAGTGCTGGATTCTGGCAATAACGCACTGGGGACTTTTGTGTGGTCTGCCAATGCATGCGCTGCCGAGTGCCTTGGATACGCCGGACTGGACTATATCATCATAGATTCCGAACACAGCCCAATTGATACGGAAAACGCTGCCGATATGATTCGAGCGGCAAAGCTTCATGGACTGACTCCGGTTGTCCGAACAAAAGATCATCAGCGTACTTCTGTTTTGAAAATGCTTGATTTGGGCGCGGAAGCGCTGATCATTCCCAACCTGCACACAATAGATGAAGTTAAGCAGGCTGTGGATTTTGCAAAATATACGCCCATTGGCAGACGAGGCTTTGCGCAGTGCAGGGAAGCCGGATACGGCTTTGAAGCATATGCCGCAGACCTGAATAATTATCTGGAAGTCAGCAACAGGGAAACTCTGCTGCTGCCGATGTGCGAGACAGAGTCGCTGCTGAACTGCATCGAGGAAGTTGTTTCAATGCCCGGTGTGGACGGCGTTTTTGTCGGGCCATACGATTTGTCTCTGGACATGGGGATGCCGGGGAAATTCGATGCGCAGGAGTGTCAGGCTGCACTGCGCCGGATAGCGCGAGCCTGTCGCAATGCAGATAAATATGCGTTTATTTATTCAAGCTCTGCGGAGCTTGCGCGAAATCACATAGACATGGGATATCAGGCGCCGGCCATTGGAATTGACACACAAATGCTCATTCGTGCTTATCGCAGGGAGCTGGCGAATGTAAGGAGGAATACAAATGAATGTTGATATTGAAGGGATTGCCAGAAAACTGTATGATGCAGAACGGGGAAAATATGAATTAGAGCCTGTCAGCAAAACCTATCCCGAAATGCGTGTGGAGGATTCTTATGAGGTTCAAAAGCGCATTGTGGAAATGCGCCTTGCCGACGGTGAGAAGCTTATTGGCATGAAAATCGGCCTCACGAGCAAGGCGATGCAGGAGGTCATTGGAATCGATGTGCCGGATTACGGCCACCTGACCGACGCAATGATTCTTCTGGAGGGTCAGCCCTGCCGTATGTCGGAGCTGATTCAGCCCAAGGTGGAGGGCGAGCTGCTGTTCTTCCTCAAGGATGACCTGAAGGGCCCGGGGCTTACCATAGCCGACGTGTATAATGCGGTGGATTATATAGCGCCTGCCATTGAGATCGTGGACTCCAGAATTCGGAACTGGGACGTGACCTTGGTGGATACCGTAGCAGACAACGGCTCCTCCGGCAAGCTGGTTATTGGCAGTCGGGTGGCGCCCATCACAGATGTGGATATGCGTCTGACCGGAATGGTCATGGAAAAAAACGGCGAACTGGTCAACAGCGGAACAACAGCGGAGGTCTGGGGAAATCCGGCGGCGGCTGTGGCGTGGCTTGCAAACGAGCTGTCAAAATATGATATCGAGCTTAAAGCCGGAAGCGTCGTGCTTTCCGGGGCTGTTACGGCGGCTCCCGTTGCTCATGAGGGAGATAATTTCCAAATTTCTTTCCATGGTATGGGAAGCGTCGGCGTAAAATTTGTGTAATTAATTAAGCATTAGGAGGCAAATTATGAAAAACGAGTGGATAGAAAGACTCAATTACCTGAGCACACCCCATCTGGCAGATGCATGCCTGCGTGTAAATGTTCCTGTGCGCTGCGCGCCGAGCGATTTGCAGGCAATCGATGTCGCCATGCATTGTGCCGGCAGAGTTGCTCCTGCCCGCCACAGCGGCAGTGTGGATATTTTCCTCGAGGCGCTGGAGTGCGGAGAGCCGGGCGACGTGCTGGTCGTCGATGACAGCGCACGTCATGACCGTTCCTGCGTAGGCGATATGATAACCAGAGAAACCAAGCTTGCCGGTTTTTCCGGAATTGTCATCTGGGGCTGCCACAGAGATACAAACGAGCTGCTGGAGATTGGCCTGCCGTTCTTCTCTCAGGGGAAGATATCCACCGGGCCGCTGAGTGTTGACAGACGTTCTCCGGACGCTCTCGAATGGGCGCGTGTTGGAGAATGGGTAGTTTCCAGAGACGACGTTGTTGTGGGCGACTGCGACGGAGTAATATTCCTTCCTATGGACAGGCTGCCCGATATCGTTCCTGCGGCGGAAGCAATTCGTGATACGGAGAAAAAGCAGGCCGAGACCATGCGCGGCGGAAAAGGCCTGAGAGAGCAGCTTCAGTTCAGCGAGTATCTGGCTGAGCACGCCAAAAATCCTGCATACGGTTTTCGTGAGCACCTGCGCAAAATTGGCGGAGCTGTTGAAGAATAAAGCCCGCTCATACTGATTGCAGGATATAAAAACATCCCCGGAAGCAACGCTTCCGGGGATGTTTTCTTATCAGATCTGCCAAGCCTCCGCACCCTCTTCAAGGATCTCGCCCGCGTTATACGCTTCGACGATCTTCTTGATGGCGTGGTCGGCAAACACGGTGGATATCTTGTCTTCCGTCGCCTCGGGCCATTCCTCATCGGTAAGCTCGGGGATCTGCTCGATGTTGCGCATCTGGTTGACGGCTTTGCGCCAGCGGTTCTGATTATCAACGGTGTGGCGCACTAGCCTGTCATCAGGTGCAAGCTCAGTAACGTCCAGCTTGCCGAGAACGCGGTCGATAACGATCGTGCCGTGGCCGTTTTCCTCGTTGCCGTTGGGGAAGTACCAGTATACAAGCTGCTGCTCGGTTTCTTCTTTGAGTTTAAAAGTGACCATGTTTCATTCTCCGGTAATTATATTTACATGCGTATTATAGCACACATAACGGAAAAATCAAATGGATTAATCAAAATGAATGATATCCTGCGTCAGCTCATCTGCGGTGACGTTGGGGTTGTGATAGTGCTCGCGCCTGACGGTCTTCTCGGTGAGCGTGATGGCCTCCTTGGGGCAGTATTGCAGGCAGCCGAGGCACTGGATGCAGTCTGCGCCGAATTGGGGCTTGCCCCCGACGAGCCGTATGTTACCCTTGGGGCAAAGCCTTACACACTGGCCGCAGCCGACGCAGCTTTCGGTAACGTCGAACTTCTTTGCCTTCGCCTTTGCAAGCTTCGGCCAGACCCTGCTCTCAAGGGCGTTCAGGCTCATCTTGGGAGGAGCCTTTTTGCTCATTTGCCCCGCAAGCACCGCCGCTGCTATCTTCTTGGCCTTCCGCTCGCTGCGCTTCTGCGCCATGGCGGGTGTGACGGGGGGAAGCATAAGCTGATGCGGAAACAGCCAGATCGCACTGCACTGATGGGATACGCCGCGCCAGTATTTGAGGTGGAAGCGCTTGTCGATCTTGTGCAGGCCGCAGCCCAGATAGCCCGCATACTGGCCGACGCCGAAGGTGTAGGCCTCGGGAGCGACCTTGATGGCGTCAAGATATTCCTCGACGTCGCCGGGCAGACCGCCGCCGTAGCAGGGGACTACAAAGCCCACGCGCTTTGCGTCGCTGACATCGGCTCTGACGGGAGCCTTGCGCATCATGATAATATCCGTGTCGCCAAGCTCCCTTGCAATGTTCTTCGCCATATCAAGACAGTTGCCAGTGCCGGAATAGCAGAAAATAACGTTTTCGCTCATGGTGAATTCTCCTTTAAAAGTACTTTTGAGGGCATTGTATACCAAAAGACGATATGATACAATAGTACCGCAATGAAATAAAACAAAGGAGCCGAAAATGTACCACATAAAGCAGGATAAAAGGGCGGAAGCCTCCGTTGAGCTGATATGTGCGGGGCTTATGGACTGCCTGATGAAAAAAAGCTTCGCAGATATCACGATAAGCGATATCCAGCGAAGCTCAACAGTCAGCCGTTCGACATTTTACAGAAATTTTGACCGACTTGAGGATGTGCTCAGCCTGATGTGCGACAGGGTGTTTGAGGCAGCGTTTTCCTCCGGCGCAGGGGAGACCCGCGAGAGGGTGTTCAGCGCATGGTTCAAAAACGAAAAGCTCATTGAGACAATCGTGCAGATAAACCGAGGCGATCTCCTGTTTGAGAGCCTGCGCCGGAGCGCCGGCAAGTTTGGGCGCTTTCCCGGGCTTGAGCGGGGTTCGGAGCTTTATAACTATCTTATCTCCATAATCGCCTCCACCATGATGGGCATCATCGTCACATGGGTCGAGCGCGGAAAAAAGGAGGACGAGACCGAGCTGAAGGCTGTGATAGGCCAGTGCTTTGCCGCCCTTGTCGCTTTTGGGATCGTTTAGGACAATGCATAAAACATCAGCGGAGAGTAAAGAGCCGCGGCGAGCGCGGTTATGATGACGGAGGATATAAGGTTCACCGCGTTATTATTTACACATTTTACGCCGCTGTAATACTCTGTTTCGGTATCGCAGTGGAGCTTTTTCTCGGTCACGGCGCCGCAGACCCGGCATCGGTACTTGACCTGAACGAGGGAGCCGAGAGCGCTGTCGAGTATGCTTTGCAGGAACACAAAAGCTCCCGCGATCAGGGTATGCCGCCAGGTAAGGCTCAGCGCCCAAGCCGCGTATAGGCCGATGAGCATGGAAAAGATAAGCGCTGAGAGCGTGCCAAGCAGGCTCATACCGCCGGACAGCCCCGTTTCAACATAGCGCCTTCTGAAAATATCGTAGGGCTTTTTTGCAGACAGCGTACCCACGTCCGAGGATACGGAGTCGATAAAGCAGCCGCCTATGCTTATCATGCTGATGAGGAAAAACACGCCTTGCCCGGTAAGGCCGTAAAGCAGTATAAGAGCCGTACCCAGCCCGCCGTTTATCAGTATCTGCAAAAAGCCGCGCTGCTCCGAGGCCTTTTCATGACCGCGCTTGCGGCGTATGGCTTTCGCGGCAAAGGAGATGAAGAAAATGGCGAAATAGCTGCCCAGCAGGAAGCCCAGCCCTCTGCCGCTGCCATAATAGTAGAAGCAGAATACCATGACCATGGATAGCAGCGCGCCGTAATATTCGATAGCGCGGGAAAGGAAAACTATAAGGAACACGAGCACCGCTGCGGCAAGGCCGAAGTACAGCTCCGGCGAGGCGTGATAAAGCAGGGCATAGCTCAGAAAGAATACGGACAGGGTGACGGTGAAATTATCAAGGCCGAAGTCAACAAGCTCGCATATAGCGGCGATGGAGGCCAGCAGGATTATCGCTCCGAGGCCAAGCTCCGGCAGATATATGGCCTTGAAGGCGAGCATACTAAGCGCGCTGGCGGCAATGCAGGCGATAAAGCCGTTGAGACTTTTGTGCGGCCGGAGCTTTCTCGAAGCTGTGTTGTAGCCGACAAGGGCGGCAAAGCCGTCCCCGAAGGTGAGACAGCACACGGCAAGCCCGCTGGGGTAATAAAGCTCGGGAATGAAATAGGAAAATACCATTATAATGGTAACGGCAACGGCGAAGTAGACCGTGCCAAGGTGGTTTCCGTCCTCTCGCTCAACGCTTTTGTAGATCTTGAATTTATAGGACATGGAGTTGAGGAAGATGAATATGACGGGGACAACGATCTGATGTACAGTCCCCTTGAGGAACAGATCAATGAGGATCCATATGACGAAAAGCATCGTGTGGATGATCTTCCTTGAGGTCTCAAGATTGACCCTGCCCCGAAGCAGGTTTCCCACGGCGAATATGAGCCCGAAGGCGTATAGCATAATTAATATGTAGCCGGTAATTATCATAGATAAGACATCCTCTATTGCTTAAGCATAAGACGAGCATCCGAACACGTTTTTAAGCGGATATCATATGCGCAGGCCGCGTTTCGCTCAATCACAAGGCACAAAGCCTTCCTCAATCGCGAAGCCTTGCCTGCACCAACGCTATCTCGTTTAAAAATCCCTGACCTCCGCAATTGAGTTTTTCTTACATGTAAAAGAGCATCTGTGAAGATGCTCTTTTGCACGCTTATCAGGTTCGATATTGTATAAAGTGCTGTTTCGGCTTTGGCCGGTATTTAACGCCCGAAACAAGTCCGACCGCGGCGTACATAGCGACGATCGAGGAGCCTCCGTAGCTGAAGAATGGGAGGGTGATGCCGATAACGGGGGTGATACCAATGCACATCCCGATATTTATGAAAGTCTGGAAAGCAAGCGCGGCGGCAACGCCGAAGCAAATGAGCATTCCGAACGGACTGCCGGAGCGGATGCCGATAACGCAGCAGCGGATGATGATCACAACAAGCAGAATGATGATGGCGACGCAGGCTATCATGCCGAGCTCCTCGCCTATTGAGGCGAAGATACAGTCTGTGTGCCTTGCATTGTAGTTGCTCTGGGCGAAGCTGCCCTCGCCGAAGCCCACGCCCGTCCAGCGGCCCGAGGCAAGGGCGTCTTTACATTTGTTGGTCTGCCATGTGATGCCCTGCCCCGTGGGGTCGACGACGTCGGGGATGTACGGCGCGAGGATGCGTTTTTTCTGATAATCATGAAGCACGAAATTCCACATCAGCGGGATGAGCGCAACGACGGCCGCGGCGGCGATGCCAAGCCAGTACCAAGCAATTCCAGCGCATATGAGCATGACGACGAAGATGGCAAGGAAGATAAGTGCGCTGCCCAGATCGTTTGTGATAACGACCAGCAGGGCAAAGTACAAAAACCAGTGCAGCGCCATTTTCACAACGGAGCCGAAATTGTTCAGGGTGTGCTGTTCCTTGTAATTGGTTATCTGCTTTGCCATGAGGACGATGAAGATGACCTTAACGATCTCGGACGGCTGAACGCCGATACCGAAGAAGCGGTACCATGCGCGGCTGCCGACGTCGTCGCCCTCGCCGAAGATAATAAGGCCCAGGATGAAAATCATGTTGAAGATCGTGAGATATATCCATTTATCGGCGATAAGATCAGGGTCAATGACCGTGAATATAATGAAAGCGGCAACGCCGAGGCACATTGCAAAGCCCTGAACGATAACGTACTTTGCAGATCCGGATGCACCGGTTATGCTGTGGATACATACGATGCCGAAAAGGGTGCATATAATGCAAACTACAAGCAGAAACATATCTGCGCGTTTGAAAAAATCTTTTATCTGTCTGGAATACTTTCTAATTGAGCCCGCCGCCCTTCAAAAAATGCTCGATCTCACAAATAATCACAATCGGACAGGTTATATTTTAGCATATAATTGCCCTTTACGCAATGAGGTATCTTGTGGTATAATTCAAATTTAGAAAAAGTTTAAATTTGAGGTGAGGTAAGTGCAGACATATATCAGCCGTAGCGAAGCTGAAACGGAAGCCATCGGTGAAAAGTTTGCGCAGCGCCTTACTGACGGCACCGTTGTTGCAATGTACGGGGATCTGGGAGCGGGGAAGACAGCCTTCGTTAGGGGTATGGCCCGCGGTATGGGACTTAACTGCCGTGTATCCAGTCCCACCTTTACCATCGTCAATGAGTACAAGGGTGAAAGGGAGCTCATCCACTTTGACATGTACCGACTTGAAAGCTCGGACGAGCTGTTCGAGATTGGCTGGGAGGATTATCTCGCCCGCGGCGCGGTCTGCGCCGTCGAGTGGAGCGAGAAGGTCGAGGACGCGTTTTTCGGCGACGAGATTATTGTCTGCATCGAGAAGCTCGGCGATAATGAAAGACGTATTAATATTGAGGAGAGGGTAAACTAATGCTTATACTTGCACTTGAATCCTCCGCAAAAGCGGCGTCCGCCGTGATCATGGAGGATGAGAGCCTCATCGCGCAGTACAGCCAGTGCAGCGGCCTTACCCACAGCAGAACGCTTCTGCCAATGGTCGAGGATATGCTTAAAAATACAGAAAAAAAGATCGCCGACGTAGATCTTATCGCCGTTGCCCACGGCCCGGGTTCCTTCACGGGGATCCGTATCGGTGTTTCCACCGTGAAAGGCCTTGCATGGGCGGCCGATAAGAAATGCGTCGGCGTTTCCACGCTTGAAGCCATGGCCTGGCACGGTGTTTTGTCAGGCGGGCTCATATGCCCCGTCATGGATGCGAGACGTTCGCAGGTGTATAACGCCCTGTTTGAGACGGATGAGGCGGGGCGCCCCGTCCGCATCACGGAGGACAGAGCCGTTTCCCTTGCAGAGCTTGCACAGCAGCTGAAAGCTTACGAATGCGCGCCGCTGCTGGTGGGCGACGGCGCAAAGCTCACATACGACTACCTGACCGGAGCGGGGATAGCCTGCCGCATCGCTCCGGCGAACCTTCTTTATCAGAGCGCGTGGGGCGTCGGCATGGCCGCCCTCGGCAAAGAAGCCGGCAGCGCGGATGATCTGCTGCCGGTGTATCTGCGGCTCAGCCAGGCCGAGCGCGAGCGGCAGGAGAGTCTCGGGCACTGAAAATGTATAGAACCGGTTTCCGGTATTATAAATAGGCTCCGCAAGGAGCGTACTAAAAAAAGGAGAAACAACATGAGCAAGGTTTGCGTATTCGACCACCCCCTTATCCAGCACAAGCTGTCCATTATGAGAGATAAGAACACATCCGTCAAGGAATTCAGAGAGCTGGTTTCCGAGATAGCGATGCTTATGTGCTACGAAGCCACGCGTGATCTGCCCCTTGAGCCGGTTGAGATCGAAACTCCCGTTGCAAAGGCGACAGTCAATCGCATTGCCGGTAAGAAGCTGGCGATCGTGCCCATTCTCCGCGCGGGCCTCGGTATGGTTGACGGCATGGTGAGCATGATGCCCAACGTCAAGGTCGGACATGTCGGCCTGTTCCGCAATCCGGAGACCCTCGAGCCTGTCAAATACTACTTCAAGATGCCCCCCGATATCGAGGAGAGAGACGTTATCGTCGTCGATCCCATGCTGGCGACCGGCGGCTCCGCCTCCTCGGCCATACAGTTCCTGAAGAACGACGGCGTCAAGCACATAAAGCTCATGTGTATCATTGGTGCGCCCGAGGGCGTTGCGCGCATGCAGAAGGATCATCCCGACGTGGATATCTTTGTCGCCGCTCTGGACGACCACCTCAATGATCACGGCTACATAGTACCCGGTCTCGGCGACGCCGGCGACCGAATTTTCGGCACAAAGTGATAAGAGTTAGAAAGCTTCGCCTTTTTCGGCGGAGCTTTGACTATTCTGAAAATTGATGTTTTGGGATAATTTATTGAAAAAACGGTTATAATAGCCGTCTGATACTGCCCGCGTGGGAAGCTTGACACTGTGGCATAATTAAAATATACTGTATAGCACAAACCGTAGTTTGCAAAAGTAAAGCAGAGGTGATCACAATGCCGATCATTGTTGACAGGAAGGCGGTCAAGCTTCAGATAATGCAGGCTTTTCAGCGCTGCGCCGAAACGAGACCGTTGCCGGATATTTCGCTGCGTGAGGTTGCGGCGGAGGCGGGCATCAGCCACTCGAAGATACTGTACTATTTCAAAAATAAAAATGAGCTCCTCGTGTCCTGCGGCCACTGGGCGGGAGGCTCTTTCTGCAAAACCATAACCCGCTGGTTCGAGGAGCATAAGCTCTCCGACTACCCCACCAAGCTTGACTATATAAACGATTATTTCAGATATCTTTTGGAGGATGAGGATAACAACATGCTACCCCGCGGGGTCGTCATGAACTGTGCACTGGGCGCGTATAATGACGAACTGAAGGCTACTGTTGTTGAGGAATATAACAACATAAGAAACACATTTCTAAAGTGTCTGAGAAGCTCCTGCGGCGACAGTATAACGCCGCTCGAGGCCGAGGCGATGATGGTGATGCACTCGGGTATTTATTTTTGCAGCTTTAACGAGGCTATGTCGGGCGAATATAATTCAGTCCTCGGTACGGGTCTTAAAAATCTTATAGAGTAAAAAATCAAAAAATTTTATGCTCCGTCAGATATATGGTCTTGACGGAGTGTATTTTATTTGATATATTTTTGTTAACCAATTGGTGAAATAAAAATATATCGATCTGATGAAGTGGTTTGCGTGGCTAATGAGAGGAAACTTATTGTCAGGCTTGCAAGAATGATGACCTATTGCATGGATGTAAAGCTCGGAATGGTGAAGCTTGACGAAACGCGCCCCGAATACTGGATGCTAGATAAGCTTCTGAGCGATGATATGGCTCGGCTTGCCCTGAAAATGGGCGTCCGCAAGCCAACGATCCCAAAGGAACTTGCCGGAAAAATGAAGTGGGAGGAGGCCAAGGTCCAGAGCCTGCTCGACGAGATGGCCGATATCGGTATCGTTGAGTACAACAGGCATAATGCCGACAGGCACAAACAGTATGTCCTGCCCGTGTTCGTTGTCGGAAGCTGCGAAAATCTGATGCTGAATAACGGGCTGCTGGAGAAATATCCCGAGACGGCAGAATTTTTCTATCAGATGGGCTATCTGCCTCTGGAAATGCTCTCGCATATGGTACCGCCGGGCGGCGGACTGGGCTTCCACGTCATACCGATTGAGAAAGCCATACCGAAGGAGAGCGAGTCGCTGGATATCGAGCATCTTTCTCACTGGGTCGATAAATATGAGGATCAATACGCGATAATGCCATGTGTCTGCCACAGGTCGATGAGAATGCGCGGCGAAGGCTGCGGCGAGCTTGAGGACGAGCTGTGCATCGGTCTGGGCGATTACGCCGATTACCTTGTCGAGACCGGCAAAGCCAGACGAGCCACGCGCGACGAGATCGTGGCGCTGCTCAAGCGCACCGAGGATAACGGCTATATGCATCAGGTCACGAATGGCGACGGCGGGGACTACATTTTCGCTATTTGCAATTGCACCGTCGGCTCGTGCTTTGCCCCGCGCTGCTCCCAGCTTTTCAACAACCCCAATATGTCCGCGTCGGCATATCGGGCGGAGGTCACGGCGGAAAACTGCGTGGCCTGCGGCAAGTGCGTGGAGGTATGTCCCGCGGGCGCGGCGAAGTTCGGTCAGAAGCTCTGCACAAAGGAAGGCCCCGTCGTGTATCCCAAACAGCCTCTGCCGGACGAGACGCCCAGCTGGGGCAGGCATATGTGGAACTACAACTACCGCGACGATAACCAGATAAACTGCTATGACAGAGGCACCGCACCCTGCAAGACCGCGTGCCCGGCTCATATCGCCGTTCAGGGCTATATCAAGATGGCGGCTCAGGGCAGATATACCGATGCGCTCAAGCTCATAAAGAAGGATAATCCTTTCCCCGCGGTCTGCGGCAGCATATGCAACCGCCGCTGCGAGGACTCCTGCACAAGAGGCCGCGTCGATGAGCCGGTAGCCATAGATGAGATCAAAAAGTTCATAGCCCGACAGGAGCTCAACGCGGACAGCCGCTACATACCCGCAAAAGTCCGCCACAAGGGCAATGAGGTGGATTATACCGAGAAGATCGCTGTCATCGGAGCTGGTCCTGCGGGCATGAGCCGCGCGTACTTCCTCGCGGAAATGAGCTATCCTGTGACTGTGTTCGATAAAAACCCCGTCCCCAGCGGTATGCTGGCTCTCGGCATCCCCTCGTTCCGCCTTGAAAAGGACATTCTGAACGCTGAGATAGAAGTTTTAAGCGATATGGGCGTTGAGTTCAGGTGCGGTGTCGAGGTCGGAAAGGACGTAACGCTTGCCCGCAACAGACGCGATTTCAAGGAGCTCGATAAAGAAAACGTCGCCCTGCCCGCCGATTGCTTTGACTCGCCCGCACGTCAGAAAATCTCCCACGACGCGGCAAAGGCGAAGACGATGCATGACGACCGCCTCGTTCTGACGGAGGAGCAGGTGAAGCAGGAGGCCTCACGCTGCCTCGGCTGCGGCGCCACCGTTGTCGACCAGAACAAGTGCATCGGCTGCGGAATCTGCACTACCCGCTGCAATTTCGATGCGATACATCTCGTCCGCAATCATCCGGAATTTGCAAACTATGTTAACGGCGATTTCACAAAACCCGTCGTTATGGCTCACGGAGCAAAGCGCGCGGCGAAGATCGCAATCAAGGATCTGAAGCACCGTCTGTCTGAAAAACGATAATACATAATTGAAATACCCGCCTGCACAAAGCAGACGGGTATTATCATGTGTGGAGCGTAAAAAACGCATTATTCGTCGAGCTTGAGTACTGCGAGGAAGGCCTCGGTGGGTATCTGAACCGTGCCGAGCTGGCGCATCTTCTTTTTGCCCTCCTTCTGCTTTTCGAGCAGCTTCTTCTTTCGGGTTATATCCCCGCCGTAGCACTTTGCAAGCACGTCCTTGCGCATGGCCTTGACCGTTTCCCGGGCAATGATCTTGCCGCCGATGGCAGCCTGAATAGGTATCTCGAAGAGCTGGCGGGGGATATTCTCCTTGAGCTTTTCGCAGAGCTTGCGGGCGCGGGGATAGGCCTTGTCCTTGTGTGCGATGAAGCTAAGGGCGTCGACCTGATCGCCGTTGAGGAGCATATCGACCTTCACAAGCTCCGAGGGCTTATACTCGCTGAGCTCGTAGTCGAGCGAGGCGTAGCCCTTGGTGCGGGCCTTGAGAGTGTCGAAGAAATCGTAGATTATCTCGTTGAGCGGCATCTCATAGCGCAGCTCGACGAGGTTTGAGTCGAGGTACTGCATATCCTTGTACTCGCCGCGCCTGTCCTGACACAGCGGCATGATATTGCCCACATAGTCGTTGGGCGTGATGATGGAGACCTTGACGTACGGCTCCTCCGCGTGCTCGATGGCGGCGGGGTCGGGGTAGTTGTGCGGATTATCGACCATGACGACGCTGCCGTCGGTCTTTACTACCTTATATATAACGCTGGGCAGAGTGGTGACAAGGTCAAGGTCAAATTCGCGTTCAAGGCGCTCCTGAATGACCTCCATGTGCAGCATTCCGAGAAAGCCGCAGCGGAAGCCGAAGCCCAGTGCAACGGAGCTTTCCGGCTCGAAGGACAGGGAGGCGTCGTTGAGCTGGAGCTTTTCCAGCGCGTCGCGCAGGTCGGGGTATTTGCTGCCGTCCTCGGTGTAAATTCCGCAGTAGACCATGGCTCTGGCCGGACGGTAGCCGGGGAGGGCCTCGGTGCAGGGGCTCTGCACGGTCGTGACCGTATCGCCGACCTGAGTGTCGGCAACGTTTTTTATCGAGGCCGTGAAATACCCGACGTCGCCGGCTGCAAGCTCCTCGCAGGGCTCGAAACCAATGGGGCGCATATGCCCGACCTCGAGAACGCTGTATTTCGCGCCGGTGGATTTGAGCAGAACTTCAACGCCCTTTTTTACTCTGCCGTCTACAACGCGCATGAAAACGATGACGCCGCGGTAGCTGTCGTACTGACTGTCGAAGATGAGCGCCTTGAGGGGCGCGTCGGGGTCGCCGGTGGGAGAGGGGATGTTATTGACGATATCGTCGAGCACCGCCTCGATATTGACGCCGTTCTTGGCGCTTATCTCGGGTGCGTCCATGGCGAGGATGCCGATTATATCCTCGATCTCGTGCTTGACGCGAACGGGATCGGAGGCGGGGAGGTCGATCTTGTTTATGACGGGCAGGATCTCAAGATCCGCGTCGAGAGCGAGATAGGTGTTGGCGAGGGTCTGCGCCTCGACGCCCTGAGAAGCGTCTACCACCAGCACCGCGCCCTCGCACGCGGCCAGCGAGCGGCTGACCTCGTAGTTGAAGTCGACGTGACCCGGGGTGTCGATAAGGTTCAAAACATAGGTCTCGCCGTTTTTTGCCTTGTAGCTTAGGCCGACGGCGCGCGCCTTGATGGTGATGCCGCGCTCACGCTCCAGCTCCATGTTATCAAGGAGCTGATCTTCCATGATGCGCTCCTCCACCGCGCCGCACAGCTCGATGAGCCTGTCGGACAGGGTGGATTTGCCGTGGTCGATATGGGCGATGATGGAAAAGTTTCTGATATGATCCTGAGGTATCATGTGAGCTCCTCCAGAGCGGCCTCCGTCTTATTGGCAAGGCTGCGCATTTCGGCAATGAACATACGGGCGATATCCGCTCCGCGGTCAACGCCGTCGGGGTTGGGCGAGCGGCCGAGCAGGTAATCCGCCGTTACATTATAATAATCGCAGACCCGGCAGACGAAATTGAGGCCCGGCTCACGTGCTCCGTTTTCATAATGGCTCAGCAGCGCCTGACTGATCTTCAGGTCGGCGGCGGCCTTGCGCTGGCTCAGGCCGGAGCCACGGCGCAACTCGGACAGGATCTGGGCAAAGCTTTTGTCACTATACATATCTATAACTCTCCAAAAAAGTGATTACAGTTTGTATATTATACCTGTGATGTTACGGTTTGTAAATAGAAATCTTCCTAAATGCTTGAAAATTTTTCTGCGTAGTGATAAAGTGATATACGGATTTTTTTGCGAGATAGATCGCATTATTTGGAGGAAATATAAAATGTTTGAAAATCTGATCGAAGTACTTAAAAACGACCCCCGCAAGATAGTTTATACCGAGGGTCACGACGCGCGTATTCTTGAGAGTGCGACTCGCCTCAAGAAGGAAGGCTTCCTCACCCCCATCCTCGTGGGCAATGTTGAGGAAGTCAAGGCCGCTGCCGCAAAGGGCGGCTTCGATATCGACGGGCTTGAGATCCTCGATCCCCTGACCTATGAGGGCATGGACGCAATGGTCGAAGAAATGGTCGTGCTGCGCAAGGGCAAGATGAGCCCTGAGGAATGCCGCGAGGCTCTTTCCAAGGGCAACTATTTCGGCACCATGCTGGTGAAGATGGGCGTTGCCGACTGCCTGCTGGGCGGCGCGACCTACTCTACCGCCGACACCGTTCGCCCCGCGCTGCAGCTCGTCAAAACCAGGAAGGGCGCGCATCTCGTGTCTTCCTGCTTTATCATGATCCGGGGCGAGGAGACCATCGCAATGGGCGACTGCGCTATAAATATCGACTATCAGGATACCGTTGACAAGGAAGGCAATGTGACCTTCACGGCAGCTCAGAAGCTTGCTGAGGTCGCGGTCGCGACCGCCGAGACCGCAAAGGTCTTCGGAGTAGACCCCAAGGTAGCGATGCTATCTTACTCCACCAAGGGCAGCGGCAAGGGCTCGAATGTCGATCTGGTCCGTAACGCCACCGCAGAGGCAAAGAAGCTCGCTCCCGAGCTCAAGCTCGACGGCGAGATGCAGTTTGATGCGGCCGTTTCCCCCGTTGTCGGCCAGCTCAAATTCCCTGGCAGTCCCGTTGCAGGCTATGCCAACACCTTTATCTTCCCCGAGATCCAGTCCGGCAACATCGGCTATAAGATCGCCCAGCGCCTCGGCGGCTTCGCGGCATACGGCCCCATCCTGCAGGGTCTGAACGCTCCCATCAACGACCTCAGCCGCGGCTGCAACGCGGAGGAAGTCTACCAGATGTCCATCATCACTGCGGCGCTTAAGTAAACATACGGAAAAATGATAGGCAGAGGCAAGCATGCCTCTGCCTTTTTGAAAGGTAGGATCAGACTATGGACATGGAAGAGTATATGGACATGGCGCTTACGCTGGCAAAAGAGGCCTATGACGCGGGGGAGATACCCGTCGGCTGCGTTATCACCGATAAAAACGGCGATGTGATAGGCGTCGGGCGCAACCGCAGGGAGGAGAGCCATGACGCGAGCGCTCACGCCGAGCTTGAGGCCATACGTGCCGCCTGCGAAAAGACAGGTGACTGGCGGCTTTCCGGCTGTACGATCTATGTCACGCTCGAGCCATGCCCGATGTGCGCTGGAGGGATCATAAACTCCCGCATCCCGACTGTGGTATTCGGCGCGAGGGATCAGAACACCGGCTCCTGCGGCAGCGTGATAAATCTCTTTGAGGAGAGCTACGGCCATAGACCCGCTGTCTACGGCGGTGTAAGAGCCGCTGAGTGCGCAGCAATACTCAGAAGCTTTTTTGAAAAAAGAAGATAGTGCCGGCGTTTTTCCGACCCGGTCTTGGCAGACGGCCCATTCGCGTTAAGATCATGCGTATCGTTATTGCGTCAGCCCGACCGGCGGCATTGGAGCTGACCTTTATATCACCATTGGCTTAAACGACAGTGGAATATAAAAATGATCTCCGCAGCCGTAGGGGCGGTCTTGGCAGACGGCCCATTCGCGTTAGGATCATGCGTATCGTTATTACGTCAGCCCGACCGGCGGCATTGGAGCTGACCTTTATATCACAATTGGCTAAACGACAGTGGAATATAAAATGATCTCCGCAGCTGTAGGGGCGAGCATTGCTCGTCCGCCTCCGGCTGGCGGAAAGGTGCGGAATGAAAAAGCTGCGGCCTTTTGGCCACAGCTTTTTCATGCGTATTTTACTTGATGACGCTGCCGTCGGGTCTGAACAGGGGCAGGTGACCCAAAACTATGATATCGTCGCGCTCCTGAGCGTCGCCCTCGGCGAGCACCGCCATTTTGCCGACGATATTGCCGCCGGCCTTGGTCACGAGCTCCTCCATAGCGTGCAGACTCTCGCCGGTGGAAATAACATCGTCGATGATGAGGATGCGCTTGCCCTTTATGAGCTCGGCGTCGGCTGTGTCGATGACCAGCTTCTGGACGCTCATGGTGGTGATGGATTTCACCGCGACCTCAAATACTCCGCTCATGTAGGCCTTGGGACCCTTTCGTGCAAGAAAGTATTTTTCGGCGCCGCTCTGGCGGGCCATTTCGTAGAGCAGGGGGATGGACTTTGCTTCGGGGGCGATAATGTAGTCATATTCGGGCGCGAGCTTGAGAAGCTCGGCAGCGCAGTGGACGGTCAGCTCAACATCGCCGAACATAACGAAAGCGCCGATGTACAGGTCATCCGTAACCTTGCAAAGGGGCAACTCGCGTTTTAAGCCGGCAATGTCCATTTCGTAAGTCATTTTTTCTCCATTCTGCTGAGTGCAGCATTACGCAGTTGACGGCCGCGAATCGCCGTAATACAAAACATTTTTATTTTACATTATATATTAAAAAAATCAAGAGCCACAACAAAGTTTTTACAAAAAACGTGCTGAAGCGGCGTCCAAAGCGATATAAAGACGATTAACACGAATATTAACTTGTTATAAAGAATTCCGACGTCAATAATTCGTCGATTTAAACGGCAAAATCATATTGTTGTGTATTGTATACATATAAAAAGTGGAATTATTATTAATAATACACAAAACTTTAGCGAACAAAAGCGCAAGTTATTATTTAAACAGTTAAAAAGTATGGAAAAAGTATTGAAAAAAATGTGAATATAGTGTAAAGTTAATTTACAAATTTGGCAACTTGTTAATCGGGAGTTAACAAGTTGCCGGGTTATACCGTGGGCGATTCACGGTAGGAAAATTAATAAGGAGAGAAAGTTATGGAAAACAATCGCGGAACATTTGGCTCCAACTTTGGCTTCATTCTCGCTGCTGTCGGTTCTGCAGTCGGTCTGGGCAACATTTGGGGCTTCCCGTACAAGA
>ERZ1026968.15-NODE-15-length-119044-cov-9.146829_pt1 | contig 119044 bp, 115 predicted proteins | sample MGYA00519295_ERZ1026968 | MGnify/ENA primary metagenome ERZ1026968 (study PRJEB26926, sample SAMN06164480) | human gut metagenome | biome: ENVO:00009003; feature: ENVO:2100002; material: ENVO:00002003 | host: Homo sapiens | place: USA | collected 2012 ...
TAAGAAGGCACTGTAGGGACGGCCAATGGCCGCCCCTACAGTGCCTTCTTATTTTGCCGCTCTGTTAGTCCGGAGTTTTTTATGTTCAATTCGCGGTTCAGTGGCAGCCGCAGCCGCAGCCTCCGTCTTCATGATCGTGACCGCAGCAGCCGCCGTCATCATGTCCGTGGCATCCGCTGCATCCGCCTCCGCAGCCGCCCTCGTCGGACAGGAAAGGAAGCTGGCCGTGCATCATGAGCTCGGCAGCGTCGTCGGCATTGCCGCAGAAGCCGGCAAATGCAACGATGCCGTACTCGGCAAGAGCCTGCCTTGCGCTGGGCCCTATATTGCCGACGATAACTGCGTCGACGCCGCAGCTGTCCATCAGATCGGCAACGGCCTGATGTCCGCTTTCCTTGACCTCGACGAGCTCCTTGGAGACGAGCTCGGTCTGATCCTCATTTGTATTGTAGATCGCAAACATTTCGGCGTGGCCGAAGTGCTCAAAGATCTCATTGTCCTTGTATGCTACTGCAATTACCATGGTTTATTCTCCTTTTTCTATAAAATCTGCCAGCGCACTGAGAGCATCGGCGTTAACACTTTCAACTTCACCTGCATCTACCATTGTTGCCACTACGGGATCTATGGGCATACGCGCATAGTGGGCGATTCCGAATTGCTCAGCGACCTGCTTTACCTTGCTCGCTCCGAAGATCTCATGCTCCTTGCCGCAGTCAGGGCACTTATAGTAGCTCATGTTCTCCACGATGCCAAGCACGGGGATGTTCATGAGCTTTGCCATGTTGACGGCCTTTGCTACTATCATGGACACCAGCTCCTGAGGAGAGGTGACGATGATTATACCGTCAACGGGCAGGGACTGGAACACGGTGAGGGGCACATCGCCGGTTCCGGGAGGCATATCTACAAACATGTAGTCAACGTTATCCCAGAGCACATCGCTCCAGAACTGGGTCACTACGCCCGCGATAACGGGGCCGCGCCAAACGACGGGATCGGTCTCATTATCAAGGATAAGGTTAATGGACATTATCTGGGTGCCCTTATTGGAATAGCAGGGTATGAGAAGCTCCTCGGTGCCGTGGGCATGCTCTGTTATGCCGAATCCCTTGGGTATCGACGGGCCGGTCACGTCGGCGTCAAGCACCGCCGCCTGATAGCCGCGGCGCTGCATCTCGCTCGCCATAAGGCTCGTCACCAGGCTCTTGCCTACGCCGCCCTTACCGCTGACAACCGCGATCACCTTTTTGACGCTTGCCGCAGGATTAAGCTTCGCGCTCATGTCGCGTTCGCTGCAGTTTTCGCCGCAGGAGGCGCAATCGTGTGTACATTCGCTCATTGTAAATATATCTCCTAAAAAATTATTTCCGTCTATTGTCGGTTTCGGATATTATAATACTTTTAAACGTGTTTGTCCAGCCTTCTTACGGCTTTGGCCAGATACATGGCGCCCAGTCCGGTGAAAGCGCCGGTCACTATAGCCGAGGCGGCGAGCACGGGGGCATAAACGAGAAGTCCTTCGGTCTTTGTTATCGCCACCGCAACCGCAAGCTGGCCTGCATTGTGCGCGGCAGCGCCGAGGATACTGACCGCCCAGAGCATCTTTTCCGGAAAGCGCTTCAGAGTAAGACACATGACGGAGTATGCGAGCGCTCCGCCCGCGATACTGAACAGCAGCGCCGACACGCCTCCGGCGAAAACGCTGCCCATTATTATGCGTACCAGCAGGATAAGCCCTGCCTCCTGCCGGCCAAGGACGAGCATCGCCACAAGGGTTATCATATTCGCAATTCCCAACTTCACACCGGGTATGGGAACGGGAACCGGTATCTGAGCTTCAATCACGAATACGATAAGGGACAGCGCCGTGAGCATCGCCATGAGGGTAAGCTTCCGCGTCTTAGGCATCGATGTCGCCCCCCTCGATCTCGATAGTCAGACGGTGCGGCAGGCACACTATGGGAACTCCGGCCTCATCAATCGAGCCCTGACGGATGCATATCCGGTCGCGGCAGTCGGCGTCGGCAACGCTTATGCTGCCGGGCTCTATATGTATCTTATTATACCCAAACTCGGTCTCGATTTCCATGTCGTATGCCACAGTTACCGTATCGAGATTGATTTTTTCATATATCTCGCCGTCGACGCGGATAACGGCCACCGTTCCCTGCATACCGAAATGCCGCAGAACGGCAAACGCGCCTATGCACACAAGGAATATGACCGAAAATATCACTATCCATTTTTTCATTTTTCCGTCATTCATGAACCTATTGTAAATAAATCCGCCTTGCTTGTCAATGAGAAGAAATAATGGTATAATACTATATTATTATTTGCAAGAACAGAGGTGAACAGAGTGTCCGGCATAATTGTCAGCCTTATTTCATATATCCTGCCCCTTTTTGCCATAATCGTGCTGATCCGCTGTATGCGCTCCATGCTCAGCAGCAAATCACAGACGGAAATTTGGGGCTATATACACAAGGACGAGGGCGTTTTGCTGATAAACCACTGGGAAAACCTCATCGGACGCTCCCGCTCGGCGGATATCTCCCTGCCTTACGAGACCGTAAGCCGTGTTCACGCGGTCCTCATCCGCAATCCTAAGGGCGTCTGGCGCATATTTGATATCTTCTCCAAGGGCGGCGTCTGGGTCAACGGCGATAAGGTTCAGGGCACAGGCTCCGTCGTGAAGGACGGAGATATCCTCAACCTTGCCGGAAACAGCGTGCGCTTCCGCGATATAAGCGACAAGCAGCGCGACGCTATCGAGGCTCGCCGCACGATGAGCTGGAAAAAGGTGCATCCCGCCGTTACGCTGCTGTTTCTCAGTGTTTTTCAGGCTCTGCTGCTTATCGAAAACTGCGTTAACGCCGAATCAAAGTATGTGGCCGGCATATGCCTTGGTTTTGTGCTGCTCATTCTGCTCGAGTGGTTCTGCTATTTTGCTATGCGCAGCATAAGGCGCACCGGCTTTGAGGTCGAGACGATCGCCTTTTTCCTGTCCTCAATCGGGCTTTCCATTATCGCCTCCTCCGTGCCTGAGGAGATGATCCGGCAGATAATCATCGTTTTTGCCGGCGTTGTGCTGTTTTTCTCGCTGGGCTGGTGGCTCAGGGATCTTGACCGCACAAAGAAGCTTCGTCTGCCGCTCGCTGCCTTGTCCCTGCTTGTTCTGGCGGCGGTTCTGGTTCTTGCCGACAGTCAGTACGGCGCGAAAAACTGGATTGAGATCGCCGGTATCTCCATTCAGCCATCGGAATTTGTAAAGGTCGCTTTCATCTATGTAGGCGCCGCTACGCTCGACCGGCTGTTTAGCACCAAAAACCTTATTGCGTTCATAAGCTTTTCCGCACTGTGCGTCATATTGCTTGCATTGAGCAGTGATTTCGGCACCGCGTTAATATTCTTCGTGACCTTCCTCGTCATATCCTTTATGCGCTCCGGCTCAATTGCTACCGTTGCCCTCGCCGTTACAAGCGCAGGCATGGCCGGCTTCCTGATGCTGCGCATCAAAACTCACGTCGCCCAGCGCTTCTCCTCGTGGGGGCATGTTTGGGAGGACGTTTACGATACCGGATATCAGCAGACCCATGCGATGTCGGCCGGAGCCTCCGGCGGGCTTTTCGGCAAGGGTGCGGGCAACGGCTGGCTCAAGGGCACCTTCGCCGGCAATACCGACACTGTGTTCGGCGTTATGTGCGAGGAGCTTGGGCTGATAATAGCCATCTGCGCCGTGCTCGCCATTCTCGCGCTGACCTTCTTTGCCGTGCGCAATTCCGGACACGGGCGCAGCGCCTACTATTCGATTGCCGCCTGCGCGACAGCAAGCATGTTCATGGTTCAGGTAGCGCTTAACGTTTTTGGATCTGTTGATATTCTTCCTTTCACCGGAGTTACCTTCCCCTTTGTCTCCCGAGGCGGCACCTCCGTGCTGGCCTGCTGGATGCTGCTGGCCTTCATAAAGGCAGGAGATACGCGTAAGGGCGCGAGCTTCGTCGTCAAGCCGCCGGATGCAAAATCGCGCCGCAAAAAGGAGGCCGAGGCATGAAAAAGGTTTCTTTCAGGGCGTCGTTTGCCCTTTTAATGGCTTTCATGATGATAGTTGGCCTTGTTGTTTACGTCGTACGCTATGTACAGCACGGCGAGGAGTGGGCGCTTTATTTTGATGCTTCCACCTCGGGCTGTGAATACACCCTCACAGACCGTAAAGGCACCGTGCTTGCCAAGATGGGCGGCGGCGGAAAATACTACGCCGAGGACGCCAATATCCGTACCGCCTGCTATCAGCTCGTCGGCGATTATATCGGAAACGTCGGCACGGGCGCGCTGCAATCATTCCAGAAGCAGCTCTCCGGATTCAGCCTTATAACAGGCATCGAAGAACGCGAGGATGTGACCTTGCAGCTCACGGTCGATGCAGATCTCAACCTCAAGGCATATGAGGCTTTGAACGGGCGCAGCGGCGCCGTTCTCGTCTGCAACTATAAGACCGGCGAAATTCTGTGCATGGCCTCCTCCCCTTCCATCGACCCCATGAACCCGCCCGAGACGCTGCCCGACGGCGTTTATATTAACCGCTGCATAAGCTCGACCTTTGTCCCTGGCTCTATTTTCAAGCTGGTGACGCTTACCGCCGCAATTGAAAACATCGACGACCTTTACCACCGCAGCTTCAGCTGCGCAGGTGCACTGAATGTAAAAGGCGTCAGTGTCAACTGCACCGGCATCCACGGAGAGCAGACCATTGAACAGGCGCTTGCCAATTCCTGCAACTGCGTCTTCGGTCAGATCGCTCTTGAGCTCGGTCCAGATATACTGGCTCAATATGCCGAGAAGCTCGGCATTACCCAGCAGCTCAAGCTGGACAGCATCACTACGGCCGCAGGAAATTACGATAAGGACAGCTCCATGAGCGCCTCTATGGCCTGGTCCGGCATCGGTCAGTACAACGATCTTGTCTCTCCCTACGCCATGATGCGGCTCGTCAGTGCCTTTGCAAACGACGGTACTGTCGTCGAGCCCTCCCTGCTCGGCATATCGAATACGAAAACCGAGCTCATTTCCGCAGACACCGCCCAGAAGGTCTCGGCCATGATGAACTACAACGTTGTCTATAAATATGGCTCCTCAACATTCCCTGGCCTCAACATTTCCGCCAAGACGGGCACTGCCGAGGTCGGCGACGGCAAGGACAGCCACGGCTGGTTCGTGGGCTTTCTGAACGACGAACAGCATCCCTACGCCTTCGCCGTACTTGTTGAAAACGGCGGCAGCGGACTGCGTGCCGCAGGCGCGGTGGCAAACGCCGTGCTTCAGGCGGCGGTCAAATAATTATTCAGGAGATCAAACATGACAGATATATCCGTCAACGGACTTGTTAAGTTCTTTGAACTGGGTAAAAATATACTTGACGGGCTCAGCTTCGACATTGCCGAGGGTGAGCGCGTCGGCATTCTCGGCCATAACGGCTGCGGCAAGACCACACTGTTCCGTATCCTTGTCGGCGAGCTCGACTATGACGATGGCGTGGTATCCGTAGCGTCGGGCAAGCGCATGGGGCTTATATCCCAGATACCCGTGTATCCGCCTGATTGGACCACGGAGGACGTGCTACGCGACGCGCACCGCGAGCTTTACAGAATAAACGCAAGGCTCGAGGAGCTGGCTCGGCAGATGGAGCATGATACGTCTGAGCGGCTTTTAAAGGAGTACGACCGCCTTTCAGACGATTTTCTCCGTATGGGCGGCTATGAGATGGAGGTGGACCGCAACCGGGTTGCAAACGGGCTGGATATACCTCAGCGGATGCGAGAGCAGCTTTTCGACTCCCTTTCCGGCGGTGAGCGTACAAGGGTCAACCTCGCAAGGCTTATACTCGAGAAGACCGATATCCTGCTGCTGGACGAGCCGACAAACCACCTTGATCTGCGCGCCACCGAGTGGCTTGAGGAATACCTGCTGCACTTCAAGGGCACCGTTCTTGCCATCAGCCACGACCGCTTTTTTCTCGATCAGGTCGCGCGGCGCTGCATCGAGATAAGTGAAGGTAAGGCAGAGTTTTACAGCGGCGGCTACAGCTTTTATGTCACTGAGCGCCGGAAGCGTTTCGAGGAAAAGCTCAAAAAATATGAGAAGGACCAGGCCAAGATTGAGCAGCTCACACGAGCTGCCGAACAGATGCATCTTTGGGCCTTTATGGGCAATGATAAGCTCCATAAGCGGGCGTTTTCCATGGAAAAGCGCATCGCAAAGTTAGAGCAGACCGAGCGTCCAAAAGAAGCAAAAAAGCTCTCAGCCAAGTTCAAGGCTCGGGAATTTAACGGTGACGAGGTCTTTGTCTGCGAGGGGCTGTCGAAGTCCTATGGCGAAAAGAAGCTTTTCTCCGATCTTGAGCTTACGGTCAGCGGCGGTGATCGCATCGCCCTTATCGGAGATAACGGCACCGGAAAATCGACTCTGATCAGGCTCATCATGCGGCAGGAGACGCCCGACGAAGGTTTTCTCTACCTTGGCCCCTCTGTTCGCCCTGCCTACCTTCCCCAGATCATACGTTTTGATAATGTGGGGCGCGATCTAATTGACACCATGCTCTATGAGTGCCGCTGTCAGCCGCAGGAGGCGCGAGACAGGCTGGGCGCCTTCGGATTTCGCGGCGAGGACGTGTTCACGCCTGTCGGGGCGCTGTCCGGCGGTGAGAAAAGTCGGCTGCGGCTGTGCATGCTCATGGGCAGCGATATAAATTTCCTAATTCTCGACGAGCCGACAAACCACCTTGACATTGCAAGCCGCGAATGGATGGAGGACGCGGTCTCTCAGTATCCCGAGGCTCTGCTGTTCGTATCCCACGACAGATATTTTATTGAAAAATTTGCCACACGGGTCTGGTATCTTGAAAACGGCAAAATAACAGACTACCGCGGCACATACAAGGAATTTCGTGAGTATCAGGCCAGACAGGCGGTGTTTAACCAGACCACAAAGGCCGAGACCCGCAAAAAGGAGCAACAGCCGAGAAAGAAGGGCTCTCCCTGCAAGGAGAAACAGCTTGCACGGCTTGAAAAAGAGATCGCAAAGCTCGAAGATCAGATCACGGCCTTAGATAAAAAGTTCGAGGATTTCTCCTCGGATTATCAGAAGCTCATGGAGCTTGATGCCGAAAAGATGCTGCTTAATGATAAGCTCATGACTGCTTATGAGTCATGGGAGGAGCTTTCAGAATGAAAAAGAAACGCCTTGTCGCCGCAGCGTCACTTATACTTGTGGGGCTTATTCTGAACTTTTGTTTCACAGGCATGGGCTTTATCGCATTCGCCATGTATTTTGCCGCTGCTCTGACGTTTATCTTCGGCGTTGCCGGCAAAGCGCTCAAGCGCGTTATATGTGTTCTGCTCATACTGGGTTTTGCGTACTTTATAGCAGTTGAAGCCTTCATCATAGGCTCTGCCTCCGGCGACTCGGAGGCAGATTATGACTATATAATCGCCCTCGGCGCAGCCGTTCATGGCGATACGCCCTCGCGCTCGCTCGTTGAGCGCATGGAGGCGCTATGGGCTTATATGCTTGAGCATCCCAATGCCGTAGCGATCGTCAGCGGCGGACAGGGCGACGGCGAGAGTCTCTCCGAGGCCGAGGCAATGTATAAATGGCTCACGGCAAAGGGCATAGATGGCAGCCGGCTGATCCTTGAGGACAGAGCCACCTCGACATATGAAAATCTCAAATACAGCTTTGAGATCATTAAGTCCCGCGGTCAGGAGCCCGATGTTTCCATCGCCGTGGTCACCAGCGAGTACCATATTTACAGGGCTAAGCTGTTGGCCAGATCTCTGGACACGGAGGTCGGAGGCATCGCGGCGGACACTACTCTTTTCCCCGTAAAGCTCAACTATTTCATCCGTGAAGCCTTCGGTGTGACTTATCAATGGATATTCGGATAAAAACATTGGCTTTACATATGCGAAATTACGAAAAAATTCGGAAACCAAGAGGTTTCCGAATTTTTCATTCCGGCTTATCTTCGCCTTTATGACGATTGCATATGCGGTTATATATCAGCAGTCCGGCAGCGCTTATCGCCAGCGTTACAACAAACACGATCACCGCAAACCAATAGTTTTTCGTACCGAGAGCATCACCGCCCACCGTGGACGTTATGATCGCGGGGATTCGCCCAAGCGAGCATATCATCAGCCACACCGCAGGTCTGATATCAGTCAGCCCTGCAACATAGCATAGCAGATCCTTTGGCGTTCCCGGGATCATAAAGATCAGCATAAAAAGAAAGTCGCGCTTCTGACTTGTTTTCAAAAAACGCACCGATTTAAGCTTTTCCCCGGAAAAGAACACCTCTACCAGCCGCACTCCGTATCGCCTTACGAGCAGAAAAACGATCATACTTCCCACTGTGGAAGCTACGATGCACAGTATCGTCCCCTCCACGGCGCCAAATGCATACCCAGCGGCGATCTCAAACGGTTCGCCGGGAAGAACGGCGACGATCACTTGCAGTATCACCATACCCATATATGCCGCGCGGCCGCCGAGACCGTGGGCATCGACCCAAGCTCGGAACTTCTCCGGCTGCGACGCGAATTTTATCAGCGGAACTCCGACAAACCATATGATTAAAATCGAGACTATAACGGCGATTACGATCGCAGTGACGCCAAGTGCTTTTTGCTGTGATACGGTAAGCTTTTTCTTTTCTCTTTTCATGTCTGGGCAAATACCTGCTGTTTCGTGCCTGGAAGATGTAAACGGAATATAGTGTGCTTAGCGGCTTCGTTTCTATACCCTGCCGCCGCACTTTACTTGCTATGCATTATAGTAAAAGACCGTTTATCTATCAAGGGATTTCAAATAAAGTTTACAATTAATCGTATTTAAGCGTCTGCGCGTTTTTTACATTGCATCTTATGCGCATTGTACTCTGCTCAGGCTGTTGACACAGCGCCACTAATGTGCCGTATCGAATTCATGAAAATTATACTTGAAAACCCAGGACAGCGGTGCTATAATAGCAAAGGCATGGAGAATTAGCTCAGCTGGTTAGAGCGCTCGCCTCACACGCGAGAGGTCAACGGTTCGAGTCCGCTATTCTCCACCAACAAATTAGGCTCGAAAACGCAAGTTTTCGGGTCTTTTTGCGCTTTTGAGTACCAATGGATATGATAAACGGGCGGCTCTTTTTGTGGAGGGCCGCCCGCTTCAATTATGAATTATCTTATGGAGAAGAACGCGTCCTTGCCGGGGTACTGCGCAACGTCGAAGAGCTCTTCCTCAATGCGCAGAAGCTGATTGTATTTGCAGACGCGGTCGGTGCGAGAGGGTGCGCCGGTCTTGATCTGTCCCGCGTTTACAGCGACGGAGATATCGGCAATGGTGGTATCCTCGGTCTCGCCGGAGCGGTGGGATACGACTGCGGTCCAGCCCGCGCGGTGTGCCATCTGGATGGCGTCGAGGGTCTCAGTGAGGGTGCCGATCTGGTTTACCTTGATGAGCACGGAGTTTGCAGCGCCCAATGCGATGCCTTTCTTAATGCGCTCGGTGTTGGTGACGAACAGGTCGTCGCCGACGATCTGGATCTTGTGGCCGAGGGTCTTGGTCATAAGCTTCCAGCCCTCCCAGTCGTTTTCGCCCATGCCGTCTTCAATGGAGATGATGGGGTACTTATCTACGAAGTCAGCCCACATTGCGACCATCTGCTCGCTGGTCATAACGGTGCCGCGCTTGGGCAGGTGATAGCACTTATCCTCCTCGTTGTACCAGTCGGATACCGCGCCGTCGATAGCGATCTTGAAATCTTCTCCGGGCTTGTAGCCGGCCTTTTCCATTGCCGCTACCAGAGCTTTCAGCGCGTCCTCATCGGAGTCGAGGTTGGGAGCATAGCCGCCCTCATCGCCCACGCCGGAGGCGGGAACGACCTTCTTCAGGGCATGGAACACCTCCGCGCACATACGCAGGGCTTCCTTCCAGCTTCCCGCGCTGACGGGCATGATCATGAACTCCTGAATGTCGACGTTGGAGCCGGTCGCATGGGCTCCGCCGTTGAGCACGTTCATCATGGGAACGGGCAGAGTCTTTGCGTTTGCGCCGCCAATGTAGTTATACAGGCTCTGGCCGGTGGCTTCGGCTGCAGCGTGTGCGCAGGCCAGAGACACGCCGAGAATGGCGTTTGCACCAAGACGGGACTTGTTGGTGGTACCGTCGATCTCGATGAGCATCTTGTCGATGCCGGTCTGGTCAAGAACGTTCAGGCCGACCATCGCCTCTGCGATCTCTCCGTTTACGTTCTCAACAGCCCTGGTAACGCCCTTGCCGAGATAACGGCTCTTGTCGCCGTCGCGGAGCTCACATGCCTCGTACATACCGGTGGAAGCGCCGGAGGGAACGGCAGCGCGGCCTACGGTACCGTCGTCGAGGGTAACTTCGACCTCAACGGTGGGGTTGCCGCGGGAATCAAGTATCTCTCTTGCCATTACGTCAACGATCTCAAAATACTGCTTCATTTTTTCCGTCTCCTTTTTACTTTATTATCAGACTGTTTCCGCTCATCTCGGCGGGCTTGGGAATGTTCATTATATCCAGCATCGTGGGAGCTATGTCGGCGAGGCGGCCGCCGTTGCGCAGCCTGGCGCCCTCACTGCATACCACGAAGGGTACGGGATTGGTAGTATGTGCCGTATTTACTTTTCCGGCGGCGTCGGTCATGCAGTCGGCGTTGCCGTGATCGGCAGTGACAATCAGAACGGTATCAGGCATAGATTTAACCGCCTCGTACACCCTGCCCATGCAGCCGTCCACGGTCTCGACAGCCTTTACGGCAGCCTCCATAACGCCCGTGTGGCCGACCATGTCGCAGTTTGCGAAGTTGCAGACGATCATCTCGTACTTATCGCTTTTTATCGCCTCGACGCACTTATCCGCAACAGCCTTGGCGCTCATTTCAGGGATGAGGTCGTAGGTTGCAAATTCCTTCGGGGAGGGCACGAGGCATCTCTCCTCGCCCTCGCAGGGCTTTTCAACACCGCCGTTGAAGAAGAAGGTAACATGCGCGTACTTCTCGGTCTCCGCCACACGGAACTGCCTGAGGCCACGAGCCGAAACGATATCACCGATCGTGTTTTCTATATTCTCCGGCGGATACGCTATAAGCAGCGGCAGCGTTTCGTCATACTGCGCGGTGCATACATAGCTCAGGGGGTACACTGTCTTTTTGCGAGCAAAGCCGTCGAAGTCGGGCAGGTTGAGCGCCCATGTCATCTCCCTAGCCCTGTCGGGGCGGAAGTTCATGAATATAACACTGTCACCCTCGTTTATAACGCCTTCGGGACGGCAGACGACGGGCTTTACGAATTCATCGGAAGTATCGTCTGTATAGCTTTGCTCGACCGCCCTGACGGGGTCGGGCTCGCTCACGCCCTCGCCGCAGACGATGGCGTTGTAAGCAGCCTCCACCCTGTCCCAGCGCTTATCCCTGTCCATGCCGTAAAAGCGGCCCTGAACGGTGGCTATCTCGGCGTTTTTAAGCTCAGCGCATTTATCGGCGAGCTGCTTTACATAGCCCGCGCCGCTTCTCGGCGGCACGTCACGTCCGTCAAGAAAGCAGTGCACGAACACCCGCTCGAGCCCGCGCTGCTTTGCCATGTCGAGGATGGCAAAAATATGCTTTATATGGCTGTGAACTCCGCCGTCGGACAGAAGTCCCATGATGTGCAGCGCCTTGTCATTCGCCTTGGCGTCGTCCATTGCCTTGACATAGGCCGGATTTTTGAAGAAATCACCGTCTGCTATCGCCTTGGTGATGCGCGGCAGATCCTGAAACACGACGCGGCCCGCGCCTATATTTGTGTGCCCTACCTCGCTGTTGCCCATCTGACCCTCGGGCAGGCCGACGTCCATACCCGAGGCGGAAAGCTCGGTATAGGCATTTTCGGCAAATATTCTGTCAAGATTCGGGGTCCTGGCCTCGCTTATGGCGTTGCCGCCGGACGCCGGAGCAATGCCGAAGCCATCCATGATAACGAGAACGGCTTTACTCATCGTCTGCACCTGTTGCGGCAATGATCGCTGCAAAGTCCTGGGGCTTAAGGGACGCGCCGCCTATAAGTCCGCCGTCGACATCGGGCTGCGCCAGCAGCTCTGCCGCGTTCTTGGCGTTCATGCTGCCGCCGTAAAGTATACTGACGCCTCTTGCCGCGCGTGCGCCGTACATATCGCGGATTATGAGGCGGATCTCGCGGCAGACCTCCTCGGCCTGCTCGGAGGTTGCGGTTTTGCCTGTACCTATGGCCCAAATGGGCTCGTAGGCGATGACGCAGCGGCGAAGCATGGCGGCGTCCACTCCGCTGAGCGCCGTGCGCACCTGATAGTTTATATGCGCCATTGTAAGACCCATCTCGCGCTGCTCAAGGCTTTCGCCCACACAGATTATGGGGCAGATACCCTCCTCAAGCAGAGCGCGGGTCTTCGCGTTTACGAGCATATCGTCCTCGCCATGATATTCGCGCCGCTCGGAATGGCCAACGATGCAGTATTTAACGCCGGTGTCGGCGAGCTGCGCTGCGGAGATCTCGCCGGTGTACGCGCCCTTGCCGTACTTGGACACGTCCTGCGCACCGCAGGCGACCTTGGCCTCCTTGCCGGCCCTAAGCATTGCAGGGATGTTTACAGCGGGAACGCAGAGAACGGTCTCGCAGGTCTTGGTCTTGGGCATATAGCCCTTGAGCTCTTCAATAAATGGCTTAATATCGCTTACCAGCATATTCATCTTCCAATTGCCGGCAATAACGGTCTTTCTGTATTTGGTATTCATATTTTGTCTCCTTATTTATCCAGCAGGCATGCCACGCCGGGAAGCTCCAGACCCTCGAGAAATTCGAGAGACGCGCCGCCGCCGGTGGATATGTGGGTCATCTTGTCTGCAAAACCGAGCTGTTCAACGGCTGCGGCGCTGTCGCCTCCCCCGACGATTGTCACGGCGCCGGAATCGGCCAGAGCCTTTGCAACGGCCCTGGTGCCGCCTGCAAACGCCTCAAACTCGAACACGCCCATGGGGCCGTTCCAGACGACGGTCTTTGCGTTCTTAATGGCATCGGAGAAAAGCTCCACGGTCTTGGGTCCGATATCGAGACCCATCCAGCCCTCGGGGATATTATCAGAATCGACGATCTTTTTCTCGCAGTCGGCCTTGAACTCGCTGCCGACTGCGGTATCGACGGGAAGTAGGAGGCTTACGCCCCTGGCCCTGGCTTTTTCGATCATCTCGCGGGCATAATCAAGCTTGTCGGCCTCAAGCAGAGAGGCGCCGATCTCGTGACCCATGGCCTTTATAAAGGTATAGGCCATGCCTCCGCCGATAATAACGGCGTCGGCCTTCTCAAGCAGATTATTGATAACGCCGATCTTGTCGGAGACCTTTGCGCCGCCGAGGACAGCCACGAAGGGACGCGCGGGATCATCGAGAGCCTTGCCCATGACGGACAGTTCTTTTTCGACCAGCAGGCCGGCGTATGCGGGCAGGTATGCCGCAACGCCCGCGGTGGAGGCATGGGCGCGGTGGACGGTGCCGAAGGCATCGGATACATAAAGCTCAGCCAGCTCACTCAGGGCTTTTGCGAAGTCCGCGCCGTTTTTCTCTTCGCGGATATCAAAGCGGAGATTTTCAAGCAGCATGATCTGGCCAGGCTGCAGGACTGCGGCCTTGGCCTGCGCGTCCTCGCCGATGATGTCCTTTGCGAAAATTACCTCCTGACCGAGGAGCTCGGAAAGGCGATTTGCCACGGGCGCGAGCGTCAGGTTTTCCTTCCACTCTCCCTTGGGCTTGCCCAGATGCGAGCAGGCGATGACGGCCGCTCCGTGATCCAACAGATATTTTATAGTGGGGATAGCCGCAACGATTCGTTTATCGCTGGTAATCTCGCCGGTCTCCTTATTCTGAGGTACGTTAAAGTCGCAGCGGAGCAGGACTTTCTTACCCTGTACCTCCGCATCGAGTACGCTTTTCTTGCTGTAATTCATAGTAGTTCTCCCTTCCGCCGAAAAATTTTCGGCTTCATATTGAAAAATTATGTGACAACTGTTATTATTCGGCCATGGAGCCGGTTCCGCGCAGTCCGGCAAAGCCCTGCTGCCGCAGCGCCTCATAGGCGAGTATCGCGGCGGAGTTCGACAGGTTAAGGCTGCGCGCCTCATTTATCATGGGTATCCTTATGCAGCGCTCCCTGTACTTTTCACGGAGTTCTTCAGGCAGCCCCGCAGTCTCCTTACCGAGCATTATACTGACGTTTTTCGTTGAAAAGTCCGCTTCGGTATAGGCTCTCGGCGCTTTGGTGGTGGCAAGCCAGAGGTTCTCGTCCCCATTTTTTTCGAGATATTCATCCAAATTCTCGTAAACGCTTATATCCACGAGCCACCAGTAGTCAAGGCCGCAACGCTTTACCATTTTGTCGGATATATCAAAGCCCAGGGGCTTTATGAGGTGCAGCCTTGCGCCGCATGCCGCGCAGGTGCGGGCAATAGCACCGGTATTATGCGGAATTTCAGGCTCAAGCAATACGATGTTCAGCATTATCTTATCCCGATTCGTTATCAAATATCTGTGTTATAGTTATATATTAGCACATTTTACCCAAAAAAGATGAACTTTTTTGCGTTTTTTACGTTTTGTTGCAACTTTGACAATTTCCGCTCATAATCGGTGCCGTTTACGGCGCACAAACCGGCAATCTGCACATTAATAAGAGGAAAATTATGGTCTGTAATAATTGTCCGCGGCGTTGCGGCGCCGAAAGAGGCGAGTTTACCCCCGGCGGAGTATGCGCCTCCCCCGCCCTGCCCAAGATCGCAAGAGCGGCTCCCCATTTCGGCGAGGAACCGTGCATAAGCGGTGTGCGCGGAAGCGGCACGGTCTTTTTCTCAGGCTGCAATCTACGCTGCGTGTTCTGCCAGAACGTCCAGATAAGCCGCGGCGGTGCGGGAAAGACCGTAACCATCTCACGGCTGCGGGATATTTTTCTTGAGCTTCAGGACAAGGGTGTTCACAACATAAACCTTGTTACGGCATCGCACTATACCCGACCTGTCGCCGAGGCTCTGCGGAAAGCAAAGCTTAAGATACCCGTTGCGTGGAACAGCTCGGGTTATGACAGTGTCGAGGAGCTTCGCCGGCTTGAGGGGCTTGTTCAGATATACATGCCCGATCTCAAGTACAGCTCGTCGGAGCTTGCGCGGCGCTACTCCGCCGCACCCGATTACCCCGAGGTCGCCAAGGCGGCGATCCTGGAGATGTCCCGCCAGACAGGAAGCTTTACGCTCGACCAAAACGATATGCTGCAAAGCGGTGTTTTGATCCGCCATCTTATTATGCCGGATAATGAGTGCAACAGCCGAGAGGTCATCGATTTTGTCGCGGATAATTTCCCGGGTGATATGGTGCTGTTCTCCCTTATGTCGCAGTTTACACCCATGCCCGGCACCGAGCGCTTTCCGGAGCTGCAAAAGACCGTTGACCCCGAGCTTAACGACAGGCTCATACGCTATATGTGCGCACGCGGCATAGAATACGGCTTCTGGCAGGAGCCGGAGGCCGCTACCGGCGACATGATCCCTGCTTTTGATTTGACAGGAGTATAAATTTATTCTATATTGTATCCATGATCTGATAGGCGGATATCCGCCTGATTTATGATACACGTAAGATACATAGGAGGAACAAAATGGATTACAACGAAATCTTAGCTTCGGCAAGAGGCCAGATCGGCCCTCACTGCAAGGCATGTCCCGTATGCAACGGAAGAGCCTGCGGCAATATCATGCCCGGCCCCGGCAGCAAGGCTCCAGGCAACACCGCTGCCCGCAACTACGACAAGTGGCAGGAGATATTCGTGAACATGGATACTCTGTGCCCAAACGCTCAGGCGGACACCTCTTTTGAGTGCTTCGGCAAGACCTTTTCCGCTCCGATCTTCATCGCACCGCTCGGCGCGCTGTCCATGCATTACGGCGATAAGCACAACGACATTTCCTATAACCGCATCCTTGTCCCCGCAGCGGCAAACTACGGCATATGCGCCCTCACCGGCGACGGTGTGGATCCTGCGGTAATGCAGAACGCCGCCAAGGACATGGCGGCCATCGGCGGCATGGGTATACCCACGATAAAGCCGTGGAACAGGGAGTTTGTATTTGAAAAGCTGGATATTCTCAACGAACTGGGCATATTTGCAGCCGCGATGGACGTTGACGGAGCGGGTCTTCCCTTCCTCAAGGCGATGAACCCAAACGCCGGCTCCAAGTCCGTTGAGGAGATGCGCGAGATCATAAACTACGCAAAAATGCCGTTTATGATAAAGGGCATCATGACAGTCAAGGGCGCAGAAAAAGCGGTCGAGGCCGGCGCTTCCGCGATCGTCGTCTCCAACCACGGCGGCAGAGTTCAGGGCAACGTCCCCTCCACGGCGGAGGTCCTGCCCGAGATCGTCGAGGCAGTCAAGGGCAAGGTGAAGATCTTCGTTGACGGCGGCATCAGAAGCGGCGTCGATGTGTTCAAGGCCATCGCACTGGGCGCCGACGCGGTGCTCATAGGCCGTCCCGTAGTTCCCTTCATTTACGCCGCCGGCGAGGAGGGCTTCAGGGTATATATGGACAAGATCGTCAAGGAGCTGCGCGACACTATGACCATGTGCGGAACGCCGACCCTTGCCGATATCGGCAGAGACAATATATTCATCGCAAAGTAATAGATCGAATGAAAAAAGCAGCCTCAAGGGACACTTCACATAAGGAAGTGTCCCTTGGGGCGTTTATAAGTATTTGTATAGACAGTTGGATATGATGAATTTGTAGAAAAACTAAATATATCGGAGGCAACTACAATGAAATCATTATACGAACAATTCGGCGGTACTTACTGTAAACAAGGCGATTATCTTATTCCAAATCTAGCACTTCCTAAGAGTAAAGAAAACAATATTGGCATTTATGGGCAATGGCATCTGAAATTTTTACAAGAGTACCGCAGGCTGACTTATATTAATTTACTTACAACTGGAAAGCTTAATGAATATATTTACGAGATTGATAAACAAGTACGGGAACGTTTTTGTCGGATCGTAAAACAGTTAAAAACAACACAGGGTATTACTGAACAGATGAAGGCTGACAGTCCTATGGAATGGGTTAGAAAAATGAATTGTATTAGGCAGCAAGCGGACGAGATTATTTCAAATGAATTGATAAACCAATAAGAATTTGGCGGCATTGGTGGAAACTGATGCCGCTTTTACATAGCAGAGAGGTAGAAAAATTCATAGCTATATGCTAAAATTAGAAAAACAATTTGAAGGTGAATAGACAATGATGGATATAAAAAACAAATTAAGAGAAATAGACAATACCGTATCAGATAAGGAATTGTTTTTAAAGTATGGTCTTTTATCACTTGCTTTTTTTGAAATTAGAGAATATATTGATTTAATTTGCGAAATTAACAAAGAAAGAGATACTAAGAGAGAAACATCTGATAGAAAAAAATTTATACCGCTATATAAGAAGGTTTTTCTATCGCAACAAAAGAAGTTAAATTCTATCTTGGAAAATATTAAAAATCGAACAATAAATATTTATCCATTACCAACAGAAGCTGAGATGAAAAATAGCCATTTAGAAACCCTACAATATGATGAAACATTAAGTGCATATGATAATTTCTTTAAATATGCGGAACATAGGGTTAAACGAGCTATTCTTGCTACAAACCAAGAATTATATGTTCTAAGAAACTATCCAAGTGTATACTATAATCACAAAAACGCATATATTGGTGGAGATTTTAGGTATCGATATAAAAATGAAATGATTATATACAAAAATGTATATGCTGCCGAAGATGAAATGCATCATTTCATAACATACACAAATGATAATAATTCTTTATCTGACCAAAGAGCTTTGCTAAATATTCTCGCATATCTCAACGGCAGACCCAATTTTGAATTTACACCTAATGCATATTTCAATAGAAAATTAGATGATTTATATCAACAATTTGATTTGTTAGATTGCATTAGATTAAGAAATTCAAATTACTTGAAAACCAATTCAGAAGAACATATTTATTTGGAATTGCCGATAATAAAAAATAAAAATTATTATGAACTTACTATTTTTGAGGAAATGCAACACGAAGGAATTTTAGATTTATATCACGCTTCTCTTAAACAGTTTGAACCACTTCCAAGGTGTGTTTTTCTATATAGAGTTTTTGAATATGCGGCATCAAACCATTATAGACCTACATTTCAACCAACAGCATATAAGGTTGCGGACGCAATAGAATATTACTTAAATGAAGCATTAAATTATAACCCTAATCCCTTGTTTTATATACGATTTTCTAGGGGCAAAGTTATAATAAATAATTTCTTTACTATATTAAAAAAAGAAGTGAGAAAAATATTTGTTGAGTGGTCAAATAACCCATACCTTCAAAATAAAACAAAAGGTGAAATTATTTATTTAACAGGACGTAATTTTACTGCACACGGCGGTAATGGTATGCGAAATATGCAGTATGATTATGATAAAAACTACGTACACATAAATAATATAAATATTGCGCTTGAGTTAATTGCACGATATGTAATAGAATTATTAAATCCAAATATACGCAAGATGGTTGAAACTAAAACAAAATATTATTTGAAAAATTATACCATTAATTTGGATGACAATTCAAACTGAATATGCAAAGAGTACATGGCCTAGCGATTTTCGTGTAATCAAAATCGCTAGGCTTTTTCTTCTTTACAAATAATTATCCTGCGTATAGAGAAAGAATGTTATGTCTTACCAAGCACTGAATTTGGTTATCCAAATTCGCTTGTTAGGAAATTTTCCCCCTACCCCCATAAAAAGAACGCAGAGCCGATGAACTTGTGAGGTAACTCACCGATCATCGGCTCTTTCATTCCAGCTATTAAACTTTACTGCAATTTTTGAGAATACGATTTGTTCCTGCTATTTCTGCATCAACTAAATCAATCATTCGTTTTACATTAGCTGAATGTATGGCAGGAACTTCGCTTTCCCATAAGGAATTGACTTGCTTTTCAATTCCCTCACGATATTTTTGTAAAACACTAAGGCGTTCCTGTAAAAGCTCCTGTTGCTCGGTAAATGTAAATGTGTTCAGAAAAAAGGCGGCAATAGAAAAGATATTTGTATCATAGTTAAATTGTGTGATTGATTTCCTAAGAGTATCTTGAAACACGCACTTTCCCTTGTCTGAAAGGCTATAAACGGTACGGTCTGGCATATTACCGACTTTTTCAGTTGCGCCTGTTATATATTCCTTTTTTTCAAGGGCTTTCAAAGTAGAATATACTGTTGAATCAGCGATATTGAACCACCATTTTACATTCATATAGTTTAAGAGTTTGATTATCTCATATGCATTAAGAGGTTTTTCGTATATGAGACCTAAAAGCATTGTGGCAGGTTTTGATAACATACTGCTTCCTCCTTGACATCTTGTTGTAATTGTAGTACTCTATATATAGAGTAGTTTTTATTTATACTACTATTGTATCACATCTAAATCAGAAATGAAAGAGCGATAAAGGAGGTTTTCATGCCACAACTTAACAAAGACGGTAAATTTGTATTCGGGTTTTCTGTTGTGAGGGATGATTTAACAATACATATTCCTCCACAGGCGTTGTCAGAATATAATGTTACACAGGACGGAAAGGTTATCATTTTTACAGGAAGTAAAATAACAGGAGGGTTTTGCGTCACTACATATTCGTTGCTGTCGAGTTCAAAGTTAAAACATATTTTGGAGGATTGCCCTGCATTAAGAGATGGTCTGCTTTCAACGGGTGAGTTTATTCAATACAAAGGGCGTAAATATGCTTGGCTTGGTATTGATAGCACTGGGGTTATAAAATTGCCGCAAAGCACATTGGAAGTTTTGGAATTACAGTCTGGAATGGAGCTGTTATCTATCCGCAGCAGTGATATTGCTTTTACAATGGGAGCAAACGGTCCCTTACTGGAAAAAGCACATAATTTTCATGGAGAAATCGAGAGGTATTAAGAGAGGTTGAAAAATGGAAAATATAATAACCAGTAAGTTATTTAATTCAATCTTATTCCTTACAATCCTCGGTGAGTTTCTTCTTCCGTGGATACTGAGCCGACATTATGACGGATACAACAGTAAAATGATGGCGATGAGTGCGTTGGGAAGCCCGCAAAGTCCTATTCGTGTTATTTATAATACATGGCTGATATGGCTTGGACTTTTTTTGGCATTTGTTGCGATTGCCTACTTCCTTACCGCAAGAATAGATTTCCCAATTCTATCTGTTTTACGGTTGATTTCAATCGGTTTTTTTGCAGTTGGAGCAGGATTGATTTCAGGCATATTCCATGTGAACGAAAATAAAAACATTGTTACTGCGGCTTCAAAGATACACGGAATAAGTGCGGCAATCGGATTTATGACATTCTTGTTTTTCCCACTGTTGAATGGGATTTTGGCATTCAAGCAGGACAATTTTATTTTCGGTGTTGTATGTGTTATCTCCTTTATCTTAGCATTGATTTTCTTTATCTGCTTTATCACGGGAGATAAAGAGCAGTTTCAAAATACTATGTTGAGGTATGAGGGGTTGTGGGAACGACTAACTTTGCTCTGTATGTATATTCCTCTTGCTTACAAGGCTGTTAATAATCTGTTGTCCTAAGTAGTGAGGTGGTTAAATGAAAAAATCAGAATGGTTACGCTGCCCTGTCTGCGGAAACAAAACGAGACTACAAATACGGGAAGATACTGAACTTAAAAACTTCCCTCTCTACTGCCCAAAATGTAAGCAGGAAGCGCTGATTGCAGTCAAGAATTTTCAAATAATTGTACTCAATAATCAGAACACAATGAAAGGAGGAGATTAAAGCAAAATGGATGAAAAACTTTATCGTGAACTCGGTCAACTTACAAATGATAAGACACTATGGAAACAAAATATCCCCCATGTAGCTTCTTTGCTTGAAAATCAGTCTCCTAAAATAACAACTAAAGCAATGTGGCTTTTGGGAGAGATGGGATTGATGTATCCGCAGGAAATCGCACCATATACAAAAAGTATTGCTTCCTTTATTGTTTCGGAAAATGACCTGTTAAGAGAGCGTTCCGCTAATGCTTTAGGACGAATTGGCAGAGCAGATTACAAACTTGTTGCCCCTTATTTTAAGGAACTATTTATCTTGGCAGGAGATAAAAGCCCTAATGTACGGTTGAGTTTTATATGGGCTTCTGAAAATATTGCGACAAATACACCAACGGTGTATGAAGATTGTTTGCCAATATTTGCAGAGCTTCTTAACGATGAAAACGAAAGAGTCCGAATAGAAGCACCAGAGATGTTTCGGGTGTTAGGAAAACGAAAGCCTGAGTTTGTGCGACCATATTTAGAAAAATTAGAATATATAGCAACGCACGATGAGGTTAGTATAGTTCGTATTCACGCTAAAGGGGCAATTAAAGCTACATTATCAAAAACCATCAAAGAGCCAGACGCACAGACGCAGAGCCGATGAACTTGTGAGGTAACTCACCGATCATCGGCTCTATCCTTTTATAATACACAGACAGGACAAGTCCACCGAATAAAAAAACGAGGTTCGGTGGGCAGCTTTGCCATGCCTTGATTACCCTCTGACTTCGTTTTTGGAGTTTGGAGGGATTTTTTATGCGTTGGTCTAAGCCTATCGCTCTGCTGCTTATCCGAAGCAACTTATTTCTACATAATATCGTGGATTAGCGGAGGAAACTTGTTAAAAAAATTCCTGCTATCACATGGTACGCTTATACTCTCAAACCAGAAGTTAAATATCTACAAAATAGAACTGATACACCCAATAACCGTGGAGGTCTGACAGCCTTTGCGGTTTTTCTTTTGTCGTTTTTTGTCTGGCGGCAGGACAAGCCTGCTTCGGGCATAGGATGCCGTTCGCCGCCTGCCAATCTGGATTTTAACGATTTTCAAAATTCAGATTGGAGGAAATTAAAATGGCATATAACCACGGACGGGAAGAAAGCAAATGGCGTATCTGGAAAGAAGCCGAGGAAAAAATATTGAGGAAGCATGGTGTTGACGAAAGCACCATTGAGGAAATCCGTACTTATGACCGAGCGGAGTTTAATTCCAACAGACGGTTTTACCGTTGGACAAGCGATTTCGGAGAATACCTTGAGGGAATGGCGGAAGTCAAGCCATTTGTAGATGTAAAGACCGTTGCGGAATTACTGAATGAGATTGAAAACGAAAATCTGTATCGAGCATTACTTACGGTGGACAAGCGTACCCTTCAAATCGTCCTGCTGAAAATGCAGGGCTATTCCACAAAAGAGATTGCCCCTATCGTCAATTTGACAACAGGAGCGATTTACGCAAGGTTAGACCATCTTCGGAAAAAGCTGCGGCAATTCAAGAAAGAAATCTAAAATCACGCTTTCCTATGGGCTATTGGGTGAGAGGTCAAAAACCTCTCGCCCAATTTTTATAGCAGGAGGAAAGACTGTTGACTTTCTTAGACAAAGCATACACGCTCCGAGAGGAAAGCGTTCAAAACATTACCCATTATTACATCAGCTTTACGGACAGCACAGGAGAATTTCAGGATTTAGAAGTATCGGAAACATTGTATTTTGAGTTTCGGCAGTTAGAACGGAAAAACCGCAACTTACAGCAATCCGACCAAAGGCACAAAGAGCATAACGAGGTCTATGAGGAAACGCTGAATAGGCGGGCGGTATTCAAGCCGAAAGGCGTTGAGGAGCTTATCATGGAAACGGAACTCTCCGAGCTATTCCATAAGACGATAGCTATCCTGCCCGAAATACAAAAACGGCGTTTTTTGCTCTATCACGAATATGATTTGAACTACTATCAGATTGGAGCAATGGAGCATTGCACACCGCAGGCGGTAAGGCGGTCTGTCATTATCGCAAGAGAAAAGATAAAGGCACAGATGAAAAATTATCTCTGTGCCTGATATTGAGAAAGGATTGAATTATGAGCGGTCAGAACGAAATCATTGAAGATTTAACTATTCGAGAAGCAATCGACAGTATTTACGATATGCTTTCTGAATTACCAAAGGAAAAAAGATTTGCCTTTTTTGAACAAATTTCCAAGCCAAAAGAATTGGATTTTGTAAAGGAATTTGACGGAATCTATTATGTTGTCCGCACCCATTTTGACAAAAAGCAAAAGGAAGATATGGTAAGCAAGGTCAATCGGATATTGAACAAAGAAATATGAAGATAATTTAAATTCACACTTTAAAGCGTTGAAGCAAGACGGTAGATATGGTAAAATAGCATTACTACAAAAATCATATCCGACTGTCAGAAAGGAGTTTAAGTTGAACAGACAGTCAGAAAAAATTACCGCTCTCTATTGTAGATTATCTCGTGACGATATGCTGCAAGGCGAGAGCAACAGCATTACCAATCAAAAATCTATTGTCAGCAAGTACGCAAAAGATAACGGATTTCAGAATCCACAGTTTTTCGTGGATGACGGGTATTCTGGCGTTAGCTTTACAAGACCTGCTTTTATAGAATTAATGGAGCTTGCCGAAGCAGGAAAGGTCGAAACGATTATTGTCAAAGACCATTCAAGGCTTGGCAGAAACCGTCTTGTTGTCGGTCAGTTATTAGAGGAAGATTTTGTCCGTCTGGGTATTCGGTATATCGCCATTATGGATAATATCGACACCAAAGACGGATTAAGTGATTTTCTTCCAGTACAAGACTGGTTTAATGAAATGCACGCTAAGAATACTTCAAATAAAGTGCGGGCAGTATTCCAGAACAAAGGTATGTCGGGTAAGCCGCTAACAACAGTTATCCCCTATGGCTATAGGAAAAACGAAGCCGATCCTGCCCATTGGCTGATTGATGAAGAAGCTGCCGAGATTGTACGCAGAATATTCCGTTTGTGTGTCGAAGGATACGGACCGACACAAATTGCAAATATCCTCTTTTTGGAGGGCGTTCCAACGCCTACAGAGCATTGGCAGGCACAAGGGCGAAAGACTTCTCCACTTCCTGCCATACCGCATAAATGGGCGGCAAGGACAGTTGCAGATATTTTGGAACGGCTTGAATATTGCGGTCATACGGTCAATTTTCGTTCTACCACTCGTTCTTTCAAAGATAAGACCAAGATTCACAAACCAAAGGAAGAATGGAAAGTCTTTGAAAACACACATGAAGCGATTATTGATGATGAAACTTTTGCATTAGTGCAGGAACTCAGAAGCCATAAACGCAGACCAAATCGTACAGGTGAGGTCAGTATCTTTTCTGGATTACTCTATTGTGGCGATTGCGGCGAAAAATTGTATTACAGCGTGACGAACAATTACAGCCGAGAACAGGCATACTTCTTCTGCTCTAACTACCGTAAGAGTACAGTAAATTGCACCGCACATTATATTCGTGAAAAGGTTGTTTATACTCTGGTGCTTGAGAGTTTACAGCGTGTTCTATTCTATGTGCAGGCGTTTGAGAAACAGTTTGTGCAGGAGCAGCTTGATAAGTCAAGTGAGGAACAGAAAAAGGAGCTTGGCAAGAAACGGTGCGAGTTAGCCAAATCCGAAAAACGTATTGCTGAACTTGATGTATTATTTCAGCGGATTTACGAGGACAATGTATCGGGTAAATTGAGTGATGAGCGATTTTCGATTATGTCGGCAAGCTATGAAGCCGAGCAGAAAACATTGAAAGAAATGCTTTCTCAATTAAAAGCCGATATAGAAATGCAGGACGATAAGATTGCAAATGTGTTAACCTTTGTGGAGAAAGTCAAACGGTACACAGAAATCAAAGAACTTACGCCTGCCATTGTCAACGAATTTATTGACTATATCATGGTGTCAAAGAAACAGGTCATAAATGGAAAGACAGTATATCCCATTGACATCTACTATAACGGTGTCGGGATTATCAACGCCCCATCCGCTGAAGAATATGAAGAAATGTTCCAAGAACGCTTGAAGCAGAAACGTGCGAAGGAACAAAAAACGGCGTAGCCATGAAAGACTATACCGTAATTTGTCAGAGCCACCCTCGTCCCCTCCACTTCCTTATGTGAAGGGGACGAAGGCTGCTTTTTTCTGCTCTGTAGCGTTTGATCTTTATGATACGGTAAGCCAAAAGGAGCATTGCTAATACAAATATCAGCACATACAAAGTCATGTTGGCATGCGGCCATTTCATAACCGCGTGCTGCATATACGCCAGCAGCACCATACCGAAGAATTTAAGCTCACACAAGATATTTACAGTCTCTTTTTCAACCGCAGGCCTCAATTCGGGGCTTACCGCAATGCCCGAAGATGCCGTTTGCCTAACCTGAGGTATAAGCAAAAGAACGGTGGTCGCTATGTATGTGGCAATCGTCACGCCTAATATGCCTAGAAGAAATATCCTTGGAATATAGCCTCCGGCGTCACCCTGATCGCCAAGGCCACTGAAAGGCTCCGTAGGGAGCGTAGGATAAATGATAGCTAAATTGACGATGCAGGCAATAACTATAAGCAGGCTGAGCGTCTCCAGCGCAGCCTGATACGCCGTCGGTTTAAACAGCTTCATATTCATCTATCCTCTCTATCGTATACAGCGACGAACCGAAATCGCCGAACATATGCAGCTTACCGTTATAGCCCGTTCCCATGAACTGGTTGTTGAGCTTCACTCCCGCCATAAGGGCCGCTCCGGAGCTTGTATATTCTTCCGCGCCGTCGGGCATGGTAAATACCTTGTTCGCAGTGCGCAGGACAAAGCCATCAGGGTGAAATTCAACCGGCGAAACGTGCTTGACAAGCCCGCCCAGACGCTTTATGAATATTCTCTGCGCCTTGCAGGTAAGCTTGTACGAAGCGCACGGCTCAAGTCCCTTGACCGGCAGCTCATCATAGCCCTCGGAGGCCGTGCAGAGCTTTTGGAAATGGCCGACAATATGCTCGGCTCCGTCCTTGGCGGATATCTGCCAGTGAACTTTATTATCCTTGCGTTCGTCAAAGCGAAAAAAGTACCCGAACTGCAGGGTCCTGCGATGGGCTTTGTAAAACTCTATCTGTCCGCGTATCTCCTTTTTCTCAACGGCGGTCATATACTTGAGCTCCAGCTCATAGCCCAACACGCCGAAGGCCGCGACGTTAAAACGCGTTGAAAGGGGCGTATCGCGCAGGGTCTGCTGATGCGGCGCGGCCGAGACGTGAGCGCCCATCGTTGACTGTGGGTAGAGATAGCTAAGCCCCGACTGGATGTCCAGCCGCTCTATGGGATCGGTATCGTCCGACGACCAAACCTGCGGCGAATAGCACAGCATGCCCAGATCAAAGCGGTTGCCGCCAGATGAGCAGCTTTCAAGCAGGATATGAGGCCGCGGACTGAATATCCTGCCGAGGATCTCATAAAGCCCCATGATATAGCGGTGGGCAAATTCGCCCTGATTTGAAAGCTCCGGTGAAAATGCGTCGGACATATGGCGGTTCATATCCCATTTGACGTAGCCTATCCTTGCGCTGTCAAGCACCGCGCCGGCCGAGCTTACGATATAGTCTCTGACCTCTTTGCGCGTCAGATCAAGCAAAAGCTGATTTCTGCCGAAGCTCGGCTCGCCCACCGGCGGCTTTATCGCCCAATCGGGATGCTCGCGGTAGAGCTTTGAGTCTACGTTCACGCTCTCCGGCTCAAACCACAGGCCGAACTTCATCCCCAGCCTTTCTATATCCTCCGAAAATTTTCCGAGGCCGCCCGGCAGCTTCCTCAGATTAACGTCGTAGTCACCCAGCCCTGCCGTGTCGGAGTTTCGGTCGCCGAACCAGCCGTCGTCAAGGACGAAAAGCTCCACGCCGAGCTTCTTTGCCCTGCGTGCCAGTTTCAGGAGCTTTCCGCGGGTGAATTTAAAAAAACAGGCTTCCCAGTCGTTTATCAGCACGGGGCGCTCAATATTTTTCCAATCGCCGCGAACTATGTTGTTGTTGACAAAATCGTGAAAGTTCCGGCTGAGTCCATTGAAGCCTGCGTCGGAAAAGGTCATGACCGCTTCGGGAGCTTCAAAACTTTCGCCGCTGCGCAGCGTCCAGTCGAAGCAGTGCGGGTTTATGCCGAGCTGCACACGCACAAGGTCATGATTTGACTTCTCCACCACGCCCATGTGATTGCCGCTGTACACAAGGTTAAAGCCCCACGCTCTGCCGCTGTCCTCCCCCGTGTGCTTTTCCGAGAGCAGAAAGCCCGGGTTATGCCGGTTCGAGGACGAGCCTGTGGTCGAGGAGTTGACGTACATCCCGTATTCAACGCTGCGCACATGGCGGTGCGTCTCCTTTATCCAGCCGCCGTCAAAGCTGTGCATATAAAAGCCGCGGTCAGCCATGTCAAGGCTCATGCTCATAAACCGGCGCAGCGATATCTCGCCCCCGGCATTATTCTCAATGACGCTTCTTCTTGCGATAACATTGCAGTTATTAAACACGGTGTAATACAGCCGCAGCTTAATATCATGGCTCTTTTCCGCCATGCTTATAACAAGCGTCTGAGCCTCGTCCTCATCGTCATAGGCGTTGGGCAGGCTCTGCATCGGCACGCAGCCTTTTATTATCTCATGGCTTTCGTAAACGAAATCGCTTGCAAAGCTGCCGTTGGGAAGCTTTGCCTCTATAGGCGTCTGGCGATAGTCTCCCCTGCCGACGCCTGACCACTCAAGGCACAGCGCGTCAAGGCAGTAGTTATTATCGGACTTATCGTACATTACGCTGCTGCCGAGCTGGATATCATGCTTCACGGCAAGCGGCTCAACGTCGCCCTCGGGAAGGCGCTCGCCGTAATGGATATGCTCAAGATGTCCCCATTTTGTTATTCTGAATATGTAACTCGTGCTTTGCGTACAGAGTGAAAACACTCCGTCTTTAAAGGAAATGCTCATTGCCTCACCTCGATCGTAAAATACTTCCGTTACAAAAAAATATACCACAGCCGGCGGCTTCTTACAAGTCGGTTTTGTCGCGGCCGCCGGCGCTACGGCGCTGATCAATGACGTTCCTTATCTTCGTCACCAAAAACGACGCCAGCAGCCCCAGCACTATGGGAAGCAATATCGCGGTCAGAAGCATTTTAATATCCATGACGCACCTCGGTTTACATAATATTTATGTGCTTATTTTGCGCCGGACGCACGAAAAAAGTCCTATTAAATATTGCCAATGATTATCGGAGATGTTAAAATTGGATTCATCACAAAATCGAGGTAACGCGAATGATATCTGTAAACGACCTTTCCATAAATTTTGCGGGCAACGTGCTGTTTTCCCGCGTTGACCTGCAATTTACCGCCGGAAACTGCTACGGCATCATCGGCGCAAACGGCGCGGGCAAATCAACATTCATAAAAATCCTGTCCGGCGAGCTTGAGCCCTCGAGCGGCAGCGTCAGCATCGCGCCGAAAAAGCGCATGAGCGTTCTCAAGCAGAACCAGAGCATGTACGACGAGTTTTCCGTGATGGACACCGTGATAATGGGAAACCAGCGTCTTTACGACTGCGGCAAGGAGAAGGACGCGATCTACGACAAGCCGGATTTCTCCGACGAGGACGGCATACGCGCAGCCGAGCTTGAGGAGGAGTTTGCCGAGCTGGGAGGCTGGGAGGCTGAGTCCGACGCAAGCCGCATTTTGCAGGGTCTGGGCGTGTCCCCCGCCTTTCACGATACGCTCATGCGCGATATGGATCCGCGAATGAAGGTCAAGGTGCTGCTGGCTCAGGCTCTGTTCGGAAGCCCCGACATAATCCTGCTCGACGAGCCTACAAACAACCTCGACCTTGCCAGCGTCGTATGGCTCGAGGATTTTCTCATGGACTATGACGGTACGGTGCTCGTCGTGTCCCATGACCGATACTTCCTGAACAACGTCTGCACGCATATCGTCGATATCGACTATGGCAAGATTAAGATGTATGTCGGCAACTACGATTTCTGGTACGAATCCAGCCAGCTCATGCAGAAGCTCATAAAGGATCAGAACAAAAAGGCCGAGCAGAAGATAGCCGAGCTGCAAAGCTTCATCTCCCGCTTCGCCGCCAACAAGTCCAAATCCCGTCAGGCCACCAGCCGCAGGAAGCTGCTGGACAAGCTCACGGTTGAGGAGCTGCCCGCCTCCGGCAGGCGCTACCCGTGGGTTGGCTTCAAGGCCGACCGCGAGCCAGGCAAGGACAGGCTTTTTGTGACCGAGGTCAGCAAGACCGTGGACGGCGTGAAGCTTTTAAACAGCGTAAGCTTCATCGTCGGTAAGGAGGACAAGATCGCGATCCTCGGCAAGAACGAGCTTGCCGTCACCATGCTGTTCAAGATCCTCATGGGCGAGGAAGAGCCGGACTCAGGCTCCGTAAAGTGGGGTGCCTCCACCACTCAGGCCTACTTCCCCAAGGATCACAACAGCTTCTTTGAAAACTGCGACTATGACCTCATGGACTGGATACGCCAGTTTTCCGAGGATAAGCGCGAAAGCTATCTGCGCACCTTCCTCGGCCGCATGCTCTTCTCCGGCGACGATGTTTATAAGCCCGTAAAAGTTCTCTCCGGCGGCGAAAAGGTTCGCTGCATGATAAGCAAGATGATGCTCTCGGGCGCAAACTTCCTTGTTTTCGACCAGCCCACCAACCATCTCGACCTTGAGAGCATCGCGGCGCTCAATAACGGCATGGAGGCCTTCAAGCACAACATCATTTTCTCCAGCCACGACCACCAGCTCACCCAGACCGTCGCAAACCGCATCATTGAGATAACCGACGACGGCATCATCGACCGCCTGTGCAGCTTCGATGAGTACATGAACCTGACCGGTATGGAGCAGGAGATAAGATAAGCGTAAGAAAGGGGCTGTCTCAAAATGATTCTCCAGAATCATAAGAGGCAGTCCCTTTTTCTGCTGGCTTATGGATAAAACTACAATTTTTGAGCGAAATTGTGGATAAAATCAGCCAAAAACAGCGCACGAAATCTGAGGGGCGGGTCTGCCTCTCAAAAAAGTGCGCTGTTCTTGGTTCGTGAAAAGCTATGCGGTCTTTGGTACAACCAGGTGGCTTCCCAACCGGCCAGTTTGTATTTTATGATGCAGCTTCATGATATTGCAGGCCATACTGATTAAGTGCCATTCAACAGATACAGTCCTGCGGCCCCGCATCATAAAGCGTCTGAAATTCATATCCTCTTTGACCACTGAAAACACACCCTCTGCCTGGATGGAACGGTTTACTCGAAGCAGTATTCCTTCTTCTGTGGAAATCTTTTGCTCCATTGCTGTACGCTGCTGGACAAAGTATTTGGAAACATTCAACCGCTTTCTCCTGTCTTCCGGAGGCGTTTTGTCGGTCTTCTTCTGCTTCATACACTTCTCTTTTACTGGGCAGCCCTTGCAGTCGCCACATTCGTATATGGTCACTTCCTGCTGGTAGCCTGTTTCGGATTTCCGCTTCGTTGTGGCGACTGCCGCCAGCTTCTTTCCCTGGGCACAGGTATATTCATCTTTTTCCGCATCATAGGCCATGTTTTCTCTGCGGCCGATATCGTTCTTATATTTCCGTTTCTTTTTCTGCTCGTGGTCTGCCGGTTTCACAAATAGTGAAAGCTGCTCACTTTCATCTACATAATGGTAGTTTTCCTCACTTTCATAACCGGAATCCACTACAACTCTCCTGACAGGGTGCCTCTTACACAACTTTTCCAAAAACGGGATAAAGGTTTTGGTATCGGTTCTGTCTGCGGAAATGCAATTGCCTATAATGTACTCGCTGACGGTTGCCACATTCACATTATATCCCGGCTTCAACTGACCGTTTTTCATATGGTCTTCTTTCATGCGCATAAAAATAGCATCGTGATCTGTTTTGCAATAACTGTTTCTCTCACCACAGATATGTATATCCAAATTGTACTTTTTCAGCCGTCCCAACCACCCATTTATGGTTTCGATTGCTTTTTGAAGCGCGGATTTATGTCGGCCTTTTCCGCGGACAAACACGGTATTCTCTGCTTCCGCTTTCGCATAAAGCTGTTTGCGCGGCTTTTTCAGCCGCTGCACAGTGATCTGCTTCGGCATCTGAAGCCCAACCGCTTCCAGCAGGACAGGCAGCTCCCGTTGGATCTTTTCACCCATTTTTTCTGGTTCTTGCTGACTGCTTTCTTCCATACAAACTGATAACGGTTTGCGTTTGCCTCTATTTTCGTACCGTCAATAAAGACGGCTGATTCCTCAAAGGATATTTCCCCATGCTGTGCCAGAATCTGAACCATCTGGTACAACAGATCCTCTGCCGCATCCGGTAGATGCTGGCTGCGAAACCGGGCAATGGTGTTGTGATCCGGCGCGGTGTGCCCCTCCAGCAAATACATGAAATTCACATTCTCTCGACAGGCACGCTCGATTTCCCGTGAACTGTATATTCCACGGGTACAGGCGTATAGCACAACTTTGAACAAAAGACGGGGTGCGTACTCGATTCTCCCAATATAAGAGTAAGTCGCTGTCAGCTTCCTGTAATCCAACTCCTCCAAGACAGCGCTGAGTAATCTCACCGGTTCGTCTGACGGGATCATAATTTCTAAATTCATGGGCAAGCAGACTTGATATCCAGTCCCGTATGCTGTATACTCTACTTGCGTGTTGTTTTGTTTCACACCTTAATTATACGCCGGCAGCCGACTCTTGTATAGAGCCGGCTGCTGTTATTTTGGGGGCGGCCTCTCCTTTTGGTGAGACAGCTCCCCTTTTTAGGTTTTCCACTTTTTGCATCGGTTTGCGATGCGTTTTTTCTTTCGCACTCCATGGATGATAAAATACGCCGCCAAGAGCACCACGACCGCGCACATACACACGATCGCATAGGTATCAACGCCACCCTGGGTCTTCACCTGGAGCCACAGCGAGTCGGTGAACTGGCTGGTTTCCGCAGAAAGGTTTATAAACGCCCTGCCGTTTGACAGCGTCTCCTGCGTAGGATACGCTATCTCGCTTGCGGCGGTGTCCGGATCCATATACTGCTTTGCCTCGGATATCGGGGTGGAGTAGCCGAGATAATCAAGGTTCTCGCCGGATATCTCGGGATTGCAGAGGAAGTTTATATACGCCTCAGCCGCGGCCTTGTTCTGGCAGTTTTTCGGGATGCACATCGCGTCAATGAAGAGGTTGAAGCCCTCCTTTGGGAAGTAAAAAGCCAGATCTGGATTTTCCTCGGCCATCAGAAGATAGTCGCCGGCATAGTACGGGGCTATCCACGCCTCCTCACGCTCCATCTTACTGAATATCTGATCCATGACATACTCCTGAACAAGCGGCTTCTGCTCAATGAGCTTATAGGCCGCGCTCCTGAGTTCGTCAGCGTCCTCGGTGTTGATATCGATGCCCTGCAGGAGCTGCGCGATGGCAAAAGCGTCGCGTGGGTTATCAAACATCAGTATCTTGCCGGAATACTTTTCGTTCCAAAGCAGATCCCACGAGCCGACATCTGCCTCGTCAACATACTTTGTGTTGTAGATCAGCCCCACCGTGCCCCATGTGTAGGGCACGCTGTACTTATTCTCCGGGTCAAAGGAGGTGTTTTTATACGCCTCGTCAACAAGAACGTAGTTGGGGATATTGGAGTAGTCAAGCTCCGCGAGCATATCCTCGGCGACGAGGCGCGCAACCATATAGTCGGAGGGGATAATAACGTCATAGGTGCTTCCGCCGGTCTTTAGCTTGGTGTACATGGTTTCGTTGGAATCGAAGGTCATATAGTTGACCTCGATCCCGGTGGCCTCGGTGAAAGCCCTGTTAACGTCTATATAGCCGTCGCTTCCGTCGGCGATATACTGGCCCCAGTTATACACGTTAATCGTGACCTTTTCGGGCGCGGCAAAGACCTGCGCCGGAAATGCCGAAAACAGAATGACAATGCACAGCAGCAAAGGTATTATTCTCTTCATACCTCCACCTGCTTTCTGTTGTTAAAGGCGCGTCGATTTTCCCGCGAGCGCTTTGCGTCCTTCTCCTGCAGGACGTTCATTACCACCATTACCAGCAGTATTGCGGCAAACAGCAGCGTGAACAGGGCATATATTTTCGGCTGCAGAGGCTTTTTGGTGTAATTATATATCTCCACGGGCAGAGTGACGAAGCGCGGGCCGTAGACAAAATAGCTTATGACGAAGTCGTCGAGGCTCATTGTGAATGCCATGAGCGCGCCGGACACGATGCCCGGCGTTATCTCGTGGATAACGACCTTATAAAACGCCTGCCAAGGTGTGCAGCCCAGATCCATAGCCGCTTCGCGCAGGTTGGGATCCATCTGGCGCAGCTTGGGTATGACCGAAAGGATAACATAGGGCAGGTTGAAGGTTATATGCGCTATGAGCAGCGTAGCAAAACCGAGGATGTTGTTTATCTTCATCATCGTGCCGACAAAGGCAAACAGCAGCGCAAGTGATACGCCGGTGACGATCTCGGGATTTGTAAGAGGTATATTCGTAACTCCCATAGTGAAGCTGCGCAGCCGCGGGCCCATGGCGTGGATGCCGAGGGCGGCGCAGGTGCCGAGGATAGTCGCAAATATCGAGGACAGCAGCGCTACGATAAGGGAGTTGAGCAGCAGCGGCAGCAGTACGCCGTCCACGAACAGCTCTTTGTAGTTATCAAAAGTGAAGCCCTTGAACACAGCGATATCCATGCCGCTGTTGAATGAGCCGACAGCCAGCACTATCATCGGGATATACAGGAACAGGAGCACGATAACGGTGAATATCTTATTGAAGCGTTTCACAGTGTCACGACCTCCTCCTCATCGCCGAAGCGGTTCATAACGCCGATGCAGATGAATATCATCACCATCAGAATAAGGCTGAGGGCGGCGCCGAGGTTAGGGTTATAGGCGGTCTTGAACTGGCTCTCGATAACGTCGCCGATGAGCGTCGTGCCCGATGAGCCGAGCTTCTGGGATATATAGAATGTGGATACCGCCGGAACGAACACCATGGTAAAGCCCGAGATTATGCCCGGCACGGACAGGGGAAGGATAACGCGCCTGAACACGTTCACGCCGTTGCAGCCCAGATCCTGAGCCGCCTCGATAAGACGCCTGTCGATCTTCATTATCACGGTGTATAGCGGCATTATCATATACGGCAGATAGTTATAGACCATACCCAGCACCACCGCGCCGTTATTGCGAATAAGCGGCAGAGGCTCAAGTCCGATCATGGTTATGAAATTATTGATTATGCCGGTATCCTCCATGAGCGCCACCCATGCAAGAGTGCGCAGAAGGAAGCTTATGCACATGGGCAGCATGATCAGCATATACAGAAAGCGCTGCGCGGTCTCGCTGCAGTTTGCAATATAATACGCCACGGGGTAGCCGATTATGATGCATATCACCGAGGAGATCAGCGCAAGCCAGATGCTCTTTATGAGTATCGGCATATAGTTTCCCAGATTTGCAATGTTTTTGAGGGTCAGCTCTCCGGTCTGGGAATCGGTAAAGGCGTAGTATGCCACTATGGCAAGGGGGACGATCGTGAACAGCGCCATCCATACGAGGTAGGGCGCGGCAAGGGCTTTATTCTTCATCTTCTCCGCCCTCCGCAGCCTCCTCGGTCTCCTCAGCATCCTCAGGATAGAGGTCGGGGTCGTCCATCTCATCGTACTCGGCTGAATAGGAGCTGTAATCTCCGAACATTCCCGAATATTCGCTCTTGTGCATGATGTGGATATCCTCGGGCTCAAGCCGAATGCCGATATAAGAGCCGACGTCATAGAAATCAGTGGTCTGGATAAGCCACTTGAAACCCTTGAAATCGACTATTGTATCATAGTGAACGCCCTTGAAGGTCACGCTTGTGACCGTTCCGCAAAGATGCCCTGCGTCGGGCGGCACAATGTCGATATCCTCCGGACGGATGACAACGTCCACGGGCTCGTTCTTTTCAAAGCCGGAGTCGACACACTTGAATCTTCTGCCGAAGAATTTTACAAGTCTGTCCTCCAACATAACGCCGTCAAGGATATTGCTCTCGCCGATGAAGTCCGCGACGAAGGCGTTTTTCGGCTCGTTATAGATATCCTCGGGTGTGCCGATCTGCTGGATGCGGCCCTTGTCCATGACGACAACGGTATCGGACATGGAGAGAGCCTCCTCCTGATCGTGAGTTACATATATAAAAGTGATGCCCATCGCCTGTTGGATGCGCTTCAGTTCGTTCTGCATATCCTTGCGCAGACGCAGGTCAAGCGCGCCGAGCGGCTCGTCAAGAAGCAGCACCTTGGGTCTGTTCACGAGGGCTCTGGCAATGGCAACACGCTGCTGCTGTCCGCCGGAAAGCTGAGAAACCCTGCGGTTTTCAAAGCCCTTCAGGCTGACGATCTCCAGCATCTCCGTTACGCGCTCGTCGATCTCCTCCTCCGGCAGCTTTGCAAGACGCAGACCGAAAGCCACATTCTCATAAACATCGAGATGCGGGAACAGCGCATATTTCTGGAAAACGGTGTTGACCTTTCTCTTGTGAGGCGGGACATCATTGATCCTCACGCCGTCAAAAAGTACGTCGCCGCCGCTGGGCTTTATAAAGCCGCCGATGATCCTCAGCGTGGTGGTCTTGCCGCATCCTGACGGGCCTAACAGCGTAAGGAATTCCTTATCATTGAAGTACAGGTTAATATCGTCTAAAACGATCTCGTCGTCAAACGCCATTTTTAAATCAACAAGGCGAATGAGTTCTTTGGACATTTATCCTCCCCCATTTCATTCATTTTTTATCAGCAAAAAGGCACTCCGGAACTGCGTCCGGAATGCCCTTTGCATCAAGAAACAATATACATATTAAATTCCCTAAAGTCAACAGAATTTAATATCTTTCGTCAAATTATTTTTCGATATCCTTCAATTGGCTTATCCCAAAGTATTTTTCCGCAAAATACACCGATTTTACGGTGAAAATTTTCCCCCGCAGGTATTCCAAAATGCCAGCCTCCGTCGGGAACTCGAATTTAAGCTTGTAAGAGTACAGAGCCTGCCCCTTTTCGCCGTAGCCCTTATTGAAGCGCTCGCTCCCATATTTGCCGTCGCCCAGTAGCGGCCATCCGGCGTGGGACATCTGGGCTCGTATCTGATGTGTGCGGCCTGTGAGGAGCCTGCATTCCACTAAGGACAGCTCTCCCCTGCTCGCTATGAGCCTGTACTCAGTTACTGCGGTCTTGGCTCCGGGCTCGGGGCGGTTCCTGACATACACCTGGTTTTTGCCCGCGTCCTTGAACAGATAGTTTTCCAGCCTTCCCTGCGTCGGCTTGGGTCTGCCCTGCACAGCGCAGAGATAATATTTTTCGATCTCTCTGTCCTTTATCTTGTCATTCAGGATGCGCAGGGCCTCGGCGTTTTTTGCGGTTATGACAATACCTCCGGTATTACGGTCAATGCGGTTGCACAGCGCGGGCGCAAAGGAGTTTTCCTCCTTGGGCTTCCACTCGCCCTTCTGCGCCATATACGCCTGAATATTGGCTATAAGAGTATTGTAATCCCACACGCCCGCGCTGTGGCACAGGACTCCCGGCTTCTTATCCGCAAGCAGGATATTTTCGTCCTCGTAAACTATGTCAAGCCGAGGGGTACCGACCTTGAGATAGGAATTCTCCTCCCTCGGCCTTTCAAAAAATTCATCGTTTATATATAGCTGCAAGATATCGCCTTCACTCACGCGTACATCACGCTTCGCGCCCTTGCCGTTCAGCTTTATGCGCTTTATTCTTATATACTTCTGCAGCAGCGCCTCGGGCAGCAACGGAACCGCCTTGCTCACAAAGCGGTCAAGGCGCTGGCCTGCGTCGTTCTTTTTTACAGTCAACTCTTTCATAGATTATAATATACACGCAAGAACGCGTATTTTCATTATTTATAATAATCTTCCTCTCAGAAGTTTGCCGCAATGGTTCAATGTGCAGATAAACATTCTTTGCGATCTTCATCATCAAACATTGCAGCCTGTCCGAGTAATATCAGCATTGGGACAATGGAGTAGTGATAACGACCCGCCACCTCCACCAACATCTGTGCCACTATCAATCCAAGTACAAACAGCGGAACCAAAGCATAAGTAGACCGCTCCTTGCGTTTCCACAATCTAACAGCGCCCCAAAGGGCAAGCAACTCACTCATATAAAAGAATACGTTGCAAGCAAGGGAAAAATCATCCGTATGACGCAATACTGAAGCGGAATAACCAATGCAGGTATGGTCTGAACCTAAAAAGACCCGCAACTTCTGCATCAGCAGCAGATGATAATCGATATCATCTGATTTAACACGTTCTATAGCGTCATCCAACATTTGCTCCTGCGCCCATTGAGCTGTTGCCCCCGGAGCATCGCTGTAAGAATAAAGACGTTCACTATCCTCACGATTCCAGCGACCATAGGAATCCTTGTTAAAGCCCACCATAACACTGTATCCGGGTATGCTGGCAGGAGGTTCCCCCACACGCTTTACGAAAGATGAATCCCACAAAGAGCCGGATCCCGTATAAATCAAAAGCAAGACAGCCATAAAAGGCCCCCAACACTGCAGGAAACCGCGCTTTGTCACAGAATGCAGGTTAAGGAAAATCAACCAGATGACCATTGCGATGATCCATATCATGGCGATGGGCCGGGTACCCTGAACAAACCTCAGCAGGATACCTCCAGCCACTCCTGCTATGATGCCGACCAGCACCGGTTTGTTGACCTTCTCTCCTCTGTATGACACCTCTGTCACCAGAAGGAGAAAAGCCAGCATCAGCGTTGTATAAAGCGGCTCTGACAGCACCATGCTATTGTAAATCGTTTGAGAAGGGCAAACAATCCAGAAGAGAAATGCCGATATTGCGGCACGAAGATGAAGCCAGCGCCAGCACAGCCTGAACAAAATACATCCTGAACAAACAGTCAACACAACGTTGAGTACCGGAGCCAACAGCGCGTTAGCTCCAAACAGCTTTATAAATATACTGAGAAAGCTGGAATAACCAAAAACATGGGGAAACAGCGCCATGTACCGGCCTCCCTCAATCACTTCGCTCTTCGCCAGAGAGTTAGCATACCCCCAGAACACAGCATAGTCGCCCGAAATGGGGACACGTACTTTTATGACCCAGAATAGCTTGACCACAAAGCAAAGGATAGCCAATAAAAGCAGACATTTTCCATAGCCCAGCCGCTCCAAGCCTTTCACCACAAGGGGCAGCAGGAAACGCAGGAACACAATGCCTACCAGCCCAAGAACCAGCGCCCGCATGTATGGCTCGCCTTGGGAGGCGCCTAAAACAAGGGCAAGCCCACAGATCACTAAAAAGATAAACCACATCAGACGGAGAAAAAGGGTAGATAATTTTGAAAGTTTACATTGCATAGTTCTCCTCCCTCGGCCTTTCAAAAAATTCATCGTTTATATATAGATGCAAGATATCGCCTTCACTCACGCGTACATCACGCTTCGCGCCCTTGCCGCGCTTTATTCTTATATACTTTTGCAGCAGGGCCTCGGGCAGCAGCGGAACCGCCTTGCCCACAAAGCGGTCAAGGCGCTGGCCTGCGTCGTTCTTTTTACAGTCAGCTCTTTCATAGATTATAATATACACGCAAGCGCGCCTCTTATCAAGCGCAAAAAATCAGCAGCAAAAGCTGCTGATTTTTTGATATATTCAAATGCTCAGTAAATTACTCGTGCAAGCCTCTGACGGTCATGACTACCATGCCGGCCAGATACGCTGCACCAAAAACACCGATACCTGCTAACATTACTGTGCTCTCCTTTCAAATAAGCAATGGTCATATTTCTATTTGCAATCACATTATATATATTCTCAACAAAAAATCAACCACTTTTCACAAAGTGAAATATTAATATTTGTATAATTTACACAAAAAATAATTTTTGCAGTTTTGTTTTGCAATCTTGCAAAAATCATATACAGGATTTTTGCAGTTTGCATCCTTCGACATTTCATACTGCGTTTCTGCATGGTATCAAGCGCTGTTTACGCAGTTTTTTGCAGGTTTTTGTTCATCTGATATGCAGTTTCTCCGTTTTTTTGCACCGCCTAATCAGGCAAATGCGATTGCGTCTGTTCAAATACTGCATTTTCGCAAGCGCTTTCGATGCTAAGCTCCAATTTCCGGCGCGTTCAGTCTAGCCGGAGAGCATGCGTGTTTAAAATTTCGTAGGATTAATGCATGCATCCCATGTTTTGGAACGCCTGTGCCAGTATGCCGAAAATAGCCATGCAAATTTCGTTTTAAAATCATGCAGCAGTAAAAAGCAGCAGTCCGAAACGCTCGGACTGCTGTGGTCATATTATTTTCTCCTGCGGGATCTCCCTCGGTCGGCATACATGCGATTGCCGGCAATGCGGCTGTCGGACTCCTGCATGAATTTTTTCAGCTTATCCTCAAAGCCCGTATCATCGGTCGGATCGCTCATAGGCTCAGCCCTCCATCGGCTATGCTTGGGCGCAGCGGGCTCCTCCGCCCGCTTCATGGACAGATTTATCTTACCGTCGCTGATCCCTATGATCTTGACCCTGACTGTCTGACCCACGCTTACATGCTCGTTTACGTCGCTGACATAGCTGTTTGCGATCTCGGAAATATGCACTAATCCGCTCTTTCGTTCAGGCAGACTGACAAACGCGCCGAACTTGGTGACTCCCGTCACCTTGCCCTCGTATACGGCTCCCACTTCAAGCATCATAAAATCTTTATCCCTATCCGGTTTTATCCTTAATTTATATCTGTAAATATTATCTCATCGGGTCTTATCAGTCTCAGACGCCGGTTTGCCAGTTCTTCCGTGCCTTCGCCGCTTTCCAGCGCCTGCGTTTTTTCCTCCAGGCCGCTGTTTTCCGCCTGCACTTCGGCAATCTCCGCCTGAAGCTGAGCCGTCTGATCCATAGCGTCCTTCAGATTTTTCTGAACGCTTATCAGGCTCAGGATAGCATATACGGTCAGTACCGTGAGCACCAGTCCCACCAGAGTCGATGTCCTCTTCATCCTGTCCGTCCTTGCCTCTTTTCCTTGTATTTTTAACCATTGTAAACCAATCGCGGAAATTTGAAAAGAACTTTTTGACGACTTTTGAAAAAAATTTTTCAAGTTTTTTCAGTGGTCTGAGCGCACGCGATATAATTCGGGCAATTCTATCCAAGACTGCCATAACGGCAGCGCTCATCAGCAGCATATAGGCTGCGACACCAAGGGCGGCAAAGGCCAGCATGAATATGTGCAACGCGCCACCGCCCATATCCATCCCCAGAGTGAACAGAGCCGCAAGACAGCACATCCAGAACAGCGCGTCGAATATCGCATCAGCTTTCAGGCGTCTGCGCAGGATACGGAAGAGATCGTATACAAGTCCTATGCCCAAGCCCACAGCCGCAGAGCAGGCAAGCTGAAGAAGCTGGCGGGATACATAAAGCTCCATTTATCCGAAAAGCTTTGACCATAAGCCGCCTGACGCGGTTTTCTCCTCATAGCTCAGATCGCTTATAAGCCCCTCTACCCTAAGCTCGCCAACCTCAAGATTTATCTTGCCGATGTGCAGTCCGCTGCCTCGCACTATCAGGTTGCCCTGGGCCGTGTTCATGACTATAACCGTTTCATCGAAGCTCTCTACATCCTCCACGCCCGTCACCGACAGTCTGCTTCTATCCTCGAGGCTCAGGTTATGCGGCTTTACTGCCGTTTTTGGTTTTTCATCGTATGCCATATTCTCGCTCCTTTGCTTTTTGTACAAGCATATGAGCGTAAAATTAAAAAGATGTACCGACGGTACACATTTTTAATAGTTGTATTTGTATGGTTTAATTATTTAATATAGCTGTTTATAAGGCTGATAACGTCCGTCATCGCCTTGCCGGAGCCGTCGGTAAGGAAGCCGTATTCCCCGCCTTCGCCCACCGAATAATTGCTTGTCCGGCAGCGTCGAGCTCAAAGCTGTATTTGATACCGTTTATGCTGAGAACGTGTGTGGGGATGAATTCCGCATGCAGCCCCTCGGTCTTTTTCATTGCCCCAAGGTATTCGCAGAGCTTGTCCGCGTCGGCCTTCGTCAAGATATACCTGTGTCCGGCATCCTGTCTGTCGCCCACGTAAACGGTGAGTATGGCGGGAAGCTCCGCCTCAAGCGCACTGTAGAACCGGGAAAACAGCACAGCGGCCTCGGCCCTGCTCGCGGTCGATTGCGGCCTGAAATCGCTATTGGAGAAGCCGCGCATCAAGCCTGTTTTTCTTATCAGATCAACGCTGTCCCTTGCGTAGTCCAAGATAAGACTGCTGTCGCTGTACGCAAGCTCCGCCTCTGGGCCGTGGATAAGAGGCGCGTCTATAAGCAGCATGTATCTCGCCAGCATACAGGCCATCTGCTCTCTGTTGATCGCCTGATGGGGCGGAAGCTCATATCCTTGTAGCCAAGGGCTACGCCCAGTCTGGCAGCCCATGCGATCGCGCCGGCGCAGTGATCATCGTCTGGCACATCCTTGAAGAGGCTCTTTTCATCTGCGGCCGGTTCGCCTGCGAGCCTGTACAGAACCGTTACGAACATAGCTAGGTCTATTGGCGCTTCGGGCAAAAACACACCTTTATCAGTGCCGCGCATCAGTCAGTTTTCCGCGCAATATGTCACCGCCTCCGCGCACCACGAGCCCGACGGCACATCCGTGTATCCCGTGTCCGCCATGACTGCGGGCGTAAGGCAAACGATAAAAATAACGGTCAGTATAGCAGCCGTTATCTGTTTCACGTGCTTCATAATGTTCCTCCCAACTAAGCGCGGCGTCATTTTGCCACGTCCGTATCATACCGCTTCAGAACGGTTGATGATTCTTGTTTTAAGACATATTCAGCCCTTGGGTACCACCCCCTCGGATATTATTCTATTGCATGTCTATTATAAGTTGATTGTAACATCATTTACCATAAAAGTAAATGTGTTGTATATTGCGCTTATCGCCGTGATGCTAATAATTAATATTAAACCAAAAATTCCGCATCTTTCGATGCGGAATTTTTGGTTTAATGGCAGAACAAAATTATACTCCGGTTCTTCAGCGCCTTAGATGCTGCTTTCGCCGAGGACCGTGATACCGTTTTCCTTCAGCAGCTGCGCGGTCACTCCGTCTCCGGAGATCAGTATACCGCCAAAGGAGCCGTCATATATGCAGCCGCTGCCGCAGGACGGGCTGTTCTCCTTCAAAACGGCGATATCCGCGCCGAACAGCTTTGCCAGATAAAGCGCGGCCTCCGCGCCTCGGGAAAACTCGGCCGTGACGTCGGTTCCCGTCTTTGAAAGAACCTTATCCCCCACGCGCTCAGACGGTATGCGGGGCGTTGTCAGGCCGCCATAGCACTCGGGACACACGGGGATAAGCTCGTATTTTTCCTTCAGCTCCCTGAGCTTTGCGTCGTGGAGCTTATTGCTGCCGCCGTCGTACCTGCAATCAACTCCAAGCAGGCAGGCGGAAATTATCGCTTTTTTCTTCATCGTCTTCTGAGCCCCAATACCGCGCCGCAGACGCCGCCGATAATATGAGTGAGCTGGGAAACATTATCGCTGAGCACCATGCCGTCGACTATTTCATTTCCAAGATACAGTACAAGCACAAGTATGAGCGTGATGGGTATGTATCCGTCGCGCATTCCGGCAAGAGAGGCCATTACTATCATCATGAACACGATGCCGGAGGCCCCCAGCAGCATCGTGCCGGGGAACAGGAACCAGTGTATGAGCCCCGATACAAGGGCAGTAATGATTATCGCGCTTAAGAGATTCCGGCTGCCGTACTTTTCCTCGAGCCCGGGGCCTACCACCAGGATCATCATCATGTTGCCAATATAATGACTGTAATCGGTGTGGCCGAGGACATGGAGGATAAAGCGAGGATAAGTCAGAATATCCGCAAGCGAGGAGTGCCACACGCTGAAAATATATGTGGTCGTCCAGCCGTCCGTGACCTTGCCCAGAACGAGGGCGGCCAGAGAGAGCAGTGCGAAAGTCAGGGTCACGGGGGCGTTGTACTGAAGTCTGAAAAGTCTTTTCATTTCAAACGCTCCAGTGCGGCTTCGTAATAGCCCTTTGTACGCTCGTCGAAGCATACCATACGCACCCTCTCAAGCTCGGGATGCTCGAACAGGTAACCGGCGATAGCGCCGACTGCTATCTCGGACGCCTTCTCAAGCGGAAAATGATACACTCCCGTTGAAATGGACGGAAAATCCACGGTCTTACATCCGTTTTCCGATGCAAGCGCAAGGCAATTGAGGTAGCATGACCGCAGAAGCTCCGCTTCGCCCCTGTTTCCGCCGTGCCATACGGGGCCGGGGGTATGGATAACGTACTTTGCCGGCAGCTTATAGCCCTTTGTTATCTTCGCCTCGCCTGTTTTGCAGCCGTTAAGGGTGCGGCACTCCGCAAGAAGCTCGGGGCCCGCCGCCCTGTGGATGGCTCCGTCAACTCCGCCGCCGCCCAAAAGCGAGCAGTTTGCGGCGTTGACGATAGCATCAACGGCCTGCTTTGTTATGTCTCCCTGAATGATCTCGATCCTGTTTTTCATACGTCAAAGCCTCTCTATTTCTTTTATGAGCCTGTCCACATCCTCTTCCCTGCTTGCCCAGCCGGTACAGAAGCGCACGACCGCTCCGTCTTCACGCGGCTGATGCATGGAAAAGGAATAGTTTTCGGACAGCTTATCTATCTGTCTGTTCGTAAGTATCGGGAAAAGCTGGTTCGTCGGAGACGGATAATAAAACCCGATACCCTTTGCCTCAAAGGCCTCTCTGAGCCTTTTTGCAAGGGCGACCTCACGTTGACCCACCTTATAATACAGTCCGTCGGTGAAAAGAACGTCAAACTGCAATCCCAAAAGTCTGCCCTTGGCGAACATACCGCCGCGCTGCTTTATGAGATAGCGGAAGTCGGTTTTCAGCGCCTCGTTCATGATAACGGCCGCCTCGCCGAAAAGAGCGCCGTGCTTCGTCCCGCCGATGTAGAACACATCGCAGAGCCTTGCCAGATCCGGCAGCTTAGGCGCGCCGTCAATGGCCATCGCGCAGGCAAGCCGCGCTCCGTCCACAAACAGCAGCAGTCCAAGCTCGCGGCAGACACAGGAAATATCCTGAAGCTCGGCAAGGGAATACACCGTGCCGGTCTCCGTCGGCTGAGAGATGTACACCATTGCCGGCTGTACGATGTGCTCAAACGCTTCATCCTCTCTGTGGCGAAGGACATACTCCCTGACCTGAGCGGCGCTTATCTTTCCGTCGGGTGAATTGAGGGCCAGCACCTTGTGCCCCGTCGCCTCAACAGCGCCGGTCTCGTGCGCGGCGATATGCGCCGTTTCCGCCGCCAGCACGCCCTGATGAGGACGCAGAGCGGCTGCTATCACGGTCATGTTGGTCTGAGTGCCGCCGACGAGAAAATGCACGTCGGCATTTTTGTTTTCGCACTCGGCTTTTATCTTTTCGCGAGCGGCAGCACAGTAAGGGTCGTTGCCGTAACCGGCAGTCTGCTCATAGTTTGTTTCGTTCAGGCGGCGCATTATCTCCGGCAGAGCGCCCTCAAGATAATCGCTTTCAAATCTTATCATGCTCTTCTGACCTCGACCTTGACTTTCTCGCAGTCCGAGGAGAGCCTTATGCGGGCGGTATTTTCGCCTCTGCGCTCGATTATCTTCTCTGCTATAGCATCCTCCACATCCTTCTGGATGGTGCGGCGAAGATTTCTCGCGCCGTAGGTGGCGGAGTAGCTCTTCTTTACAAGGTAGTCGATCAGGCTTTCGTTCCAGCTCATCGCTATGCCGCGCTCGGCTATGGTGTCGCGGGTCTCCGCCAGCATTAGCTCTGCTATGCGGCGGAAGTTATCCTCGGTAAGCTGATTGAAATACACGATCTCATCGACGCGGTTTATAAACTCCGGACGCAGGAAATCGTTAAGCGCCTTGAGCGCCCGCTCCCTGCCCATATCATTCAGACTGCCGCCGAAGCCGAGAGAGCCGCCCTTGGTGTTGGAGCCTGCGTTGGTGGTCATGACGATGACGGTGTTTTCAAAATTGACCGTCCTGCCCTGAGCGTCGGTTATCCTGCCGTCGTCGAGTATCTGCAGCAGGATATTCAGAACGTCTGGATGCGCTTTCTCTATTTCATCGAAAAGCACGACTGAGTAGGGCTTGCGGCGTATCTTCTCAGTGAGCTGGCCGGCCTCGTCATAGCCGACATAGCCCGGAGGCGAGCCTATGATGCGCGAGACGCTGAATTTTTCCATGAACTCGGACATATCGAGCCTTATCAGCGACTCGGGAGAGTCGAACAGGTCGGCGGCCAGACGCTTAACAAGCTCCGTTTTGCCGACACCGGTACCGCCAACGAAGATAAAGCTCGTGGGCTTGCGTTTGGCTTTGAGGCCTATGCGGCTGCGCTTTATGGCTGAGCACACCGCGTCCACGGCCTCATCCTGACCGATGATATGCTCGCGCAGACGCTCGTCGAGGTTTGCAAGGCGCTCAAACTCATCCTCCCTTATGGAGGACGCGGGGATCTTTGTCCACAGCTCTATGACGCGGGCAAGGTTATCCTCGGTCAGTTCTGGGATACCCTCAAGCTCCAGGGAAGCAAGCTCCTGCTCGCGCTGCATTTCCTTGCTTCTGAGCTCGGCAATGCGGGCATAGCGCTTATCGAGCAGCTCGTCGGTGAGCGTCTCGCCCGCGGGAGCATCTGCGGACATGAGATTTTCCCGCTCAAAGCGAAGATCGTCCAGATCCCTCTGTAGCTCCGCGCGGCGGACAAAGAGCCTGTTTTTGAGGTTCACGTCGGAGCAGGCCTCGTCAATGAGGTCTATGGCCTTATCCGGCAGAAAACGGTCGGTTATATAGCGCTCGGACAGCCTGACGGCCTCGGCGCACATCTTGTCTGAGATGCTGACGCCGTGATAGTCCTCGTAATAGCGCTTGATCCCTTTGAGGATTTCGACGCTGTCCTCGATCGAAGGCTCGCTGATTGTGACGGGCTGGAATCTGCGTTCAAGGGCGGTGTCCTTTTCGATATGCTTGCGGTATTCGGTGAATGTCGTAGCGCCTATGACCTGTATCTCACCGCGGGACAGGGCGGGCTTGAGGATATTTGCGGCGTTCATGCTGCCCTCTGCGTCGCCCGCGCCGACGATATTATGCACCTCGTCGATCACAAGGATGATATTGCCCTGCTTGCGTATCTCCTCGATGAGCCCCTTCATTCGGCTTTCAAACTGGCCTCTGAACTGAGTTCCCGCCACAAGGGAGGTAAGGTCAAGCAGATATACTTCTTTATCGCGGAGCTTATACGGCACCTGATCCAGCGCTATGCGCTGGGCAAGGCCCTCCGCCACGGCCGTCTTGCCGACGCCTGGCTCGCCTATGAGACAGGGATTATTCTTTTGGCGGCGGTTGAGGATCTGAATTACGCGCTCAAGCTCTTCTTCCCTGCCGACCATGTTATCCAGCTTTCCCGCACGTGCTCTGTCGGTGAGGTTTATGCAGTAGTTATCAAGAAACTTTCTTTTCGGAGGCTTTCCGCCCTCCTTGGGCGGCGTACTGGGGGCAGTCGAGCTCTCGGCAGGTACGTTTCCTCCGTTATTGCCGCCGAAAAGCCTGTTTAAAAACGGAAACGTCGCGGTCTTGCCGTCGTCATCGGAATCGTCCTCCGCGCCGTTGTTTTCAATGTCCATCAGGCTCTCTACGCCGCTCAGCGCGTTCATCATATCTCCGCTGAGGCTGTCGAGCTCATCGTCGGAAATGCCCATCTTCTCCAGCATATCGTCAACGGGCTTTATGTGCAGCTCGCGGGCGCACTTCAGGCACAGCCCCTCGTTCTTCTGCTCATTGCCCTCAACTCTCGTTATAAATACTATTGCCACGTTTTTGCCGCAGCGGGAGCACATTTTCGCTTGCATTGGTTATCCCCCTTTTAGATTGCTGTGTCTATGACTGAGCCCGGCAGCAGGAAAAACCTGCTGAACAGCCCGTCTTCCAGTGTGGTCATGCCTATTATTATGCCGCAAAAGCTCAGCAGCCAGCATAGAAAAACGCAGTATATAAATCCCTGCGCAAAACCCAGCGCCGCGCCGCCGTACAGATCGATGTCGGCATTATCCTGTATTCTGAAGCTCAATCCGAAAAATTGCTTAATAAATGATATGAAGAACATGATAAGTATAAACATAAGTATCATGCACACGGCGAAAGCGACAGCCTCGCATATCACCGAGGACACCGCATCCGCCGGAGCCGTACCGCCGGAGCCGTATATTTCCGCAGCTCTCGGCGACAGAAGCGATGCGCGCTTTTCGTTAAAGCCGAAGGCGAGCATGCTTTCATTTGCATAGTCTGCCATGAGCTCAGGCTCGGCGGCTATGGCCTCGTCCGCGCCTATGCCCTCGACCCCAATACTATCGAGCACTTCATCCTCGTATTGGGAATCGAGATAGCCCGATATAAAGGGCTTTATTATATACGCAGCGCCGCCTGACATTTCGCTTGACAGGAGCATCGCTCCCGCCAGCGAGATCATCAGCGCCAGAAGGCTTATCCCCGCGTTTACCGCGCCGCGGTGGAATCCATGCCACGTACAGTAAAAAATTATTATAAGCAGGATTATTTCAATTACAAATCTCATATTTAGCTTTTTAATACTTTAATATTCAATTACGCGGGCATTGCCGCTGCCCACCGCAAGAATATCCCCCGCCTGCCTCAGAAGAGCCGCCTCCGCGCCGGTTATATCCGCAGAAAAAGCCTCGTTATATTCCGGATCGTACAGGGTGACCCTGCTCTGCGTAAGGCACAATATGCCGTCCTCACCGCAGTCAAGACTTATTAGCTCTCCCTCCGGACTTATCCTGCCGAGTTCGGAGCCTCCGGCGTCAATGATTACGAGCTCGCCCGTTCCGCCGAAGCTGTGCGCTCTGAGTTCCGCTGCGAGCTTTTCGCCCCACACGCAGTAGTTGTTAAGGTAAAGCTTGCCGAAGTCATAGCTCCCCTTGTCTCTGCCCTCGTCATTACAGTAATAAAGCCCGCTGCCGCCGACGCCGCAGATCATATCGCCCAGCCAGAAAACATCCGAGAGCGTCTCGGGAGCTGAGTACACACCCTGCTCTTCCTCGCTTTCAAGGGCAAATATGCGTATCTCTCCTCCGTTTTCGCCCGAGCAGATCACGGCAAGGCGCTCACCGTCCGGCGATACCGCCGCGCCGACAATCCATTGCTCGGCCGAATACCATTTGTACACGGGCTCCTTTTCCGGCGAATACACGGTCACGGCGCCCTTGTAGCCCGGCTCCTCGGCGCAGACTGCAAGGCAGCCTCCGTCGCTAAGCGACGCGCTTATTATGATGTTTTTAAAGCTCAGCCGGCTTCCGTCACCATACACGATACCGCTGCCGCCGACATCGTAGATAACTGCGCTGCCGCCGTTTGAGCACACGACCGGGTACACCATATCCAACTGAACGTCAAAGACATTCCCGCCCATTAGGTCAAATCCTCTGACGCCGCTCACGGCAGCGGAAATGAGCGTGTCCCCCGACACTGCAAAGCACTGCCTCGCACCCGTTCCGCAGACAAAGCTCTCCGCCTTTTCCGGCTCGGTCTCGCCGCAGCCGCACAAAAACAGGCTCAGGGTCAGGAAGAATACTGCAAGCTTTTTCATGTTCAGTCCCTCATCATCATTTCGCCAGCGGGTCCATCGTACCAGACCCTGTTCAGGTAAAGCCCCTGAGGCGGCATCGTCGGGCCAGTGAGCCGCCTGTCGCCGAGCTCAAGCAGGCGCGGGATATCCTCAGGCGCAAGTTTCCCGTATGCCGAATACACCATCGTGCCGACCATTGCTCGGCACATATTATACAGAAAGCCGTCGGCGCAGACGGACACGGTTATCATGTCCCCCTCCTTCTCGGCTCTGCACCAATGGACGGTACGCACGGTCGTCTTCGTCTCGGTACCGAGCGAGCGGACGGCGGCAAAATCGTGAGTGCCCTCAAACGCGGAGGCCGCGCGCCGCATAAGCTCCATGTCGAGGCTCTGCGGGTAAAAGCAGGCCCGCTTTTCAAGAAACGGGTCACGGATATTGTTGTTGTGGATCTTATAAATATACTCTTTCTTTATACATGACGATATGGCGTTGAAATCCTCGCCGGCTTCGACCGCGTCTATGACCGCGATATCCTCCGGAAGCCGCGAATTCGCGGCCAGCGGAAACCGGTCGATGGGTATGCGGCAGTCGGTGCGGAAATTCGCGCAGTAGCGCAGGGCGTGAACTCCCGCGTCGGTACGCCCGCAGCCGGTAAGCTTGACCCGATGCTCGCATATTTTCTCCAGCGCCTCCTGCACCGTCCGGCACACGGAAACGTCCGTTTTCTGCACCTGCCAGCCGTGATACCGGCTTCCGTCATATCTGATTTTAAGAGCGATATTTCTCATAAACCAAATTTTTTCATTACAAATATAGCCGCGAGGAACGCAGCGCCCAGCAGCAATGTGAATATGTCGATGCCCTGCATTTTAAGCTGCTTCATTCTCGTTCTTCCGCTTCCGCCGTGATAGCAACGGCTTTCCATGGCCACCGCAAGCTCATCGGCACGGCGGAAAGCCGACACGAACAGCGGCACAAGTATAGGCAGCAGCGCTTTTGCCTTCTGTGCAAGGCTACCGGTCTCAAAATCCGCGCCTCTGGCCTTCTGCGCCGACATGATCTTATCCGTTTCCTCAATGAGAGTGGGGATAAAGCGCAGCGCCATGCTCATCATCATAGCCATCTCGTGCACGGGTATCTTTATCTTTTTCAGCGGATCGAGCATAAGCTCAAGTCCGTCGGTGAGGGCTATCGGACTTGTGGTGTAGGTCAGCATAAATGTGCCGACAATGAGCAGGATTATACGCAGCGACATCATAGCCGCCCTGGCAAGTCCCTCCCAAGTGATTATCCAGCCTTCGACAATGGGTGTGCCGCCGGTGTAGAAAATATTCAGCAACGCCGTCAGGATAATTATGATGACAAGGGGCCTGAGCCCCTTGAGGGCGGATTTAGGCCTAATTTTAGACAGAGCCATGCATACAGCCGTTACAAGCACGATAAACGCATAGCTGCACCATCCGTCGGCGCTGAAAAGGCCCACGATATAGACGATGACAAGCAGCAGCTTCGTTCTGGGGTCGAGGCGATGGGCGACGGTGTCGCCCGGGAAATACTGGCCGAGGGTTATATCCTTAAGCATTCCGCGCCCCTCCTCTCATTTTCATAAGGGCGTTTATGAGCTGCTCATTCGTGTATATGGCGCAGCCTGTATCTACGCCGAGTTTCTTAAGCTCCATCGCCAGCTCCGTCGGCGCGGGTACGGTAAGACCGATATCCCTGAGCTCCTCCGGACGGGAGAATACCTCCTCGGGAGTGCCGTCAAAGCGTATCTCACCCCTGTTGAAAACTATGAGTCTGTCGGCAATGCGGGCGACGTCATCCATGCTGTGGCTGACTATGATGACCGTGGAGCCGGTGCTTTCCCTGTAATCGCAGATATTCCGCAGTATCTGCCGGCAGCCAGCAGGATCGAGCCCTGCGGTCGGTTCGTCTAAAATGAGAACGCCCGGTCGCATTGCCACGACGCCGGCTATGGCGACGCGGCGCTTCTGACCGCCGGACAGCTCCAGCGGGGAACGATCAAAATACTCCTCGGGCACGCCGACAAGAGCCGCGGCCTCGCACACCCGCTCGTCTATCTCCGCCTCGCTGAGCTTCATATTTCTCGGCCCGAAGGAGATATCCCGATAAACCGTCTCCTCAAAAAGCTGATACTCCGGATACTGGAACACGAGCCCTACCTTGAAGCGCACGTCGCGGGAGCTTATCTTCGTTGCGTTTATATCCTCGCCGTCCACGATGACGCCGCCGCCGCTGGGCTTTAAAAGCCCGTTCAAATGCTGGATAAAGGTGCTTTTGCCCGAGCCCGTGTGGCCGATGAGCCCAACAAGCTGCCCGTGGGGTATCTCAACATTTATATTATTTATTGCAACTGACTCAAAGGGCGTATCCGCACTGTAAACATGGCGCAGAGCCCTCACTTTAATTTCTGACATACTTTGCTATTTCCTTTGCACAGCTTTCGACGTCAAGCGCCGTGAGCGGCAGGCTCCAGCCCTTCTGATTCAGCTCATACATAAGCTCCGTCGTCGCCGGAACCGCGAGCCCCTCGTCCTTCATGAGCTCGACCTGAGAGAACACGTTTTCCGGACTGCCGTCGGCTACTATATGTCCGTTTGACATGACGATGACCCTGTCGGCCCCGATGCACTCGGACATATGGTGAGTTATGAGCACGACCGTTATGCCCTTTTCGCGGCACAGCCTTGTGATGGTCTCAATCACCTCGCGCCGGCCCTTAGGGTCGAGCATCGCCGTCGGCTCGTCAAGCACGATGACCTCGGGCTCCATTGCGATGACTCCAGCAATTGCGACGCGCTGCTTCTGGCCTCCGGAGAGCAGATGCGGAGCGTGCATTTTAAACTCGTACATATCGACCTGCTTCAGCGCCTTATCAACACGCTCGCGTATCTCCGCCGGAGCAACACCCAGATTTTCCGGAGCGAAGGCCACATCGTCCTCTACCACGTTTGCAACTATCTGGTTATCGGGGTTCTGGAACACCATTCCCACGGTGCGCCTTATATCCAGAAGCCTGTCCTCATCGGATGTATTAACGCCGTCTATGAGCACCTCGCCCTCTGTGGGCAGCAGTATTGCGTTCAGATGCTTTGCAAGGGTGCTTTTCCCCGATCCGTTATGACCCAGCACAGCAACGAAGCTGCCCTTTTCGATCTCAAGGTTCACTCCGCACAGGCTTTCAAGCTCATCTCCCGGGTAGGTATAATGCAGATTTTTTATCTCAATTATAGAACTCATGCTCAGTCCTTCTCCCACCGGCAGGCAGCGCCGCAGGGCAGCACGAGGCCGGAATCGGTGACGGGCAGCCCCAGCTCGCGGCTGTCGGAGCGTCCACCGAATTTCTTTGTAAATACGCTCTCCGTAACATAGGAAAGCACGGAGGCCGAAAGCCCCGTTGTGTATGAATTGATTATAACAAACAGAGGATCGTCGGAAAGCACGCCCGCGCACAGCGACACGAAAGGCCACAGGTTCTGCTCAAGCTTCCAGACCTCGCCGCCGGGTCCCCTTCCGTAGGAGGGCGGATCCATTATGATAGCGTCGTACTTCCTGCCGCGGCGGATCTCCCGCTCGACAAACTTGGCGCAGTCATCGACTATCCAGCGTATTAGAGCATCGGACAGGCCCGATGCGGAGGCATTTTCCTTCGCCCACGCGACCATGCCCTTTGCCGCGTCCACATGGCACACGCTCGCTCCCGCCTTCGCGCAGGCGACGGTAGCCGCGCCCGTATAAGCGAACAGATTAAGCACGTTTATCGGTCTTCCGGCAGAGCGGATCTTCTCCATGGCATAATCCCAGTTGCAGGCCTGCTCGGGAAACAGCCCCGTGTGCTTGAAATTCATGGGTTTTACGTTGAAAGTGAGCTCGCCGTATCTGATCTGCCAGCTTGCGGGCAGTCCGCTCTTATCCCACGCTCCGCCGCCGGTCTGGCTGCGGCGGTATCTTCCGTCGCGGCAGCTCCATCGTTCATCCTCCCTGGGGGTATCCCATATAGCCTGCGGGTCGGGTCTTACCAGATAATAGCTGCCCCAGCGCTCCAGCTTTTCGCCGCCTGAGCAGTCCAGAAGCTCAAAGTCATGCCATTTATCAGAAATCCACATAAGATATACCTGTCCACTTAATAATATAGCATTTTATTTTAGCACTAAACGCGCATACTTGCAAGCGAAATAAGTTAATTTGGAGCCCTGCTTTTTTGGGGCAAAATAATACCGATATGCTCATAAGCATATCGGTATCATCAGCATCTTCGTTACGCGTATCCGACGGCAAGTCCGACAAACAGCATACAGCTTGTCAGCAGCAGGTTTGCAGCCTGGAACTTCCAGCTCCATTTCACCCACTGCCCGTAGCTGACGTTTGCAAGACCGAGGCTTATGAGCAGCGCGGCATTCGTTGGATAGAACACATTTGAGAAGCCGTCGCCAAAAGCATAAGCCATGATGCAAAGCTGCGCCGGTATGCCGAACACCTGCGCGATGGGCACGATAAGCGGTATAAGCAGGAATGCCTTTGCCGAGCCCGAGGCGATGAAGAAGTTCAGCATCAGAACCAGCAGGTAAATAAACAGGATGACCGCCCACTTCGGCATCGTAGAAGCCGCGGCAACCGCACCGTTTAATATGGTGTCGAGTATGTGCGCTTCCTCAAGGGTATATTTTATGGAGGCCGCCATAAGTATCATAATCACCGCAGGCAAAATGCTCACAACGCCCTTGCCGAAGCTCCTGCCAAGCGCGGAAAGCGTCATGCCGGACACCAGGGTTGCGGCAAGTCCCGCCGCGAGGAACATGACGGCTACTATGACCATGGTGTAATCCTGCAGAAAGCTTATAAAGCTCGAACTGAACACAATGAGGATGCCCGCGCCGAGGATGCTGCCGAAGCACACGAGGCCCTTGTCCATCTGCTTATCGTGCTTGAAGTCGCCGGCACCAACGCTAAGATCAATGGGCTTTTCAATTTTCTTTGCATGCCACCTCACGAACAGGAGCAGCAAAGCGTAGATTAGCACAAAGTTTACGGCACGCAGCCACGCTCCGGAGAACATGGGCAGGCCGACAAGTCCCTGAGCCACGCCGATGGTAAAGGGGTTGCACACGCCGGCGGCAAAGCCGCAGCCGGCAGCGAGAATGCTGATGCCCATACCGGTTATCGCGTCCCAGCCGAGACTTATCGATAGCGCGACGACGATGGGTACAAGCGGAACGCACTCCTCAAACGAGCCTATAAACGAGCCCATCGCCATGAAAAACAGCAGCAGCGCCGCCATGAGCTTATATCTCGCCCTGCCGAATCGGTAGACGATGCGGTCGAGCATATATTTCATAAGTCCGTGGCTCTCAAGGCTGTTGAACACTCCGCCGATGACAAGCAGAAAGGCTATCACGGCGATCAGCATCCCGCCGCCGGAAGCGCCCAGCACCAGTATCGGGGACAGGAGCCACTTCCAGAACGGCAGTCCGCCATCAACATATTTAAACTCGCTGTCTGTATCGATTATCAGGTCGCCGTTTGCATTTTCGACCCTTGCATATTCTCCTCCGGGAATAATAAAGGTAAGCGCATATGTCAGCGCCATCAATATGAATATAACTACGATCGCGGTTATAAAGGACTTGACGCTGATATTGAGTCCATCTTTGGACTTCGAATCGCTCATCATTTAAACCTCTCTTATAATGTATTTATAGAAATCCACTGCGGGGGCAAGCGTGTCGATATCGACGTTTTCATCCACGCCGTGGATGCTGTCAAGCTGATGCTGATCGATCATGAATGGCGCAAATCGGATGCAATTGTCGCACACGCGGGAAAAGAACCGGCTGTCGCTTGCTCCGGTCATGATATACGGCACAGGCACCGTGCCGGGGAAGACCTCCGCCGCAGCCCGCTCTATAAGCTTAAAGGCCTCGCCGTTATAGTCTGAAACAGGCGACTCAAAGCCCGCGTCGAGCACCTGCGTCTCAATATCGAATTTCTTTGCAAGCGCGGTTATTTTTTCAATGCTGTCCTTGCCGCCCTGATGGTGTGAAAAGCGCATATTGCCTATGATATACGCCTCCTGGGGCAGCACGTTTGTGCCATCGGAGCCGCGGCTCATCGTAAAGGCCAGCGTGGTCCTGAGCATAGCTCCCGCCGTGGGCGAGACAAGCGGCATCACCTTGCACAGCAGTGGCTTTAATATGCCCGCGTTTCGGAACACCGCCTTAAGCGGCCCATGCATATAAGGCGCCATACGCCTTAGCATTTCTTCGACCACGGGAGGCAGCCTCACTTCAAATATCCCTGAGCGCTCCGCGGCCGCCATGAATTTGCCGAGGCGCACCAGCGGCGTGTTCTTTCCCGGAGTCGAGGCATGGCCTCCGGCCGAGCGGGCAATGAATTTCAGATCCGCACAGCCCTTTTCACCGACGCCCACCATGGCGAAAACGCCGTCCGCGCCGCCGATGGGGTCGTACATCATCATGCCGCCCTCGTCGAGCGTCATGAAAAATCTTATTCCCCGCTCCCTAAGCGCTGCTGTTATCATATCCGCTCCGGAGCCGTCGGTCTCCTCGTTGCAGGCGGTTTCAAAATAAACGTCCCTGTCCGGAACGAAGCCCTCCGATGCAAGCTCATCCGCCGCCCGCAGCATGGCCCAGAGACTGCCCTTAGTATCAAGCGTGCCTCTGCCCCAGAGCTTGCCGCCGTCTATCTCGCCCGAGAAGGGCGGGTGCGTCCACTCGCCAGGAGCCTCCACCACGTCATAATGGCTCATGAGAAGTATGGGCTCCCTGCCGCCTTTTCCCTTCCAGCGTATCAGAAGGCTTCCGTCGAAGCATTCCGTTTCAGCCTCGGCGAAAAGCCGTGGGAACATATTGAAAAGCTTTTCATGGAAAGCCTTGAATTTCTCCTCATTCTTCTTCCCCGCCTCGGAGATCGTCTCCGCTCGTATGAGCTCTGCAAGCTCAACGGCGTATTTTTCATTACGGGTATTAGCCATATCGTTTCCTCTTGTATAAAAATATGTAGTATTATAACATATTTTTTGCTTATTGAAAACACTTTAGCACGCAAAAACTGTTGACAAAGCCCACGGAGCTGTGTATATTAAGTGTATGGCATCAAACCACACAGTTGCTTGGAGGGATCAATCTATATGATCAACATAAACTTCCGAGACCCCAGACCTATCTATGAGCAGATAAAGGACGGCCTGCGCCGTCTCATCCTGTCGGGTGCGCTGCCGGCTGACAGCAAGATCCCCTCAGTGCGTGAGATGGCCTCCGACCTTGCGATCAATCCCAGCACAATCCAGCGGGCTTACCGCGAGCTTGAGGCTGAGGGCTACATCTGTTCCGTGCCCGGAAAAGGCAGCTTCGTCGCCGCGAGGAGCGAGGCTGACTCCCTGCGCATAACTGAGCTTCTCGGTAAATTTGACGAGCTCGTTTCGGAGCTTGGCTATGTCGGCGTCACGAGCTCCATGCTTGTTGACCGCCTGAAAGGAGAAAAAGCACCATGATCGAAGTCAAAAACGTCGTGAAGGAATTCGACGGCTTCCGTGCTCTTGACGGTATGACCATGACTGTGCCCAAGGGCTCGGTCTACGGCCTTGTCGGCCCCAACGGCGCGGGCAAGAGCACCATCATCCGCCATCTGACGGGCATCTACCGGCAGGACTCGGGCGAGATACTGGTCGACGGCATACCGGTGTTTGAGACGCCGGAGGTCAAAAGCCGCATCGCTTACATTCCCGACGATATTTTCTATTTTGCAAACGCCAGCATACGCGAGATGGCAGATTTCTACCGCAGCGTTTATCCCCGCTTTGACGACGAGCGCTTCAAGAAGCTGGGCGACGTCTTCAAGCTCGACCCCAAGCGCCAGATGCGCAGGCTTTCAAAGGGCATGCAGAAGCAGGCGGCCTTCTGGGCAGCGGTCTCGCTCAGGCCGGAGATTCTCGTCCTCGACGAGCCGGTAGACGGGCTTGATCCCGTTATGCGCCGTCAGATCTGGAGCATCATAATGGCCGACGTCGCCGAAAACGGCACGACGGTGCTGGTATCCTCGCACAACCTGCGCGAGCTTGAGGATGTCTGCGATCACGTCGGCATAATGAACAATGGCAAGATCATGCTTGAGCGCTCGCTCACCGACCTTCAGGAAAACATCGTGAAGATCCAACTTGCGCTGCCCGACGGCGGCACGCTGCCCGAGGGACTTGATATCCTGCACAAGTCATCCACCGGCAGGCTCCAGTCCCTTATCATGCACGGCAGCGCAGCCGAGCTCGAGGAAAGGCTCAGCACGGCAAAGCCGCTGTTTATCGACATGGTCCCCCTCACCCTTGAGGAGATATTCATTTATGAGCTGGGAGGTGCAGACTATGAAGTCAAAGACATCGTTCTTTAACATTGGGCTTTTTAAGAGCAGCATTAAGCGCTTCTGGCCACTGTGGACGGCTCACTTTGCAATGTGGTTCATCATCCTTCCGGTCATCGTGCTTATAGGCAGCACAGACGGAGAGAATTATCTGAACTATGCTCTGACTATGCTCAACGTCTACACTGGCTTTCCCTCCGCCGTATTTGCGTTTGTCATGGCGATACTGTCCGCCATGGCTATATACAGCTTCATGTACGCAAATCGCAGCACAGGGCTTATCGCCTCGCTGCCGGTAAGCCGCGAGGCAGTGTTCGGCTCGGCATATCTGGCGGGGCTCCTGCCCATTGTCGGATCAAACCTCGTTATCGCCCTGCTGACATTCCTGTGCTCCCTCGGCTCAGGCAGCGAGCTTCCTTTGGTATTCAAGGCCATTTCAATATGGTTTGCCGTTTACTCCATGGAATACGTGGTGTTCTACGGTATCGCCTCCGTGACGGCAATGATGACCGGAAGCCTTGTCGTTCTGCCGGTGCTCTATGTTATTTTCAACTTTTTATTCATTGGTATGGAGCAGATCGTACGTATAATCCTCTCCGCCTTTGTCTGGGGCATGGATAGCTATTTCTCCAGCTTCATGCTGGAATTCCTCAGCCCCATCGTTTTCCTCATTTCGAGGCTTAGTATGTCGCTCGAGTATAAGCAGGGCGCGGAGCTGCTCAATCCCGATTCCTACGGCCCCGAATATAGTGAGTGCATAGGCGTAAGCTTCAGCTCATGGTCTGTTCTGCTTATCTACTTTGCTGTCGGCATAGCGTTCTCGGCCATCGCCCTGCTAATGTTCCGCAAGCACAGAATGGAATCTGCCGGCGACGTGATCGCAGTCCGCTGCCTGCGGCCCGTCTTCAAATACGGCGTGGCGGTCTGCTCCGCGATCTGCGGAGGCCTGCTCCTGTTCGTCATCTTCAGCTCCGCATTCGACAGCCCCTCCTTGGCGGCCTCCGTTATAATAATGATACCCTGCATGATAGTATCCGGTTTTATCGGCTACTTCGGCTCGGAGATGCTGCTGAAAAAGAGCTTCCATGTGTTCCGCGGCGGCTGGGTCGGCTTTATAGTTCTCTCCTGCTTCTGCGCCGTATTCACCTTCAGCTGCAGCATGGATGTGCTCGGAATCGGCAGGATCGTCCCCGATCCGGATAAGGTCGAGAGCATTCACATGTATGAAGCCGGTACGCTTAAAAACAGGGACGTCATTGATAAATTTATCGAGCTTCACCAGAATGTCATTGACAACCGCGAGAAATATATCGGGCGCAGCTATGATGGGGATTACATCATGTTCCGGTACGCCATGAAGGATGGCAGCTTCTTAACCCGCGAGTACTTCATACCCGTAAATGACGCAAACTACAAGGCTTATTACAATATTATTTCATCACCCGAGGTTCAGCTCGAGAGATTCACCCCCTCGGTTCCCGTAGATGTCGAGCACTGCACCGGCGGCTACTTCCAGATATATAGTTATGACGAAGCCGGCAATGAATCAGGCAAGGACATCAGCATCTCGCTGACTCCCGAACAGGCTATTGATTTTTACCATAACGCGCTTATGCCGGACATCACAAGCGGCAACAAGATCATCGGCTCCGATGAGTACGACTATTACGCCTACGTTGAGCTCTATCTTACCGACAGGGGATCCAACTACGATAAAGTGGCAGATGTCTCTACCCTGTGTGTTGACGTAAACTCCGGATGCACCAACTGCCTGAAATGGATAAAGGATAATCTGGGCGTCGATCTTGAGGCTCTTGCGGCGGAATACGATCAAGACTGAGCCACAGCTTAAATCAGGCTTATTTCTTATCCTCTCTTTATCTTTCTTCTTGTCCCTGCTTTCTGCCGGCATAGCAGAGAGCAGGGACATTTTTTGCTTACGTTTAAGCAGACATTGCTTCAATGATTTAAACCGCATGATTTTAACTAAATCGAGAGGAATTCATTGACAGTTTTTTGTGTACATTATATAATATGTTCATCCGGAAAACAGTGAGCAAAAAATCTAAATGAATGGAGAAACGAAATGGAAAAAGAAATTCTTGAAAAAGCCGGCTTCGGTACCCGCGCCGTACATGCCGGGAACATCAGGGATACCCAGTACGGCTCCCTGACAATGCCCATCTACCAGACCTCGACCTTCTATTTCAAAGACTGCGAGCAGGGCGGTCGCCGTTTCGCCGGTGAAGAGAACGGTTACATTTACAGCCGTCTCGGAAATCCGACTGCCTCCGTGCTTGAAAACAAGATAGCCGATCTTGAGGGCGGGGAGGCCTGCGCCGCCGCTGCCTCCGGTATGGGCGCTATTTCCTCCTGCCTGTGGTCCATCGCAGGCGCGGGAAAGCACATCATCGCCGACGAGACCCTTTACGGCTGCACCTTCGCGCTGCTGCAGCACGGCATGACCCAGTACGGCGTTGAAGTCACCTTCACCGATCTGAGCAAGGTTGAAAACCTAACAGCCAATCTCAAAGAGAACACCGTTGCCGTATATCTCGAAACTCCGGCAAACCCAAACCTTAAGATCACCGATATTGAGCTTCTGGCAAAGACCGCGCATGAATACAGTAAGGACATCAAGGTCGTCTGCGACAACACCTTCGCCTCACCCGCCCTCCAGACTCCGCTCAAGCTGGGAGCCGACGTTGTCGTCCATTCCGCGACCAAGTATCTCAACGGCCACGGCGACGTCATAGCCGGCTTCGTCGTGGGTTCCGAGGAGTTCATAAGCAAAGTCAAGATGTTCGGGCTCAAGGACATGACCGGCGCGACGATAGGCCCCTTCGAGGCCTGGCTTATCCTCCGTGGTCTCAAGACCCTCGAGATACGCGTTGCGCGTCACACCGAAAGCGCAAAAAAGATTGCAGAATATCTGTATAACAACGACAAGGTCGAGAAGGTCTATTATCCCGGCCTCCCCACTCACCCCGGACACGAGATAGCCAAAAAGCAGATGAAGGACTTCGGCGGCATGATATCCTTCGAGATAGAGGGCAGCAAGGAAGCCGGAATGAAGCTCTGCAACTCCCTGAAGCTGTGCACCATCGCCGTGTCCCTCGGCGACGCCGAGACACTTGTCGAGCACCCCGCCTCCATGACCCATTCAACCTACAGTCCTGAGGATCTTAAGGCCGCCGGCATCTCCGCCGGTCTTATCCGCCTCTCCGTCGGCCTTGAAAACGCCGAGGATATCATCGCCGATCTCGAGCAGGCCTTCGCTCAGATCTGATATCCAAAAAAGCTGCAAAAATACAAGCCCCCAACGCATTGCTGCCTGAAATCATCAGCATTGCAGGGCAGGAAAAAAGAGAGACGCGCAGGGCGGCTCTCCGTAAGGAAGGTCGCCCGAGGCGGCTCTGTAACTCAGTTTATTTAATAGTTTTCTGCGATTACGGCGTAGCCCTTGGGGTTATGCCGTTTTTGCTTTGGTGCGGTTCAGGTGGGTCTGGAAGTATTCCTCCATCTCCTCCGGCGAGGGTTCGCGGATGATTCCCACGCCGTTGTAGAAGATGTCCACCTGCTGGTGGCGTTTGCCATTGATCCGCTCCGGCTTGTGGACGGCGATCTTCTCCACAAACTCATGGACGATCTCCGGCGTCAGCCCGGTGAGCTGCGTAACGCTTTTCGCTTTCGCAATGAACTTCTCCAAATCTGCGGTCTGGTCTTTGGCGGTTTCCAACTCCTGCTCCAAAGCGGGAACGGCGGCTTTCAAGTCCGCCTGCTCCGTTTCCAGTGAGAGGGACAGCGTGGCAAACCGCTCATCGGAGAGTCTTTGCGCGGCCGTATCCTCATAGAGTTTCTGGATGATGCCATCTATTTCGGAAATGCGTCGCTTTGAACGTTCCAGCTCCCTGTGTTTTTCCTCAAGCTCCTTCTTCTGCTCTACGCCGAATTTCTCCAGCTTCTGCCGTGCGAACTCCTTCTCGTAGCTCTGCACATACCAGAGTATCCGTGGCAGACTTTCCAGCACAAGGTTTTCCACAACCGTTTCCCTGATATAGTGTGCGGAACAGACGGCGGAGTTCTTGCGGTAACTGGAACAGAAGAAGTAGGCCTGCTCCCGCTTGTAGTTGTTGGTGCAGCTGTAATACAGCTTTTCTCCGCAGTCGGCACAGTAGAGCCGCCCGGAGAACATACTCACAATGCCGCTTTTGGTTGGTCTGCGGCGGTGTTACCGCAGCTCCTGCACCAGCGCAAAGGTTTCCCGGTCAATGATGGCGGGGTGGGTATCAGGGAACACCCTCCACTTCTCCCTCGGATTGTCCAGCTTCTTCTTCATCTTGAAGGACTTTCGGTAAGTACGGAAGTTTACGGTAGCCATCGATGACTTCACCTCTCAATGCCGTGGTAAAGATCCAGCAGCTTAGTCTGCACATCGTCCAAAACGACCTTTATCATGCCTTTGTCGAGCTTATCCAAGCGGTTCTGGAGGTAATAGATTTCCCGGTAAAGCGTCTCAAATTCTTTGGTGGGAAGCTCCCGCAGTTCCTGCTCCAGTCCTGCTTTCCGGAGGTAAGCGGAGAGGCTTAACCACCGTTTTCTGGCGTTCATTTGCAGTTTCCTTTTCTCTGTTTGATTCACCCGGACATTGATGCCGAGCTGTCTTTCCCGCTTTGGAAAAGTTTCCGTCCTGACCTGTCCGTTCCTGCCCCTGCGTCTCACAGCGGCGTATTGTCCGCATTGGCACGCTCCTGTCATGACGATGCTTCCCCTGCGGTCATATCCCTTCGGCTGACGGGTATTCAGTTTTCAGTGTCTCTACCTGTTTGGACAGGGAAAAGCCATTTGGGATGGTGTTCTCAAAAATTTCCCGCCCACAACTCTTTTACAGATAAGAAATGCTCATCGATCCTCCTTTCCCGGAGCCGATGAGCATGAAGTTTCCTGTGAACACAAAAAGCCGCTTGACCGTTGACATACAAAACCCACTTGGACAGACTACCCCCTTGGGAGTATGTCAAAGTCAAGTGGCTCGTAGGAAGTCAACGCATCAAGCGGCTCCAAGGCACTAAGCCTGCCTTTCTGATACTAAAATCATAAAACAATATTCAGTTTACCGATCCAGGACTTGTCCCCGGCAAAAGGGAAGGCGGCACTTAAGAGATGGATGTAGCCTACCTGTCCGCATCATCGCCTGGGGTTTCCTTTTCAGATGTTCTATATTTTAGCGACAGAACAAATGTTTGTCAAGGGGCTGGCGGCAAATTTCCGGTATCTTGTATTGTCAGGCGGCTAAAGTACCGTGACTTCAATTTTGCCGTTCCCAATAAAGGGAGAGTGCCCAGGTTTCGCTGGGCACTCTCTGCACATGTCTATTGATTATGTTTGGATTCTTGCTTACTAGGCCAGATCGCGGTAGAGGAAGATTACGCTTTGTGCTCTCGTGCAGACGTTGTTCGGGCGGAAGGTGCTGTCGCCGTAGCCGGTGGTGACTCCTTCCTCCACTGCCCATACGACTGCGCTCTGGTAAGGCGCGGCGATGGTGTCCGCGTCCTTAAAGCCTCCGATGCTTCCTGATGAATCAGGCTTTTTCTCGTAGCGCCAGAGGAAGGTGACAAACTGCGCTCTCGTGCAGGGGCTGTTCGGCGCAAACTCCGTTTTCGTAACGCCGGAGGTTATGCCCTGCTCGACCGCCCAGAGTATTGCCTTGTAGTAGGGCTTGAGCGAGCCGTCGTGACTTACGTCCGCGAAGGGATTTTCAGTTCTCTCAGGCTCGGGCGAGCCTGCCGCGCGCCAGAGGAAGGTCACGACCTGAGCGCGGGTGCAGGAGGCGTTGGGGCTGAAGGTGGTCGCAGTGGTGCCGACGGTCACGCCGCTGGTCACAGCCCAGTCCACAGCCTCATGATAATACTGCGTGATGTCCACGTCAGTGAAGTTTTTGCTGGGGCAATCGTGCGCGGACGCCTTAAAGGTCGCTGAAACCGTCACCTTGGACGCGGGCATGGTGAAGGTATACTTGCCGTTGCCCTTGTCGGTCAGGGTCAACACATTGCCGCTGGCATCGGTGACAGTCAAAGAGGAAAGCTCATAACCGTCATCCGGGGAAACGGTCAGGGTTACGGTACTACCCTTGCTGGCGTTGGTGGGGCTGGCAGTCACGGTTCCGTGGGACACGCTGGGGACGGAGATGTTGTTGGTACCCGGATCTTCTTCCGCTTTCCCGAAACCGACAACTCCATCGGCCAGAACCCACTCCAGCAGTTCGTTATTCTGGTAGTAGTTCAGATGCGTGTATCCGCGGTCGGTCAGGGAGGTGAGGAACGAGTCGACAGCGCCCAGCAGATCATCAATGCTTTCCAGATTGTTGTTCAGCAACGCGGCGAAATCCTCGCTTGCCAGTTCGCTGGCAGTCTTGCCCTCGGCAACGATTAACGATTGGTCGTTTGCGTTTACACCTGTAACTACGTTGGTTTCATTCGTTGTGTCGCCGTTTTTCTGAGTCGCCTCGGTATTATAGTAGCAATCATAATCCGCAGCGATACCGCCGTTTCTGCCGTTCATACCGCCGACATCCGTGGTGGACTTCAAGGAAATCACGTTGCCTGCTGCGTAGCAGTTGATCTGCACACCGCCCTGCTGGCCGGTAAAGCCGCCGATATGGACCTTGTTATTATTGGTAGAATTGCCGGTCACATCGCCCAGTGCGTAGCAGTTGATCACGGTGACACGATTGGTCAGCGAGAACATGCCGCCTGCATAAACGTGGGAAGCGTCAGTGGAAGCGGTGATATCCACATCTGTCCAGCTGTTGGTCACCGCGCCGCGAAGTGCATTCGCCACAAGGCCGCCCGCACGGGCAAAGCTCTCGGAAGTCGTCACATCGATTGCGCCGGTGACAAAGCAGTTGTCGATGTAGATACCGGTCTGGCCGTTGCCTAGCAGTCCGGCGGTGTAGGTTTCATAGCGGGTGGAGACATGGATGTCCACATTCTCCAGATGGATGTTTTTCAGCGTCACGGTTTGTTCGCTGCCGGCCGGCTCGGAGTTATCCGTATATTCGCCGGCAGTAAAGCCAAACAGACCGGAGGTCATCTGGTCGGCCGGGGCGTTTTCAGAACCGATGGTCAGGCCGCTGATGGTATAATCCCCGCCATCGTAATTGCCCCGGAAGGGATACATTGCAACCAGCGTCTTTTCGCCGTTCACTTCGGCGTTCAGTGCCCAGCCGATGGGCAGCCACTCGCTGCTGGAAACGTCGATGTCCGCCGTCTGCTTGAAGTAGACGCCGCTCCAATCCACGTCCTTATTGATGGAGTATGCCAGATAGCGGAGCTGCGTCTCGTTCGCGATCAGATAGGGGTCGTCCTGCGTGCCGCTGCCGCCCGCGAATTTAGAAGTATCCGCCGCTTCATAGTGGGAGAAATCGCCATAGACTGCCTTTTCCTTCACCTTTTCAACAGCGGCGTCATAAGCGTCGCCGGAGGATGCGCCGGAAACAACTTCCGTATTGGTAATTTCCCCGTCCGCAACGGTGATTTTAACCACGCTCGCCTTGTCGTCGTCGCGGCCGTACCAGGTGCCGTCCTGCATGGTCATTTCAACAGGAGGAACGAGCTCGCAATCCGGCTGCACATAAGTCGCCGTGCTGCTGCCGGTTCCAAATGTGACAAGCTTGTTCTCCTCGTTATAGGTCCAGCTCTTCAGTGCATTGTTGTCCAGACCGTATAGGGTAATATCAATCGGGAATGCGGTGAAGGTGTTGTTGAGTCCCGTCGCAATGGCGTAATAACCAGCCGCGTCGTATCCGGTCATGGCGTCCACCAGGCCGCCGGTGTAGGCGTCCCCCTCATCATTTACGCCGGAGGAAACCTTTGTGCCGATGGGTTCTACAGGCTTTACCGGCTGCTTCACATCGTCTTCGCCGATGTACATGGTGGAGTCAAGGTCATACCAGCAGGTATACGATTTGCCGATGCCGGTTACCCAACCGGAAACCATGCCTACATAGGTAGAATATTCCTTCGTCGTTGTGTTGCCGGAGCTGTAGCAGTTCACCAAAGCGCCTGCCTGCACCGCAACCAGCGGGCTGACGACCGCCATGCCCTCAAGCCCATTCGCGCGGGAGCCGCTGCCATAGATATTACTGTGGGCGTAGCAGTTGGCGACTAGGCCGCGGTTATTCAAGCCGACCAGACCGCCGACCTCCGCCAGGGCCTCGCCGTTGACGATGCAAGAAAGCTCGGTGGTGGAAGAGCTGTTGATGATCGCGCCCTTGTACTGCATACCGACAAGTCCGCCAACAAACTCGTTGCCGACAGAACTGCCAATCGGGTCTGCTGTAAGGGAAATCGTCCCGCTGACAGAGCAGCCGTCGATCACGGCGCCGGTATTTCCACTGGAACTGCCTTCCATGTAGCCGGCGATGCCGCCCACATAGGCGGAAATCTTGTCAACTGTTGTGTAAATCGCCACGTTGGTAAGATTCACATTCTTCACCTTGGCATCCGCGCCAAGCACGCCGAACAGGCCGATAAACGGGTTGTCCGAAGTCAGCGCCGCTGGGGTTTTCTCGGAACCTACAGTAAGGCCGGAAATCGTATTGCCTGCGCCGTCAAAGGTTCCGTTGAAAGCCCAGTCGCTGCCGCCAACAGGTGTCCAGTCAGAGCCGGAGACATCAATAGCAGCGCCAAGGGCAACATAGGTGCCGGTGTAGTCGATTTTGCTGTTCAGCGAAGCGGCAAAGGCGCGAAGCTGGTCTGCCGTCTGGACGATGTACGGGTCTTCCTCTGTGCCGGTGCCGGACGCGAAAATGGAAGCGTCGATTTCGCCGTTCACCCAGATGTCGCCGGTCGGGAGGACCTTGCCGTCAACCAGCGCCCACTCGCGAAGCGCGATTCGGTCGGACACGCCGGAGAGATTTGCATTGCAAACGCTGGGGTTGGAATCGTAGGCCTGCATCAGCTTGTTGATGTCCAACAAATTGTTGTTCAGCGTCGTTACGAAGGATTCATCCGCCATCGCGGATGCGTCCATAGCTGTGGTTACGAAGACCTTATCATAGGTCTTCATTGTGGTGTTAGTAGCTTTCGGCGATCCCAACGCCACCAGATCAAGAGCGGTTGTTTTCGACAGCTCACCATTCGAGTATATTTCTTCCTTCAATGTAATGGAATTGTCGTAATATCCATAGCTGCGGTAAGCGCCGTTATCGCAATAGTCATAGAAACCATCGGACTGCTTGATCATGCCGCCGGAAGTATATTCGCCGCCAATCGCGCCAACCCAGGTGCATGTAGCTCCTCCGTTGCCAATTGTGGCGTCTCCCATTGCATAAACATTATAGGTCATACCGACGCCCATGCCGACAACGCCGCCAGCCATGCCGCCGAAATTGGTGCTCTTGGGAGAGGACGCATAATTGTCGCCAAACGCCGCGCAGTTGGCAAGATAGGTCCAGTTCCCCTGCGTACCCACGATACCGCCGGCATATGCGGAGTTGGAGCCGCCTCTGGAGTACGCTGTCACATCCACGTCCGTCCAGCAGTTCGTAATCGCCGTACCAATCATCGCACGGCCAATCAGGCCCGCGCCCCAGGTCAGCACAGCGCCCGACGTTGTGTCAATCTTCACTGTACCGGTCGCGGAGCAGCCGTCAATCAGCGTTCCGCCGCCAAGCTCATATTGTCCATTGCTGTCCTTATCCAGATTGACAGTATTAGCGGCAAGCGAACCGGCGCGGCACTGGGAATCCGAAGTTGATGTGCCGTTATTTGTTACGTTGATTGCAACATCGGTCATATTGACGTCCTTTACAACCGCCGCGTTATTCAGCGTGGAGAACAGACCGGCGTTGTATTCGGTCGTTACCGTCACGTCGATGTTCATATTACTGACAGTATACCCCTGACCGTCGAATGTGCCGTTGAAGAGATAATCGAGATTGTCATCGCTCTTGGCCTCCGCGCCGATCGGGTTCCAGGACCCATAGCTGGACAGGTCGATGTCCGCGCCCAGCACGATATACTGTCCTTCATAAGTATTACCGTTATCAACGGACGTCGCGAAGTTTGCCAGCTGTGTTGCGGTCTTGATCACATACGGATCCTTTTCCGTACCGTTGCCGGAGGAGAAAATCGCATCCGGATTCGCATCGGCTGCTGCTTGAGCTGCCTGCGTCAGCGCATCTTTGACGGCCTCTTTTGCACCGTCACAGCTCTTTGTAGCACCGGAGATTGCATCGACTTCGGTACTTTGCGCACTAATGATGCTGTTATAAAGTTGAGTTGCCTTTTCGCTTGTCCATACGGTTGTGGTTTCGCTGTTTGAAACATCTTTGATTTGAGAGATTTTCCCATCTGAAATGGTAACGCTCACGGTCATGGTTCCGCCGTAGCCTGTACCGCTGCCCTGATAGGTTCCGTCCGCCCAGGTCGTATCAGCTGCCAGCGCAGAAGTCGGCAGGAGGCTTACGATCATCATCAGGCTCAAAAGCAGGGCAAGCACCTTGCTTTTCAGTCTGCTTTTTGCATTGCACATAGAAATTTTGCTCCTTTCAAATATTTTTACGGGATATAAGTATTATGATCTTTCGTTCAACCACTCCTTTTTCTCTATACATCTTTTGTGCAAGTTAGTTATGACTAACTTATGTCGAAAAAATATATGTTAACAGTATGAAACTGGTTGTTTTCACCGGTTATGGCTCCATGCCGGAGTTCCATCTGTTCACCACAAACTGGGCGCATAACCCGGTAAAGGTCCCCGCAATAATGCCCGACACCAGCAAAACCGGCAGATAGAAAATCATCGCTGTCGTCCCCGCGACCAACATAGCAACAAGGATTTGCCCCACATTGTGAGCAATCGAGCCGAACACGCTGCACACCCAGATCTGTTTCCGGGACACGATCTTCCGCATGACGAGCATCACCAAATAGCAGAGACTCCCGCCGGCCAGACTGTAAAATAAAGACATAAGCTGACCAGAGAAAATGCTTCCTAACAGGATTCTGGCAAGAAGAATCATAGCGGTATCGGCCGGCCCCAACAGGAACATCGCGTACACGGTGATGATATTTGCCAGCCCCAGCTTGACGCCGGGGATGGGAACCGGATAGGGAATTTGAAGCTCCGCAAAGAATATAATCAGAGCCAGCGCGGTCAATAGAGCCATTCTTGTCAGACGTTTTGCATTCAACCCACCACCTCCTATTTTGAAATTCCATCGACCGCAGTGACCGCTGATGCCTCCAGCCGAATGACCAGCTTGCGAGGGAGACAGACAATAGGCGCTGCGCTGTCCGACAACCAGCCGGATTTCACGCAGACCTGATCGGGGCAGTCTGCTTACAAAACGCAGATTTTTCCCGGCTCAATGGAAATGGTGTTGCTGCCCCCATCGCAGGAGATGGAAAAAGTTTCTGGTTCCGTCACTTTGGATAAATCAACGGAACGAATACATTCGCCATCCAGGTATATATTCGCGATTGTCCCGGAAACAGTCTGACGGGAAAGAACAAAAGCCACAGCGACGCATATTGCCAAAAGCGCGGCAATCACGATGATCCATGTCTTTGTTTTAATCACGATAGAGCACCGTCACCTCCGCCCCCTGATAACTCTCCACCAGCGAGAAGCAACCAGCCAGCCCTTCGGTAATCGTAACGGTTCCGTCTTCGCTGACAAATACCGCCTCAAAATCCGCAGAAGCTCGCCAAAGGTCGGCCGCTGCATCCAGCCCCATCACGAACAGTGCCGTGGAAAGAGCATCACACAAAACCCCGTCCTCACCGACTATGGTTACGGAAATCAGGCCGCTGTCAGCCGGGCAGCCAGTAGATGGGTCGATGATGTGCCAGTAGGTTTGTCCGTTCTCCTCAAAATACCGCTCATAGCCGCCGGAAGTGATGACCGCCTTATCCGTAATTTCCATGACGCCGAGGCGCCCTTTCCCGAAAGGGTCCGCAATTGCAATGCGCCAAGGACTGCCGTCTGGCTTTGCGCCCAGAGCATGGACATTGCCGCCAAGATTCAGCAGCGCGGAGGTCACGCCTTGAGACTTTAAGTATTGGACCACCTGACTGCTGGCATAGCCTTTCGCAACGCTGCCGAGGTCAATCTCCATATCCTGGCCAATGGTGACGCAGTTTTGGTCGTCCACTGTGATGTTTGAAAAATCCACACTTGATAGCAACGCTTCAATTTCCGCTGTTTCCGGCACCCAGTATGCTCCAGTGGTAAATCCCCAGGTTTTCAGGACAGGATAAACAGAAACGTCCAGCGCACCATCGGTTCGAGCGCACAGCTCCAGTGCGAGCGTCAAAAGCTCCGCTGTTTCATCGGAAACCGTTGCGGTCTTGTTTTCATTGACTGCGTGGATATCGCTGCCTTCATCGGTCACAGAGAACTTTTGCTCCAAAGAAAAAATCATATCTTTGGCTTCGGTCAGGAGTTCCTCTGAACCATAGATCTGAAAATCCATCACAGTGTCCATCGCAAAGATCGTATCAGAGCAAGGCTCTGCGCTTGTTTCAGAAACAGGGGCATCTGTTCCCATAGCACAGGCGGAAAGCAGCAACAGCAGACTAACGAGCAGGAGAAGAAATTTGGACTTCCTCATTGCCGCGCCTCGTCACTATGGTTTATAAAGGCTTTTAGCGGTCGAATGCCCACTTCTTCAGCGGTTTCGGGGGGCTACGGATGATGCAGCTCAACAGAAAGCGCAAACTAAGGTTTTAAAACTGGCCCATACAGATTGCTCCAATTCTTCCGGCAGAGATAGTTAGATTCGACGCAGCAACTCCTATCGTTTGCGGAAACCTTTACTTTTCCGCAAATCAGTACACCACACTAATACATCTATTTATAACACATTCCAGCGTGGTTAGCAATACCTAACCGGGGGATTTTTTCGCTGTTCAGCGAAGTGCTAACAGTCCTCAGCCCCCTTACAAAAAAGTAAATGTTTTTGTAAATCGTGCGTATTTACAGAATAGCCGATTTTTCGTAAATCTCCGCCCAGTAGCGGAAAGTGGACAGCGGCATCCCGCACTCCTGCGCCGCCGCAGTCCCCGGGATTTTCCCTGTCTTCCAGCGCTGGTAGGCACTGTGGAAGTTCTCCTGCAGAGGGCCGGGCGGTCAAAGTCATTATAAAGTAATGAGTTGCCTGTCCTCGTTCTGATCCCGCATGCTCACGCGGACATATCCGTAAATTTGCATAGCCATTCTTCTCATAAATGTTCTTCAGTATAATCTCATCAATGGACAAGAAAGCCGGAAAACATCTCCGGTGACGGTTTCCCCATATGCCGATTTCATAACCGCCCATTTCCGGTAGCTTCAGATCAGGCAACAGGTAGTCGTCTTGTCGGGTATATGTTCCGCCGAGCTGTTCAAAGATAGATTTTTCCATGACGTAATCCTCCAAATGATTTGATTTCCCTGCAATTTCAATCATTCTGGCTGATTACAAAGCCGTTGTGAGACAACTTCTTTACGAAGTGTCTCCCAAGCGTCTCTCTTTTTCCTGCCCTTTATTGTTTTTGCATATCGCACGTTAATCATAACGGGGAAATCACATACATATAGGATTTTGCCGTAATTTAAAAAAGTGTCGGCTAACTGACGGCAGGCAGCTATAATATGATCATAAAACTGCATTAAAATAATGCATTGGCTATTGATATATAGAAAGCAAAGGCAAGTGATCTGATATGAGCAAAACATCTGAAGGCTACAGGAAATTTTTGCTGCTTTGGTCGGGCGAATTTGTTTCGGCTATCGGCGGAGGGCTTTCAAGTTTCGGACTGAGCGTATATATGTTTCAGCAAACGGGAAGTGCAGCAAGCACCGCTCTTGTGACTCTGCTGGCCTTTCTTCCCGCACTTGTTCTCGGTGTACCGGCAGGTGTTTTGGCAGACCGTTTTGACCGAAGAACTCTTATGATGCTCGGGGACGGCTGCTCGGCGCTCGGACTTATATATATCCTTATATGTATGATGAACGGCAAGGCTGCCCTTTGGCAGATATGCCTTGGCGTAACGGTAAGCTCCGTTTTTTCCTCTCTGCTTGAGCCTGCGTATAAAGCGACCGTCACCGATCTCCTGACAAAAGAGGAATACACAAAAGCCAGCGGACTAATGGGTCTGGCAGGCAGCGCAAGGTATCTTGTGTCGCCGGTGCTGGCAGGCGCTTTGCTTGCAGTTTCGGATATCCGTTTACTACTGGTGATCGATATTGCAACATTTGTACTTACGGTAACGGTGACCGGCATTGTAAAAAAAGGACTTCAAACAAAGAAAAGCACAGAAACCCATTCGTTTGTCGTAGATATTAAAGACGGATGGAACGTCGTCACAAAGAACAAGGGCGTTCTTACCCTTATTATCATGACCTCCGTTATGACTTTTTCCATGGGAGCGATACAAATTCTTTCCGAGCCGATGATCCTGAGCTTTGCGAACAGCTCCACCCTCGGAATCGCCGAAACGGTATGCGCAAGCGGTATGCTCGTATCAAGCCTTATTCTGGGCATTCGGGGAATGAAGAAAAACTATGTTAAGCTTCTGTGCCTATCCCTATTTGCAGCTGGGATATGTATGATGCTGTTCGGCTGGAAGGACAGCATAACGATCATTTTTATTTTCGGTTTTCTGTTTTTTGCTATGCTCCCCTTCGCAAACGGCGCATTAGACTATCTAATCCGTACAAACATACCCGAGGAGCTTCAGGGACGCGTCTGGGGTCTGATCGGATTATTAACTCAGATCGGATATGTCGCTGCATACGGAATATCCGGTTTGATAGCCGACGGTATTGCCAAAGCAATGCAGATCAGCGTAGTAAGAGGCTCGGGGCTCGTTATAACGGCATTCGGCATTTTACTGATGTCAGTTACGGTCGGGCTTTACTTTATGAAAAGTGTCAGAGAGCTTGAAGCATGATATAATCACTCCCGAGACAAGGAAAAACGGTGCGGCCATAAAAGGCTGCACCGTTTTCTGCATAAGGCTCATCCTTCAGAGCATTGCCACAATGAAGACTTACCTTGTCGATAAAATCACTTATTATTCAGCGTTTCTTCCTTGCCTGTTTTCGCGCTGGCTGCCACAAGGCCGCCCAGAGCTATGAGGGCAATAACGTTGGGGATTACCATGAGCTGGTTGAACATATCGGTGAGCTCCCAAACGAGGTCGTTAGACAGCAGAGAGCCGAGGAATACGAACACAATGGCAATCACTGAGTAAGGAAGAATGGCCTTCTTGCCGAAGAGATACTCAACATTGATGCGTCCGAAGAAGTTCCAGCCGATGATAGTAGAGAAGGCAAAGAACAGAAGGCAGATCGCAACGAACGCATTGCCGATGCCGCTGCCGAACACGCTGGAGAACGCGAGCTGAGCCATGTTGGTCTTTGCAACTCCCAGAGCGTCGAGGTTTTCGCCTGTGGTCATAACGCCCGCGAGGATACCGTCACCGGTGTAGAGGGTGGAAATAACGACAAGCGCGGTCATAGTAAGGACTATGAATGTATCAATGAACACGCCCATCATCGCAACAACACCCTGCTCGTGAGGGGTCTTGACCTTCGCCTGCGCGTGAGCATGGGGAGTTGAACCCATACCTGCTTCATTGGAGAACAGGCCGCGCTTCACGCCCTGGCTGATGGCCTGCTTGATCGCATAGCCGATGCTGCCGCCGACTACTGCGGTGGGATTAAACGCATACTTAAAGATGAGGCCGAAGGTATCGGGGATGTACTGGATGCGGCAGGCGAGAACGATCAGGCCGCCTACAATGTAAATTACCGCCATGATGGGAACGATCTTCTCCGCGACCGCGGCAACGCGCTGAACGCCGCCGATAAAGATCACCGCCGAGATGGCTGCAATTATCAGTCCAACGGCCCATGTGGGAATGCCGAAGGCGGTATTGCAGGATTCGCCGATGGAGTTGGACTGCACCATTGCACCCATAAAGCCGAGAGCCAGAATGATCGCAACGGCAAAGAAGCCGGCTATGAATTTGCCGAATTTGTTGTTGAACGCGTGCTTTATGTAGTACACGGGGCCGCCGGATACACTGCCGTCAGCGTTGACGACGCGGGTCTTCTGAGCCAGCACAGCCTCGGCGTAGATCGTAGCCATGCCGAAGAACGCGATGATCCACATCCAGAAGATCGCGCCGGGGCCGCCTACGAGGATAGCGCCGCATGCGCCGACGATGTTGCCCGTACCGACCTGAGCCGCGATCGCAGTCGTCAGCGCCTGGAAGGAGCTGAGGCCGCCATGCTGCCTGCCGCCGCGCAGGGATATGTTTCCAAACACACTGCGCCACGCTTCCCCAAAGCAGCGCACCTGAACGAACTTTGTCCTGATAGAGAAATACAAACCGCAGCCAACAAGCAGTATAATAAGAATGTAGTCTGATAGATACATGTTGACGGTCTGCACGATTTTGAGTAGGGTCTGTTCCATTTTCTTTTCCTCCAAACAAAAAACTGCTGAAAAAATCAGCAGCTCCGGAGACATATCAGAAAAACACATTATCTTATGCTTTCTCTGTCCTTTGGCCTGAGAGATTCAGCTTTCGCCTTACACCTTCGGCACCCTTTCGGGATTCTCCAGAGCATCCTCCGCCTCCAGTTTCTTGCGATCCTTGAGGTTTCTACGGATTTAATGTGCTAAGATTAGCATACTAATTATATAATGTCAATAGGATTTATTTGTTATTTTTCAAACTATCCTTTCACTTTATACGGTACATTTAATAGTTCGTTAACACAAAACGCCTCTGCATATAATACAATCATAACATCTTCCGGAAAGGACTTTTTAACATGAAAAAAACAATTTCACTTATCCTCGCAGTCCTGATGCTGGGAAGCTGCCTGTGCTTTGCCGACAGTATCGAGGACAGTCGCGTCGTCATCGGCGCAGATCTGAACGAGGAAGAAATCGCATATGTTTACGACTCGTTCGGCATCGACCGCAATGAGGTCAAGGAGCTCACCGTTACAAACTCCGATGAGCGCGAATACCTCGAGGGCATAGTGGACGACAGTCTCATCGGATCAAAGTCCATCTCCTGCATCTATATAGAGGCGCTTGACGAGGGCAAGGGGCTTGACGTTTCGGTCAAAAACATCAGCTGGTGCACTCCCGACATGTATATGAACGCCATGGTCACCGCCGGCATCACCGATGCCAATGTGCAGATCGCCGCGCCCTTCAACGTATCCGGCACCGCCGCCCTTACCGGTATCTACAAGGCCTATGAGGACATTACCGGCAAGAAGCTCGATGAGGACGCAAAGCTCGTCGGCACTCAGGAGCTTGCCATCACGGCTGAGCTTGCCGATGAGATCGGCAGCGCGGACTCCACTTCCATAGTCAACGAACTCAAGCTCATACTCGACGAAACAAAGGACATGACCGACGACGAGCTGCGAGAAGAGATAAAAAAGATCGCCGAGGAATACGACGTAAGCCTCACCGACAGCCAGATCGATCAGCTCGTCAAGCTGTGCCGCTCCATGGAGAAGCTCGACACCGAGGCGCTCAAGCAGAAAGTCGAGGAGGTACAGCAGTACCTCAAGGATATCGTCAAGAAGCACGGCGAGGTAAAGCAGTTCCTGGCCAACGTCGCCGATACGGTCACCGAATTCGTAAACAAAATCATAGATTTCTTCAAGGGACTTTTTGACTGATCTGCAATTCATTAAGAAGCATCCTGTCCGCTTAAACTGCCGGACAGGATGCTTTTATTCTCAGCAAGCCTTCTTCATTACAGCGGCCGCTTTTTTATCTGAGCCCACTTGCGAGGATATTTAGGATGGGTGGGCTTGGTCTTCTCTATTATCACGGCTCCGTGTCTTATATCGGCACCCGGCACAGTATATATTACCGTTTCCCTGAGCTTCGCGCCTAGAATGTGCATCGCGCTCTGCGCCTCGGACACCTCCTGTGCGCAGTCGGGGCCCTTCATGGCGATAAACACTCCGCCGACCTTGAGAAACGGCAGGCAGAGCTCACAGAGAGCGTTCAGCTGAGCAACGGCTCTGGATACCGCGATATCATAGGCGCCGCGGAACTCTTCCGGCGCCTCCTCTGCCCTTGCGTGGACGCAGTGAACGCTATCAAAGCCAAGCTTTGCACAGGTCTCCCGAAGAAAATCCACACGCTTATTCAGGCTGTCAAGCAGAGTCAGCTCAAGGCTCGGCTCGGCGATCCTGAGCGGCAGGCCCGGAAAGCCCGCGCCGGTGCCCACGTCAATGATCCTTTTATCCTTGAAATCATACATACCCAGAAGAGCGGCACAGTCCAGAAAGTGCAGCCTCGCTACGTTCTCTTCGCCGTTTATGGCCGTGAGGTTCATGACCTTGTTGCGTTCCTCAAGGTACTCGTAATATATCTTGTACTGCTCAAGGGCGCGCTCGCTTACCTCAATGCCCAATTGGGCAAAGCCGTTTTTAAGTATCTCTTCCATACTTCCTCCGCCGCAGTGCTTTTGCAAATGAAAAAATGAGCTGATTCCTCAGCTCATTTTATCATACTCTTTTCAGATTATCAATCAGGTAAAGAAGTTATGGTCTCCGATGCTCATGACCCACGTCGTGGAATTATTCATGCCGTTGTTCCAGTATCTTCCCACCTGGAAAAACAGCGCGTCGCCTACGGTGTTGTAGCCCTCATACACAAGCTTTGCACACACAACGCTTATATCAAAAGGCTCACCGTAAATGGCGCCGTTTTGAGCGGGGCTGAACTGCCCCGGCTCGAAAATAACGCCCTTGAGGGTATCGGCAAAGCGGCTGCTCTCCATGCGGTTAAGCACCACATTGCCAACGCCTATCTGACCCGCGACGGGCTGATTGCCGGATTCCCATGTGATGATCCTGCTCATCCAATAGATGTCATCTTCGTTATAGTACTCGTCTCCGCTCCGGAGGATCTGTTCGTTCGCCGTGCCTAAGTCGTAAGCTCCCAGTTCCTCGTTCCATGAGACGCTGAGCGTGAATATCTTCGCAACAGCTTCAATCGGAATAATGAATGAGCCTTCGACTTCCATATAACCGTCAGGCAGATAAAGATATCTTCCGTTTGCGCTCATGTATTGATCCGAGCTGCAAGCCTCGATAACTATCCCCCCGACCTCAACGGTCAGTGTATTTATCTCATTGTCAAAATAAGCAGCGGAGTCATATCCCAAAACGGCGCTGATCGCTTCAAGGGATACATAGGTATTGCTTCCGACGGTATAGCCACGGCACGAAAGAAGGCCGTCGACGTATACGGGAGCCTCCGTATAGCTGACGCCGCTGTCAGTCTCCTCGGCAAAGGCAGAGCAGCAGAGGAAGACACACAGCGAACAGATAACGAATACGAGTGTGATACTGTACTTTTTGAGTTTACTCATATAACGCTCCTGTCAAATCAATTCATTCGGCAAAACACCGAACATTTGCCCAATAACTATTAGGCATATTAATTATAACGGAACATTTATGAGGCAGTAAATAGCAATACTGCACAAATGGACTTGTGTCGATTTGTGCAGTATTGCTATACTTTTGCTTCAAACCGCAAGATTTAGGGTCTTAAAAAGGTCAAAACACTGCATTTTGTGGCTTTAGCAAGTTGCACAAATATTTAATTTCGACGACATTTTGCAAAAAAATCGTAAAAATTATTACAAATAATAATCATGTGTATAACATTATGTAAATCATTTTAGTTATGCAAAATAATTATGTAAACTATTTTGCCGTTTTTATATGCAGTTTTTAAGCGCTTTTGCAAGCTGATCCGGGCATGATGTGGGCTTTATTCCGCAGCGTATACCCTCCATGCGCGCAATGGCATCCTCCACAGTCATCCCCACCAGAAGTCTTGAAATCCCGCTCAGATTGCCGCTGCATCCGCCCGTGACCTCCACTTTTTTTATACGCCCGTCTTCGACGTCTATCTCCATAAGTCGGGAGCAAACTCCCTTCGGTCTATATGTAATATGCATTTTTTACCTCGTTTTTGAATATAATCAAGTTTACATAATATAGATAAGCTGAATAAGCAAACCACTGCAACATATATAAGCTACCACATCTTACGACATAAGTACAGAAATATTTTCCCCTCCTGAGAAATATGCTAAAGCATTGGGGAGGCGAGGACAAGTTGAAGAAATTTAAGCTCATAACATTAGGGGTACTTGCAGGACTGTGCCTGTATCTATTCGCCCTGTATTTAGGCAATGACAGCAGCAGTATTTTTGTCAGCACTCTGTCGCTCAAGGGTTCCGAATCAGAGGATGAAACCTACCCCACCGACACGCCGCTGGATTCCCCCGCCCCCTCCGAAAGCGTCGCTCCGGTCAGACCTACCATAGTGCCAACTACCATATCCGGCGGGCTTGTAATAAAAAATTCCTCGGATTATACCGTGAACACGGAGGAGCTTTTAGCGCAGGGCTGTCCCATAAGGCTCGAGGCTGATAAACCGCAGATCCTCATTATCCACACCCACTCCAGCGAGGCTTACTCCCCCGCGGGACTGGATAAATACGAGGATCTGGGCACCAACCGCACGCTTGATACTAATTATAATGTAATAAGAATAGGAAACGAGCTCACGGAGATATTCCAAAGCTATGGACTGAGCGTGATCCACGACACGGGAGTTTACGATTATCCCAGCTACACGGGCTCATATAACCGGAGCTGTGAGGCAATTGAAAAATACCTCGCCGACAACCCCAGCATTCAGATCGTCATCGACCTGCACAGGGACGCCCTGTGCTCGGATGAGATCACCTATAAGACCGAGGCAGATGAGGACGGCGTCTGCGCTTCGCAGATCATGATACTCGTAGGAAGCGATGCAAGCGGCCTCGATCACCCCGACTGGCAGCAAAACCTGAGGCTCGCGCTGTACCTTCAGAATGCGGTGTGCAGCGAATATCCAAGCCTGATGCGGCCGGTGCAGCTCGTATCCTACAGATATAATCAGCATCTGACCCACGGCTCCATGATTCTGGAGGTGGGCAGCAACGGCAACACGCTCCAGGAAGCGCTGGCCGCTATTAGACTATTCGGAAAGACCGCAGGACCAGCTCTGGCGGAGCTCGTTGCGTGAATATTACTATTGCAAACATCCTCCCAGCTTTGCTATAATATGATCACACAGAGAGATAATGGAGGATAGAATATGATAGGTCCAGGTCTTAAAAAGCTTGCCCGCCAGAACGGCATAAGCATCGCTTCGGGAGTTGCCTACGGCGACTTCAGGGGCTACGCCGCCACTTTTTCCGAGGGCTCAGGCTACAAGCTGCTTGCGGTTACAACAAAATTTCCCGACGAGCAGTCTAAAAGCGTCTTTCTCGATGAGCTGCACCGACATGAGCTCAAAAAGGAGTTTCGTGTTCAGGAGCTTATGGTGTCGGACGGAAGCATAGTCATCGATTTTTATGACAGCATAGGCACCATGAAATACATAACCGCTTTCTGCGACTTTTTCTTCCCGCTGCTGGCGCAATGCGGCGCATCGGGCTCAAATATCTGCTCAGAATGCGGCGGCGAGTTTTTCGGCGACGGGCGCTGGAAGCTCATCAACGGCGCTGCGTATCACATGCATGAAAGCTGCGCTTCGAGCATCGCTGCAGACGCCGCCGTACAGGAGCAGGCCGCACACGAAGCAGATACGGGAAGCATAGGCGCGGGTATCATCGGCGCGTTGCTGGGCGCGCTTGTAGGCGCAATCCCATGGGCGCTCCTTCTCTATATGGGTTATTTTGCAGCGGTTGCAGGTCTTCTCATCGGCTGGCTCTCCAAGAAAGGCTATGAGCTGCTCCACGGCAGACGCTGCAAAGCAAAGCTTTACATCGTTATTATAGCAAGCATTTTAGGCGTGCTCGTCGGCAACCTCGCTGTGGATTATTACAGTGTGTTCAGCCTCATCCACGACGGTCTGATGCCCGAACTGGCATACGGAGATATCTTCCCCGCCCTGCTGTACCTCTTCTCCAGTGACGACGCCTACAGAGCGGCTACTCTCGGCAACATCGGCCTCGGCCTTCTGTTCGCTCTGCTCGGAACCTACGGCGTCCTAAAGGATATCCGCAATGAGACCTCCGGCATGAGGATGACCGATCTGAAATAAGTATAATAAGTATAAAAAACGCAGCCTGTCTTGCCGATGACAGACTGCGTTTTTCCGCAAAAATATAGAATGTGGGGGATTAGGGGGATAGAAGAATTCATATGAAACCGCTGTGCCGTCAGCAGCCTACGTTTATTATATTAACTCGTTTAGTTTTAAAAGTCAAGTATAAACATTTATTTTATTTATTAAACTTATTGATATGATATAAAGAGGCGTGTCCTCAGACACCGCCTCTTTATATCAATACTATATAATTCTCTTTGCTCCCGTGTAGTGGTTTATGTAGTAGCTGGAGCCCTCAAGTGCTGTTATGCACACGCAGCCCTTACCGGATGAGGCGTGTATGAAGTATCCGTTGCCTATATACATTCCCACATGGCCGATGGGGTCGACGCTGTCGGAAAAGAACACAAGGTCGCCGGGCTGGAGCTGGCTCTTTGATACGGACACTCCGTTGTTGGCATACTGGAGGCTTGCCCTGCGCTGGAGCTGATAGCCGTACTGCTGATAAACATAGTACACAAAGCCCGAGCAGTCAAAACCCTTTGGCGATGTGCCGCCCCATACATAAGGCGTTCCGAGGTATTCCTTGGCGGTAGCCACGATCTGATCTGCCAGCGCGTTGCTGGTGCCTATCTTTACATAGTCGGCGCTGATATATCCCTTGAGCCCCTTATATGTGACCGCATACCAGTTGCCGGTCTGTCCCGTAACATTTACCTGAATGCCCTTGTTGTAATAGCCCACGACCGAATAGCCGGTACCCGGGCCGCTTCTCATGCGGACGCCGTTGCCGGTGATGGTACCAACGCTGTCCATGGGCTTTTCAGGAGCTGCAGCGGCGGCCGAGCCAACCTTCACATAGTCTTTTTTCATATAGCCGTACTTGCCGTTTATGCAGACCTCGTACCAGCCATCGTATTCGCCGCTTATCTTGACGTCGGTCCCCTTGTTGTAACTGCCGACGATCGCAAAGTCGGTGGAGGGGCCCATCCTCATTCGGACGGCGCTGCCGTTAACACTGCCGCTTTTGGCCGCGCTGTAAACATTATCGGGGCTGATCCGCATATAACTTGCGGAAACATAGCCGGTCTTGCCGTTATAGCTCACTTTATACCATCCGTCAACGGAGCCAGAGACCGTCATGACAACGCCGTTTGAGTAGTAGCCGAGGGTACTGCAATTCGTATTCGGCTGGCTTCTCATGCGCACGCTGGTACCGATGATCGCTCCCTTGTATCCGTCGGTGCCCGGCGTCTCGATCTCCGCAGGCTTTGAGTCGCCGTTCGAGGCCGCTCCGGCGGAAAGCGTCATGTAATCTGCGCTGACGTAGCCGGTCTTGCCGCTGTAGGAAACGGCATACCAGTTGCCGGCGGCACCGGTTATCTTCATCTGTGTTCCCTTATCATAGGTACCCACGATCGAATGGGTGATGCCCGCTCCGCTTCTCATGCGAACGTCGCTACCGCTGACAGTACCAGTGCCGAAGGATCCGCTGACCTCGTTTGTACTGCTGAGGTACTGCGCGGAAGCATAGCCGACAGTGTTGTTATACACGACCTTGCTCCAGCCGTTTGATGTGGATTGGACGATTACCTCCGCGCCTTTTGGCATGGTCATTATTATTGAATTGTCCAAGCCTGCGCCGGTGCGCATATTCAGCGCCGCCGTGGTCTTTGCTCCGCTGATCCCGGCCGCGCTTGCGGGAACAGCAAGCAGTGATAAGCTCAGTATCACCGCAAGCACTATACTTATCGCTCGTTTTTTCATGTTGAATTCTCCGTAATTTATGCTTAATATGTCAAAACGTAATCAAATTGTAACATAAAGGACTAATTATGTCAACATCCTAAGCTTTCCAATCCCTCTTTCTGCTGTAAATATTCTGTAAATTCAAGAGAAATTCAATGAACAACAATATATTGTGTCGTAAGGGAGATTTTACAAACAGTTATTGTGTCATAGAGACGAGAGCACATAATTTACGGTTTTCTTTTGCTGATTTGTATGCTATACTGGGTCGTGTATCCGGCGAAAAACTCCTATATAAATACTTCCCGAGGGGTAAAACATATGAAGCAGACTAAATTTGGCATCAGGCTGATATCCATGATCCTGTGTATTTCTATGGCACTGTCCCTTTGCGCCTGCTCAAACGATGAGAAGAAGCAGAAGCAGATCTTTGCAATGGACACAGTCATGACGCTCACCGCCTACGGAAAGAACGCAGACGCGGGACTTGACGGCGCCGCCGGCATAATAAACTCCCTTGATAAGATGCTCGACCCCGATTCCGAGGACAGCTATACGACCCTTTTGAACAACGCCGAGGGCTCGGACGTTGTCGTCACGCCTCAGATCGCGGAGATGCTCTCAACCGCGCTGAGCGTATGCAAGCTCTCGGGCGGTGCGCTCGATCTGTCCGTCTATCCCATCTATGAGGCGTGGGGCGAATTCAGCGAGGAGACCGGACGTATCCCTGACAGCGATGAGCTAAGTCAGCTGATCAAGAATCTTCGCTTCTCTGAGACGGAGCTCACCGCCTTCGAGGGTGAGTACAACTACTCTGTGCGTATGCCGGCCGGAACTCAGATAAGCTTCGGGGCTGTCGCTAAGGGCTGTGCCTCGAAATACGCGATCGACGCCATGCGCAAGGCCGGCGTTGAAAGCGGCATAGTTTCCCTCGGCGGCAATGTCCAGACCCTCGGACACAGGCCCGACGGTTCAAACTGGACGATAGCAGTGGAAGATCCTCACGATACCGGCTCTTATATCGGCACCCTGAGCGTAGGCGAGACCGCCGTCGTCACAAGCGGCAACTATCAGCGCTATTTTGTCGGCAGCGACGGCGTTAAATACCATCACCTTATCGATCCCGCAACCGGCAAGCCCGCCGAAAACGGCCTTGTTTCCGTCACCGTCATATGCTCCGACGGCACTCTGGCCGACTGCCTTTCCACCGCCATGTTCATCCTCGGCGAGGACTCGGCGCTTAAATACTGGCGTGATAACGGCGGCTTTGACATGATCATGGTCACCGACGATAACCGCGTTGTCTGCACCAGCGGGCTTGTCGAGGCATTTACCCTTACCAATAAGGATAACTACACTGTCAGTATGGTGGAATGACATGATAGATCGTGAATTTTTCCGGCAGGACGCTCTGACGCTGGCTCCCGCGCTTTTAGGCAAGCTCCTTGTTCGCCGCCTGCACGACGGCAGTGAAATACGGCTGCGCATAACCGAAACGGAGGCTTACTGCGGCGTTGATGACACAGCCTGTCACGCCCACAAGGGCAAGACGGGGCGCAGCGAGATACTTTGGCACGACGGCGGCACGATATACGTCTACATCTGCTACGGTATGCACAATCTCCTGAACATAGTTTCCGGCCTCGAGGGCGACCCGCAGGCGGTGCTCATCCGCTGCTGCGAGGGGTACGAAGGTCCCGGCAAGCTCACAAAGGCGCTTTGCGTAGACCGCAGCTTCAACGGCGGTGATATCCTCGCCTGTGATGGGCTTCGCCTTGAGGACGACGGCGCTCAGGTTAACATAACATTAGATAAGCGCGTCGGTATCGCATATGCCGACGAGGCCGACCGAGAGGCATTATGGAGATTTAAACTGACGTAATATGGCATATTTGGACACCGACGTAAGGTACTGCAAGGGCATAGGCGAGAAGAAGGCGCAGCTTCTGAACAAGCTTGGCGTCTTTACTGTCCATGACCTTGTTTCCTATTTTCCGCGGAAATATGAGGATCGCAGCCAGTTTAAGCCCATAGCGCTGACCTGTGACGGCGAGGTCGCATGCATCAAAGCCCTTGTCGCCGACACGCCGCGCCTTATGCGGATACGCAGGGGCCTGGAGCTTGTAAAATTCCGTGCGGTGGATGAGAGCGGCTCGGTTGACATAACATATTTCAACCAACCATATATCAAGGACGCCATCCATCTCGGAGGCTGCTATAATTTCTACGGAAAAGTAATTTTTGCCGGTGCAAAGCGCACCATGGCAAACCCCGTGCACGAGCCGGAGGATGCGCCCTGCGGCGTTACCGGCAGGATCATCCCGTTGTACAGGCTTACTACGGGGCTTTCTCAAAAGCTTGTTATGAACGCGGTGCGTCAGGCTCTCGACGCCTGCGGTGATGAGCTGCCCGAGGTGCTGCCCGAGAGCCTAAGGAAGAAATATCGGCTTGCGCAGACGGGCTATGCATACGAGAACATCCACTTTCCCGCCGATTTTGAGGCGCTTGAGCTTGCCCGCAGGCGGCTCATATTCGAGGAGCTTTTCCTGCTGGCGTGCGCGCTCGGCAAAATGAAGGGCAGCCACAGCAGAGCCGAGGGCATAAAAATGCAGCCAGTCGAGCTTCAAGAGTTTTTTGCCTCCCTCCCCTTCTCGCCCACGGGAGCGCAGCTTCGGGCGGTAAGCGACGCTTTGGGTGACATGCAGTCGGGAAAGGCGATGAACAGGCTCGTTCAGGGCGACGTAGGCAGCGGTAAGACCCTTGTTGCCGCCGCGCTTATATGGTATACATGGAAAAACGGCTGCTCCAGCGCCTTTATGGCGCCGACGGAAATACTTGCACAACAGCATTTTGAAACGCTCAGCACTTTTCTTTCTCCCTTTGGAATCAGGCTCGGGAAGCTTACAGGAGCCATGACCGCAAAGCAGAAGCGCGAGGTCAAGGCACAGCTCAAAAACGGCGATATAGACCTCGTCATCGGTACTCACGCTCTGTTTTCCGAGGATGTTGAGTACACCCGCCTCGGCCTCGTCGTTACCGACGAGCAGCACCGCTTCGGCGTCAAGCAGCGCTCCTCTCTCATCTCAAAGGTCGACAGCCCGCATGTTCTTGTCATGTCCGCAACTCCCATCCCTCGAACGCTGGCGCTTATCATCTACGGCGATCTGGACATCTCCGTCATCGACGAGCTTCCCCCGGGCAGGAAGAAGGTCGATACCTTCGCCGTAGACGAGAGCTATCGGATTCGCCTGAACGGCTTTATCCGCAAGCTCGTCGGCGAAGGGCGGCAGGTATTTGTCGTATGCCCCATGATTGAGGAGAATGACGAGCTGCCGCAAAACATGAAATCGGCTCAGGAGCACGCGGCCGAGCTGCAAAAATATTTCCCCGATCTCAAGGTCGCATGCGTTCATGGAAACATGAAGGCGAAAGAGAAAAACGATATTATGTCAACCTTTGTTTCGGGAGATACCGACATTCTCGTATCGACAACGGTCATTGAGGTCGGTGTCGACGTGCCTAACGCGGCGCTCATGATAGTCGAAAACGCCGATCGCTTCGGCCTCAGCCAGCTCCACCAGCTTCGCGGACGTGTGGGCAGGGGCAAGCACAAAAGCTATTGCGTTCTGGTGTCCGATACCGATAATCCAGATTCGGAGGCTCGGCTGAAGATCATGACAAAAACCAACGACGGCTTCAGGATCTCCGAGGAGGATCTGCGGCTGCGCGGCCCGGGCGATTTCTTCGGCTCGCGGCAGCATGGCCTGCCCGCTATGCACGTTGCCAATCTGTGCTCGGATATGGACGTTCTTCAGACCGCCCAGACTGCCGCGCAGGAGCTTCTGGCGCAGGATCCGGAGCTTTCAGCGCCGGAGCACAAGTCACTCAGCGCAGCGGTAGAGCGTATGTTTCAGCAAAGCAGCGATACATTGAATTGATATTATGTAAATCTATCATGTAATTAAAAACGTACAAAAAAGCAAACCGATATATGCCCATAAACGGCTATATCGGTTTATTTTTTACACATATGATGCTTGTTTAAAACTTTTTTAGTCAAGCGAATTATCTATTACTGCATATATTATGTAAACTAAAATCACAAAAGCGACTGCTACCGCGATATGCGGGGAAATGATTACAATGTTTGGAATGAGCAAAAACGCCGCGGCGGTCAGCAGCGCAAGCGCCGTCAATACAGCGGCAAGACGTTTGGGCTTATTCTCAAATGTGTACTTAGTTATGTAAACCACAATGACATTCGCTGTTATCACTATGACCGCGCCTCCCATAAGCTCAAATACTGTCAGCGGAATATGCGTCCAGTCCTCATAGCCTATAAGTCTGCTGATAAACGAAAAGACAATCCATATGCCAAACAGCGCGCAAATTGCCGGCAAAATATCTCTGATCGAGCTTAAAATGCGCTGTTTGGCGCTAAGCTGCGGCATTTCGCTTATAACCGAGTCGCAAAAGGCCTTGTAGTCCTCCCCTATAACGTCTACTGGTGATTGCCCGCGTTTTTCGCCGTCGAGCAGCATTTGGATAATGTCACGGCGCACAACTTCCTGATTATATGCGCTGATATTCGCATTTCTTATGTAAACCACTATATCGGTTTGAATATTGCTGCTCTCCTCGCTCAGGCTTTTCTCCGCCTCGCTGTTTTCCTTGCGCAGCAGCTTTGTGCGTTTACTCATTTGGCATTTCCTCCCTAAGCAAATTATTAACTGCGTTTTCCATCTCCATGTAGCTTTCAACGAAACGGAAAAGCTCCTTTCTTCCGGCGCCGCTGAGCGAATAGTACTTCCTTTTGGGTCCAAGCTCAGACGCTCTGTATTCCGTGTGTACAAGGCCGTTTTTTTCAAGCCTCAGCAGCAGCGGATATATCGTGCCCTCTGCAATTCTGCCGAAGCCGTAGCCGCCAAGCTTCTCCGCGATCTCATATCCATAGGTACGGCTGCGACCGATTATCGCAAGTATACAGCCCTCAAGAGTTCCCTTCAACATCTGCGACGGTATCAAATAACCACCCTCTATCTTGTTTTACATAGTAGCTAAGTATATTGTAATACATAGTAGTGTCTTTGTCAACAAAAAACTGCGGGATCGAGCCCCGCAGTTTAAGTGTTTAGTTAAATTTTTTCAGCCTCAGCGCGTTGGATACGACCGATATGGAGCTGAGCGCCATTGCAGCGCCGGCGAACATCGGGCTAAGCAGCGGGCCGCCGAAGGCATAAAACAGACCGGCTGCAAAGGGTATGCCTATGCAGTTATAGAAAAACGCCCAGAACAGATTCTGCTTGATATTCCGCATCACCGCCTTACTAAGCCGCAGAGCCGTTACGAGCGAGCTAAGCTCAGAGCCCATAAGCACAACGTCCGCAGACTCAATCGCAACGTCAGTTCCGCTGCCTATAGCCACGCCGATATCCGCCGAGGCAAGCGCGGGCGCATCGTTTATGCCGTCGCCCACCATGCATACCTTTTTACCCTCGGCTTTGAGCTTCTCAATCTCACCGGCCTTACCCTCGGGCAGAACTCCTGCGAGAATATTGTCTATACCCGCCTTGTCGGCTATGGCGTGGGCCGCCTTTTCGTTATCGCCGGTTAACATAATTGTTGTTATTCCTATGTTATGCAAAGCTACTACGGCGTCCGGACTATCGGCCTTTATGGTATCGACAGCGCCGAAAAGTCCCGCGAAGCTGCCGTCAAGCGCAGCAAACATGAGCATACAGCCGGAGTTTTCAAGCTCGGCTATTTTATCCTCAGTCGAAACCGCTATACCGTTTTCCTTCATGAACAGGGCGTTTCCGATGAGCAGATCCATGCCGCTCACCTGCGCTTTTATACCTCTGCCGGGTATCGCCGTGACATTATCTGCCTGAGGGATCGTTATCCTGCGCATTTGCGCCGCCTCGGTTATCGCCTTTGCAACGGGATGCTCGGATCCGGATTCCGCCGCCGCACACATGCACAGCAGCTCATCCTCCGCTCCGTTCACGGCATAAACGCTCATGAGCCTGGGCTTGCCCTCGGTGACTGTACCGGTCTTGTCCAGCACCGCAGTATCGGCATACGCCATGGCCTGAAGAGCCTCGCCGCTTTTATACAGAACGCCCAGTTCCGCACCTCTGCCGGTTCCTACCATGATCGCTGTCGGCGTTGCAAGCCCCAGAGAGCAGGGGCATGCAACTACCAGTACGGACACGAACACATTGAGCACAAATTCGATATTCTTACCCGCGATAGCCCATATGACCGCGGCAAGCAGAGCTATTACCATAACGACCGGCACAAAAACGCCGGCGACCTTGTCGGCTATCCTGGCTATTGGCGCTTTTCTGCCCTGAGCATCTTCGACCATACGTATTATCTGGGCAAGTGTCGTATCTCCGCCCACTCTGGTCGCTGAAAACACAATAAGCCCCTCGCCGTTTATACTGCCTCCGGTGACGCTGCCGCCCTCCTCGAGGGTGACGGGCAGGCTCTCGCCGGTGAGCATGCTAAGATCCGCGCTCGAAACGCCGCTTGTGACCAAACCGTCACAGGGAAATCTTTCTCCCGGACGGACGGTTATAACGTCTCCCTCGCGCAGCTCCGATACCGGTACCTCGCCGGTCTCGCCATGACGGGTGACCGTGGCAGTCTCGGGTGCAAGCTCCGTGAGGGCTCTTATGGCGTCCGAGGTATGGCGCTTGCTGCGGGCTTCGAGATATTTTCCCAGCAGTACAAGGCTTATTACCACCGCCGCGCTCTCAAAAAACAGGTTCTCCGCGAAGCTCACATCGCCCATCGAGATCCTTATAAGAGCATAAACACCGTATATAAGCGCCGAGAAGGTCCCGATAGCAACCAGAGTATCCATGTTCGGATGGCCTTTAACAAGGCTGCTGAAGCCGTTTATATAGAAATTCCTGCCGCCTATCACGATCGGCAGCGTCAGCACGAGCTGCACAAGGCCAAATGTAAGAGGCGCGTGATGCGGGCTTATGATATCGGGAAGCGGCAGACCGATCATATGCCCCATAGACACGTACAGCAGCGGCAGCGCAAAGCATATACAAAGTATGACACGCTTTTTCATGCTCTCAAGCTCAGCGGCCTTCTCTGCCGCCTCCTTTTTCCTCGCCTCGGCCGCCTGAGCATCGGCGGACACATATTCCTCCGCGCCGAAGCTCAAATGCGAAACGAGCTCGCAGATCTTATCCGAGTCAAGGCTGTCATCATACGAGATATTCATTTTTTCCGTCGTAAGATTCACCGACACGCTTTCAACGCCCGGCTGACGTCTCATGAAGCGCTCGATGCTTGACGAGCACGCCGCGCAGTGCATCCCGCTTATCTTAAAAACCTTTTCGGTCATTGTATCACCCTTTTCGGTTAGTTTTAGTTAACTATTTATTATACACGAAGAAGCAAAAAAATAAAGACGTTTTTTAAAAAATCCTTCAAAAAACGTCTTCTCTCATATCACTAATTCATAGGGTTCATGATATGAGCGGCACTTTCGCCGGTTGCCTCGCAGGAGGCGAGGCGGATGACCATTTAATGCATCAAGGCACACAGTGCCTTGATGCGCAAGATCAAATATCCTCACGGTAGATATTAGATCATAAAACCAGCAGCATCAGAGCTGCGGCAATGCCGCTGCCGAACAGCGAGGACAGGATTATTATAAGACCCGTATGATTCTTGGGCGCTTTTTTCGGCTTGAGCCTTCCCACATAGGAGTCCGCCGCTTGTCTGGCCTCGCTCAGAAGTTGCGTACGGCTCACGCCGGCGGTCTTCATATAATCCTCGCGCACGATGAAGATCGCCTCCTCGAATACACGCGGATCCGGCGATTTCACCACTATCACTCTTTTTGCAACTCCCTTTACCACGTCCGCTGCCTCCCGATATTTTGTCTCTTGTGCATAGTTTAACCGTTTTTGCATCGTCATATACCCTATGACCGCTCCTCAACGCGAACTGCCAGCACAGTCATATCGTCGCAGCTTCCGCAGGTCTTTTCCGCCTCGCGCAGAGTGTCCCTCGCAAGCTTTTTCATGTCCGAGGCGGCAGAACCCAGTATATCCCTCAGCCATGTGTCGTCGGCGTCGCCGACAACGCCGTCCGAGGCGATTATCGCTGTGCTGCCGGGCTTTAATCGCATCCGCACAACATCCGGAGCCGCTCCTGCCGAACCGCTGAGCCCCGGCGCAAAGGTCTCGCACTTTATACGGCGGATGCTTTTGCCGCTCATAACGTAGCTGGGCGCGGCGCCGTATTTATAAAAGCAGGTCTCGCCGGTAAACAGGTCGACGCACATGAGATCCACGGTCGCAAAGCCCCAGTTGTCGCCGCATTTGAGCAGCATGACCGAGTTGAGCGTTTTCATCGCTACGGCCGGATCGATATCAGCACGGAGGAATTTCTCCAGAATGTCGATGACCTCCTGACTCTCCTTCGCGGCCTCCGGCCCGCAGCCCATGCCGTCGGAGAGTATCACGCACAGCACACCTGCGTCGGTCTTGAAATATGTACCCCTGTCGCCGCTCACCTTCTCGCCCTTTTTCTTCATTGCGGCAATACCTACGGATACCGCCAGAGGCTCCGCCTCCATGAGCGTCAGCTTCGCGCTGCTTTCAGCGTTGGATTTCGGCCTGCACAGACGAATTCCCAGCACTGTTGACAGCTTTTCAAGGTAGTCCGGCTCCTTGAGAAGCTTTGGCAGCGCACCGCTCTCGATGACCGCTCTCAATCTGCCCCGCCCATCGCGGTACACCGCCGCGTCCGCGTCTATGTCCATGGTCAGCAGGTATCGTATTAGCCTGCGCTCGGCAAGGTGATCGGCACCGTTCGTGCCCGCAAGCTCGCGGGATACCGTCTCAAGTATCTCTGCCATGTCGGAATACTGCCCCCACGCCGTATCGCGGCTTTCACGCAGTCGGGCCGCAAACTGCCGGCGATACGCCGCCGCCCGCAGCTCGCCGTTGACCGCCGTCACAAACGCCTCGGGCGTCTTGCACCTTTCAGAAAAGCGGCGTGGTATGTCGTCCAGCTGCAATGTTCCCCGCCGTAGCATCGCGCCTGTAGCGTCGTTCAGCGCCGACAGGGTATCGAGATAATCTCTGTTCCAGCAGCGGTTTTTCTCCTTGCAGCTTATGCACACCGTATCGGCCGCCCTGTCAAATACCTTGGCAGGATCCGCGTCGTTATACGGCTCCTCCACATTTCGCCGCACGATTTCGTAAAGACTGCCGTAGGCAGAGCTCAGGCTCATCACCCTGCGGGCTACATAGCGCCGCAGTCCCGATTCACCGCTGCCGCTAACCACGGGCTGGAGTATGGAGCCGGCGCGGTTCAGGAAGCCGGAGGGCAGCAGGATAAAGATGACGGATGCGCAAAACACCTCGAACAGAGAATATATTTGCGGCCCCGCACCCCATGTGCACGCCACCGCAGAGGCATTTGCCAATATGAACGACAGCAGGAAAACAAGCCTGCCATGGCGGTTAAACAGGCCAGAAAGGAGACCTGCAAAGGCGTACGCCATGGTGTAGAAGGGCATTCCACCCTGCACCATATCCATGGCAAGGCCGAAAGCGGTACCCACGGCGCAGCCCGTCAGCATACCGCAGCGCAGGCTGCAGGTCATCACCATGAGCAGGGATAAAAGTCTGCCCACCGATATCGCGTCAAAGATCCTGAGCCCGGACAGAGCCATGAGAAATGCCGCCACGGTTATGAGCACGGAGCTTGCGTGGCGTATCTCCTCGGTCTCTGTCGTATTCTCCCGTTCCGACAGGGCCTCGCGGAAGAACCAGCATCCGCCGAATGCAAAGGCTGTTTCAAGAAACACCACCGCTGCTGCCGGTGCTTCGGACAGCAGCGCAGTGAAGCTCGACAGGACGCCGGTGGCCAGCGTCACCACCCCTGCGGTAACGGGCGCGAAAAGCCGGCTTTGAAAGATCTTTGAATCCTGAAGTGCAAATTCTATGGTATACACGAGCACGACCGAGGCGAGATAACGTATACCCCACGACAGCCCTCCGCTCACTATGTACCCCAGCGCCGCTCCCGCAAGGCAGCAGACGCCGTTTAGCCCCGCCCCTGACGCCGCCACCGCAGCGATGCCGAATGGCCCCGCCGCTCCGAGCAATCTCGCCGCAGCGAGAACAAATCCGCTGACAAAGTGAATTACCGCCCACGCGCCCGCAATTACCTCCGGAGAGCTGCGCTCCGCCGCACTGCTTCTGACCGCCGTCCTGAACGCCGCAATCGAGCCTTTTACATCCATTATCATCCCTCCAAGAGTTTACATAAGATAATATTTATTATACTTATGTAATTCTCCGAAGCCTGTCACAAGGCGCTGTTGATTATTGTTGTTTGCAGTGGGGAAATACGGAGAAATACTATCGGTCATTGCGGCAATGAAAAATGCAGGGTGCTATGATCCTGCATTTTTTCTCACAAAGTTTGTTTTAACTCTTGGTTCGGTCTCGGGCTCGGCAAGGCCCGCTCTTCTTCCCGCGTCTATAGATTTGAGAAGCCACGCCATGTTGCGGCCAAGGGTGCGCATCATTTGCATACCCTCGAGATCCTGCTCGACCTCCTCATGATTTGTGCCGTGGACCATATTCCAGTAGCCGGAGGAGACAAGAGGCATTTCGGCAATAGTCATGTATTTATTCAGCCCGTCCAGCGCCGCCGTTGCGCCCGCCCTTCGGCAGGATACGACCGCCGCGCCCGGCTTCAGGCGATGCTCGCCGGCCCAGAAAAAGCGGTCAAGAAAGCTCTTCATATCGCCGGGTATGCCCGCATAATGCACCGGCGCGCCGAAAACGTAGGCATCGCAGCTCTCGGCGGTTTCGAGGGCGTCGTTTACCCTGTCGTCGAAGATGCAGCGTGAGCTGCCGTAGCAGCCGTTACAGCCCGTGCAGCCGGAAAGCGGTTCCACTCCGATGTGGAAAATTTCAGTGTCGATTCCCTCTGCCCTCAGCATTTTTTCCACCTCACACAGAGCGGTGTAGGTGCAGCCATACTCATTTGGGCTTCCGTTTATCAGCAGTACCTTCATAATTATCCTCCTTATACAATGGAGCATTTGCCTGTATTCTAAATTATAAAGCTGCCTCCGTCAATATCTCCGGCCGTCAAATAACATTATGCACAAAAATTCCATCTTATCTTCGTTAAACGTAAACAGAAAACGGCACCCAATTTGTCATATAAGACGACAAATTGGGTACCGTTTTAAATTAAAGCCGGTGCTTTTTACTTATCAAAGCTGCTTCTGAGCGTTGATCTTAACGCCGGGGCCCATGGTGGACGCAGTGACGCAGGACTTGATGTACTGGCCCTTGGCCGCTGCGGGCTTTGCCTTGATGATAGCTCCGATAAGAGCAGCATAGTTTTCATACAGCTTGTCTGCGCCGAAAGATACCTTTCCGATTGGGCAGTGGATGATATTGGTCTTGTCCAGACGGTACTCGACCTTACCTGCCTTGGACTCCTTGACCGCCTGAGCGATATTTGGAGTTACGGTGCCCGCCTTGGGAGAAGGCATCAGGCCCTTGGGGCCGAGAACCTTACCGAGGCGGCCGACGGTGCCCATCATGTCGGGGCTGGCGATAACGGTGTCGAACTCGAACCAGTTCTCCTTCTGAATCTTCTCAACGAGATCCATGCCGCCTGCGTAGTCGGCGCCTGCTGCCAGAGCCTCTTCCTTACGCTCCTCCTTGCAGAAAACGAGGACGCGGACGGACTTACCGGTGCCGTTGGGAAGGACGATAGCGCCGCGGACCTGCTGATCAGCGTGACGGCCGTCAACGCCGAGCTTAACATGCAGCTCAACGGTCTCATCGAACTTTGCCTTGCTTGCCTTAATTACCAGGCCGAATGCCTCCATGGGATCATAGAGGGCCTGCTTATCAATGAGCTTTGCGCTCTCTTTATAATTTTTACCTCTAAACAATTTCGTTTCCTCCTAATAATGTGGTTGAGTCGGAATAAATCCTCCCACTTTGCCTTTCCTCAGTCGCCTACCAAAACGCCCATGGAACGGCAGGTACCTGCGATCATGCTCATTGCAGACTCTATGTCGGTGCAGTTAAGGTCGGGCATCTTCTGCTCTGCGATTTTGCGGAGATCTTCCTTGCTGATGGTTGCAACCTTGTCCCTCTGGGGAACGCCGGAAGCAGTTTCTATACCGCATGCCTTCTTAATAAGCAGTGCCGCAGGGGGGGTCTTGGTAATGAAAGTGAAGCTGCGGTCGGAGTAAACGGTGATGACGACAGGGATCATCATGCCCATATCGCCCTTGGTGCGCTCGTTAAAATCCTTGGTAAACTGGCCGATATTTACGCCGTACTGACCAAGCGCGGGACCTACAGGGGGAGCCGGAGTTGCCTTGCCTGCGGGAACCTGGAATCTGACATATCCAACTATTTTCTGTGCCATTATTCAGCACCTCTTTCTTATTATTCTTTGATTTCCTCGACCTGATCAAGCTCAAGATCGACGGGGGTCTCTCTGCCAAACATTGAGACCACGACACGGACTCTGTCCTTATCGGGCTCGAGCTCCTCAACAACGCCGAGGAAGCCCGCGAGTGGACCGTCAATGACCTTGACGGTATCTCCGATCTGGTAGCCCGTAACGATTTCATGGCGTTCGACGCCGAGATCGTAGATTTCCTGCTCCGTAAGGGGAACGGCCTTGCCGCCCGCGCCGACGAAGCCTGTTGCACCGCGGACGTTGTGGATAAGATGCCAGCTCTCATCGGTCAGCACCATCTTGCACAGAACGTAACCGGGGAACACCTTGCGCTCAACTGTCTTCTCGCCGGCGTCGGTAAACTCGGTGACGGTCTCCATGGGGATGTTGACCTCGTGGATCAGATCCTGCATCCTGCGGTTTTCCGCAGCCTTCATAATGGCGGCTGCGACTGCGTTTTCATAACCGGAATAGGTATGGATTACATACCATTTTGCGTCTTCTGCCATATCCGTTAACCCGCAAGCTCGAAGATAACGTTAACAATCAGTCCTGCGACTTCATCGAAGCCCCAGAGGACGACTGCGGCAACTGCCATAACGACGAGCGCTACGCAGGTGTTGGTCGCAAGCTGCTTGGGCGTAGGCCATATGACCTTCTTAAGCTCGCTGCGCATCTCGCGGAACCACTTGCCTATACGCTTAAAGAAACCAAGCTTCTTTTCTTCTTTCTTGACGGCGGCGGTGTTCTTGACAGGAGCATTGTTCTTCTTGTCTTCAGCCATTTTTTGCACTCATCCTTTCAGAAAGTTACTTGGTTTCGACGTGCTTTGTGTGCTTTCTGCAGAAGGGGCAATACTTACTTCTCTCAAGCTTTTCGGAAGTATTCTTCTTGTTCTTGATAGTATTGTAGTTCCTCTGCTTGCACTCATCACATCTCAAGGTGATCTTGACTCTGTTGTCAGCCATACTTTTCGGCACCTCCTATATTATTTATCCGCGTTACGGTGCGGACATTTGCCTCCCTGTATGGGAATCAAGGCAAAATTTCTCTGCAAAATTTGCGCACGAAAAAAGACCTCTCATCCGACAGGTATTGATAAATATACCATAAACGGGCTCAGAGGTCAAGTATTTTGCCAAAGCTTTTTGCATATTTCCAATTGATTTTTTATAGTTTTGCGTCAGCAAACTATAAAAAGTGCCATTTTGGGCGGCAGGAAGATAAAGAGGGGATCACTTTCGTGATCCCCTCTCGATGTGTTAAAAAGTCCCTGCTTGATTATGCTTCAGAAAAACCGTCCTTGCCTACGCCGCAGACGGGGCAGGTCCAATCCTCGGGAACTTCCTCCCAAGGGGTGCCGGGAGCAACGCCGTTATCGGGATCTCCCACTGCGGGATCGTACTCATAACCGCAAAAGCATACATATTTCATAGCTGATACCTCGACATACCTTACTTGAAGTAGCGTGCCAGCAGGCCCTCAAATGCCTTGCCGTGACGGGCCTCGTCGCGTGCCATCTCGTGAACCGTATCATGGATAGCGTCGAGATTATACTTCTTTGCAAGCTTTGCCAACTCGAACTTGCCTGCGGTCGCGCCGTTCTCGGCGTCAACGCGCATCTCCAGATTCTTTTTGGTCGAATCGGTGACTACTTCGCCGAGGAGCTCTGCGAACTTTGCTGCATGCTCTGCTTCCTCAAGGGCTGCCTTCTCCCAGTACAGTGCGATCTCGGGATAGCCTTCGCGGGCTGCAACGCGGCCCATTGCCAGATACATGCCGACCTCGGAGCACTCGCCCTCGAAATTCGCGCGGAGACCGCTGATGATCTCTTCCTGAACCTCAGCGGGAACCTCGGCTCCGAATACCTTGCCGACACCTACAACGTGCTCAGCCGCCCAGGTCTTCTCTGCCGCCTGCATGGTGAACTTCTCACCGGGAACATTGCAGATGGGGCACTTCTCGGGAGGAGTGTCGCCCTCATGAACATAACCACATACGGGACATACCCATTTTGCCATAATAATTACCTCCTAAGTATTAGTTATAATAGAATAATATCACTTTCAAGGCAAAACTCAAGTTAACATTTCTTGAATTGTGCTTTTGTAATATTAATTATAACCGATAGGAGGTAAGTTAAATGTAGCATTTACTACAGCTTTTACATTCTTCTGATATTTTTTGAAATTTCGCAGAGTGCCTCGGCGGCCTCGGTATCGCAGTCGGTGTTCCTCGCAAGGTCCGCAAGCGACAGCATCCCTATCAGTCTGCCGTCATGACACACTGGAAGCCGCCTCACCTGTGCATCAGCCATTAGCCGAGCCGCCTCCCCGACATGAGCGTTGTCGTTTATCGTGACGGCTCCTCGGGTCATAACATCGCCTATCTTCGTCTCGGAAGGCGACAAACCTGTAGCAACGCAGCGCACGGCTATATCCCTGTCAGTGATCATGCCGCGCAGATTTCCCCTGTCATCGCAGACGGGTACTGCGCCTATATTATACTGCTTCAGCAGCCTTGCGGCAGCGGTAACAGGCTCGCTCTGACCCACCGTTACGATATGGTCGCTCATAATATCAAATACTTTCATAATGATCCCTCCTGTTACAATCATTGCCGCATGAGCGTATTTTTATTCCACAGGGACATGATAAAAAATCGGACGCTTTGCGTCCGATTTTTTATCATGCTTATTTATAAAGCATTGAATATGCTTTTTCTCTTGCAAGAGCACGATACAGACTGAACTCTGCGCGCTTAAGGTCAATGTCCGCCGACTTCTCCTCAATGCGCTTTCTTGCCCGACTTGCCGAAGCCTGGGCGCGGGCAAGATCGATATTTTCGGCCTTTTCCGCCGTGCGCGCAAGGAGGATGAGTTCATTATCGGCAACGCTCATAACGCCGCCGCCCAATGCGGCAAAATGTTCCTCGCCCTCAGCAACGTACTTGACCACGCCTTCCTTGAGCGCCGCAATCATCGGCGCGTGACCGGCCATAATTCCCGCGTCGCCGTCGGCCATCGGCACAAGCGCGTAGCTTACCATCTCATCGCAGACGACGCCGTCGGCCGTTGCGATCTGAAAATGTATCTTATCTGCCATGGTCAAAGATCCTTGCGCTTTGCGAGCACCTCGTCAATGGTGCCGCACATGAGGAACGCCTGCTCGGGCAGATCGTCGCAGTCGCCGCCGAGGATGGCCTGGAAGCCGCGGATAGTATCCTCCATCCTGACATACGCTCCCTTGACGCCGGTGAAGTTCTCGGCAACGTGGAAAGGCTGGGACAAGAAACGCTGTATCCTTCTTGCGCGGTTGACTGTCGCTTTATCCTCAACGCTCAGCTCATCCATGCCTAGAACGGCGATGATATCCTGCAGCTCCTTGTACTTCTGGAGCACTGCCTGCACCGCACGGGCGGTGTCATAATGCTCTCTGCCCAGCACGTTGGGGTCAAGAATACGTGAGGTCGATTCCAGCGGGTCCACAGCGGGATAGATACCAAGCTCCGAGATGCTTCTTGACAGAACGGTGGTCGCGTCAAGGTGTGCAAATGCGGTAGCAGGCGCGGGGTCGGTAAGGTCGTCGGCGGGAACATAGATTGCCTGTACGGAGGTTACCGAGCCGTTTCTGGTGGATGTGATACGCTCCTGAAGAGAGCCCATTTCCGTTGCCAGCGTCGGCTGATAGCCGACGGCGGAGGGCATACGCCCCAAAAGCGCCGAGACCTCGGAGCCTGCCTGAGTAAATCTGAAAATATTGTCGATGAACAGCAGAACGTCCTGACCGGATTCATCGCGGAAGTTCTCCGCAATGGTAAGCCCTGACAGAGGCACACGAAGCCTCGCCCCGGGAGGCTCGTTCATCTGACCGAAGACCAGCGCGGTCTTGTTGATAACGCCCGACTCGGTCATCTCGTGCCAGAGGTCGTTGCCCTCGCGGCTGCGCTCGCCTACGCCCGCGAATACGGAGTAGCCGCCGTGCTCATAGGCCACGTTGCGGATAAGCTCCATGATAAGCACGGTCTTGCCGACGCCCGCCCCGCCGAACAGGCCGATTTTGCCGCCCTTGGAGTAGGGCGCAAGCAGGTCGACGACCTTGATGCCGGTCTCCAGTATCTCGGTGGACGGGGCGATATCCGTAAAGGCGGGAGCCCCGCGGTGAATGGGCATATACTCTTCGGCGTTCACCGGCCCCTTCTCGTCTATAGGCTCGCCTATAACGTTGAACATACGGCCGAGCGTCGCCTCGCCGACGGGCATTTTCACGGGCGAGCCGGTATCGACCGCCGCACAGCCTCGCGACATGCCGTCGGTGGAAAACAGGGAGATGCAGCGGACGCTGTTTTCTCCAATATGCTGCACAGCCTCCATAACGACCTTCCGGCCGTCGAGCTGCACTTCTATCGCGTTGTAGATATCCGGCATTTTACCGGAAGGAAATTGTACGTCAACGACAGGGCCTATGACCCTTCTGACGATGCCGTTTTCCATTAAATTACCTCCTATTATAAGGGGTCTTATGAGGGCTTGCCCTCAGCTTACTTTTTCTTCTTTTTGAGCGCCGACGCACCGCCGACGATCTCGGATATCTCCGTTGTGATCGCGGCCTGACGGGCGCGGTTGAGCTTGAGGTCAAGCTCGCTGATGAGGCTCTTGGTACTGTCGGCAGCGGCGGTCATAGCCGTCATTCTTGCCGAGTGCTCGCCGCATTTTGCGTCCAGCAGCACACTCATCACCTTGTTGTTCAGGTATAGCTGCATCACGCTCTCCAGAACGCTGTTTGCATCGGGAGCAAAGATGAATACCTTGCCCGCTCCCTTTACCTCCTCTGCCGTCGGCGCCGCCGGCAGGAACTGCACATGGCTCGGCTCCTGACGCAGGGCGCTTATATAACGCTGATACACGAGATGCACCTCGTCGTACTCGCCGCTGAGAAACAGGGATTTGAGGTAATCCGCGATCTCCAGCGCCTCATCGGCGCTCGGCGTATCACTCACCTCGGCAAAGGTCTTTATGACATTCAGCCGGCTGTTCGCTATAACGTCCTTACCCCAGCGTCCGCACACCACCAGCCCATATTCCACGCCGGATGCGCTCACAAGCTCGTTTGCGTAGTGCAAAATTGAGCTGTTATACGCTCCGCAAAGGCCGCGGTTGCCCACGAAAAGGACATAGCAGACCTTTTTCACCTGCTTATGCGGCGTTATAAACCGGTTCTCAAGCCCGGATGAGGCACCGAGCAGGGTATTCATGACCTCCTGGCTTTTTTCCGCGAAGGGGCGCATAGCCTGCATGCTGTTCTGAGTTCTGCGAAGCTTGGATACCGCGACCATTTTCATGGCCTTGGTTATCTGCTGCGTGTTCTTGACGCTCTTTATACGCGTCCTTATCGCCCGCATATTAGCCATTTGAGCCCCTCCTTTCCTTGTTCCACATTATCAGAATGTTTTCTTGAAGCTCTCAATGCAGGCTCTGAGCTTTGACTGCTGCTCTGCACTGAGCTTCCTGCCGCTGAGTATCTCGCCTCTCAGCTCGGGATAGCTTCGGTTTACATAATCTACAAGCTCAGCTTCAAAGCGCGCGATATCCTCAAGCTCCAGATCGTCGGTATAGCCCTCGGAGGCCGCGAAGATCTCGATGACCTGATCGGCTGCGTTCATAGGACTGTACTGCCCCTGCTTGAGCACCTCGGTCATGCGCACGCCGCGATGCAGAGTATCACGCGTGGACTTGTCAAGATCCGAACCGAACTGCGCAAACGACGCAAGCTCGCGGTACTGGGCAAGATCAACGCGCAGTCGTCCCGCGACCTGCTTCATCGCGCCTATCTGCGCCGCTCCGCCCACTCGGGATACGCTCAGACCCACGTTGATAGCGGGGCGAACGCCGGAGTGGAACAGGTCGCTTTCAAGGAATATCTGGCCGTCGGTGATGGAAATGACATTTGTGGGGATATACGCCGATATATCGCCTGCCTGTGTTTCGATGATGGGCAGAGCGGTCATGCTGCCGCCGCCGGCTTCATCGCTGAGACGCGCGGCACGCTCGAGAAGTCTGGAATGCAGGTAGAATACGTCGCCGGGGTAGGCTTCGCGTCCGGGCGGTCTCTGGAGCAGCAGAGAAAGCTCGCGGTAAGCGGCGGCCTGCTTGCTGAGGTCGTCGTATATTATCAGGACGTCCTTGCCCTTGTACATGAAATACTCGCCCATGGCTGCGCCCGCATAGGGTGCAATATAGAGCATGGGTGCGGGTGAGGAGGCGCTTGCCGCCACGACGATGGTATAATCCATTGCGCCGAAGCTGCGCAGCTTCTCAACCACTCCTGCGATGGTGGATTCCTTCTGGCCTATGGCGACATAGATGCAGATAACATCCTGCCCCTTCTGGTTTATTATCGCGTCCAGCGCGATTGCGGTCTTGCCGGTCTGGCGGTCGCCTATGATCAGCTCACGCTGGCCGCGGCCGATCGGCACAAGCGCGTCGATCGCCTTGAGTCCCGTCTGCATGGGAACCGACACCGGCTTTCTGGACAGCACGCTGGGCGCAGGGCTTTCAACCGGCCTGAAGGCCTCGTTTTTGATGGGGCCCTTGCCGTCGATGGGATTGCCCATCGCGTCGACAACGCGCCCTATCATGCTTTCTCCTACCGGAACTTCGATTATACGGCCTGTGCGGCGGACGCTGTCGCCTTCCTGAAGGTGGCCGAAGGGGCCAAGCAGAACAACACCCACGTTATCCTGCTCAAGATCCTGAACCATGCCCTTGAGCCCGCCCTCGAACTCGAGCATCTCTCCCGCCATAACGTCGGCAAGGCCGGACACGCGGCAGATGCCGTCGCCAAGGGTGACGACCTCGCCGGTCTGGAATACGTCGATATCGCCGCTGACTTTTTCAAGCTGGTTCTTGATGCCCTCGGCGATGGACTGCATTTCCTTGTCGTTCTGGCGGGTGTTGCTCTCGACGTCGCGGCTGAGCCTGTCAAGAGTATGCGACAGGGTGCCGTCATAGACCGTGTCGCCGACCTGCATACGCACGCCGCCGATGAGCTCGGAATCGACCTCGTTGCGGCAGGAGATAAAGGTCTCGCAGATTATCTGCGTGAGCTTTTTCATCTCCTCCTCGCTCAAAGGCTCCGCGCTCTTTATTGAAATGTCAAGTTTTTTCAATTCATTCATATTCAAAATGTCACTCGGCATTGCCGATACCAATTCTTTAATTTGTTCTATAAATCGTTCGTTGAGCGCCTGCTTGGAGCTTTCAAAGCCGCCCTTGCGCAGCACCTGCCCCGTTATGGCGGCCACCTGACGCACAGCGTCTGCGGAAACGCGGCTGCGCATTTCCTCCATGAGCTGCTCCTCGCTTTTCTCGGCGTTTGAGATAAGGGTCTTTGCCTCCTCCTCGCCGGAGGCGGCTATAGCCGCGCTGTTTATCTCGGCCTGCTTTGCAGCGCCGCGCATAAGCTCGGCCTTGCGCTCCTCGTTAAGGGCTTTCGCCTTCTCAATATCGCCGCCGAGCGCCCTTGCCTGCTCCCTTGCCTTTTCGGAGTCCGCTATCTCCTCGCTAATGCCGCGTCTGCGGCTGCCGAACATCTTGTCGAAAAGATTCATCTTCCGGCAGATGAAGAGCAATGCGCCGAACAGTATGATAAAGTTAACTATTTTCCATACGAGTTCCACCTGAGAACTATCCCTCCCTTCCTGTAAGTCCTGTCAGTCTCGGGGAATTATTCCTTTGCCTCTTTCACGCAGCCTTCTATGAGAGCCGCCTCACCGGTTATCTCGCCGCCAAGCAGCTTGCCGGACAGCAGGGCCACCAGCTCCGGCATGCTTCCGTCGAGTTCTTTGGCAGCGGCTGCCTCCTCGGCCTTCACGCGCTCGCGCACGCCTTTATGCAGTCTCTCGGCCTCCTTATGAGCGGCGTCCAGCGCCTCGCTCTTGGCCTTTTCTGCCTCGCTGCGGGCTTCGTTTATAACTCTGCGGGCCTCGCCGCCCTTTTCCGCAAGCTCTTTGGCAAGCTGCGCCTCATTCTCAGCCATGGCCGCGCGGGCTTTCTTGCCCTCCTCAAGGCCGGCGTCTATGCTCGCCTTGCGCTCGTCCATAAAGCTGATAACGGGCTTGAACAGGAATTTATTCAACAGGAACATAAACAGGAAGAAGCTGATGATAGTCCATATGAACTCAGGTACGCTGATCTGAAGTCCAACTATGTCTAAAACCAATCAGATTTCCTCCTTCCGAAAGCCTTTTCAGGCTTTTAAATCTTCGCAATGAGCATGAACGCGATAACCAGACCGTAGATCGCCAGCGCTTCCATAAAGCCCATGGCAAGGATCATAACGGACTGGAGCTGACCCTTCATTTCGGGCTGCCTCGCCATACCCTCGAGAGCCTTTGCCGCCGCAAGACCCTGGCCGATGCCGACGCCGATGGTGCTCAGGCCGATGGCCAGCGCAACGCCTATTGCAATGAGACCCTGTGCTACTGTCATTTTTGTTTTCCTCCTAAATATGTGATATTGATTTCTATTCTTCATCCTCGGTCGCTTCGTTTATAAACACGGCAAGGAGCATTGTGAACACCATTGCCTGAATGAAGCAGAACAAAAGGCTGAGTATATTCATAACGATGGGAAGTCCCACTGGGAACAGCTCAAACAGTGTCTCCGCCGCCAGCTCCTCGCCGTAGATATTGCCGTAAAGACGCAGAGCCATCGACAACGGCCGGATAAACTGCTCAAGCAGCAGGATCGGGAAAAGAATAAACACCGGCTTGAAGAAGGTCAGCATATACTTGCCGAGGCCGTGCTTTTTTATTCCCGACGACTGTATCACAACAAACGCTATGACCGACAGAGCGGCGGTTACGGCAAGCACCGAGGTCGGAACCGTGAACAGCTCGCCCGCTCCGGGTATCAGGCCGCAGTAGTTGCATACTATTATAAGTATAAAAAACGTCGCCAGCAGCGGGAAATACTGTCTTGCCTTTTTCTCGCCCAGCACTCCGCCGAAAAATCCCAGCAGTGAGGACACAGCCATTTCCGCTAAATTTTGCAGCACACCGGGAACGGTTTTCATATTACGGGTAGCCAGTATGCAAAACAGCAGTATGACCGCCATTATGACCCACATGGAGTATATCGTCTGGGTCGGTTTCAGGAAGTTTTCAAAAAATTCCGCCAATACTATTCACCTCCATCCGCAGATTCCTCACTCTGCGACTGAATTTTCTTTGTCATTTGCTTCAGGAAAAGCATTCCGCCTATAGATAGCCCCAGTGCAACAGCTATCAGCATCGCAGCAAGCGGCAGCTGAAGTTTCCTGCTTACAAAGTATGCCACCGCAAGCGCCAGCACATCAATAAGCAGTCTGAGCATGTTAACGCCCATTATCCCTGCAAAGCTGCCGGATCTCAGGTTTGCTTTACTGATAAGCATGTTGACATACGCCACGGCGAATCCAAATACTGCTCCCGCCAAAGCATATATATACCATTCCATCCTTATTCCTCTTAATGAATAAAATTCGCAACATTAATATTTAACAACAAATTAACATCAATTTCAAGATAAATTCCTGATTTTTATCCATTTTTGTTAGTTAAATAATTCGCAACTCTGTTTTTTATCTGTAAACGCCGTGTTTTTAAGATATGGTATATATATATAGAAATCAGCTCCGCCGATGCTGCGGCGGAGCTGGTCTATGATTCCGATAGTCAGTCGAATTTATTCTGAGCCTCGTAATCGGTATACTGTCGGTCGAATTTCTTTTCCTCTGGCAGGAGATCAAGTCCGATCGTGCCGCCGGGATTCATATTATATTTGGGGTCGAAATAGTCTTTCAGAACTCTGAACACACCGTATTCCTTATCTCCGATATAGCCCTCGAGCCACGGTGCAAACATCTTGCCGATGCCGTGATGGTGGCTGATGGCCGCGCCGGAGCGCTGGATAGCGTCGAGGATCGTCGTATGATACGCCTTAAACGCCTTCTCATCCTGCATCTTTGTCAGGAAGATAAAGTAGAGGTTTGCACCCTGCGGATAGCAGTGGCTCATATGGGTCGTAACGACGGTGTTTGGCAGGGCGTGGCAGACCTTGCGGACGTCAAGATGCACCTGCTCCATGTTAGACCAGTTGACGGTGCACTCAAGGGTATCGGTCGTGATGCCGAAATCCATGAGCGTATCGCGCAGATACGGGTCGTTGAAGCGGCCCTTTTCCCAGCTCTTGGTGACATAGCCCGTGAGGGGCAGGCCGCCGTGCTGCCTTGCGATCTTGGCTATATTCTTTGCAACGTTCTTGGAATAACCTTTTTCGCCGTCGGTGAAGCCGAGGAAGAGGCAGCGCTCCATGTCCTTATAGCCGAGCTTATCGAGCAGGGGATACAGCGGCGTATCGTCAACGTTATACAGCCGCAGCATCATGCTGGTCTCCTCCTGGTCGGACAGGCGGAAAACCGAGGAATAGCCGCACTCATGCTGCATCATCTCGCGGGCAGCCTTCATGGCATCGTCCCATGTTTTGAAGATGTAGGAGAAGCGCTTGCGGTTTTCCGGCATCCAGCGGAAGATCTTCAGAGTAACCTCGGTGAGAACGCCGAAGGTGCCCTCGGAGCCCATCATAATCTGGTTGAGATCGGGGCCGCATGCCTCTCTGGGATAGTGGCTGGTCTGGATGGGTCCGATGGGGGTGGCGTATTTCTGGCTGAGCACGATATCGGCGATGCAGCCGTAATAGGTGCTGTTCTGGCCTGCGCCACGGGTGACCGTCCAGCCGCCGACGGAGGAGTATTCAAAGCTCTGAGGGAAGTGGCCGCAGGTATACTGCCGCTTTGCACCGAAGAGCTCGGGGGCCGACTGAAGAGTCTTTTCAAGGTCGGGGCCGGACATACCGGCCTGAACGGTGATGGTCTGATCGATCTCGTTGAAGGACAGCACCTTATTAAATCTCCTGCGCATATCCAGAGAAATGCCGCCCTTTACAGGCTCCACACCGCGGGTGACGGAGCTGCCGCCGCCGTAGACATACAGAGGGATATCATGCTCGGTGGAATATGCAACGATTTTCTCGACCTGCTCGGTGGTATCCGGATACAGTACGATGTCCGGCACGGAGTCTATGACCTTATGGCGCAGACGCAGGACGTCGTACGCAGTGAAGCCGTAGGCAACCGCGAGGCGGTCGTAGTCAGACACGGAGAAGCCCTCCTCCCCTACTATGGCCTTGAGTGCGTCAAGATGCTCCTGGGCAAGCTTCACGGGGTGGTCGGACAGATCGACAGGGTCAAAGCCGATGTCATCGGAATACTCCCTGAAGTCATCGTCGGTGAGCTTGAAGACCTCCTTCATCATCTTATACAGCGATTCCTTGGGGAACTTGAAGAACTCCGGATCTCCCCAGCGGAAGATGGAACGGTAACTGTCCCTGGGAGCGGGAGTAGTGACCCATTTGGGTTCAAATCCTTTGTAGGGCTTGTGACTCATTAAAGCATGTTCCTTTCTTTAAGATTATTCATTGTGGCATACAGGGGTCTTACGTTTCTGTAGATCTTGCGGTAGACCTTGTTATACATATTCATATAGATCTCGTGGTTCTTGGGATCAGGTGTGAACACTACCTTCTCGTGAACCATGCTCTTTATGGCCTCATCATAGCTTTTAAACTCTCCCTTTGCGACAAAGGCGACCATGGCCGCGCCTATGGAGCAGGCCTCATGCGTGTGTATGCGCTTCACCGGCAGTCCGAAGGTATCGGCAAGGATCTGGCAGGCAAGGTCGCTTCTTGAGCCGCCGCCGCCCACGAATATCTCCTTTATGTTCATACCCCCGCGCCTTTCCATGCTCTTCATGGACATGTACAGCTCAAGGCAGATGCCCTCGATAATGGCGCGGTAAATGTGATAACGGGTGTGGTAATCTGAAAAGCCGATGATAGCGCCGTAAGAATCGGGCTTGAGCACATCCGGCGTCCAATAGGGCTGGAGCATAAGTCCCTGACAGCCGGCAGGCACCTCCGCGGCCTTTTTATTGAGGATCTCCTCAGGGGAAACACCCAACCGCTCGGCCTCCTCCCTGTCCTTATCGCCGAACTCTTTGATAAACCAGCTCAGCATCCAGAAGCCGCGGAACACCTGGATCTCGGGGTTCCAGGCCTTATTTATAACGGAGGGGTATGAGGGCAGGAATTTTTGAGGTTCAAAATACTTCTCGGAATACATCTCTATGGTAGAACTCGTTCCGAAGGATATCGAAGCTTTTTCGGGGCTTGCGACGGAAAGGCCCAGTGTCTCGCAGGCTTTGTCGGCTCCCGTTGCGATAAGGGGCAGACCCTCGGGAGCGCCGGAGAGCTCGGCCGCCTCCTTTGTTATGTATCCCAGCACCTCGCCGGAGGGTATAAGCTCATACAGCTTCTCCTGGGGCACATCATAGATGCAGCGGGTGAGCTCGTTTTCCTTCATCCAGCGCTTTTTCTTATAGTCCATGGGTATATGGGCTATGGTGTTCGCGGGCGTGTCGGCAAGGCGGCCGGTCATACGGAAGTTCAGATAAGCCGGCAGGCAAACTATCTTTTTGGTCTTTTCCCACACCTTCGGCTGCTTCTGGCGCACCCAGTTGACCTTTGAAGTTCTGTAGGCTATCTTTGTGCCTTTGCCCATGCCGATAAGTTCGAATGCGGCCTCCTTCCACAGGGGGAAGGGATCGTCGTAAAGGCACTTGCGGGCGTCAAGCCAGTGAATGATATCGCGTGTGGGCTTATTGTTCTCATCAAGGAACACAAGCGTATCCCTGATGACGGTCACGGCGCAGGCGATAATGTCTCCCGCCCTGTCGGCGTTTCGCGCCATAAGCGCCTTGCTGGCGGCGCACATATGCTCAAAGTAGAAGTCGGTCTTCTGCTCCGCCCAGCCCGGACGCGGTCTGAAATACGGCTCTTCGTACTTTACCTGCTCCTTGTCAACTATGCTTCCCTCCTTGTCCACAAGAATGGCTCTTGCGCTTTGGGTACCCACATCGTAGGTGAGGATCAAAGGCTTGCTCATTTCTTATTCCTCCGTTAATGCATATATATTCTGTTTTAATAGATCGCTTGTAGATATGACGTCAACACCCAGCCCCAGCACGTTTTCGATGACAACGTCGCCGCGGCCTATGCGCTCTGTGAGCGTTACGGAGTTTATCTCGCCCATCACGTCAAATATAATTTCCTTGGGAATATCCGCCGAGACCCTCACCGGCAGTACGGGAGCGTCCGCGAACGCGGTCTTTACCACCGAGCAGATGGTGCGCTTGGGCGCAGTCATTTCGCTCAGTGCAAACTCCCTGCCTCTCGGGCAACTGTTTCCGGTCACTGTGAATTCGCCGTTTTCCTCCTCAACATGGAGAAGGCAGCCTCTCGGGCAGCTTATGCAGCTAAATTCTTTCATTCCGCCACCTCAATTTCAAAACGGACGTCCGAAGCGTCCCTTATTCCGAATTTCGTCATGTCCAGCACAAGCTGCTTCATCTCAGGCGGGCGCAGGAAAGGATAACTGCGCTTCCAGACCTCCGCGCCGTTGACCTTCAGCCTCAGAACGCTTTTACCCAGTACCGAGCTTGAACGGAAGTAAAAGCTGAGCTTTGAATTATCCGCGTTAAGGTCAAGCTGCTGTGGCACAAGGTACATAAATTCATTGCCAATGTGTATATCTACCCTGCGTCGCTCACGGGCGGAATAGAGCGCCGCGTTTTTACCGGCCTCCTCGCCCGAGTCGGAGACATAGTCGACAAGGTCGTTTACATGAAGGGCGTTGCCGCATGAGAACACGCCCGGCACATTCGTCATGAGCTGGCCGTCGCAGACTGGACCCTTTGTATGATGGTCAAGCTCAACTCCGATGCTCTCGGCAAGCTCGTTTTCGGGGATCAGGCCCACGGACACGATGAGCGCGTCGCACTCGATCTTCTCCGCCGTCTCGGGTATGGGCTTGAAGCTGTCATCCACAGCGCAGACCTCCACCGCCTCTAAACGGTCCTTTCCGAACACGCGGGTAACGGTATGGCTAAGATACAGCGGGATATTATAGTCTGTAAGGCACTGATGTATGTTGCGGGTAAGCCCCGAGGGCGTTGGGTTTATCTCATAAACTCCAAGTACCTCGGCTCCCTCAAGGGTCAGGCGGCGCGCCATTATAAGGCCGATATCGCCGCTGCCCAGGATCACGCACTTTTTGGCCGGCATAACGCCGAGCCGGTTCGTGAAATGCTGCGCGGTTCCTGCGGTGAACACGCCGGCGGGGCGGGTGCCGTGTATAAACACCTGCTTTGCACTGCGCTCGCGGCAGCCCGTTGCAAGAACAAGGCTTTTTGACTTCAGGGTCTTCAAACCGCCGCTGTTTACCACAGTCACCGCAAAGTCCACGCCCTGCTTTTCAACACGGGTAACGAAGGTGCGGCACATTATTTCGATATTAAGCTCAGTGGCTTTGTCAATAAAGCGCTCGACATATTCAGGTCCGGCCAGTCTCTCGCCGAAGCGCTGGAGACCGAAGCCGTCGTGTATGCACTGCTTGAGCATACCGCCCGTCCGCTCCTCACGCTCTATAACGAGCACATCCGCGCCGTTTTCCTTGGCCGATATCGCGGCGGCAAGGCCGGCAGGGCCGCCGCCGATCACGATTACGTCATATCTCTCCATCTTTGCTGCCTCCCTTCCTGCTCCCAAACACAATGGCGGAGTCAGCCGAGGATTTTCTTACCTCCGCAAGCGGTACGCCGAGGTATTCCGCGATTATCTTAGTAACCAGAGGGGAGCAGAAGCCGCCCTGGCATCTGCCCATTCCGGGTCTTACTCGTTTTTTTACGCCGTCCACATTAGGAACGCATACGGGGCTGTTCAGTGCGTCCAGTATCTCGCCGCGGCTTACCTCCTCGCAGCGGCATACGATAACGCCGTAATCGGGATTTTCCCTGATAAGCTCCGCCCTCTCCCCGTCGCTCATGGCCGCAAGGTGAGGCGGCGCGTGGCGCACGGGATCAAAGCTGACGTTTTTATCCGCGCCGAGTGTCTCGGCAACAGCTCTGGCAACATCCTCCGCTACCGCAGGGGCTGTGGTGAGGCCGGGGGACTGAATGCCCGCGACATGGTATATGTTCTCCGTTTTTCGTCCGGCTTCGATTATAAAATCCTCTTCATATGTAGGGGCGCGCACGCCGGTGAAGTAGGTTATTATGTCTCTTTCCGAAAGCGTGGGCATGGTTATCTTCTGCTTTGCAAAGATACGCTCTATACTATCGCGGCTGGTCGCGGTGTTCTCCCTCTCCCATGTCTCAATGGCGTCGGGGCCGACCAGAAGGTTATCGTGCGCCGTGTGCAGTATACCGCCGCCCTTGGTGTGGGTATACCCGGGGCTTTTTGCGCCCACCACCGAAGCGATGGAGGCAAAGCGCGCGCCGGTCTTTTTATCGAGGATGGAGTTTGTTCCCCTGCGGGGATGAATGGTGAAAAACCTGTCCCCCGCCATTTCGGCGACCTTATCTGCGTACACTCCGGCACAGTTTATGACCATGCGCGGGTACAGCGTTCCGCGATTGGTGTGGACGGCCTTAATCCTGCCGCCGTCAAGCTCCATTCCCGTCACCGCAGTGTTGAGTGATATCCTCGCGCCGTTATGCACCGCGTTTTCGGCGTAGGCAATGACAAGATTATACGGACTGACGCTGCCCGAGGATGGGCTGGAAAGCGCGAAAGCTACATCCTGCGATATGCGAGGCTCCTTCTCGCGAATCTTATCACCCATTTCGATGCAGGTGTCCTCGATGCCGTCTATGTATCTGCGCTTCATAGCATAGAGCCACACGAACGGCAGCCACGAGCCGTGGGTAAAGCAGGCGTACTGCCCCGTGCGCTTGAACGGCACGTCCAGCTCACGGCATATCCCCTCGTACATATGATTTGCCCTGCGGATATACTTATGTTTCAGCGAGCCCTTGGACAGATCAACGCCCGGGTGTACCTCGCCGTCGTTTCGCCCTGAAGCGCCCAGCGCAAGATCCGCCTCTTTCTCAAGCAGCAGGATATCAAGCTTGTAGCGTGAAAGCTCCCGCGCAACGGAGCAGCCGGATATGCCTCCGCCGATTATCAGCACGTCGGGGCTTGCGCCTTCAAGAGCCTCGTCCCTCAGGCGCGGCATATGCATCGGCTCGGGCTTCGCGCCGGAAAAAACGATATCGTTCACGACATGGCGGGCAGAATTCTTGGTTGCTGCCGTCATGCCGGCTTCGACCACCTCGTCCCAGCTATCCAGCTCTCCGCTGAGGTAAATGCAGTTATCGCGTTCTTCCACTCTGACCTTATCGCCGAATTTTTTATGCAGTTTTCTGTTAATGCTTTCAATTTTCATAGCCACGTTTACCATACACGTTGTTTTAGATTATACACATTATACAGCGTATAACACGATTAGTCAATCTCAGACAAAATTTTAATTATTAGTCATTTTAACTACCAGTGTCCAAAATATTGCGTTTTGATGCTTTTTATTTGCTTTTAATATGTTTGCACGGTCTATGTTTATCTCCGAAAGAGGGTTAGACTATGATTGAATTTATCAATAAAAACACCGAGGCCGAATACGAAAGCTTCATCGCATCGCACCCGAAGGGGCATTTTGCCCAGTCCCACATGTGGGGCAGACAGAAATGCTCATGGGAATTCAAGGCCGCCGTCGCCCGGGGCGCAGACGGAAAAATAAAGGGTTCCATGGCGTTTCTCATCCGCAGAGCTCCGCTGTTCGGATGCAGCATGATGTACTCCTGCCGTGGCCCTGTATGCGATACCGGCGACGAGGAGACCTTTTCGAGACTGATCGCGGCGGCAAAGATACTTGCGAAGCGGTACAAGGCTTATGTTATAAAAATAGACCCCGACGTTCCCGCAGAGAACACCGGCTTCGCCGCCATGCTTGAGCGTCACGGCTTTGAATGCGTCAGCCGTGGAAAGGGTTTTGAGGGCGCGCAGCCGAAGTTTGTATTTCGCCTGCATCTTGATGGCAGGGACGCTTCGGAGATATTTCTCTCCTTCTCCCAGAAAACGCGCTATAATCTGCGCAAGGCGCAAAGGAGCGGAGTCGAGATCCGGCTCGGCGGCACAGAGGACGTGGATGATTTCGAGCGTTTGATGCTCATAACCGGCAGGCGGGACAGATTTACCGTGCGCGGCGCCGAATATTTCAGAAGCATGCTCGAAATTTTCGGTGATAACGCAAGGCTGTACATGGCATATTACGAGGGCGTTCCCATCGCGGGTGCCATAACCGTCGCCTTCGGCGACAAGGTATGGTATCTGTACGGCGCAAGCGCGGACGAGCACCGCGATAAAATGCCTAACTACCTGCTGCAGTGGAGCATGATCTGCTGGGCCCTTGAGCGTCAATGCCGAATATACGATTTTCGCGGGGTATCCGGCGATCTGAGCGAGGATAACCCCCTGTATGGCCTGTACCGCTTCAAAAAGGGCTTCGGAGGCGAGTTCACGGAATTTATCGGGGAATACGATCTTGTCCTCGACCGGCTCATGAACTTCTGCGTCGGCTCGTCAATACGGCTCTATCGCGGACTAAGGGGGCTTTTGAAATGAAAGAATGCATCGTCGACACCGCCGTTATCCGAAGGAACGCCGAAATACTGAAATCGCTTTCAGGCAAAAGCGAGATATGGGCAGTGGTCAAGGGCGACGGCTACGGGCTGGGGCTCGAGGCCATGGCGGGGCTTCTTTATGACTGCGGCATAAGGCGCTTTGCAGTCTCGGAGCCCGAAGAAGCCGAGCGTCTGATTGCGCTTCGAGCCGGTGATATTAAAATTCTATTCCTACAGACGACCTCGGATGCCCAGGAGACCGAAAAACTACTTAGATTGGGCGTGATCTTCACTGTCGGCACAACGGAGGATGCCGACAATCTGATACGCGGGGCGGAAAGGCTCGGGCTCATGGCCGAGGCACACATAAAGCTCGACACCGGTATGGGGCGCTGCGGCTTTCTCCCCTCTCAGATCAGCCAGATACTTCCGCTCTACACCGCCTCGGACGCGCTGCGCATCAGCGGTCTGTACACCCACTTCAGCAAACCTCAGAGCAGACGAAGCACAAATGCGCAATTCAAAAGCTTCATGCGCACCGCAGAAAGGATAAAGCGCGCAGGCTTTGATCCGGGGCTTCTGCACTGCGCTGGCTCCGAGGCCTTTCTCAGATATCCCGAAATGCGCTGCGGAGCGGTGCGTCTGGGCTCGGCCTTTCTCGGGCGTGTATCCGGCGGGTACGGGCTCCGAAATGCAGTTAGCTGCGTCAGCAGCATATCCGAGCTGCGCACCTTGCCCAAGGGCCACGGAGTCGGCTACGGTTCGGCTTGGAAGGCGCCCCGGGATACCAGAGTGGCCCTGTGCGGCATAGGCTATTATAACGGCTTCGGTCTGGAACGAATCTGCGGAACTCTGCAGCTTCCGGTCATTCTGCGCAGGCTGCTTGGTGCGATTTTTGCACTGCTCAGGCATGACGGACTGTGGATAGAGGTTCGCGGGCAGCGCTGCCCCGTACTCGGCCGAGTGGGGATGATGAGTTGTGTTATTGACGTTTCCGGCTGCGACTGCGCCGAGGGCGACGAGGCGTCAGCGGATATAAATCCCCTCATGCTCAAGGGCTTTGACATCGTTTTTAAATAAGATTTACATTTTTGTTGTTGAAAATATTACCCGCGCATTGTATATTAAATCAGTATGAAAAGCGAGGTGCATTTTTTGAACATACTGTATCTTATAAACTTCGCGGGTAAGGCGGGAACCGAGAAATACGTTTCAAACCTCATGCATATTCTCTCCGCCCGGGGCGAGAACTGCCACCTGGCCTATAACATCCCGGGGCAGCTTTCCGAAACGCTTGAAAGCGAGGGCTTCCCATGCTTCCGGCTCGATATGAGCGGAAAAAATGCGCTCGGCGCTGCAAAGGCTCTCGCGGCATATTGCAGGGAAAACAGCATTGAAGTCATCCACGCGCAGTATCCAAGAGAGAACATTATAGCTCTCCTGTCAAAGCTCTTCTACCGCAGGGTCAAGGTCGTGTATACAAGCCATCTTACTATTTATCAGAATGCTAAATGGAAGATACTGAACCGGATCTTTACTCCATTTAACCACCGCATGATCGCCGTGTGCCGTCAGGGCGCGGAGATCATGGCTTCAAACGGCGTTAAAAAGGATAGAATACAGATTATATACAACGGCGTTACCCCATCCGGCAGGCGCGTGTATGACCGCAGCTTTGCCCGCAGCTTCGGAGTTCCGGACGACACCTTCGTCATGTCCATCATGGCTCGCTACGCGCCAGAAAAGGGGCTTGCGTTCCTTCTGGCCTCTCTGGCAAAGCTGCGGCGAAAAACGGACAGGCCCTTTGTCTGCTTCATAGCCGGCGACGGGGAGCAGTTCGATGAGTTTGCCGTCATGTGTCAGAACAGCGGCATGAACGACCGCGTGGTGCAACTCGGCTTCCGGACAGACTCCGCCGAGATGCTTAAATCCACGGATCTGTACCTGAACTCGAGCTCCAAAAACGAGGCGATGAGCTTCGCTATTCTGGAGGCGATGAACGCCGGCGTCCCCCTTGTGGTGACGGATGTGGGCGGAAACCGCGACCTTGCCGAAACGCACACAGTCTGCGGCAGAGTGCTGCCCTTCGGCGACAGCGACGGTTTTTCCGATGCCATACTTGAGCTCATGGAAAACAAGGCTCTGCTGAAGGAATATTCCGACAGCGCTCTTAGAAAGGTTCAGGAGGAGTTTGATCTTGAGAAGCTCGCGCTGGACGTATTTAATGCTTATAATTGAGGTGTAGAACAATGATCGACAAAAACGGAAAGCTTTTTGGTAAAATCAATATCATAGACCTGCTCATAGTCCTCGTCGTGATAGCGGCCCTTGTTTTCTTCGCTACAAGGGCGTTCACCCCCGCCGAAAAGGGCGAACGGGTCGAGTCGGCAAAGGTAGCTTTGAAATATGTGGCCGTGGACGCGCTTGCCGGCGCGGGCGAGGCCATAAATGTCGGCGATCCCGTATATGAGGATACAACCAACATCAAGCTCGGCACGGTGACATCTATAAGCTACGAGGATGCATATATGTACGAAGCAGGCCCCGACGGCGAGCCGGTAAAGGTTCCCGTCGTAGGCAAAGAATACGTCACCGTCACGACTGAGGTCGAGGGTAACGTCACAGACGACGGCATTTATGTCGATGGCTATCTGTACTGCATAGGCGTTGCCCGCACATATCATTTCGGGCAGGCGATCATCTACGGCGTCCTCGCCGATATTTCCCCCATAGAATGAGCCGTGACCTCCATTTTTTGACGAAAGGAGGAAGACCGGTTGTTCCTTGAAAACAGCGTTATCCTCAGTTCCATATACCGCTGCTGGATCGACAGCCGTTTTTTCGCGCTGCTCAGCCTTATATGGAGACCCTTTAAAAATGCATATGACGATCTGTTCCTTGTAAAGCGGCTGAGAAAGGCCGATTCAGTTCAGCTCGTATACTCAAATTCGCTTTTTGCGCGGCTTATCCGCTTTATATGCAGCTTAATAACAAGGCTTATCGCCGCCATATCCAAGCCGCTCAGAGGAGCGGCGGAAACCAGTCTTATAGTTAAGCTGTGCAGGGGCTCCGCAATACTGAATTTTGAATTCCTGCTCGGCGCTTTCATATGCGCCATGTTCATAGTTCCTCATGAGTTCTGGAACAACAGCTACGCCATAATTGCAGCCTTCGGCTTTTTGGCGCTGTACTTTATCATGGCGGGCTTCGGGAAGCGCAGCCTTATGAATCCGGACAAGCTGGGTTTTCCCTTCGTGCTCTTTTTCCTTGTGCTTGCGCTTAGCCTTTTGTTCAGCCACGCCCGCTCTGACAGTGCCAGGATCCTTATATTCTTCATAGCCTCATTTGCTTTCATGTATGTGATTGCTGCGGACATAAGCGATATAAAGCGGCTTGAAAAGCTCATGGCTTTCATCTACATCGCTCTTATCCTGACCTCACTGTATGCTATTATGCAGAGGGTTTTTAACCTTGTCTATGTCAGCGCTTCCTTTACAGATCTAAAGGCCAATGTCGGCGTTCCGGCACGTGTGACCTCGACGCTGGATAACCCAAACAACTTCTCCGAGTTTATCGTTCTGTTTCTGCCCCTGTGCGCGGCCTTTGCCGGCACGAGGAAGAACGCTCTTTGGTCGGTCGTGCTGTGCATAGGCCTCGCCTTCCCCGCTCTGGGGCTTATAATGACCTATTCACGTTCGGGCTGGATATCGATCATGCTGGCGGTCTTTGTGTACGTCTGGCTGAGAAATAAGAAGCTCATACCCGCGCTCATCATACTTTCGCTTATGGCCATTCCCTTCCTGCCGGACAGCATAATCACCAGGATCACGAGCCTTACCACAAGTCTCAGCGGCAAGGGGCATATAGACACCTCTGCAGCTCACAGGCTTGCACTGTGGCAGGGCGTTGCCTATATGCTGCGCGATTACGGCGTTACCGGTATAGGTCTCGGTCCCGATTCATTCATCTGCCTGTATCCCGGCTATGCCCAGAGAGGCGCGATGGACGGCGCTTACCACACACAGACGCTCTATCTTGAGCTTATTCTTGAGATAGGAATTGTGGGCTTTGTGTCCTTCATGTGGATGGCTCTGAGAAACATTAAGAATATCGTGATTGCCCGCAGAGGCGCGGGGCCGGTTCTCAAACCGGTTCTCATAGCATGTGCCGCAGCTTTCATCGGCATCGCTTTCTCCTGTCTCGTGGAATATATCTGGTTCTATCCGCGAAATATGTTCGCATATTTCATACTTTTCGGTATATCCATCGCGGCGGTCAATATGGCGAACGAAAAGAAGAAAAACCTTTAATCTATAAAGTAAAAGGTCATCTTGCGATGCAAGATGACCTTTTCAATGTTAACTGGTCCGGTCTATTTTGGTTGGATCTCGCCGGAGCGGTAGGCTGAAAGAAGCTGTTCGAGCGCCACTATCCTCCGTCGAAGATGCTCGCCGGAATCGCAATCGGCAATGTACCTGCGCACCGGAAAGCTCTCCACCTGCACGGCGTCGGACTCGATATCCGCGTTCTCGTCAATTGCCTTGGCAATGCCATCAAAAGGATAATGGGATTTTATCTTGAGACCATGGGAATTGTATACCAGCGTATAACCGGCAATCCCCGTGGTCTTCTGGTACGCCTCGCAGAAGCCTCCGTCGATGATGAAAAGCTTTCCGCCCGCCTTAACTGGGCTTTCGCCCTTCTTTGCCTTTACGGGCGTGTGGCCGTTTATGATGTGTCCCCGCTCAGGGTCAAGGCCGAACTCGGTGAGGATCATTTCCGCTACCTTTTCGTCCTCCCAGAAGCTGAAGTATGGGTTTTTCGGCTCAGCCCATGTGCTTCGGTCGTCCACGACCGCGCGCTCAAAGGTATGGAAAACGCGGCCGGAGAAGGGACTGTCATTGCCGCACCAGAGGTACCACATCATATCAAGCGCGGACTCATCGTGCTTTGCCCACGCGCTTTTGACGACGATATCGGCATAATCAAGCAGGCTCTTTCCCGAGTACCACACGCCGCCGTGGCGCACACGGGCAAATTCGCCGTCTCCGGTCATGGGTATGCAGCCATGGTACAGCAGGTTTCCGTTGCAGCAAAGATATGTACTTCCGCACCTGTAGATGAAGTCCATATGGCGGCGCAGAGACTGGCTTTCGCGGAACAGGGACACATATTCCTCAACCAGCGCAAGCTCGTCTTCGCTCATGCTGTAGGGGTCTGTGCGGTCAATGGTCGGCCATTTGTCGTTGTTCAGCGGGTAAACTCCGTCGTCGAGAATGACGGTATTATTTTCAAAATCACAGCGGCTGAGCATGAGCCGTGAATTCATTCCGTAGCCCGGGTGCCGCATTATGACCCTTCCCTCGAGCTTGAAGCCCAGGGTACTCAGGGCAAGCTTGACATTTTCAGCTGAGGAATCGCCGTAATATTTGTCGGTAAAGCTGTACAGCGGCTGCAGGGAAATGCCATAGCGCCGCTCAAGCAGATTTGCGTTGCCGTAATCCAGCGAAATTCGCAGCACAGTGAATATGCAGGCAGGGCTGCCCGCCGCCGCGCCCAGCCACAGGATATCGTGGTTTCCCCACTGGATATCGATGTTCGGGTGCTCCATAAGATCGTCCAGAAGTCTTGCGGGCTCCGATCCGCGGTCGAAAATATCGCCTACTATATGAAGCCTGTCCACCGCGAGGCGCTTTATTATATCCGCAAGGGCGCTTATGACCTCATCGGCAGCGCCCGTGGAGATGATGGACTCAAGGATGGTGTCATGATAACGCACCTGATTTGAATACTCGTCCCTCTGCATATGCAGGAGCTCATCCAGAACAAAGCTCCATTTTCGCGGCATCTGCTTGCGTACATAGCCTCGGGTGTATTTGCTCGACAATGTCTCTGCCAGCGTGCGCAGCATTTTAAGCGTCCGCTTCAGGCCGCCGTCGGTCAGCTCGCAAGATTCGCGCATGGCACAGAGCTTCTCCCTTGGGTAGTAGATAAGCGTGCAGAGGCTTCGGCAGGCCTCCTCCCCTATCTCGCTCTCAAAAAGCCTGCGCACCTTTTCAAGGATAACGCCGGAGCAGTTATTCAGGATATGCCGCACAGCGCCGTATTCCCCGTGCAGATCGCTGATGAAATGCTCGGTGCCCATTGGAAGGGCGAGGATCGCCCGAAGATTTATTATCTCTGAGCACACGGCCGCCTCATCCGGGTACTTTTCCGCCAGCAATTCAAGATATTCACGGCTAAATTCGCTCATAGCGCACACCTCGCAATCGATTTCTACCTTGATATTAACATTTCCCAGCCGCTTTTACAACTTGCAGTTTTGTAAAATATATGTATAATTGATTTGATAATAGGATAAATTCCGGAAATGAGGCATGATTTATATGAAAAACGAGCTAAAACAGAAGCTTATAGACGGGAAAAAGCCGATCGGCATGTTTTGCGACACCGCCAGCACATACATCGTGGAATGCCTTGGTCGCACAGGGCTTGATTTCGTAATCATTGACAATGAGCACTCGCCTATCGAGGCGGAAGCAAGTGCGCAGCTCATCCGCGCCGCAGAGCTTTCCGGGCTTACGCCCCTGTGCAGGGTAAGGGAGACAAGCCGCCCCGCTATTCTGAAGCTTTTGGACGTCGGCGCACAGGGTCTTATCATCCCCAATGTTCACAGCGCAGAGCAGGTCAGCGAGATAATCTCCTATGCAAAATACTATCCTGTCGGCCAGCGGGGCTTCTGCCCCTCCCGCAAGGATGGCTGGGGCTTCGACGGTCTCGGCAGTGTGCCTGAGACCATGGAGCACTTTAACAGCGAGACCCTTCTCATCCCACAGTGCGAGACTGTCGGAGCGCTTGAGGAAATTGAAAAGATAGCCTCTCTTGAGGGCGTTGACGGCATATTCGTCGGCCCTTACGACCTGTCCATTTCCATGGGCATCCCCGGCGAGTTTAACGATCTGGTTTTTCAGTCGGCGATCGACCGCATAATCAATGCCTGCCGCAGAGCGGACAAGTTCTGCATATTTTTTGCAGGTAATCCAGAGGGAGTTGCCGCCGGATTTAAAAGAGGCTTTGACGGAATGGCCTACAGTCTTGACGCTGGGGTCTTCATTGACGCGGTCCGCGAGCGTGTAGATAAAATTAAAGCAATGCTTTGAGGGCGCCGAAAGCGCCCTCAATTTTAAGTATAGGGGAGACGAGCCCCTATGCTTAATTCAGCATATAGACCCCATAATTCAGATAGCCCGCAAAGGCGACCCACAACAGATACGGGATCATAAGCCAGCCTGACCTTTTGTCGACGGAGAAAAATTGGATCGTGGTCAAAAGAATGAAAAACCACAGTATGCACAGCCATATGAACGCTGCCAGATACTCGGCGATGTTGAAGAAGATGATGCTCCAGCCGAAATTGAATGCAAGCTGGATCGCGTAGTATACAAAGGCAAGGTCCTTCTTTCGCTTCGGCTTATCCGATATCCACACATAGTAGGAGGCAAGGCCCATTAGGATATACAGTATACTCCATACCACGGGGAACAGCCACATCGGCGGGGACAGCGGCGGCTTATTGACCGCCTCGAACAATATCATGCTGTCCTTTGTCAGCAGTGCGGAAAGTCCGCCCGCCGCAAGGGGTATAGCCACGGAAACTCCAAGTTTCTTCCAGTCAGTTTTCATTTAGATCACCCATATTAATTTATGACGGCATGTACAAAAATATACGCACGCAAAATATGCGAAAAAACAGGAGCCTCAAGCTGAGACTCCTGTTTAATACGCTATATACCTGAATTACTTCTTTGCAAGACCCTTCTGGCGTGCATACTCGGCAGCGCCCAGCGCG
>ERZ1026968.16-NODE-16-length-114622-cov-9.945002_pt1 | contig 114622 bp, 123 predicted proteins | sample MGYA00519295_ERZ1026968 | MGnify/ENA primary metagenome ERZ1026968 (study PRJEB26926, sample SAMN06164480) | human gut metagenome | biome: ENVO:00009003; feature: ENVO:2100002; material: ENVO:00002003 | host: Homo sapiens | place: USA | collected 2012 ...
CCTCATACGTTACAAAGCTGTCCTCGTAGTACACGTCCGCCGCAGGAATGATGTCGAGCTGGGAGTACCTCATGTGCCGCTCTGGCTGAGCAGCATAATACAAGGTGTCGGTTTCACTCAAGATCTTAGTGGGAGTATAGGTGAGGGTATTGCCGGCTGCTGTGCCGTTACCGGACTTGAGTGTAACTTCTTGGAGGCTCAAGCTGCTGCCCTCGCTCAACTCGCTTGAGCTGATGCCCTTGACTTCGTAGCCAACGTTAACGGATACCGGCAGACCGAAGTCGATAACTGCGGTGGAAGCCGTGAGTACAGTTTCCTTATTATATGTGTTTACGGCACGCACGGTCTTGGGACCGCCCTCGAATGTGCCGCTCAGGCCGATGTTGCCGCCTGCGGACAGAGTGTAGCCGTCTGTGGCAGTCTCGGTGATTTCATAGGATGAGTCAATGGTGATCTGCTTTACAACGACTCTGTATCCGTCGCCGAGCTGGACGGGAATGTTTATATTGTTCTGATTAGCAGCGCTGACCTGAATTACGCCCTCTTTAGTGACCGCGTTATCGCTGTCATAAACCGCGTAGGGGATCTCGTCATAGTCAAGGCTCGCAAGGCTGAGCTTTATGTTGAAGTCAAACAGCTTGACGAGATCTGCATCGTAATCGGAACCGGAGCTCGTCTCAACTGTCTTGGTTATGATGAGGGATGCGGGGTTTGTTTTCCAGACTGCGGTGAACAGCGTATCCTCAGTGAAGGTAAAGCCGTCGATGTAGCTCTTGCCGGTGGGATCGTCGGGATCAATGAACTTGCCGGCCTCGGCATCGTATTCATAGTACTTGCCGTTGGAGCACTGATAGCCGAGGAAGGTGACGGCTTCGCCGTAGCTGTCATCTACCGTTACCTTGGAGGGATATTCGGGAACTCCGGTAAGAGTCTGGTTCTTCAGCACGTTGCTGCCGTTGGGCATGTCTCCTTTAATACGGAACTGAGCTCTGTCAAGGCCAACATCATAGCTGTATCTTACTTTGTCCTTAAGATGCAGATAGCAGTCAACGTGCCAGCCCACAGAGGTGCCGTGCTGCAGCTTCACTACATAGGGAATAAGCTCATACTTATCATAATCGCTCGCAGGGATGTTGTAGTTGCGGTAGGGGTCGGAGAGGAATGCTACCTTGATTGCCTCCCAATCAACGCCGCCGTTTGCAGGATCGGTGTTTATGTACTGGATAGGCTCGTAGCTGACGCCCTCGACGGAGGCAAACGCAACGCCCCAGGTGCCGCCGTCATTATTGCTGTGCATGAATGCGGGGCTTGAGAAGATATCGTTTGTTATGATGCTGCCGGCATTATCGGCGTACTTATTGACACCGGTGCTGATCCCCATAGTGCCGTCGTTAAGTACAACACTGTGCCATCCGTAACCCTCTGCTATCTGAGGCTCGGTGGGATAGCCCTCTTCGCCGCCGTCGATCTCCTTTATACAAGTGATATACAGAGGATACGTCGTGCTATCGAGTACTGCATCACCGGTGTTATCGTACTTCCACTGCGCATACAGGGTGATCGGGCCGCTGAGGGTCAATCTGCCGGTGTTGGCTTCTATCTCAGGCTCGCCGCTGCGCTGGGTTGACCAGCCGATGATATCAGAGGCCACGGTGTTTATGCTGCCGCTGCCGTTACTATAAAACTCAGTGTTAGAAACGACAGTTCCGAGACCGTCGGCTCTTATAAGCTTGGTGTAGCTGTGTTCGTCTGTAGAGCTGAGGTAGTCGTTTGATCTAAAGGTCACCTCATAACCCCAGATAGCGTAAAGGGTCATGTCGGAGCTGGGGGTGATGGTCGCGCCGGCCGCGTAAACGGTCTCGCCGTTGGGCTGATCGCTCCAGCCGACGAACTTTGCATAAGCGTCGGGGCCGGTGAAGGTGTTTGACTGGAGCTTCACGCTGCTGCCCTTTGCAACAGTCTGAGAAGCCATGGTGCCGCTGCCGCCGTTTGCGTCATAGCTCACGGTACAGCTCTCGTTTACGGTCACCTTTGCGGTGTCGTAAATCGCATAGAGCTTGCCGTCGGCTTCATCAGTCCAGTAATAGTAGCAGCTTATATCTGCGGTACCGACAGACAGGTAGGTCACGTTGCCGTTATCGTCCACTGCCGCGACCTCAGGATTGCTGGAGACCCACATGACGTTGCCGCCGCCGTTATAGCGATAGTTCTGGCTGATCGAATAGGTGAACTTCTGGCTTCCGCCGTTAAGGCCGACAGCGCTCGCGGGGGAGATATCCAGCGATACGTTTATCGTGGACGGAGTGTAAATGGTAAGCCTTGCTTCGGAGATACCGTAATTCTGTCTATACCACGAGCCGTTATATGTCAGATACTTGTCAACCCCGCCAGAACCATCGTATCTGATGTACATCGTGTATGCGGAGGAATCTTTAGATGCGACGTTTGTAAATGAGTACCAAGTATAAGTGACTCCGCTTGTTTTTACGCTGCTCTTGACAGAGAGTTTATCGTTCTCTGCGAGATTATAATACCAACTAAGATATCCGCCTGATGAACCTTGCCATTTATAGCTGCCGGTGCTGCCGCTCAGAGTCCACTGGATATTTGAAGGAACATTTGCTCTGATGTACGGAGTGCCTCCGTTGAGCGGACGCTGAACAGTTACATCCGTGCTTACCGGGGTGTAATCTTTCCCATTATCGGTCACCGCCTTGCCGGTCGTAACGGTATTAGCGCCGCTGCCGGCAGTGTTGGCGATTATGTACTTTTTGCCAGCAGCTTCAGATGTTGTCGCAAGCCAGACGCTCATGGGAATGGAGCCGCCTGCTGCGCTCGGCTGAACGTCGGGCTTCATGACCGTAAGCGATTTGGTTGTGGTCAGGGTGTACTGGGTGCCGGCCTCGGTCCACTTGAAGGTGCAGGTAATAGTCGTTGTGCCTGCGCCGACGGTCGTTACCTTACCTGCGTTTGTGACGGTTGCAACATTGGTATTGCTGGAGGACCACGAAACAGATCTGTTGCTACCGTAGGTGTAGCCGGGGAAGCTTCCGAGCACGCTCGTGCCGGTCGCAGTATGGCTCACGCCGCCGAGGTTATCGGTGAGCTGATAATTATATTGTATGGCGCCTCCAGAAAGCGCCTTGGTCGGTCCTGCGATCGCAATACTCGCGTTCAGCGTCTGCTTCTGGAAAATGTGGGTATTGGTCGGAGTATAAGAGCCGTCGGTATTGACAGCAGTCCAGTAACCGCCCTTAGCATACCATGACATGACCTTGTTGGAAGCGTCACCGCCATAGTAAAGCCTTGTCGTTGCACTGTTGGCGTCAATAGTCTTGACGTCCTTGAAAGTGTAATAGCCGCTGAGTGTGCCGCCGTTCTTCGGCTTGGCGCTTTGGCCGCTGATCGTGAAGGTATCATGAAAGCCGCTTCCAGCGCCTGTATAGTTGAAGCACAGATAATAGTTATTGCTGCCATTGCGCCAGTACCAGCCACTGTCACTGCTCGTCGTCCATTTCGCATTTGAGCTTATGTCAGACGCAATAAAATACGGCAAGCCAAGGCTGCCCTTGGTCACTGTGATATCCGTATATCCGACGTTGCTGCCGCTCAGGGTCAGCATTCTCGCCGTCGTATTATTCAGCGGATAACCTATGCCATAAGTATTGCCCGCAGAAACGCTTCTCCGCGCAGACCAAACGTTCGGCACGGTCACACTGCTGCCGGTAGTCGCCGCGTTTGCCTCGGGTGTCACGTTCGTGACGGGAATGACCGTCAGCAGCGAGAATGCCATTACAAAGCACAGCAAAAGTGACAGCGCTCTTTTCTTGATACTCATATTTCTCAAAACTCCCTCCAGAAGAATTTTTTACAATTCTGCATTTAAATTTGAAAACGCCAAAACGCCCGTTACCGTCCTTAAAAGCGATAATGGGCATAATCTTCCCAGTTTTGTTTCATTATACAAAATTAACAATTTGTTTGCAAATCGAAAAACCGTCCTCGCTCGGAGGACGGTTACAAATATGCACAAAGCTTATTTTAGTTATTAAAGTTATTTGCTATTTAACTTTTTTTGCAAATTTCAGCCCTTTTTATGACTAATTAGTACATTCTGTATATTATGGATATTTCAGATAGATAAATGATTTTTTAAAGTTATTTATCCCTGATTTATGTCGAAAAAATTCGGCGTTTTTCACAAAATATTCCTGCCAGCGAAATGCAATCGCTCATTAAACTCCCGCGTCCGGCAGCGTGGGCAGAAGATCCTCCATGCGCAAAAGCATGGTGGCTGCCTGCGCGCGGGATGCGCCCTGCGCCGGACGCAGCGTATTATCCTTAAAGCCAAGGACGATGCCTGCCGAGCATACGGCGTTCATCTCATTATAAAGTATGGAGTCAACAGCGGCTGAGTCGGCAAAGCCTCCCAAGGCGTCCTCCGATGCGCTCAAGAGCTTGCCGCTGCTGCTTATATAGCGGCAGAGCATGGCCGAAAGCGCCTGACGGCTGACGCTCAGCCTCGGGCGGAAGCTGCCGTCAGCATAGCCGTTTATGACGCCCTTGTCCACCGCCCATGCCAGCGCGTCATAGCACCAATAGTCATCAGGCACGTCGCTAAAGCCAGCCTTCAGTCCGCTCACATCGGGGCTTCCCGACATGCGGTACAGCACCGTTACCAGCATGGCGCGTGTAAGCGGCGTATCGGGCGAAAATTCGGTCTCGGTTACTCCTTTGAAGATACCCTCGGCTACCGCGCGATCGACCGTGTCATAGCACCACGCCCCGACGTCAATGTCGGTGAACACATTGCCGCGCGAGGTATAGGTCAGCATTGCGACGGTTCCGGCCTGATAGCTCGGGGCGTAGACCCTTGCGCGATAGGTGGTGTCCGGCCCGAGGGCAATCCCGCCCTCATATCGGGTGCTGCCGCGCGTGGGCACGCTGCCGTCGGCGGTATAGTATATCTCCGCGCCTGGAAGTGTGCTGCTGATAGTCAGCTTGCCGTCGGCTGCCGTCATCACCGGCGCGGGAGCCGGAGTGTACTCAACGAGCTGCCCGACCGTATCGGTGCGAATGCCGTTCCACTTTATGACCGTTACCGCCCTGACATCGGTATCCTGCGTAACGAGGAAGGGCTTCGTGTATTTAAGGCTGTTTTTCGGGGTCGGGAGCTCGCCGTTGAGGGTATAGTAGACCTGTCCCCTGCTGTCCCCGCTGAGGGTGACTAGCTTGCCCTCGGCCGTGTTCTCGACCGTGATAACGGGCTTTTTGACCGCAGGGTCGGTGCCGTATGCGCTGGGATAGCAGGAGTAATACATCTTGCCGTTTTGGAGCACAACGCCACGGCGCATGAACATCTCGCTCAGCGTCACGAATTCGTAGCCCTGCGCCTGCAAAGTGTCGATCGCGCGCAGCGCCGCTGTAACGGATGTGGAGTGCGTGTCATGCAGCAGGGCGATAGAACCGTCGCGCGCCTGCTTTATAAACTCCCTGTACACGGAGTCTGCGTTCTGGGACTTCCAGTCATATGTATCCATCGACCAGTAGAAGCAGGGCACGTTCGCCGCCGCCAGTACGCGGGCGTTCTGGTCGCCGTAGGGCGGGCGGAGCATATAGTCGAAGTCAATGCCGATGGCCTTATCAAGTATGCCGTCGTTTTTTGAAAGCTGCTGCTTAATCTGCTCGTCGCTGAGAGAGGTCAGCGTGGGGTGGTCGTAGGTGTGGCTCGCAATCTCGTGCCCCTCCTCCCATGCCCGCTTAACAAGCTGCGGATTATACTCACTCATCGTGCCGACCATGAAAAAGGTGCAGTGCACACCGCGAGCCTTGAGCCCGTCAAGCAGCCGCGCGGTGTTCTTTGACGACGGGCCGTCGTCGAAGGTCAGGGCGATCAGCTTGGGGCCGTCGGCCTGAGCCTGCACCGGCGCCATGCCCGCCAGCATGAGCACCGCAAGGAATATCGCAGCAAATCTCTTTATCCTTCTCATCTTCTAAAACCCCAGTTTTACCATGTTATTATCGTTTGAAAGTCCGCTCATCTCCGCGACGAAGAGCACCTCGTCAACGCCCTCCTGCGAAACGAGCTGCCGCGCGGAACCCATGTAGTAGCGCATATCCAGCATTATGATGTTTTCAAAATCGGCGGTCAGGAAAGGCACAAGGCTGTTTGCAAAGGAGTCCTTTATTATAAGCAGCGTTTTGCCGTTATCGCAGCCGCCGGTGATACGCATCTGGCCATAGTTGCCGCCCTGAAACACCTTGTACTTGTCCTTTTCGTTCTCCGCCTCGCTGAAATAAAAATCTATATCCTTTCCGTCGGCGGAGACCCGCACCGTGTCGGCCACGGGCGCGATATACACACTGTCCGTCTTCGCCGAGGGATCTAGCGTCTTTGAATAGGTCGTGCCGAGAAAATCCTCGCTGAACAGCTCGGGCTGCGCACTGTAAGCGCCGTCGGGCATATACTCGCGGTAGGCAGCGTAAGCTCCGTACCATGTCCAGTGGTGGTCGGTGCGGTAATATATCTGCTTATCCGCAGCCGCTGCCAGCGCCGAATAAAGATCGGGAACGTTCACCTCGGTAAGCATGCCGCATGCGGTATCGTACATGGCCTCCGCGTCATACATAAGCGCGTGAGCAGGCAGCTTATCGCTTATGACCGTGCCCGCCGCGGGAACGAGAAGTGCGCTCGTGGGTACGCCGCACTCCTCGGCAAAATCGTTAATGAGCGCGAGATTCGACGCGAATTTCCTCTCGTCGATATCCTCCGGCGTGATCTTTTCCATATAGTAGCCGTCACTGCCGAGATAGGCTCCGCCTATGTCCTTGAAGCCGGCAGCTTTTTTCAGCCTCGTTCCCAGCTCCGTCCATACGTCGCGGGCGGGAAACTGGTCGGATATATAATCGGTCAGATTTTCCTGGAATCTTCCGCTGAGGATATCGTCGCCGCGCAGCTCCGGCGCCGTTTGGAGCATGCGGTTCTCATTGTCGGAAAAGTTCTTGTCCTCTCCGAGGAACACGAATGCCGAGGGCAGGACTATCATCGCAAGGAAGAGCGCGATAAACGCAATATAATATTTTTTCATCACACTCACCTCTTAAAATCTGAAATACAGGAAGGGATTATAGCTGTCGCCGATGAGGAATACCATGCTCAGGCCGAGCAGAAGCAGCGTCAGCACCGCCTTCAGGACGAAAGCCGCTTTCACACTGAGCCTGCCGGTAAAGGTGTCCATGAGCTTTTTGGGAAGCTCCGTGGAAGCGACGCAGCAGATAACTATCAGAACGGCCTTGGTAACGAGCCAGTAGATGTCAAGCCCGCCGAGCGCGCCGTTTGCTCCGAACATAGAGCCGATGAAGGGCAGCAGCACCGTTATATCGTCGCAGGCGAAGATGACCCAGCCGAGGACGATGAGCAGCAGCGAATAGATATGCCGAACAGGCTTCGGCGCTCTGTCAAGGGCTTTGAGCAGGAACAGCTTTTCGACGAACAGTATCACGAAGTAGTAAAGTCCCCAGAGTATGAAGTTCCAGCCCGCTCCGTGCCAGAAGCCGGTGAGCGTCCAGACGATAAACAGGTTCAGCGCCTGCCTTGCAAAACCGCGCCTGTTGCCGCCCAGCGGGATATACAGATACTCTCTGAACCATGTGCTCAGGGTAATGTGCCAGCGCCGCCAGAAGTCGGTTATCGACACGGACTGGTAAGGATAGCGGAAATTTTCGGGGAACCTGAAGCCGAACATCCTGCCGAGGCCGATGGCCATGTCGGAATAGCCGGAGAAGTCAAAATATATCTGGAAGGTGAACGCTATCGCGCCCAGCCACGCCATAAGGGCGGAGCTGCTGCCGCCGAGGGCATAAATCTCCGACCACAGGGCGCCGATCTGGTTTGCCAGCAGCACCTTTTTGCCTAGGCCGACCACAAAACGCATCGAGCCCTCGGAGAAATCCTGCGTCGTGACACGTCTCTCATGGAGCTGCTCCGCCACATCCGCGTAGCGGACGATGGGGCCGGCGATGAGCTGTGGGAACATGGTGATGTACATGCCGAAGTCGATAATATTACGCTGCACCTTTACGTCGTTGCGGTACACGTCTATGGTATAGCTCATCGCCTGGAATGTATAGAAGGATATGCCTATGGGCAGAACCAGTTTCAGCAGGTCGAAGCTCGCGCCGAAGGCCGCGTTCATGTTGCTTATGATAAAGTCCGTGTACTTGAACACGCACAAAAGCCCGATATCTATAACGACTGACAGCACCAGCATGAGCTTAAGCCGGCGGCTGTTTTGCCTGTGCTTTTCCATAAGCAGGCCGAAAACATAGTTTATGATGATGGAGAATATCATCAGCAGCACATATTTCGGCTCGCCCCATGCATAGAAAATAAGGCTGGCGATCAGCAGGAAGAAATTTCGTCCCTTTCTCGGGCAGATATAGTAGCCCAGAATTACAAGGGGCAGGAATATGCAAAGAAAAATCGTGCTGCTGAATACCATTTATGTATCTCTCCGTTTATTCTGTAAATTCGCGGAATGCGTTCTCGACCGCCTCGGGATCATCGCACATGATAAGCAGTGCGAAGCTTCCCTCGGTTTTTATAACGGCGTTCTCGGCTCTTGCCGTCTGCTCCGGCTCATAAGTCCTGTACAGCCGGACGCGGCCGTCAAGGTGCTCGCGCAGGCTGTCGGCCGCGGCGGTCACATCGGCCTTATCCCTAAGCCGGATCACCGCAAGCTCATAGGCCATACCGTCGGCGGCATAGGCGAGAAAATAATCCCGGACTTTATTATAATCCAAATCCGACAAATATGAAAAGGTTTTTTCGCCATTTTCTTCCCAACTTCCGACAATCCGCATATCCGGAAGCCCTGCGTCCGCCGCCAGCATGTTTTTTTGAAGCTCATACATGCTGATATCGCTCTTTTCGCCGCCACAGGCGCCGAGGGATAGCGCAAGCGCCATAGCGCAAAGGGTGCAGACAAGCTTTTTAATAGTAGAACTAATCATCAGCACCGCCCAAGCCATCGCTTATATCTATATCCCCGAAAGCAGAGGTGACAGCCTCATCAAGCTTCTCGTATACGTCATCGGGAAGATCCGTCATCGGATCGTCGGGAGCATCCTCAAAGCCCATTATGTACACGCAGAGAACATAGCCCTCCTCGACTGGCGTCCAGTTCCACTCCATGTAGCAGGCGCCGTTATAATTTGACTCGTCTATGATGCTGCTAATGTTATCAAGCATGGAACCCACGATCTGCGCCTCGGTTTCGCCGATCTCCTGCTTGAAGCTGAAGGCCACGGTCGACTGCATATTGTCCATAGCCTCGCGCAGGGCGGCGGGCAGGGCGTAAATATTCTCGCACTCGGTCCGATTCATATACGCATAATTGTACTTATAGCCCTCGGCGGCGGGGAAAAAGCCGGTGTTCCAGTCCTGATTGTTCATCTGGGCGTTGTCGCTGAGGTTGAAGTGGGCATAGTTCCCGACACCTGCGTCGGAATAAATGTCAGTGTGGTACCACTCCCCGTCGAGCTTGACAAGATCCCACGAGTGAGACAGGTACGAATCATGCACCACCATGCACTCGATATCCATCATCTGCATGAAGAGCCTGAAGGTCGTGGCATAGCCCACGCACACGGCGTTATGGTATTTGAGCACGCCGTAGGGATTGTCGCAGTCGGCCTGCGTGTCGGGGACCACCAGCAGGGAGCCGGAGTCAAACGCAAGATTGTGAGTCATCCAATCGTAGACCGCAAGCTCCTTTTCGTAATCGGACATATCCTCGGTGATGATCTCATCAAGCACCGCGGAAGCCATATCAAAGGTCTCCTTGTCCTTATCCGAAAGTCCGGAGCTATTGCCCGACTTGTACGCGTCCGAGATATTCGTCGTAGCCCTGATCACATATTCGCCGCCGATTGTGACGTCGTTTTCCTGCGCAAGGTCCTCGCTCTCGCCGAGGGCGGCGTCAAGGCGCTTATCCGTTTCATTGATCTTATACAGCATCATCGCATTCAGCAGCAGAATCAGCGCCAGCAGCACCGGAGCCGCGATACTCAGTATGTTTCTCGTTTTTTCCTTCATTTTGAACCTCCATTGGTCATTCAGACGACAATTATAGATACGCCGCAGCGTGCAAAATGTTCCCGCTCTCAAACTGTGTGGTTTTGAGTGGTACAGTTACTATACGTCAGCCCCTGCATGTTGTCAAGTCTTGGACGATATTTTTAACACTTGCTTAAAAAGGCAAAAAATTATATACTGTTCCCAAAATATTTTTCCACGGAGGCATTATATGACAGATCTGAAGTTTTATTTTGACGGCACCAACGGCACGCCATTTGAGGGCGAGGTCTCCGTCAGCATGCTTATATCAAAGCTGGGCGACGCAGATGAGCTAGGATTCCTGCCCTTTGAATACTCCGACTCGTTTTTCTCGGGCTCGGCCTGCTCTTATAATCATAAGCTTGCACTCATGAGCATGGGCATGACGATGAGCGCCTTCACCCGCAAAAACGAAGGGGATAAATACATACGCCGGCTGCTCACTGATATCGGCTGCGACGACCGCACGGTCGAGAGCGAGAAATTCGGAGATCAGCTGCCCTGCGACGATACCTGCGGCTACATCTTCGCGGCAAAAAGATTGCCGGGAGATAATTTCCTCATCCCCGTCGTTATCCGCAGCCACCGCTACGGCGGCGAGTGGGTAAGCAACGTCCACGCCGTCGAGGAGGACTATCCGGACTTCGCCGCAGGCTTCAAGGCTGCCGCCGACGGGGTTTACGACGCCCTGCTGAGCTATATCGCCCGGCGTGGCTTTGACAGGTCGAAGCTCAAGCTCTGGATATGCGGCTTCAGCCGGGGCGGAGCGGTATCGAACCTTTTGGGTGCAAGGCTCAGCTTTGAAAGCGGGATCTCAAAGGACAATATTTTCGTCTATACCTTCGCCGCGCCTCTGACGGTCTATGACCGCCGCGCCGGCTTTACGGACAACATTTTCAACATCCTCTCGGAAATGGACGCGGTGCCCCGTCTCCCGCTGCGCTACTGGGGTCTGCGCCGCTATGGAACGGATCTCTGGCTGCCCTGCAGGGCAAGGCGCGGCGCCGAGGAATACGGCAGGCTGCTTGAGGCGATGCGCGGCCGTTTTGCGGAGATAATGCAAAGCCTGAGCGTTGAGGCCGAGTATACGCCCCTCGACGATCAGGAGCAGGCGCTGGATCTGTTTTTCGACTACGCCGACGATCTGCTCGAGCACCCGGAAAAATACCGCGACGACGGTTATCAGCAGCTTATTATGGAATACATGCAGAGCAAAACCTCGGGCAGCATGTTCGAGATGCGTAATTTCCTTCGCTTCCTGCTTTCCGGCAACGAGGATATGGCCGACGGACTATGCTCCCTCATCGAGCAGTGGCATGAGCTGAGCGCCATTGAAAGGGTTCAGCGCATAGGCAGTCTCCCCGCGAAGCGCAAGCCTGGGGACAGATCTCCCGCAACGGAGATAATCTTCATGGGTCTGGGTATCCTGCTGCGTTACGCCGCGAAGCTCACCGCCACCAAGGTCACCGGCGGCACGCAGGATTATTTTTACGAGCAGCTTGTAGCTCTGCTCGTGGACGCCTACCACAACGGCGAATGCTCCGCCGTTATGCAGCAGCATTGGCCGGAGGTATACCTTGCATGGCTCAAGGCCGCTCCGGAAAGCGAGCTTTTCCGCACCGACAGCTACAGCCGCATCTCCGTTAAGTGATGAAGCACTTTGTATAATACAGATAAAATCAAGGAGGAATACTTATGGATAAGACCCTTGTTGTCATGGCGGCCGGCCTCGGCTCCCGCTACGGCGGCGTAAAGCAGATCGAGCGTCTCGGTCCGGACGGCGAGATCCTGATGGAATACGCCATCTACGACGCGCTTGCCGCAGGCTTCAACAAGATCGTACTGATCATAAAGCCCGAGATACTTGGGGACGTTAAGGCTCTCTTCGGCGACCGCATCGAGAAAAGCACAGACATAAAGATCGACTACGCCGCCCAGACTATCGACCGCTTTACGAGCAGCCGTCCCGAGTTCAGGGACAGGACAAAGCCCTTCGGTACCGTCCACGCCGTCATCTGCGCAAAGGACGTCATCACCACTCCCTTTGCCGTAATGAACGCCGATGACTACTACGGCCGGAGCGCCTTTGAGGCTATGTCCGCCGAGCTTGAAAAGCTCCGCGGTGCAAATGAAGCGACCATGGTAGCCTACCGCCTCAAAAACACCGTCAGCCCTTTCGGTACCGTCACTCGCGGCGTATGCATGGTAAGCGGCGGCAAGCTTCAGAATGTCAGGGAGACCTATAAGATAAAGCTCATGCCGGACGGCAGCATACGCGACACCTCCGCATCCGAGAACGGCCCTCTTCTGGAGCCGGACGCCTTTGTGTCCATGAACCTCTGGGGCTATCATCAGGATATCCTCCCTGTTATGGAGGGGTATTTCGCCGATTTCCTCGCGGCGCTGCCGGCAGACGAGATGAAGGCCGAGTGCCTGCTGCCGACCATGATGGACGAGCTCACAGCTAAGGGCGAGATCGGCATTTCCGTTCTGGACACCAGCGACCGCTGGTTCGGCCTGACCTATCAGGAGGATAAGCCCGGCGCCGTCGAGACGCTTACAAAGCTGCACGAAAGCGGCGTCTATCCCCCCACGCTGTGGAATAACTGAAAATAAAAACCGCTTCATTATTGATCTGTGTTTAAGATAAATCCGCGTAGGGGCGAGCATCGCTCGTCCGCAGACGGCCAATGGCCGCCCCTACAAGGTTTTCTTTTCCTCTGTCAATAATGAAGCGGTTTTTATTTTATATATGCCAGTATTTCATTCGGGCTGCCGTACACGACATAAGGACCTTCGCCGGAGTCGGCAAACACGACGTCGTCCTCGATGTAGACCTCCATGACGACGAATTCATCGCCGCAGTCAAAGCTAAGGTTATAATTCGGTTCCCCACTCGGAGCACGCTCAACATCCTTTAGCGGAGCCATCAGGACTTTCAGCTTTTCAAGCTCGCCGGCGTCCTCTACATAGTACATATCCCCGTAAGCGGAAGTGAAATACGCGCTTTTTGCGTCGATATCCAGAGGCTCGGCGGCCGCTGTGCTTTTCTGAGCCTCCTCATCCGCCCGATTCACATCATCGGCGCTGTCGCCGGAGTTAGTGTAATTGTAGGGCTCCACGTCCAGCTCTCCGTATATCGACGCAGATACTGTCTCGGCGCTTTCCGTGTCTTTGACGCCGCCGAACAGTCCCGATCTTGCTCCCACCAGCACCACCAGCGCAAGGCAGGCTGCGGCGGAGAGGTACTTTATCCACACGCCGCGCTTCTTTTTGCAGGCAATGGCGCGAACCTCCTGCATGACGGCAGGGGCAATTTGCTCCGGAGGCTCTTCCATGCCGTCTCTGACGGCGGCGGAAACGGCGGTGAAGGCATCGTAAAGCACCTTGCATTCGGCACAGGCGGCAATGTGCTCCTCAAGCCCGGCGGTCTCCTCGGGGCTGAGCTCACCGTCGATAAGGCAGCTTATTTTTTCCATGTAATACTCGCAGTCCTTCACTTTTCCGCACCTCCTTTCCCTGATACTGACGCTGCGCCGCCGGAAATGTTCCCGTCGCGCAGCAAAATGGCGCACAGCCGCTTGCGGGCGCGGAAAATACGCGATTTGACCGTACCCTCCTCCAGACCGAGCGTCTGCGCAAGCTCGGAATAGCTCAGTCCGCCCAGCTCACGCAGGACAAGTATCTGCCGCTGCTGAGGGGGGAGCTGCTCCAGCCCGCATCTCACAGCCTCCATGCTGAGCTTTTTCATGAGCTGCTCCTCGGGATTTTGGCTCAGATCCGGCAGATCGATAAGCGTTTGGCCGTCCTCATCCTCGCGGCTTAGCGACACCTGCGGGCGGCGGGAACGGCTGCGCAGAAAATCAAGGCAGACGTTTGAGGCAATGCGGTAAAGCCACACTGAAAACTTGCTGTCGCCCCTGAAGCTGTTCAGGGAACGGTAGGCTTTTATAAAGGTCTCCTGCGTCATGTCCGCCGCGTCTTCGGGATCTCCCACCATCCTCAGAGCGAGGTTATAGACGTTCTTCTCATAGGCGGTGACGAGCTTTTCAAATTCGTTGATATTGCCCTTGATAACGCTGCGTATGATCTCGTTTTCAAAGAATTTCGTCATATCAAGTCTCTCTTTATACCTTTTGTGATCCTGCGCAGCTCCTCCAGCGTCTCCACATGCACAAGCTGCTGCTTATAATATCCCGCGTAGGCAACGCCCCTGAGATACCACGGTATCTGGTGCCGCGCCTCAAGGCAGGCAAGCCTCTCCCCGAATTTTTCGGCGTACATCTCCGTCTGGCGCACCGCTAGCTCTATCCGATCGGCAAGCGGCGGCCTTATCGGAACGGGGCGTCCCTCCAGCATAGCGTTTGACCTCTCGAATATCCACGGGTCGCCGAAGCTGCCGCGCCCGATCATGGCAAGATCACAGCCGGTATAGCGCAGGATATGCCCGGCATCCTCCGCAGAAAAGATATCGCCGTTTGCTATGACCGGTATGCCGACCGCTTTCCTAACGTCTCTTATAACGTCCCAGTCGGCACGGCCTGCGTACATCTGCGCCCGCGTCCTGCCGTGGACGGCAACCGCGGAGGCTCCCGCCTGCTCAATGAGCATTGCAAACTCCACCGCGTTCACACAGCCTCCGTCAAAGCCCTTGCGGAACTTCACCGTGACCGGCGCGGACACATTCTTCACGACGGCCTCGACTATCCTCGCGGCAAGCTCCGGATCCTTCATCAGCGCCGAGCCGTCCCCGCTTTTGACTATCTTTCCCACCGGACAGCCCATGTTGATATCCAGAATATCCGCGCCGGAGTATTCCAGCGCCATGGGGGCCGCCTCGGCCATCACCTCCGGCTCGTGCCCGAAGATCTGCGCCGCGCTCGGATGTAGGACATCGGGATTATACAGCAGGCTTTTTGTCTTTTCGTCCTTATACACCAGAGCCTTGGCGCTCACCATCTCTGTGGTCGTCATTGCGGCTCCGAGCTCGGTGCAGATAGTCCTGAAGGCGAAATCGCTGACGCCCGCCATGGGCGCGAGGGTCAGCCGGCCCTTTATCTCAACGCCGCCTATGCTTACCATATGATATCAAGCCCCACTGGGCAGTGGTCCGAGCCCATGACCTCGGGCAGGATATAAGCGTCCTTTATCTTTCCGCGCAGACGGTCGGACACGACGAAATAGTCAATGCGCCAGCCGACGTTCCTTTCGCGGGCGGCGGCGCGATAGCTCCACCACGAGTACGCGCCCTCCCTGTCAGGATACATGAAGCGGAACGTATCCGTGAAGCCGGCGTCCAGAAGCTCGCCGAATTTGCCGCGCTCTTCGTCGGAAAAGCCGGGGTTAAAGTGATTTGCCGAAGGATTTTTGAGGTCTATCTCCTCGTGGGCAACATTCATGTCACCGCAGACTATGACGGGCTTGAGCCTGTCCAGCCCGCATAGGTAAGTCCTGAAATCATCCTCCCAGCTCATGCGGTAATCTATGCGCTTCAGGCTGTCCTGAGAATTGGGCGTGTAAACGCAGACGAGGAAAAAGTCCTCGTACTCAAGCGTCAGCGCCCTGCCCTCGTCCTCGTGACCGGGGATGTTATATTTTACGGATAAAGGGGTATGCTTTGTAAAGACAGCGGTACCTGAATATCCCTTTTTCTCCGCATAGCTCCAGTAGCTTTCGTAGCCAGGCAGGTCAAGACTTATCTGGCCTTCCTGAAGCTTCGTCTCCTGGATGCAGAAAAAATCCGCGTCGAGAGCCCAGAATATCTCCTCAAAGCCCTTTTTCACAACGGCTCTTAGGCCGTTGACGTTCCAGCTTATATATCTCATCGGTTTATCCCCCTTGCATCGGACAGCGCCGCGTCCCGCAGGCGCGGGAGCTCCCCCGCCGCGCCGTCTTTTGTGTTTTGCGTTTTCACCGCGACAAGGCGGTTGATCTTAACGCCCCGCTCGTGAAATTTTGCTTCATAGTCCGTCATCACGCCGCAAACGCCGCCGCAGTGCAGGTCGTTCGTGACCTCCCTGAGCTCCCAGCCCTCGGCCTCAAGCTGCCCCACCGACCAGTCGAAAAGCGGCCGGTTGTCGGTCTTAAAATGGATCTGGCCGCCCACAGGCAGGAGATCGGCGTATATCCTGAGGAAGTTCGGCGAGGTGAGCCTGTGCTTTGCGTCGCGGCTTTTCGGCCATGGGTCGCAGAAATTCAAAAAAATGCGTCCGATCTCGTCGGGTGCGAATATCTCCCTCAGCTTCAGCGCGTCGCGTGAGATGAATCTCACATTTTCAACTTCGGAGTCGCATACGCGCTCCATGGCAATCACCATCGCGTCCTCCACGCGCTCCAGCGCAAGCAGCATGACATACGGCTCATTCCGCGCGGTGCCGAGCGTGAATCTGCCCTTGCCGCACCCGATCTCGAGCCATAGTGCGCTGAAGTTCGGGAACCGCGCGCGCCATGCGCCCCTGAGCTCTTCCGGCTCCTTTATCTGCACCTGCCCGCATTTTTCCATTCGCGGGATCAGGTTTGGTTTTTTTCTCATTCGCATTTTTATCACTCTCCATGGATAAAATAGCATATTCTTTGCAAAACATCAATCAAATAAATTTCTTGTATTCTTGCAGAATTCTGCAAATTATATAACATTTTCTGACGTTTTACTACTTGAAACGCCAAAAAACATATGATATAATTGCAAAATCAAAGACCAATTTATAGGTTTTTTCAGATTCCGCCTTTTAAGGAGTGTTTTATATGAAGCGTGTAAAGGTTTCAAATAATGTCATCCGCCGTCTGCCCAGATATCTGAGAAAGCTCGACGAGCTTACGGAAGCCGGCGTAAGCCGCATTTCCTCCGGCGAGCTCGGCCGCCAACTTGGCCTCACTCCCTCTCAGATCCGTCAGGACTTCAGCTGCTTCGGCGAATTCGGCCAGCAGGGCTACGGCTATAAGGTAACTGCGCTTCGCGCTGAGATAGCCTCCATACTCGGTATGGACAGGGGCTTCTCCGCGATCCTCATCGGCGTCGGCAACCTCGGTCAGGCACTCATGTGCAACTTCTCCTTCAAGGCATGGGGCTTTGAGCTCAAGGCGGCTTTCGATATTAAGCCCGAGCTCATTGGCACCGATTACGAGGGCGTTACCATTCTGGACGTCGCCACCCTGCCTCAGTATCTTTCCGAGAACAAGGTCGACGCCGCCGTCCTCTGTGTTCCCAAGGCTCACGCCGTTTCCACCACTGAGCTTCTCACAAAGCACGGTATAAACGCGATCTGGAACTTCACCAATGTCGAGCTCACCTCTCCAGAAAGCAGCACCATCGTTGAGAACATCCACTTCTCTGACAGTCTTCTTTCCCTGAGCTACTACATCTCCGAGGATATCGACGAAAAGGCTGCCCGCGCAGCAAGGCTGAACAAGTAATTTGACATTTTGAAACGGGCGGTTTTTACCGCCCGTTTTTTGCTTTAAGAGGTGCTGTTATGTCCTACACGATAGCAGCCGTCGCCACCGGTATGCAGGTTTCCGCCATAGGCATCCTGCGCCTTTCCGGCGATACGGCGATCGACATCGCAAACAGGCTGTTTCTACCCGCCTCCGGCAGGGATATGGCCTCATACCCCGACCGCCGGCTTGTATACGGCAGGCTGACGGATACAGGCGGTCAGACCCTCGACATGTGCCTTTGCACAGTAAGCCGCGCCCCGAACAGCTACACCGGCGAGAACACCGCCGAGTTCCAGTGCCACGGCTCCCCGGCCGTACTGCGCGCCGCGCTGGACGCGGCCTTCGCCCTCGGCGCAAGGCAGGCGAAGGCAGGTGAGTTCACAAAGCGTGCGTTTTTAAACGGCAGGATGGATCTCACGAGCGCGGAGGCTGTAGCCGATATCATAGACGCCGAGACCGCCGAGGCCGCCAAAAACGCCGCAGGCCAGCTCGGCGGTGCGATATCACGAAGGATCGAGGGCGTCTACCGAGTTTTGACCGACATAAGCTCCCATTATCATGCGGTGCTGGACTATCCCGACGAGGATATCGAGGACTTTCGCATGGAGCGCTACAGAGGCGATATCGCCGCCGCCGTCGGCACGCTCCAAAGGCTCGGCGCAAGCTATGCGCACGGCAGAATAATGCGGGGCGGCATTCCCGCCGCCATAGTCGGCAGGCCAAACGCGGGCAAAAGCTCGCTTTTAAACGCTCTGCTGGGATATGAAAGAGCCATAGTAACCGATATCCCCGGAACCACACGCGATACCATCGAGGAAAAGCTCCTTCTCGGGGGCGTGCTGCTTCGGCTGACGGACACGGCGGGCCTGCGCGATACCGACGATGAGATCGAGCGCCTCGGGGTCATGCGCTCGCGGGAGGCGATGGAGAACGCGGAGCTCGTCATCGCCGTGATCGACGGCAGCGGAGATCTCACCTCAGAGGATGAGAAACTGCTCCGCGCAGCCGAGAAGGCCGAGCACGGCATAGCGGTCGTTTCCAAGTCCGACCTCGGAAAAGCCGTAAAATTGCCCGAGACTAGCCTTCCGACAGTTGAGCTGAGCTCCGTCACCGGCGAGGGACTCGACGAACTGGCCAGCCTCGTCAAAGGACTGTTTACCTTGCCCGACGCCCCCGCAGGCGAGATACTGACCAATGCGCGTCAGGCCGAAGCGGTAAACTGGGCGCTCGACGCCTTGCGCGCCGCGCTGGATGCGATAAACTCCGGCTGCACTCCGGACATAGTACTGACCGAGACCGAGGCCGCGATGGCCGCGCTCGGCGAGCTTACCGGCCGCACCGTCCGCGAGGACGTCACCAACCGCATATTCGAGCGCTTCTGCGTCGGAAAATAAGGTCATATATAAAAAACGCAGGGAATTTTCCCTGCGTTTTTACTACTTCAGTGTACCGAGGTAGCCTTCGAGTATCAGGCTCGCGGCTACGGCGTCGACGGTCTTGCGGTGCTTTTTTTCTTTTTTCCCGTTTGCGTGGAGTATCGCGTGCGCCTCGATGCTGCTGCGCCGCTCATCCCACATGACTATCGGCAGATCGGTCTTAGTCCCAAGAAGCTGCGCAAACTCGCGGCATTTTTCTGCCCGGGGTCCCTCGCTTCCGTCCATATTCCTCGGCAGACCCAGCACAAGGCGCTGCACGCCGCGCTTTTCCGCCGCCGCCGCTATCTCCTCGGCGACGAGCTCGGGGTTTCGCTGGTTTAGCGTCCACGCATCGCCCACGAGGATATTCATCTCATCCGAAACCGCGACGCCCGTTCTGGCGTCACCGAAATCGATACCCATAATTCTCATAGCGCTTTCCTCATTTCAGGCCGAAGCAGGCTCTTATATCGCCGCAGATGTACAGCGAGCCGCAGGCACAGACCATGCCGTCGAACTCCTGCGCGATATCCCGCGCGGTATCGACACCTTCCTCAATGCTGCCGCATACCTGTACCTCTTTGCCGTATTTTCTGAAGAGCTCCGCAAGCTGCGCGCCCTCAAGGGCTCTGTCGATCCTCGGCGTGACGCAGACATAGGCGTCAAACAGCGGCGCGAGGATCTCAGCTATGCGGCGGTAATCCTTGTCCTTCAGCACACCCATCACCAGCACGCGCCTGCAGTCGGGGAAATACTGCTCAACGCTCTCGGCAAGGGCGGCGGCGCACTGGGGATTATGTCCTCCGTCGACCACGAACCACGGCTCCTCCGCGTGTACGATCTCAAATCGTGCCGGCCATGAAACGGAGTAAAGCCCCGCCTCGACCGCCTCGTGCTCGATGCTCCAGCCCTGTCTGCGCAGCACCTCCACCGTCTCCAGAACGACGGCCGCGTTGCGAAGCTGATGCGCGCCCAGTAGGGGTATGGCGTAGGACTCGCCCCTGTAGGAGAACACCTGCCCGTCTCGGCTGTCAAACTCCGGTATGATATCGTCAAAATCGGGCACGGTCAGCTCCGCGCCCCGCTCGAAGCATACGTCGCGTACAGTCTCCATAACCTCGCCGTACTGCTGATAAAGCACGACGGCCGCGCCGTCTTTTATGATGCCCGCCTTCTCACAGGCGATCTCTTCCAAGGTGTTCCCGAGAATGGCCGTATGGTCAAGTCCGATGTTTGCGATAACGCAGCAGTCGGGGCAGGGTATGACGTTCGTCGCGTCATACCTTCCGCCAAGTCCGACCTCGAGAACCGCTATATCGCAGCGCTGCCGCGCAAACCACAGCAGGGCCGCGGCGGTCATCATCTCAAACTCCGTCGGATGCTCGTCCATTGCGTCGGCGGCAGGCTTTATCTCCCCGACAAGCGACGCGACCTCCATATCCTCGATCATCCTGCCGTTTATCTGCATCCTCTCGTTGAAGCTGTGCAGATACGGCGAGGTGAAAAGCCCCGTTTTGAGCCCTGCCTTTTTAAGAACGGAGGCGAGCATCGCGGATATGCTGCCCTTGCCGTTGGTGCCCGCGACGTGTACGTATCTCAGCTCCGCCTGGGGATTTCCGAGTCGTCCAAGCAGCTCGCTTATGCGCTCAAGCCCAAGCCTTGAGCCCCGCCACGATACGCCGTTTATATATTCAAGCGCTTCCTTGTAGTCCATTTTGTTTCTCCGAGATCATTTGATATATCTTTTGATAAAGCTGTCAAGCTTTTCCTTGTACGCTTCAGACGCTGTATGGATAGTCTCGATGTGTTTGGCATTGTCCGCATAAAGGAAATCCTTCTCCGCGCCGCACAGCTCGTAGATACGTGGCGCCATGGAAAAGGGCACGGTGGGGTCTTCCTTTCCGTGTACGATGAGCATCGGCTGCTTTGAACGCCTGACGTTTTCGCTCACGTCGCTGTCTGCAAGGTCATAGCCGCCGACGAGCTTATTTAGAGCATACATGGGTCTGTACAGAGGCCCCAGACGGCGCTTTAAAATTTCCCGAGCGTCGATAAAGCCGCTGTCGGCGACCGTGAATTTAACGATATCAGGCGCCCTGTCGCTCATTTTGAGCACCGTCGCGCCGCCAAGGGAAAAGCCGTGCATAACGACCTGAATACCACTGCCAAACTCCGTTTTGAGAAAGTCCAGCCACTTGAGACAGTCGGCGCTTTCGAGCACGTCATAGCCGAAAACGCTGCCGCCGCTCATGCCGGAGGCGGTATTGTCAGGCGCGAAGATATCAAAGCCGCGGCCGTGATAGTATTCCCTGAACATTCCCGCGGTCTCCGCGTGCTCCGAGTGATAGCCGTGGACGATAAAAGCAATCTTTCCGCTGAATTTCGCGCCGGCGGGAAAATAAAATCCATGCAGCGTCTCGCCCCTGTCCGAGTTTATCGTATAGCACAGATGCATCTGCCCGCGCAGCTTTTCCGCCGCGCTGTCGCGGCGCAGATAGTAATCCTCAGCGTGACCTTTTTTGTCGAACAGGGCGGTGCTGAGGCGCGAGCGGCGGCGAAGGAATGTAAATCTGTAGATATCCGCGAAAGCGTAAAGCGGGATAGCCGCGGACGCCGTCAGAAGCAGTTTTTTCATGTCAGTTTACCGGAAGCAGAGCCCCTACGCTGGACAGCAGCGAAAAGGCGACGACAAGTATCTGGAATATGAGTGAGCCGAATTTCCCGCATATTGGAGACGCGCCCGTGCGCTTGCGGGAGAGGTTATAGGCAATGATGATACCGATTCCCGTGACTACCTGAATCACGCTTGCAAAGCGCGTGAAGCCCACAAAGCTGCTCAGGCCGAACAGCGCCAGCAGGAGGCAGGGGGCGGAGGCCGCCAGCCAGCTCATGTTTTTGCTCCAGTCCGTCTGTTCGCCGACGATATCCCGCAGATTCAGCGTGTTCGCCCAGAAGGAGGTAGCCAGCGCCAGCAGTGTGAAGGCATAGCCGACGATGCTGACCCAACCTCCCAGATGACGGGAAAGGTCTACCAGAGCGCCGTCCTCGGTGATGTCCCCGCCCGCGCCGAGCAGCGTCATCAGCGTGATGACAAATATGAGGCCGGCATTTATGGCAAGTCCCGCCGCAATGGCGGCTCTGATGCGCTTTGCGTCGCCATTTAGGCCCTTGACCACCTGCGGAGTGCTCATTACCGCCGATAGGGAGAACGATATCATTCCGAAAAGCGCAAGGGCGTTATTGAAGCCGCGCCAGCCGGTCGGCAGGGCGCTCGTATCCTTGAGCATGGCCGCCGCGAGCAGGATGCCCACGACGCCGATCATCGAGCCCACGGCAATCTTTTCACAGACGCCCACAAGCTTCATGCCGACAAACACCACGCCCGCGCCAAGCACATAGAAAATAAGCATGCCGACGATATCGGGCAGACCGAACCAGCTCCGAAACACCGCCGCCGCGCCTGTCAGAAACGCGCTGACGTTCACGATGACCGACACGCCCAGAAGTATAAACGCCGTCCATGTTAAAACGGTTTTTATCCTGCCGGAAAACAGCTCCGCGTCAAGGCATTTCACAAACTGCGCGCCGTTATTGTTGTAGCTCAACTCCGCGATTATGAAATGCAGCACGAGCGCCGACGCGTAGCCCAGCAGCAGTATGAGCACCGTCTCGCGGAAGCTGTTGTGCGACGCAAGATACGGCACAGAAAGGATGCCCGCGCCGACGCCGTGTCCGACGATGATGCTGGCCGCCTCAAAGAATGTAAGTTCTGATTCTCCTTTGATTTTTGACATATGTAATATCCTTCCACGCTTTTTATGAAGTTATTTTAACATGCCGAGGAAGAATAAGCAATATTAAGCAAACGTGAGCCGAACTCAAACGGTTTTTATCGGGCCGATCTATGCCCATGCCGCGTCAAGGATAAAAACTCAATTACAGAGGTCAGGGATTTTAAGCGAGATAGTGTTGATGCCGGCAAGGCTTTGTGCCTTGTGATTGAGCGAAACGCGGCCTGCGCCTACGATATCCGCTTAAAAACGGATTCGTATGCTCGTCTTATGCTTAAGGCTGAGGACTCTGTCCTCAGCCTTTTTGAATCCCTGCAGCGCAGGATTCAGCTTTCCATTTGTTTTCCGAGAAAGGATGCGACCGTTTGAGCGAGCTTGAGCTCAATATCGCTGCCGGCTGCTTCGTTGGGGGATATGAACAGCACGCAGCCGAGTATATCGCCCTCGCTGATAATGGGCGCGGCCACGGATATGCAGTAGCGCTCGTCGCTCTCGACGGCGTGCAGGGGGCTTCCGCCCTCGTGCCGGAAAACTCTTCGCGCCTCCATGATGCTCTCAAGACTTGCAGAGATGCGCTTATCCATAAGCTCGCGCTTCGCGCCGCCGGATATTGCGATGATGCTGTCCCTGTCGCACACGGCCGCGATAGCGTCGGTGGACTTATGCAGACTCTCGCAGATCTGCGATGCGAAATCGCTCAGCTCGCCGATGGGGGAATACTTCTTAAATATGACCTCGCCGTCCTTATCGGTGAATATCTCCAGCGGATCGCCCTCGCGGATGCGCATGGTGCGGCGGATCTCCTTCGGTATCACGACTCTGCCCAGGTCGTCAATTCTTCTCACAATTCCTGTAGCCTTCATATATTTCTTTCTCCTTTTTTCATAAAAGTCTCTGCCATGCTATTGTTTGCAGTCCGTGGCAGATTATTCAGAAGAAAGGCCGCGATAACGCCGAAAACACGCCGCTCAAAGCGTCAAAATTCTGGAAATTGATTTTGCTTATTCATTAAATATATCACTTGATCTCCTGCTCCATCGCGTCAAATTCAGGGGTGCTGAAAAACTCCCCGAGTGTGATCCCAAATCCGTCACAGAGTTTTTTGATATTGGATATTGGTTATACCCGTGTTTTTTGCTTCTTTCATAAAATATTCCTTTGATCGGTGAATTGGGTACTCCGGATATATAGCTCAATCCATTGATCGTTATCCGGCGTTCCTTACAAAATTGCTCTATCCTGTTTGCAACAGCTTCGACCGTATTCATAGCAGATTCTCCTCACCATACTCTTTAACAACAAGATTGCCATTTATCGAAAATAAATGTTTGGTATATATGGCAAATCAGAAAACATATATTGCGGCGCAGGCGGGGCGTTAGGCCAAAGCTGCGGTGGAACTGTATATACGGTCGAATACGCAAAAAAGAATGGACTGACGGTTATAAACCTTGCATAGTAAAAAGAGCCAACAGAGGAGTGTATCCTCTGTTGGCTCTTTTGCTTTACGCAGTATGCTGTTTCATTAAGGCAAAATCAAAAATTTTAATCGTTTACCATCTCCAAATATTCTTCCAGGCACAGGCCCCGCTCATTAATCGCGGTAGCGGCCTCGACACCGACGTAGCGGTAATGCCAGACCCTCTCGACAATGCCGGTGATCTCTGTTTTTGAGCCTGGATAGCGGAAAATGAATCCATACCTATAACTGTTTTCCTGTAACCAAAGATATAATCATAGGTTGCGCCGTTAATGTCCACCGCAAGACCAAGCTGATGCTCACCGTAGCCCGGTACGGCGACCCATTGCTCCGCCTCTCTTTTTGCCTCGCTTTCCGAATACCCCTGCGCCAGATACTCCTCCACCTCCTGATCGTAAAGGCTTTGCTGCTTCTCTTCCGTTCGATACCCCGACGCTATTATCGGCTTCTCATCCATGTTTCCGGCCTTCTCGTCCTCCAGCATTTTCATCAGCGGCTCGTAAATTCGCTCTTCCACACGCTCCCCGTCTTTTACGCTTACCAAGTTGACCTTGTAATCCTCGGGGATGGGATTATCTTTGTTTACCAGCGTCAGATACCACGGTGTTCCTGTATCCGCTTCCGGCTAAGCGCCGTCGCACAGGCCGGAGCCGGATTTATCTCCTCGGTCGTATATCCCGAAAAAGCACATCACGATAACGGCAGCAAGCGGCACGGGTATAAGTCTCCGGACTATACGGCTTTTCCGGCCTGCGCGTCTGCGGCTGCGTTATATATTTCTTTCGTCCATATGAAAGCTCCTTCCTGTATGCGCTGAACAAACAGCGCCTCTGTTCAATACGTATTGTACCGGGCAGAGGCGTTGGAAACTTTAATATAAAGTTGTTAAATTCCTAAGATAATCCTAATGCTATGTTGATATTTTCCTTATTTGCTTTTGGAAGAACGATAGTAAATACGATCGTATCATTTTCGCTGTCAGCGGCGATCGTTCCGCTATGCAGAGCAATGATCTCCTTTGCTATGGCCAGGCCTAATCCGGCTCCGCCCGTATTTGAGGTGCGGGCTTCGTCCAAACGATAAAACTTTTCAAAAATTGAAGTTAGTTTTTCTTTTGTAATAGTCTTCCCTTTGTTTGCAAAAGAGATAATGACCGAATCATTTTTTCCTCGGCAGAAATGAGTATCTCCGTATCAGGGAAGCTGTATGCCGCCGCATTTTTCAAAACATTGTTGAATACTCGCGCCAATTTATCCGGATCGCCGAAAACGGTCAGGTTTTCATCGGCATTAAGAATTACTGTATTGCCGTTTGCAGACAGCACGGGAGAAAGCTCGTCCGAAAGCTGCACTAACATATAGTAGAGGTCAACCGTTTCTTTACTGATACTCATCTGCTGCAAATTATATCGGGTTATCTCAAAAAACTCATTTATCATCTTTTCCAGCCGGTAAGCCTTGTCAAGAGCAATTTTCAGATACCTTTTTTTGCTTTTCCGGCATATCGGCGGCCTCTTCCAAAAGGTTCAGATAGCCAATAACGGAGGTGAACGGAGTTTTCAGGTCATGCGCCAAATAAGCGACCATATAATTTCGCCGTGCTTCTTCCTTCAGTATCTGTTCATTTCGGAGCAATTTTGATTTTATTTCGGAGATCTGCGCCGATATCTCCGCGTATTCTCCTAGGAACACATCGGATGCATCGTCTGCTCCGTTCATATATATCTGAAGCTTTTTGCTTATCTCTGTTACAACGCTTTTTTCCCGTCTCTTAGCCGCGAAATGAGATTCGGAGAATAAGGAAGCCAGCCAGATCAGGCTGCCGGCAATAAGCACACACAGCAGCGTCGATTTCAGTTTGTACCACCGCAGAGTATGGATGATGCGCTCCTGACCCGTTTCCGGAAAATAGAGGTTCTCTGTATACATATAGTTTCTTTCAAACCACTCGACAAAATGGCCTTCCCATACATAATCCACAAATAAATACAGGTCAACGCACAAAGCTACGTCAGCAAGACATATAAGGGCGATTAAAAGCGGTCTTTTCACTTTATCTTTCAATTTTATATCCCGCTCCCCATATCGTTTTTATGTATTTGGGATTATCAACTGTATCGTTCATTTTCTCGCGCAAATGCCGAATATGGACGGTGATCGTATTGTTGCTTTTGCTGTAATACTCGTCCTTCCAGATCTCATGGAACAGCTCCTCCGCGCTGACGACATCTCCTTTATGCTCCAGCAGAATACGCAGTATGGAAAACTCCGTGGGGTAAGCATAAGCGGCTTTTCATTAAGCGGGCATTCGAGTGTTCTGACATTCATTATCAGCCCCGAATGAGTAATCACATCTGTTGTGCCGGTCTCTGAATGCGCCGGATTGTATTTCTTGTATCGGCGCAGCTGCGCCTTTACCCGCGCAACCATTTCAAGAGGGCGAAAGGGCTTCTTTGGCCGTATAGAACTTGAACACGGCTAATTCTCGTTTTTAAGATAGACCTCGATCAGATCTGAGATCTCGGCTTCATCATCGACGATGAGTATTCTGTCAGACACGGCGTCCTTTCCTTTCCATGGGGTATGCGTTCATTATAGCGGCTCACGGCTCGTTTTTTATTGTTTTTCAAATGAGAAAATATTAATATTTTCCTAAGACTCTGCCGGAGCACTTCCCTATTGAGCGGGTATGTTTTTGCGCCGGACTTCATTTTTCAATTTCCCAGCCGGGGAGAGGCAGGCGCTGCATCGCACCGAACACCTTGGTCTTCATATCAGGATAATCCGCGCTCATGGTTTTCAAAAGCTGCTTTATCTCATGACGCTTGCTTGCCTTATCCTGAGGGCAGGGATTTTCCACGACGGGCAGCTCAAGGGCCGCGGCAAGATTTGCTATTTTCCCCTCGCCCGCGTACACCATAGGGCGTATCTGCGTAACGCCGCTGCGATCCATGAATGTCACGGGCCGGAAGCAGCTCAGCCGTCCTTCAAACAGCAGACTCATGAGAAATGTCTCTACCGCGTCGTCGAAGTGATGGCCCAATGCAAGTTTCCTTATGCCCCTCTCCTTTATCGCGTCGTTGAGCGCGCCGCGGCGCATCTTAGCGCACAGGGAACAGGGATTATCCTCCCTGCGGACATCAAACACTATCTCCTTTATGTCGGTCGCAAGGCAAGTATAGGGGATATCAAGCTCCGCGCACAGCTCCCTGACGGGAGAGAAGTCCATACCCTCGAAGCCGAGCTCGATGGTTATCGCCTCAAGCACAAAGCGCTTGGGATAGTAGCTTTGCAGATGCTTCAGCGCGAGCAGGAGCAGCAGGCTGTCTTTCCCGCCGGAGACGCCTACGGCGATCTTATCGCCTTCGTCTATCATTTTATAATCGTCCACGGCCTTGCGGATAATGCCGGAAAATTCGTTGAGGGCTCTTATATCCATATTGCTTTCCCTTATGTTCTTAAAAATGAAATTTAGTTTTGGAGAGATTTCGGTAGATTTTACGAGTATTCGCGAGTTTTTGAAGCGAGAATTAAATTTTATGTTGACACGGTTTTGTCACTGTGGTATAAAAATAAGGCACGCTGTTAACTTATTGTAATAGCGCCCCGTTAAAATGTCAAAGATATTATTTATTTTATTTGGAGGCACAAATATGTCCACGACCATGCTTACCAAGGAGACCGTTGAAAGAAAATGGTACATCCTTGACGCGGCGGGCAAGCCCCTCGGCAAGACCGCTGCTGCAGCCGCCGATATTCTGCGCGGCAAGCTTAAGACCACCTATACTCCTCACGTCGACTGCGGCGATTACGTTATCATCATCAACGCCAAGGACGCAGTCCTCACCGGCAAGAAGCTGGAGCAGAAGTACTACCGCACTCACTCCGGTTGGGTCGGCGGCCTGAAGGAGACCCAGTACAAGCACCTGATGGCAAAGCGTCCCGAGCTGGCAATGCGCCTTGCAGTGCGCGGCATGCTCCAGAAGAACACCATCGCACAGTGGCAGCTCAAGCGTCTGCGCATTTTCGCCGGCGCGGAGCACACCCACGCAGCCCAGAGGCCCGAAGTTTGGGATCGTTGATAGGAGGTAGGAAATATGGCAACTTATAAGTGCAAGAGACCCTATATGTACGGTACCGGACGCAGAAAGCATTCCGTCGCTCGCGTTCATCTCATCCCCAACGGCACCGGCGCTATCACCATCAACGGCCGTGATATCGACGATTACTTCGGTCTTGAGACCCTGAAGCTCATCGTTCGTCAGCCCCTAGTCACCACCGGCACCGTCGGCAAGGTCGACATCGAGGCAACCGTCCACGGCGGCGGCGTTTCCGGTCAGGCCGGCGCTATCCGCCACGGCATCTCCAGAGCTCTTCTTCTGGTCGATGAGAGCTACCGTCCCGCGCTCAAGGCCGCAGGCTTCCTGACCCGCGACCCCAGAATGAAGGAACGCAAGAAGTACGGTCTCAAAGCCGCACGTCGCGCTCCCCAGTTCAGCAAGCGCTGATCTGCAAAGCATACAGAACTCCCGAGGCTTAAGCCCCGGGAGTTTTTTTCGCCTTGCCGCCGCAGCTGAGTTCATACAGCAGCTCGATTTGTAATCATATCAACGAAAAATTGATGAACGGACAGGTCGTCGTTAAGCTCGGGGTGAAATGCGGTCACAAGCTGATTGTTCTGCCTCGCCGCAACAACATGACCGTTGACAGCCGCCAGGGCCTGCGCCTGGCCGAACACTTCTTTAATGTAGGGCGCACGAATGAACGTCATTGGGATCTTGCCGATACCCTTAAAATCTGCTTCTGTATAAAAACTGCCAAGCTGCCGTCCATAAGCATTTCGTACCGCTGTTATATCCATCGCGGCAAAATGCACTCTGGTATCATTTTGTATTTTCTTTGCAAGCAATAAGAGTCCGGCGCAGGTGCCGAACACAGGAAGTCCCGCCGCTATGCTGTCTTTCAGCGGCTCAAAAAGTCCCAGTTCACGCATCAGCTTGCCCTGTACTGTGCTTTCTCCTCCGGGGATAATAAGTCCGTCGAACGATTGCTCCAGATCTCGTTTTTGCCGGATCTCAACAGAGGGGACGCCAAGCCGCGACAGCATCTGCTCATGCTCTATAAAAGCCCCTTGCAGGGCAAGTACAGCGATCCGCATAGTTTACTTCCCTCTCTCCGCCATAAGCAGTTCGATCTCCTGCTCATTTATACCGACCATTGCTTCGCCCAAATCGTAGGATAATTCCGCAAGCATTTTCGCGTCGTTAAAATTGGTGACTGCCTTCACGATAGCTGAGGCTCTCTTTTCGGGGTCGCCCGACTTGAAAATACCGGAGCCGACAAACACGCCCTCTGCTCCGAGCTGCATCATGAGCGCCGCATCCGCCGGAGTTGCCACACCGCCTGCAGCGAAGTTCACCACGGGAAGCTTTTTATGCTCGTGAACATACCTCACAAGCTCGTAAGGCACCTGAAGCTGCTTTGCCGTGTCGAACAGCTCGTCCTCGGCCATGGAACCGATACGGCGGAGCTCCGCCTGCATCAGCCTCATATGCCGTACCGCCTGCACAATATCGCCCGTGCCCGGTTCACCCTTTGTCCGGATCATAGACGCGCCCTCGCTGATACGGCGAAGCGCCTCTCCAAGATCCTTTGCGCCGCACACGAAGGGCACGTCGAACTTTGTTTTGTCAATGTGGTATTTATCGTCTGCGGGGGAGAGCACCTCGGATTCGTCTATGTAATCGATATCAATAGCCTGCAATATTTGCGCTTCGGCAAAGTGGCCGATACGGCATTTCGCCATGACGGGTATCGACACCGCCTCCTGAATACCCCTGATCATTTTCGGATCGCTCATACGCGAAACGCCGCCGGCTGCGCGGATATCGGCAGGAATCCTCTCAAGAGCCATGACGGCGCAGGCACCCGCCGCCTCCGCAATCCTTGCCTGCTCTGGGGTGGTCACATCCATAATGACGCCGCCCTTCAGCATCTGGGCGAGATTTTTATTTAACTCATATCTGTTTTCTGTCATTTTACAGTTCCTCCTTGATTTTATGACAGAAATAACGTACAATATATCTGACTATATTAAAATAGCCAAAATAGGAGTATTATATATATCCAGATGAACTATATCATTGACAGCCGATCACAAATACCCGCATATCTTCAGCTATACAATCTGGTAAAAGAGGATATTGTAAAGGAAGTATATCTCTTCGGCGGCAAGCTCCCGTCCAAAAGGATGATGGCGGCGGAGGTGGGTGTGAGTACTATAACGGTGGAGCACACTTACGCCCTGCTCTGCGACGAGGGATATATTGAATCCCGCGAGCGCAGCGGATTCTTTGTTATTTTTCGCCCGTCTGACGGATTTGTCTCTTCTTCCGAAAAACCTGTCTCTCATCATATGCCCCGCAGCACGCAGAGCTCACTGTACGAATTTCCCTTTTCGGTGTTGACAAAAACCATGCGGCGGGTCATGAGCGATTACGGGAAAGCCATACTGGAAAAATCGCCGAACCCGGGCTGTCCGGAGCTGCGCGAGGCGATCAGACAGTATCTGGCCCGTAACCGCGGTATTTGCGCCGGCATCGGTCAGATCGTCATCGGCTCCGGCTCAGAGCACCTATACAGCCTGATCGCCGGAGTTTTGGGACGGGATAGAATATTTGCGCTTGAAGCTCCTTCATACGAGAGGATCGAGCAGGTATACCGAACGGCGGGCGTAAGCTGCGATTTTCTGCCGCTCGGCTCCGACGGGATAGAAAGCTCCTCGCTTGCAAAAACAAAAGCGAGCGTTTTGCATATATCGCCGTACAGAAGCTTTCCTACCGGTATCACTGCGTCGGCATCCAAAAGGCATGAATATATACGGTGGGCGGAGCAATACGACCGCTTTATCGTCGAGGATGACTTTGAATCCGAATTTTCAGTTTCAAGCAAGCCGGAGGAAACCCTGTTTTTGCTGTCCGACCGCGACAACGTGATCTATATGAATACCTTTTCCAAAACGATCTCGCCGTCTTTACGAGTGGGGTACATGGTTCTGCCAAAGCGCCTTATAAGGCGGTTTTCGGATAAGCTCGGATTTTATTCCTGTACAGTCCCTACCTTCGAGCAGTTCGTGCTGGCGGAGCTGATCTCAAGCGGCGATTTTGAAAGACACATCAACCGCGTAAGGCGGGCAAAGCGCAGAGAATTATTATCCGATAAATGAACTATCCCGGCAGTGTATCTGTCGGGATAGTTCATTCTGTGAGAAAAGCCTCGAAATGTAGGGGCGAGCATCGCTCGTCCGCCGGCGGACGGCGGATAGCTATCCACGTCAAGAATGGAGTATATCTTTTTTACATCAGCCAGATCATAAACAGCGGTTATGAAACGACTATTTCCATTATCACTTGTCGGGTCGTGGCAATAACGATTCTTTAAGCGTTATTGCGGGTTGTCACTCCGGCATCCCTCTAGTCGGTAAAAGCTACTTTGCCGACGATTAAAAATATCCCGACAGGATGCCCTGCCGGGATATTTCCGTTCAGTTTAGTACGGCCAATCAAAAATGGCATTGAAGAACAGCCAAGCTGCGAACTTAATGGAAGCTCCTATCATTTCATTTTCCTCCTCGTGTTTTTTTGTCCATGCGCATCGCCGCATGAACCGTCTATGTACTAAAAGACGTAACTATATCCATATCATTGCACTCTTTGTAAAATTTCTCATAGAAATTTGCTTTGCAGCTATTTTTTAAAATATCAGCTCAGCGGTCACGCCATAAGCGACGCGAAAGCAAGCGCCAGCGCTCCCGGGCCTAGTACGAGCAGTATCTTCTGGTACGTTCGTTTTCCGCTCTCTCTTGCCTACTCGATCTCATCCAGACATTCTCCCTCGCTAAACGCTACGATCTCCCTGTAAGTCTGAATGTCAAATCTCTTCTTATGCCTTTCGACCCTGATCGCGTAATACATTTCTGAAGCAATTATGATCAAATATGCAGCCATTCCCCACCAGCCGAAGAGCTTTGCAATTGGGATCGGGCTCACGATAAGCACGATGAATAACGATATATTGAGCTGTCCTTTTTGGAATTCAGCGATCTCCTGAGCATTGATTTCTTTTTTCATGGTTTCAATATCTCCTTTGACAAGCTGATCAAGAGATACGGAAAAAGATTCGCTCAAAAGCGGCAAGCTCATCCTGTGAAAGCTCCTGCTCATTTCGATATTTTTTGATCTGTGTTCCAAGTTCCATTTGCTGTATCTCCTTGCCGCAAGCTTAATCCATATGAGATAAAGCAAGCGGTGAGAAATCCCCGATAAGGCTCCCTCGCTCAGATACCATCGACAAATTCGCGAAACCTAGGCAGCATTCCGATCTTGTCGGGCGTATGCGGCGGCATTTGAAGAATATCATAGCCGGGCAGGTTGTTTCCCTCCACCAGAACAGGGCCCGCATCCGTTACAGCGACGTCCCAGCCTATATACCGCATCTCGGGCACGACTTTTGCCGCCCTCAGGCACAGAGCTTTCGCCTCCTCCCAGTACGGGATCCTGAAGCCCTGTATATCCACTCCCGTGCAGGGGTGGCATGTGTAGGTGTTCCTCGCCTTGTCGTAGGCCGGATACATGACCGCTCCCGTTTCAAGCCCGACGGGGGCAAACATGCCGCCTGAATGCAGGTTATCGACCGGACGGTCGCTGTTTCCAATGCGTATATAGGCATATAGTATGTGCGGCGCGTCCTCTTTGAGTATCGTCACTATGCGCAGCGTGTTCACGGAATTAGGAAACAGGCGGTCAAGCTCGGCATGCTGAACCAGCACCTCCTCGACTACCCCCTTGCCATCCCTCTTGAGCCTTTCGTACATTTGCGGTATATCTTCAAAATCCGATCTCGACAGGCGCTCCACACCCTTTCCCCCGCTTGCACAATCCGGCTTTACAATAACCGTCTCGCGGCTGAGCATGAACTCCCGAAGATCCTCCGGCGAAGCCCCTGACAGGCTGAGCCACTGACGGCCAAGGTATTTGTCAAAACGTGTATAGAATTCGCTTTTGCTGTCAAAAATATGATAATACTCCGGATCGTTCAGCATAGCTGTTATACGGTTATTTATTCCCCTCGTCACATAGGTCGCCCGCTGCCCGTCCGTCAGGTCATAGAAGCGGCAGAGAAGATAGTCGTTGAAGCCCGCGCCGTACCTGACGGCGCAGCGCATGATATCCGCCAATATGCTCATCCTGCCTCTGCCAGTTTCCTTGCTTACCGTGTCTGCCGTACGCAGCATCCCACCATAGTCAGCGCTCAAAGCGCAGCGAAGCAGAAATCCGACTTTTCTCATTTCTATCCCTCTCGATTCTCTGTTTTTCGATCAGGGACATTTTATCTCAAATTGAGATAAAAGTCAATATCTCGAACTGAGATTTAATAGAATCTACGAAACAGCTTGGAAACAGAAAGGAAGAATATCATGCGCCTTCGGGATTTGCGGGAGGATCGTGATCTTACGCAGCGAGCGCTCGCGGAGTTTTTAGCGATCAGCCAAAACACCTACTCCCAATACGAAAACGGTGTGCGGCAGATCCCCATAGACCTGCTTATCCGCCTTGCGCGGTACTATGGCACCTCTGTAGACTACATTCTGGAGCTGACCGACACTTTCGCACCATATCCGCGAAAGTCAAAAACCTAATAAACAAAGCAAGGACGGCAGCTAATTGCCGTCCTTACTCTTTGTCACGTTACCAGTGCGCCGAGGGTCAGTATGCCGAGATTATCCTCATAAATATCGTCAAACTGCGATATCGGCAGCGGGTTCACACCGTGGCCAGCCTCGATGGTATAGCCCGGTCGGTTAAAATCCTGAATGAACCAGTCCTTATAGCCCGCAAAGCCCGAGGCATATGGCGTATCCTCCACCGCGTATCCGGATACCGCCGAAAAGGTATCGGCAATGGCGCGTGAGTTCGTCGGCTCATAGTCAAGAAATTTCCAGTAGATAACTTCGCCCTGCGTGTGATATGCCAGAATTAAATTCGGCGAAAGGGACAAAGTAAAATCATACATCGCGCGGCTCTCCGGCGCGACAAGCGGCGCCGAGCCCACATAATCCGCGGGAGCCGGGCTCACAAAGCCCAGCGCGAATTTGTTCTCCCGTGCCTGCTCCCAGCGGGCAGGATATTGCAGATTCAGATCTACGCCGCGTATATTGGCCTTCCAACCCGAGGGGAACGGTATCGATGGATAATTCTGCGCGATGCGGACCGCGTTTTGATAATACTCGCCGCTTGTCAGCTCACCCGTTACAAGGTCGACGCCGTCGGGATTGACGCAGGGAGCTATGTATATATTCGATCTGTTAAAAATTTCTGCCGCGCTCTGACCGAAAACGCTGCCGCCATAGGCGTAAGCGCGGGCAAGCTGCTCGGTGAATTTAAGCAGAACGGGGGTAGTTATCCATTCGTTCGCGTGATGGCTGGCATTATAAAAAACCCTGTTGCTCCCCTGCCCCGCCGACATGAACCACAGCGTTCTGCCCATGACGCTTTTTCCGATCTCTCCTATTTTAATAAACGGGTACCTCGCCGCGATGCCCCGCACGCAGTAGGCTGTCAGCGCGGAGGTGAAGCTTATCGTCGTGGGCACGACGTCGAAGGGCAGCGGCACCGTGACGCTGCTGCCGAGCTGTAAATTTTCCGCATTCAAATTGGGATTTGCTATGTTTATCGCCTCAAGACTCGTTCCGTATTGCTGCGAAAGCGTAAAAAGCGTATCGCCTCGGTGTATGCGGTGCACCGCGTAGCCCGTGTACCACGGGACAAGCGTCCTGTGCGTGGCAGGTCCGACGATGCCGTCGGCAACAAGGCCGTTGTCGGCTTGAAAATGCAGCACCGCGTTTCGCGTCTGCGCTCCGAAAATACCATCGAGCGCAAGCGTTCCATAGCCCGCGCGGTTCAGTGCAAGCTGCAGGAGCTGAACCGACGGTCCTTCGCTTCCGTATTTTAAAATCTTCATTTTTTCCTCTCCTTATTCATCGCAAAAATTGTCTGCGCCGATTTTCGCTGATAGCTCGGCAGCAGGTAACGCAGAAAGAATTCGCCTGCTTTATTCTACGCGGACACTCACATACTTTATGTGTGGATGATTGGAGGTGAAAGTTTGACAATTAAAAAAATCACGGGCTTTGTGATCGCCGCGATACTATGTTTTACGATGAGCGCGGCGGCGCTGGCTCAAACTCTTGTGCCTGGGGGAAAAGCCCTCGGCATAAGAATGACTACCGACGGTGTGATGGTGGCCGGAGTCTCGGAGGTCGAAACCGAAAACGGTGCTGTTTCTCCCGCTGAGGCGGCGGGAATACTGAAAGGCGACATCATAACGAGGCTCGGCGGCGCCGAGATCGACACCGCGGAGGACTTCAAAGCCGCCGCTTCCAAGCTCAGCGGCGAGAAAATTTCCGTGACCGTCGACCGGCAGGGTAAGGTCAGGCAGTTCAATGTTCAGCCCGCCCTCGGCAGCGACGGCTGCTGGAAGCTCGGACTGTGGCTCAGAGACGGCGTGAGCGGCGTCGGTACGCTGACCTTTTATGACCCCGAAAGCGGCGTATACGGCGCGCTGGGGCACAGTATAAGCGACGCTGAAACCGGAACGGTTCTTCCTCTCGGCGAAGGCAGCATATACGACGCCGAGATAGTCGGGATCGTACCCGGCGAGGTGGGCTCGCCCGGCGAGCTTGACGGCGATACCGACGAAGCGGCCTTCCTCGGCGACATTCGGCTAAACTGCGGCTGCGGCATCTTCGGCGCGGCGGACTTTGAGGGCGAAGCCCTCGAAACGGGCGAGATAAAGACCGGCAAGGCGACTATCTACAGCACTGTTTCGGGCGAAACTGTGAGAGAGTATGAGATCGAGATCAAAAAGGTGTACGAGACCTCCGACTTCACGACCGTCATGCTGACGGTGACGGATCCTGAGCTGCTGGCTCAGACCGGCGGCATAGTCCAGGGAATGTCGGGAAGCCCTATAATACAGGAGGGAAAGCTTGTGGGTGCTGTTACCCATGTGTTTGTAAACGACCCCACCTCGGGCTACGGCATAAGCATTCAGGATATGCTGAGCATGGCGGAGAAATGCGCATAACACCGGAAAAAGAGAATAGAGGAACAAGGACGGGCTGTTTGCCCGTCCTTGTTCCTTCTATGCTCACTGTTTGGTCGTGTGCACATATTCGGTTTTGCCTTCGAGGTAGGCCTTATAGTGCTTGTCGGCCTTATTAAAGACTTTTACCGCGAATATTCCCGCCAGAAGCACCAGCCAGCCCGCGATTTTTCCGGCCACAATAAGGTTTATGATCATCGACGCCGCGCCCATGACCAGGATCAGTATAGCGCAGACCTTGCTGCGTCCCAAGTGCATTCCCAGACTCAGACCCAGCAGAATTAGCGCGTCTAAGATCCCCGCCCAGTTAACAAGCGCTGCGACCACAAGACTCAGCCCCGCGCACACATAGCAGAGGATCGCATAATTCCTGATCTCCTTGCGCAGCGAGGGGTCGGCATAATTATTTATGAAATCCTTTCTGTTTTGGGGCATGCTCTTCGGGGTCTGATCCTCGAAGCCCTCGGAAGCGTCGTATGCCTCCTGTTCGGCCTCATAGAAATCGGAGTAACCGCAGTTGGCGCAGGACAATGCATCCGCCGGCGCCTCTGCTTTGCAGTTTCTGCAATATTTTTTCATCATCTTTCCTCCAACAGTCTGTTTTTTATATTTTCCCCCGCTCCCGCTCCTCGCGGAGAGAAGATGCGGCGGGACTTCCTCTCTCTTTTATTTATTATAATCCTCAAGACGCCTTATGCCGCCTTTTCGGGGCACATAGCGGGCAATATACTCAAGCGCTTGCTCGGGGGTATCCACCAGTTCGTAAAGCTCGAGGCAGGCGCGGGACATGAAGCGCTGGCACGCCGTGTTTTCCAGCATACGGCGCATGGGCTCGTAATACCCCTCGGTGTTCAAAACAACGATCGCCCTGTCCGAGCGTCCGAGCTGCTTGAGCGTAAGCATTTCAAAAAACTCCTCAAAGGTGCCTATGCCACCTGGCAGTACGATGCAGGCCTCTGAGCGGTCCTCCATGAGTTGCTTGCGCTCGCGCATGGTCTCGGTGAAAACAAGCTCTGAGCAGTACTCGTAGATTATCCCCGGCTCGTCGAAAAATTTTGGAACGATGCCTATGATATCGCCGCCGTATTTATGCGCGCCCCTTGCGGCGGCTCCCATGAGCCCTTCCCTGCCTCCGCCGAACACAAGAGTGTGTCCCTGACGCGCCATGAGCGAGCCCAAAAGCTCCGCCGCCGCGTAGTAGACGTCGTCCAGCTCCCTGCCGGATGCGCCGAAAATGCAGATATTCATCAGTCGTCCATGTCCTCGAAGGCGTCGAGCCCCTTCTTTGCCTCGGGCTTGTTATCGCCGTGCTTTACAAACAACATGGTCACAAAGCTCATGGCAACAAAGGCCGCCGCGTAGGGGAACAGCGCGGTATAGCTCACATTGCGCATGAGGTAGCCTGCCACGACGGGGGTCACGACCTGCGCCGCCATGGAGAAGGTGTAGTAGTAGCCGGTGAATTTGCCGATGTCCGAGCCCTTGCACATCTCAACGACCATGGGCAGAGAGTTGACGTTTATGGCCGCCCACGCAAGGCCGACGAGCGCAAACACGACGAACATGACGAGGTTTATCTCGTGGTATGAAGTCGTGAGAAAATATCCCAGGCCGAAGCAGCCCGCCAGCAGGATGATGCCCGCCATGATGGTCCTCTTTCTGCCGATCCTGGAGGCAAGAACGCCGATGGGGATATAGCTTACGACAGCTCCGCCGGTGGCGATGAGAAGGCAGGTGGAGGCTCCGCCCAGAGCCTGACCCATGACCTGACTTACATATGTGGTGAACCACGTTTCAACAGCGTTATAGCCGATGAACCAGAGGCATATCGACGCCAGCAGGAAGCCGAGGCTCTTCTTGACATTCCCGGGCAGGGTCTCATGACCGCTGCCGTCGTCCTCGGCGAGATTCCACTCGGGGTGCTTTGCCTCAAGCTCCCTCTGCTCGGCTACGAGCTTGGGCTCCTTGACGGTGAGGAAAAGCGCAGCCACCGCGACGAACATTATCGACGCAACGACTATGAACAGCGGCTGATAGTTGACATGCTCAAGTCCCGCGACCTTGCTGTTGGGATACATGACCGCGGCAACGCCGAGATAGATGACGCCGCCGAGCGCACCCATAAGATTGATGATGGCGTTTGCCTTGCTGCGCAGGGGCTTGGGCGTGATATCCGGCATCAGGGCGACCGCCGGAGACCGGTATGTACCCATTGCGACGAGCAGCAGACCCAGAACTATCACAAAGGACACGGTTTTGAAGCCGCTGGGCGCTGCGGAATAGCTGTTGTCTATGATGGGCAGAATGTTCATCAGGATTATGGCTGCGCCGGTGCCGAAGAGTACATAGGGCATACGCTTGCCGATCCTGGTGCTCGTTTTGTCCGAAAGCGATCCGAAAAGCGGCAGCAGGAACAGCGCGAGGATGTTATCCGCCGCCATGATCATGCCGGAGTAGGTCTCGTTGAGGTGGAAAGTATTTGTAAGGATAAGGGGCACGATGCTGTTGTACATCTGCCAGAAAGCGCATATCGACAGGAACGCAAGACCCGTCAGTACGGTTCGTTTGTTGTCAAGTTTCATATACAGTCTCCTTTGGGTTGTCGGGATAATTTTACAACAAAAAGCGCTTTTGCACAACAATAATTTTACTTTATTTTATTTGACCGCGGGCCGTTATAGGTGTATATTAAAATTACAGATGAATTTATGCGGAGGTGTCCATTATGAAAAATTCGTCGAAATTCCTCCTTCACACGGCGTTTGCCGGAGCGGCGGCAGCAGCGGGACTTGTTTTTCTCGTTGCGCCCGGTAAGATCCGCAGGAAACAGAAGGCGCCCTTTAAAAACCGCAATTTCGCCCATCGCGGGCTTCATAAGCGAGATAGATCCGTACCCGAAAATTCCCTCGCCGCCTTTGAGAGAGCCTCCAGATACGGCTACGGCATGGAGCTGGACGTTCAGCTTTCCAAGGATGGGGAGGTCGTCGTGTTCCATGACGACACCTTAAACCGCGTCTGCGGCGTGGACGCGAGAGTGGACGAAATGACGCTTGCCGAGCTCAAGCAGCTTTCCCTCTGCGGCACTGGCGAGACTATCCCGCTGTTTTCCGATGTGCTCAGAACCGTCAGAGGGCGCGGCGCGCTTATAGTCGAGCTCAAAAACGGAAAGCGCAACAAGGAGCTTTGCGAAAAAACATACGCCCTGCTGCGCCGCTATTCCGGCGATTACTGCATTGAGAGCTTCAACCCCTTCATCGTCCGCTGGTTTAGGCTCAACGCCCCCGAGGTGGTTCGTGGTCAGCTTGCAAATCCCCCCGCAGATTACAAGGGCGAGGTAAATCCCCTGACCGGCTTCCTGCTGGGCAATGTGCTCCTGAATTTCCTCGGCAGGCCGCAGTTTATCGCGTATAAGCTAGCAAAAAAGCCCTTCACCGTGAAACTCTCTGAATTCCTCGGCGCAATGAGGATCTGCTGGACCAGCCATGAGTGGATTAATGAAAAAGGCGAGGACGCCGTCATCTTCGAGTACTATAAACCGAGATTGATATACAAAAAGTAAAAAAGCTCAGAAATTTATGAGCGGTAGTTTAAGCTAAACTCATGTAGGGACGGGCATCGCTCGTCCGCGGACGGCCAATGGCCGCCCCCCTACAGGGTTTTCTTATTCAACCGCTCATTTTTCCTGAACTTTTTTCATGTCTTAAGCCGAACGCCTATGCTTAAAGTATCCTGCCGTCGCTGGAAATGGTTACGGTCTTGAAGGGTATCCTACTGCCGGAAGCAGCGATGGCGCGCTGCACGGCCATTTGAAGCCCGCCGCAGCAGGGCACCTGCATGCGCGCGAGGGTCACGCTCCTGATATCGTTTGCGTGAAAGATCTCCCCAAGTTTTTCGGCATAATCGACAGCGTCCAGCTTCGGGCAACCGATAAGGGTAGTTCTTCCCTTAATAAAGTCCTCATGGAAGCTGCCGTAGGCGTAAGCGGCGCAGTCGGCGGCTATGAGCAGATCCGCCCCGTCAAAATAATCCGCGTTTACCGGCGCAAGCTTTATCTGAACGGGCCAGTTTGAGAGCCGCGAGGGTACGCCGCACACCTGTTCCTCCCCGTCGGCATTTATACTTTTCGGAGCGGAGACGGAACAGCCGGAGACTGCCTTTTTCGCAGCCATCGCGGCTTTTACGGCGGACTCGTCATAGGCAAGAGCCTCTCTCTCGACGAATTTTATCGCCCCCATGGGACAGTTGGGCAGGCAATCGCCGAGCCCGTCGCAGTAATCATCCCGAATGAGCCTGGCCTTGCCGCCTGCAAGCTCTATAGCGCCCTCGTGACATGCCCTTACACACGCGCCGCAGCCATTGCATTTTTCCTCGCTGATCTCTATCACTCTGCGAATCATAAGCTAAACCTCCGCATGTTTTATACTTTATGATAATACATATGCGACAGAGATTTTGTAGCGCACGCTACAATTGGAAAAGCAGCCGCCCTAGGGCGGCTGCTTATTTGCTGTGATAGTTTTATACTACCGGAGCCTTATTCAAGCGCACCGGCGAGATCGGCGATTGTCACAACCACCCTGATGATGATGGTTACCGCCTGACCGCGGATAGCGGTGTCGTTGGGACGGTAGGTATCTCCCTCACCGTCGCCGTCGGTATCAAAGCCGAGGATGATGCCGAGGTTTGCGCAGACATTGACTGCGTCGACATAGGGAGCTGCAACAGAGGCTGCATCCTTGAAGCCGAAGGGCGTCTTGAGGCTATCAAGATCCTTGATGTCGCCGAAAGCGCCGGCCTCTGCCAGAGCGTCGATTATGCGGTAGCTGAAGGTGGCCATCTGAGCGCGGCTGATGTTCTCGCCATGACGGAAGGTGCCGTCATTGTAGCCGAGGATGATGCCGGCCTCAGTACCCCATGCGACCGCTGCCTTGTAAGCGTCGGGGATACCGGCTGCGTCCTTGAAGCTCAGCTCAGCATTCTCTGCCTTGGGCTCGCCGCATGCACGCCACAGCATGGTGATAAACTGGCCGCGGGTAACGGTGTTGTTAGGACGGAAGCTGCCGTCGGGATAGCCGCTGGCTATGCCTGCATAGTAGCCGGTAACGATGTACTCCCAGTAGCCGCTGTTGGCAATGTCCGTGAAGGGAGCGAAGCCGCAGGTCTTGCAGGTGCCGCGGTCAAAGTCGTGCGCGTGGAAGTTAATACGTCCCTGAGTGTCGGCATACTGTTTACCGATAACGCCATTGAGCTCGTCGGTGATGTAGGACATGAGAGCCTCATCGAGAGGAATGCCGGTGTCGAACTGCGCGGAGGCGCTGGCAAATGCATAGTAGGTGTCGCCGCCGGCTGCGCAGAAGTTATTGGTGATAACAGCGTAGGTTGCTTTTGCGTCGAAGGCCTTGCCGTTGATGCTGTCGATGGTAACGCGGTTGATGGTCTTGGGTCCGTAGTAAGTGGAGTCGGGGTAGGTCTCGTCTTTTGCATCATATACCTTATCGGTGTTGATGGTCATCTCGATGCCGGATACCTGGGGGAAACCGCCGACAGACTCGGGAGTGCAGTAGGTGGAAGCCTCGAGAGCCTCAAGAAGCTCTGCGCCGGTGACATAAACGACTGCGATGGTGTTGCCGAAAGGCAGAACGGTGTTGACGTCCTTCTTGGTAACGTCGCCTTTCGCGATGGCTGCGCGGATGCCGCCGCCGTTGGTTATTGCAACGATGTTCTCTTCGGGAACAGTGATGCCGTCAAGGTTCTGCTTGACCTGCCATACCATGGAATCGGTAATAAGGTCGCCGAGGTTGGTCTCGCCGTCACGGTTGCCGTATACGCCGTTTGCGTCAACGGTCCTTGCACCGTTGAGGTCGACTTCGCTCGTTGCGAATACAATGTCGTACTCGGCATTGACCTTGTCGATGATAACCTGTGCCGCCGCTGCGACGGTCTCGTCCTTTGCGGACTCTTCGGTGATTGCAACGAGCTCATTGCTCTCTATCGCCTTGGTCTCGTTGTCGATAACGATAACGCCGATGTTTGCAAATGCGGTACCGGTGGACTGGATGGGCTCCTTGTTGGCGCCCTCAGTCATAACGGTGTGGCTGTGGCCGTCGATGATGAAGTCAACGCCGGTCACGCCATTGAAAAGGTCGTAAGAGGTGTTGGGAACGGAGGATGAGTCAACACCGAGGTGGGCGATAACGACGGTTACGTCGGCATTAAGCGCATCTGCCTGATCCTGAACTGCCTTCACCATATCCTCGCCGCTGAGCCACTTGAGACCCTTGATGAGGGCGGGGTTTGCCTTGGTCTGGGATTCGGGAGTGTTAACGCCGATGAAACCGATCTTCACGCCGTCGATTTCAACGACCTTGCTGGGTGTGAAAACGGGCTTGCCGTCTGCATCGAAGATGTTGCAGCAAATGGTGTCGAACTTTGCGCTCTTGAGGTTTTCAACGAGCTGAGCGTAGCCGTAGTCAAACTCATGGTTGCCGGGAACTGCAACGTCGTAGCCTGCGGCGTTCATCATATTGACAGCCTCAAGGCCCTTGCTGGTGCTGACATATGTAGTGCCCTGACTGAAGTCGCCTGCGTCGGCAATGATGACCTTTGCGCCCTTGGCCTCGTAATCGGCTGCGAGAGCGGCCATGTTGGCGTAGCCTGCTACTGCGCCGTGAACGTCGTTGGAGTGCAGGATAACGGTCTTGCCGTCAAGCTCGCCCGGCTCAACGGGAGTGGTGCTGGGCTCGGGAGAGGGAATGGGGTCGGCTTTGTCAAGCTTGAAGAACTGGAAGGTATAGATGTTTGCCTTTGTGTTATCCATACCATAGACTGTGAAGCAGTTAGCATAGAACTCAAGATACTGCGGATTTCCATTATAGTTTGCCGTGTCTGCCTTGACGAAGAAACCATTCTCCGCCTTTTCAAGCTGGAACAGAGTGTCTGCACCGGCGTCAGTAACCAAGCGGACATGTGTTCCGTCCATGTACAGATACTTGCCCTCTGCGGTGGTGAAGCTGTACTTGCCGTTCTCATTAACGGAAACGGTCAGGACTACCGCGCCTTCGGGCACTGTCATTGCATTGTCAGCAACGGTAGCCTCAACAGACTTCAGCTCGTCCTTTGTTTTGCCATTTGAAGAATAAGTATAGTTCTCACCAGTCATGACCTTTTTTGCGTTAGCATTATAGATCACGACCTGATCGCCGTCAGCGATGCTATCAGAGAGCGTCGCGGTGGCAGGGGTCGCTTCTTCTGCAAATGCGGGGATCGCCAGAGAAAATACCATAGCGAACACCAGCAGCAGAGAAAGCAGTTTCTTCGTGCTCTTCATTTTGTTCCTCCTAAAGTATTTGTTGTGGTCTTGCTGTTTTCGTGCAGCGCGGGCAAAAGCTATCGAAAGCCTTACCGCATTCTGTCATCCTAAGTATACCACATATTGAACGCATTTTGTATAGATTTTTTCTTACCATATTGCCCATTTTTTCGCCCAAAATTTTGTGTAAATACACCAAGCGTTAAATTATTGGCGTATTGACTTTTTAATATTAAATGATATTATAGATTAGCAAATGGAGAGAAAACCTCCTGACTAAATGGCAGGATATTTAAAATGATCTCCACACCCGTATGGCAATACAAATCGCTCCGAATCAGGCGCTTTTTTCTGTCTGGTTTGCCCCAATTAGCCAAGTTTTTTGAAGGGCTGCTTACTTCATTATGATGTTTTTTAAAAGGATCCCACCCAAAACTCTCAAGCTCGGGATCGCTGCGGTCATAACCGCCGCGATCATACTGGCGCTGCTGCTTTCGTGGTTCGGAGGCGGCGAGCTTGCGCTGTTCAACTCCCATTCCATGCTGGACTGGAGGCTCGGCAGCTCCATCGATAATATCCGCAGTCCGGAGGACGCCAAATGCTATGACACCCAGCATTACGATTGGTTCGAGGATTCTATAGGCGAAGGCATCGCCAGTCTGGGCACCGATACAAAATACTATCTCGGCAAGCACCCGGACGCCGGCCTCGGTGGCTACAAGGTCATAGGCTTTTCCTCTTCGGAGAAGTACTATTCCGTCATGGGCATCCGCGTCGGCGACGATGAGCTGGAGGCGAAGACCGCCCTGCTCGATCACAACTTCAAAATGACCGGCGGCGGCTTTAACACATGCCGCGCCGTCAAAGGCAACATCACCGTTTCGCTCAGCTTTGAGCACGGCGTTGTCACCAATATCGCGGCTTATCTCAGCACCACAAGCTTTTTCGCCTGAGGCGGCCGCAATACTAAACAAGATTGGAGCTAAACGCATGAACAAGTATCTTGACATTGCCCCCGAAGTTGCGGAGGCTCTTAAAAACGGTAAGCCCGTCGTCGCGCTGGAGAGCACCATCATCTCCCACGGCATGCCCTATCCCAAAAACGTGGAGACGGCCATGCTCGTCGAAAAGACCATCCGTGATAACGGCGCGGTTCCCGCCACCATCGCCATCATCGGCGGCAGGCTTAAGGCCGGCCTCTCCGCGGAGGAGATCGAGTACCTCGGCAAAGCCGGAACCTGCGTTGCAAAGGCAAGCCGCCGCGATCTGGCCGCGCTCGTAGCCGCCGGCAAGGACGGCGCGACCACCGTCACCACCACCATGATCATCGCCCACATGGCGGGCATCAGCATTTTCGCCACCGGCGGTATCGGCGGCGTTCACAGAGGCGCGGAGACCACCATGGATATTTCCGCCGACCTTGAGGAGCTCGGAGGCACCCCCGTCATGGTCGTCTGCGCAGGAGCCAAGAGCATCCTCGACCTCGGTCTGACGCTTGAATATCTCGAGACAAAGGGCGTTCCCGTCATCGGCTACGGCACCGGCGAGCTGCCCGCGTTCTACACAAGACACAGCGGCTTCGGCGTTGATTACAGAGCAGATTCCCCCGAGCAGCTTGCCGGCATGTTCAAGGCTCAGAAGGAGCTTGGCCTCAAGGGCGGCATGCTCGTGACCAATCCAATTCCCGAGGAGTATGCCATGGATAAGGCCGTCATCGACGCGGCCATAGATCAGGCGCTGAAGGAGTGTGTCGAGCAGGGCGTACACGGCAAGGAGACCACCCCCTTCCTGCTGGCAAAGGTCGTCGAGCTTACCGGCGGCGATTCACTTGAGAGCAACATCCAGCTCGTCCTGAACAATGCCGTTCTTGCGGCAAAAACCGCCGTTGAGCTGTCCAAATAGTTTTAAGCCGTTATAACGCTTCATAATATCTTTATTGCCGGCATCCGACCAGTGACGCCGGCAATATTTTTTTACGCCCGCGTTTCTTTGCCTCCGCTATTGAACGGGCAGAGCATATCTGATATAATAAAATCAGCTAAAAAACACAGGAGGAGAAAAGATGAAAAAGAAGACACTGAGCTTTATACTGGCGCTGCTGATGGTATTCTCGCTGCTGCCGGTATCCGCTCTCGCCGACACGACCGCTTCCGGCACCTGCGGCAACAATCTGACATGGACGCTGGACGAAAACGGCGTACTCACCATCACCGGCACGGGCTATATGAATTTCAGAAGTGACGGCGACGAAGTTGAAGACATTGAATACGCTCCTTGGCAGGCTTATAAGAGCCGCATCAAGTCCGTCGTCATCGGCGAGGGCGTGTTGAACGTCCAAGGATGTGCATTTTACTGCTTCGACAACCTTGAGGAAGTAACGCTTCCCGAGGGCATTCAGTGGATTGGAACGGAGGCATTCTTAAACTGCACTAAGCTTACGAAAATCAATTTGCCCGACGGCATTACCGATATAGGCTCCGACGCATTTTCCGACTGCTCCAGCCTCAAAGAGATAACAATTCCAGACACTGTTGTCAGTATTGATGTAGGCGCCTTCGGCGGTTGCTCTGGCCTGACAAAAGTTCGCATTCCAGACGGCATTGATCGTATTGAAGGCAGCATGTTCTATGGCTGCACCAATCTTACCGAGGTTATACTGCCCGACAGCATCACAACTATTGGCGACTGTGCATTTCAAAAATGCAACAGCCTCAAAACGATAAATATTCCAAAAGGCGTTAGCCGTATTGGTTACTCCGCATTTGAAGGGTGCTCAGAGCTTGCAGATCCGATCGTTCTTGATAATATAGATTTCATCGGACAAAGAGCGTTCTTAAATTGCAGTTCGCTTAAAGATGTGCAGCTCAACGGCAGTATATCGCTGATTGGGATCGAAACATTTTTAGGCTGCTCCTCTCTGGAGAGCATCAGTATCCCCGCAAGCGTTCAAAGCATAGCATATAGCGCCTTTTACAGCTGCACCGCGCTCAAAGACATATACTTCGGCGGCACGGATATGCAGTGGGCTATGATGCATGTTGAATACAACAATGAATCACTCGACTCTGCTACCGTGCATTTTGCCATCGACTACCCCTTCACCGACATTGCTAACAGCGGCTACCGCGACTATATCTCGCTCGGTCAGGCCGCAGGCATCCTAAACGGCTACCCCGACGGCACCTTCCGTCCGAATAGCAATGTCACCCGCGCGCAGTATGTTACCATGCTCTATAACATGTGCGGCAGACCCAATGTGGATAGTTCCAGCCTTAGCTTCAAGGACACAGGCTCTATCGCAAGCTCATACATGGACGCGGTCAAATGGGGCGTTGCGGCCGGCATAATCAACGGCTACGGCGACAATACTTTCCGGCCGAATCAGGAGATCAGCCGCGCGCAGATGGCGACCTTCAGCTACCGCCTGATGAAGCTTATCGTCGGCGGCGAACCCGACGCGGAGTTCAAGGCCGACTGCGGCTTCAGGGATTCCGCGAGCATCGCAAACGCCTATAAGGAAGCGGTGAACGTCTGCGCAAACCTCGGCATTATCACCGGCTTTGACACCGACAACGACGGCGTGGGCGATACCTTCCGCCCCAACGACACCGCAAACCGCGGTCAGGCCGCGACCATTATCGTAAGAGTGGCAGCGTCACTCGGCGCCGACGAATAAAGCGGCAAAAAGCATATAAGCAAGTTCACGGGAAGTATGCCTCTGCTGAGATAGCAAATCAAGCACGGCCGCCGTTTCATATCCACCGTATAAAAAACCGTCATAGTCTTTTAACGACTATGACGGTTTTTTTCATCATCTGTTGCGCATGACTGTCTTCATGCGAAGGCCGTGATCGAGTATGCTCTTGCGCAGGCGCAGGTTTTTTGGCGTGACCTCAAGCAGCTCGTCGTCGGCAAGGAACTCAAGGCACTGCTCAAGGCTGAGCTGGCGGGGCGGAATAAGCCGCAGAGCCTCGTCCGAGCCGGAGGCGCGCGTATTCGTCAGGTGCTTCGTCCGGCAGACGTTCACCGCGACGTCGTCGCTCTTGGGGCAGACGCCGACGACCATACCCGCGTATACCTTCGTGCCCGGGGTTATAAACATCGCGCCGCGCTCCTGCGCGTTCCAGATGCCGTAGGCGACGGCCTCGCCAGTCTCAAACGCGATAAGCGAGCCGGTGTTGCGGCGGGCGATATCGCCCTTGTACGCCTCGTATTTTTCAAACACCGAGGCCATGATGCCCTCGCCCTTGGTGTCGGTGAGAAATTCGTTGCGGTAGCCGAAAAGGCCGCGCGAGGGCACAAGATAGGTGAGCTTTACGCGGCTGCCCACGGGCAGCATCTCAACAAATTCGCCCTTGCGAGCGCCGAGCTTTTCCATAACAGAGCCCATGTAATCCGAGGGCACATCCACGACCACACGCTCGACAGGCTCGCAGAGCGCGCCGTCGATCTCCTGATACAGCACTCGTGGCGGCGAGACCTGAAACTCATAGCCCTCGCGGCGCATGGTCTCGATAAGGATACTGAGGCTCATCTCGCCGCGCCCTGCGACGTTGAAGGAGTCGGTCGCGCCCTCGACGTCGGTGACGCGCAGGGATACGTCCTTGAGCGTTTCGCGCATTAGGCGGTCACGTATCTGACGTGAGGTGACGAACTTTCCCTCGCGTCCGGCGAAGGGGCTGTCGTTGACGGAGAAGGTCATCTCCAGCGTGGGCGCGGAAATCTTTACAAATGGCAGAGGCTCCGCCGCGCCTCTCGCGCAGATCGTGTCGCCGATGGTGACGTCGCCTATGCCGCTCATCGCGATGATATTGCCCGCGCCCGACTCGGTCACAGGGACCTTGTTCAGCCCGTCGAATTCATACAGCGACACGGCCTTGGCCTTGGCGGGAGAAGCGTCGGGATTGTGATAATTGCAGACCTCGATCTCCTGATTCTGCTTTATAACGCCGCGCTCGATGCGGCCGATGGCGATGCGGCCCACATATTCGTTGTAGTCAACGCTGGATACAAGCATCTGGAACGGGCTGTCAGTATCCTGCTCCGGCTCGGGTATATACTCGAGGATAGTCTCGAACAGGGGCTTGAGGTCGGTTCCGGCCACCTCGGGGGAGTAGCTGGCCGTGCCCTGCCGCCCTGAGCAGAAGAGCATGGGCGAATCAAGCTGCTCGTCGGTGGCGTCAAGATCCATCAGAAGCTCAAGAACCTCGTCAATGACCTCGTGTATGCGCTGGTCGGGACGGTCGATCTTATTGACGACGACGATGACGCGGTGACCCAGCTCCAGCGCGCGTGAGAGGACAAAGCGCGTCTGCGGCATCGGCCCCTCGGCGGCGTCGACAAGCAGTATGACGCCGTTGACCATTTTGAGGATGCGCTCGACCTCGCCGCCGAAGTCGGCGTGTCCCGGGGTATCGACGATGTTTATCTTCGTATCGCCGTACTGCACGGCGGTGTTTTTTGCCATGATGGTTATGCCGCGCTCGCGCTCAAGGTCGTTGGAGTCCATGACGCGCTCCACGATCTCCTGATTTTCACGGTAAACGCCGCTCTGCTTGAGCATCTCGTCGACCAGCGTGGTCTTGCCGTGGTCAACGTGAGCGATAATTGCTACGTTCCTGAGCTTTTTCATCTAAATCAAACTCCTAATCATAATTCAGCACAAAGATGTATTTTAGCACCGAAAAGCCGTAATTACAATAGCTTTTTGCGCGTTTTTGCTCCGGAGCGTGTATTTGATTTTTTTGCCTCCGCTATTGAACGGGCCAAGCGCGTCTGATATAATAAATCCAGCTTAAATCGGAGCAAAAAACACAGGAGGAAAAAAGATGAAAAAGAAGACACTGAGCTTTATACTGGCGCTGCTGATGGTATTCTCGCTGCTGCCGGTATCCGCTCTCGCCGACACGACCGCTTCCGGCACCTGCGGCAACAATCTGACATGGACGCTGGACGAAAACGGCGTACTCACCATCACCGGCACGGGCGAGATGACGGACAGCCCTTGGCGCGATTATAAAGACAGCATCAAATCCGTTATTATCGGCGACGGCGTGACGAATATTGTCAATAATGCATTTGCAGGCTGTTCCGCCATCACCGAAATCAACATACCGAACAGCGTTTCCAAGATCGAGCTCGCCGCCTTTTCAGATTGTTCTGCTCTTGCAGAGATCAGCATACCGGACAGTGTCACGGTTATCAGCCACGACGCATTCAGAAATTGCACCGATCTTACAGAAATCTCTATTCCCGACAGTGTAACGACAATCGGAAGCCGCGCATTTTGGGGATGTACCGGTCTTACAGAGATTACTGTTTCAGGCGACGTTACTTATGGAGACTTTGTATTTTACGACTGTAGTGGACTTAAGAAGATAAACTTTTCAGGCAACGTTACTAAAATTGAAAAAAATATGTTCTCCAACTGCACCGGCCTTACCGAACTCGTCATTCCTGACAGTGTAACGACAATCTGGCAAGATGCCTTTGCCGGCTGCACTGGTCTTAAGTCGGTCACCATCCCTGACAGCGTAACATATATAGGCTACTGTGCCTTTGACGGCTGTACTGGACTTACGGAAATCACCATCCCTGACAGCGTAACGGAGATTGGAAACGGTGCATTTAGTGACTGTGCCGGCCTTACGGAAGTCACCATTTCAGGCAATTTTGAATACGGCAGTTATATGTTTTCAGGTTGTAGCGGGCTTAAGAAAATCAACTTTCCGGCAGGCTTTACGACAATTCCGAGCCAAATGTTCTCCAACTGTACAAGCCTTACGGAAATCAGCATTCCTGACAGTGTAACGGAGATTGGAGATGGAGCATTTTCTGGCTGTACCAGTCTTAAGGAGGTCAACATCCCCAATGGCGTTAACTGGATCCACGACGGCACATTCTCCGGCTGCACCGGTCTTATTGAATTCACTATTCCCAGCAGTGTTGTGCAGATTGGAATAGATGCATTTGCCAACTGCACCGGGCTAAATAAAATCTCAATTTCTGACGGCGTGAGGTTTCTTAACTGTCAGGTCTTTTCTGGCTGTACCGGCTTGACAGAGATTACCATCCCCGATAGTGTCAGCTATATTGGCTATAGCACCTTTTCCGGTTGCACTGGCCTGACAAGCATAGAAATTAAAGGCAATATAAGCGAACTCCAACACAGCTTGTTTTCCGGCTGCTCATCTCTTGAGAGCGTCAGCATTCCGGGCAGCGTAAAGAGCATAAAAGAAAATGTATTTGCTAATTGCACCGCGCTCAAGGACGTATACTTTGGCGGTACGGATATGCAGTGTGCAGTAATTGAAGTTGCCGAAGAGGGCAACGAGGCCCTGGCCAATGTAAATGTTCATTGCGCCCTTGATTACCCCTTCACCGACATTGCTAACAGCGGCTACCGCGATTACATCTCGCTCGGTCAGGCCGCAGGTATAGTAAACGGCTACCCCGACGGCACCTTCCGTCCGAGCAACCCCGTCACCCGTGCACAGTACATAACAATGCTCTACAACATGTGCGGCAAGCAGGATGTGAGCGGACTCAGTCTGAGTTTCAAGGACAACGGCTCTATCTCCGCTGCGTACAAGGACGCCGTTACATGGGGCGTCGCGATCGGAATAATCAACGGCTACGGCGACAACACCTTCCGCCCCAATCAGCAGATCACCCGAGCGCAGATGGCGACCTTCAGCTACCGTCTGATGAAGCTCATCGTCGGCAGCGAGCCGGATGCGGAGCTAAAGGCTGACTGCGGCTTTAAGGATTCGGCGAGCATAGCCGCCGATTACAAGGAAGCGGTAAACGTCATGGCAAACCTCGGCATAATCACCGGCTTTGACACCGACAACGACGGCGTGGGCGACACCTTCTGCCCCAACGCCACCGCAAACCGCGGTCAGGCCGCGACCATCATCGTAAGAGTGGCCACCTCGCTCGGATGAGTGACATTAATCAAAAAAACCACCGGCTAAACCAGCCGGTGGAATTTTTTATACCTGTATTTACATTTTTTCGGGGGCGCTGACACCGATTATGGACAGCGACACGGCTATCACACGGCGCACCGTGTCGGCAAGGCAGAGCCTCGCTTCGAGCACGCCCTCCTCCGCGCCCTTGATACGGCAGGCGGTGTAGAAGCGGTGGAAGCGCGCGGCAAGCTCGGTGACGTACTTATTGATACGGCTGGGGTCGTAGTCGCGCGCGGCAAGGCGTATCTCCTCGGGCAGCGCCGCAAGCTGCTTTATGAGCTCACGCTCCTGCGGGGCCGAGAGCAGCGATATATCCACGTCCTGCGGAGATGGGACCTCATGCCCCTCGGCTCGCAGCGCCGAGAGCATGGTGCATATCCTTGCATGGGCGTACTGCACATAGTACACGGGGTTTTCGCTGTCCTGCCGCACGGCAAGATCAAGGTCAAACTCCACGGGGGACTCGGGGCGTGAGTTGAAGAAGTACCGCGCGGCGTCCACCGGTATCTCGTCGAGCAGATCCGACAGCGATATCGCCTTGCCGGTGCGCTTTGACATACGCACGGCCTCGCCGCCTCGGGTGAGCTTTACAAGCTGCATAAGTACGATATCGAGCCGGTGCTCGCCGTCGAGCCCCAGCGCGTCCATCGCGCCCTTGAGGCGGGCGACATGACCGTGGTGGTCGGCGCCCCAGACATTTATGGCCTTGTCGAAGCCGCGCTTTTCAAATTTATTACGGTGATACGCGATATCGGCGGCAAAATAGGTATAGAAGCCGTTTGCGCGGCGCAGAACGTCGTCCTTGAGCTCCAGTTTCTCTATGTTCTCCTCGCTTTTTCCGGCTGAGCGGAGCTTGTCCCCGAGTATCTTTGAGGTATTAAGCCACAGAGCCCCGTCCTTTTCATAGGTGTATCCCGCCTCAGCGAGCTTCGAGACGCTATCGGCAACATAGCCGCTTTCATGAAGGGTCGATTCGTAGAACCACTCGTCGTAATTTATGCCGTAGCGGGCGAGGTCGGACTTCATTTTGGGCAGGTTTTTCTCAAGGCCGAAGGCCGCCATCATCTGATGCCGCTCTTCCCTGCTATTTTCAAGCCAGGTCTCGCCGTATTTTGCGCAGAACAGGCGAGCAAGCTCCTTTATATCATCGCCGTGGTAGCCGTCCTCGGGAAATTCGACCGCGTTCTCACCCTTAACGAGCTGGAGGCAGCGAGCCTCGATGCTCGATGCGAATTTCTCGATCTGGTTTCCGGCATCGTTTACATAGAACTCGCGCCAGACGTCGTAGCCGGCACGTTCGAGCACGGAGGCCAGCGCATCGCCCAGAACGCCGCCGCGGGCGTTGCCCATGTGCATGGGGCCGGTCGGGTTTGCCGAGACAAATTCCACCATGAGCTTTTTGCCCCCGCCCATATCGCAGCTGCCGTAGCTTTCGCCCTCGGCGGCAATATTTTTAAGTACGTCGCCATACCATTTATCGCCCATACGGAAATTCATGAAGCCGGGGCCTGCGATCTCGACAGTCTCGAACCAGCTCCCGTCCAGCTCCATATTTGCGAGCAGCGCTTCCGCAGCCTTGCGGGGAGGCATTCCCATTAGCTTTGCGCTCGCCATGGCGAAATTGGCGGCGTAATCTCCGTTTACGGTGTCCTTCGGTATCTCGACGCTGCCCCTGAGACTGAGCCCTGTGGGGAGCTCGCCTTGTTCGGCTGCGGCAAGATACGCCTTGTTTACAAGCTCCGCTATCTGATCCTTGGCCATCTGTATCATGTTTGCCATATCTTAAGTTCCTCTCAGCTTCTGAGCTTTACGCTCATGTTTAATTTATTTCTGCTGACGACCGCGTGCTCCATATTGACGACATAGTCGATGCTCAGCTCTCCGCCGTAATCGTCAAAGACTGCATTGATTTTCCTCGTGTCAACTCCGAGTGTGGCGGCTCCAAACTGGGTATCATAGAGAAAGCTGCTCTTTTCTCCCGTTCTGAAAACCATTCTTGAGTTGAGCACGCCCTTGCGCTCGACAACGATCTCATCCGGATTTATATCCACTGTGGTAGCCGTGCCCATGAGCCCCGTTATCTCGCTTTCAAGATAGCGTATCCGATACCCCTCCTCCGTCCGGCAGTAAACGCCGTCGGTGACAAGCTCGACGGTATCCGTATCGGGCTGGCTCAGCCCCTGCATACCCGTTATTGTGATAACTGCGTTCATCATTTCTCCTCCAGCGGGAAGGGCTCGACATACCGAACCCCTGTCTTGAGCCCGTAGCCCAGCATGACCGGCGCGAGGGTCGTGAAATCCTCCACGCTGCCGCTGGTGTAATACTGCTCATCGCCGTTGCCGGCCTGCATACCTCCGGCCTCGAGATATGCCTTGAGCGCGCGCGCCGCGGCGTCCGCCGCTCCGATGAGCACGACATTTTTTCCCATATAATCGCTTATCGCGTCCTCGATGAGCCCATAATGTGTGCAGCCCAGAAGCAGGGCTTCAACTCCCGCTTCCCTAAGCGGTCTGAGGCTTTCCGCAACGGTTTTCCGCACCACGGCGTCACTTGCCCTGTAGCTCCCGCTCTCGATCATCGGAACGAATTCCGGGCAGGCCAGAGCCATAACCTCCGCGTCGGGTCTCAGCCGGAGTATCTCCCTCTGGAAAGCGCCGCTTGCGATACTGCATTCGGTTGCGATAACTCCGAGCTTTTTAAACCCCGTTTCGGCAAGCTCTCTTGCGCCCGGCGTGAGGACGCCCACGGCTTTTATCCGGTTGGCAGCCAGAATATCCGGCGCGTTGCTGGAGATCGTGCCGCAGGCGGCGACGATCGCCTTGACGCCGTTTTTCTCGGCAAAGGCGATATTCTGGGCAGCTATCCGGCGTATCTGGGCTCTTGACCGACAGCCATAGGGCATACGCCCGGTGTCGCCAAAGTATATTATATTTTCATTTGGCATAAGCCTTCTCAGAACGCGCACGACGGTCAGCCCGCCGAGGCCGGAATCGAATATACCTACTGGTCTGTTATCCATGCGATATTACTCCATATTAAGCACGGGTGTGGCTTTACTTTAACTTTAGAATCAAACCGGACATGGAGAAATTTTCGAGAATCGGTGCATTGAGAAAACATGCCGGCGGCATGTTTTTGGCAACCGGCCGCAGGAGCTATGCTCCGAGGAGGGAACACAAGACGCCTGTCAAGCCGAAAAGAGCCTGTGTCAGGCTACTTTCTCCCTATCTGGTTTAACCCTAATATAATATGCTAAAACATCTAAAATTACAAGAAAAAATTAGAGTGGAATGCGGACACGCAGTCTGATATAATAAAGAGAAGATATTTTCCCCGATTGGAGGCCTGGTTTTGAATATAGATTTGACAGACAAGGAATTCCGCAGACTGCTGGATATGGTATACATCGGCAACTGGATATTAAACTCCACCAGAGCCGCCGACCGCTTTGAGGACTACGATATCGTGCAGGAGAAGCTGTTTTCCCTATGCGCCAAAAACGGTATGCGCTCGCTCATACAGATCTGGCACGGTCATGTTTTCCCCTCCAAGGCCTACGAGGACGGTGGAATTCACGAGGCCATCGCCGATTATGAGGACGCGGTGTTCTTTGATATTCTCGCCGAAGAGCTCTCCCGCCGTGACCTGGGCGATGATATCGACGACTTCGGCGCACTGACGGCAAGGATGGACGAATATATGGCCGAGTTTGAAAAAAACGGCGTCGCTAATCTTACCGTTGACTTATAGAGCATAAATTCAGATAAACAGGAAAAGATAAGGGTATCGTTTTTCGATGACCTTATCTTTTTTTGGAGATCTGCTTATGAAAATGACAAATGAAGAATACAAGGACTATTCCGACTCCCATCAGCCCCGCTCCCGCCTCTGTTCGAACATGCTGAAGGCCTTCTTCGTGGGCGGGCTTATATGCTGCATAGGTCAGCTCATCATGGATCTTTATATGCAGACAGGGCTTTCAAAGCCAGATGCGGGCAATGCCACGAGCATTACGCTGGTGTTCCTCGGCGCGCTGCTGACGGGGCTGGGGATATACGACCGGCTCGCGAAATTTGCCGGCGGCGGCACTCTCGTGCCCATCACGGGCTTTGCAAACTCCGTCGTCGCCCCCGCGCTTGAGTTCAAGACCGAGGGTCTTGTCACAGGCACGGCGGCGAAGATGTTCGTAATCGCAGGTCCGGTCATCGTGTACGGCATCGGGGCCAGCGTCGTTTACGGTCTGCTACTGCTGCTTCTCGGGATAGGGTAAATTCTTACACAGAATTCCGAGCCATCATTAACGATAACTCGAAAAATTCCATTTTTGTCATCAGTGATTATGCTTTTTACGTTCAACATGTCGCTTTCGTTAATTAAGTCAAAAATCTGATCTTTAAAGTAGTTTAATTCCATAGCAATCCACCTTTCAATTATATGGTGCGTATACGCACCATATAATAATACATCGTATCGGGCTAAAATGCAAGTGAGGTGGTTGCATTGATAAGATACGACCCGCTGTGGCGGACGATGAAGAGAAAAAACATCAGCCAGTACAAGCTAATTAAGGACTATGGAATAGACAAGGCTCAGCTCCAGCGGCTCAGAAACAATGAGGTCGTGAAAACTATGATACTCGACAACCTTTGCTCCATCCTTGATTGCCCCATTGAGGATATCGTTGAATATGTCCCCGACAATAAATAGCGGCGTTTTGCATATATACCCTCCCCGTGCGCAAAATATAGGCACAGGGGAGGTATTTTTATGTCCAAAAACAAGAAAAAAACCGTTAAAGCTCACGGCGATCTGCCATACTGGGAGAACGTTGCTCCACGGGATTACCGGGGCAAGGAGCGGCAGAAGGATCCGGACAGGGAAAAGCCCCTCGCTCCCGACGGGATATCGGGCTACTGGTGATTTTCCCTATCGGCGCTTCGCTCTAAAGAATCTGTATTGCCGGAGCCCGACCGGTAAAACTTTAGTTAATCTATTATACACTCGCGCTCTTATCGGGTCAGTATAGCGAAAGCCTCCGGCCTAACTGGCCGGAGGCTTCGACTTACATTTCGTCGAGCATTTCGCGGGAGTCGATATCGCCGTTTTCGGCGGCTTTGCGGTACCATTTTTCCGCCTCGCTGCGGCTAAGCTTAGTGCCGATGCCGATGGCATAGCAGTCGGCGACAAGGCGCATCGAATCGACATCACCGCTCTCGGCGGCCTTTTTCAGCAGCTCAAACGCCTTTTTTGGGTTTTCCTTAACGCCGAAGCCGTTATAGTAGCAGCCGCCGGCAACGCGCATCGCGTCCACATTGCCGTTATCCGCGGAAAGCTTCATCCAGCGGAAAGCCTCGGCGGGGTCCGCAACTGTTCCCTCGCCGTTTGCGTAGCATGCGGCAAGGTCGTGCATTGCGTCGGGGTGACCCATCTCGGCGGCGCTTTTGAACCACTCGAAGGCCTCATTCGGGTTGGGGAATGTGCCGCAGCCCCTGTCGTGATTGAGCGCCGTTTTGTACATCGCATCGACTACTCCGGACTCTGCCGCGCGCTTCATGAGCGCAAAGGCGGCGGTTTGATCCTTTGCCGTGCCCACGCCCTCCTCAAGGCACAGGGCGCAGATATACATTGCCTCCGTATCGCCGCTTTCGGCGGCTTTTTTCGCCCACGCGAAGCACTCCTTCTCGTTCTTGGCCGTGCCGACGCCCTTGCGGTAGCACACGGCAAGATTAAGCATCGCCTTGACGTGGCCTCCCTCGGCGGCTTTTTTGAGCATCTCGAAGGATCTGCCGCCGTCATGTCCGGCATAGCTCACGCCGCAGCGAAACTGTATCTCATACAGGTTCTCGTCCGTCAGAACACCCAGAGCCAGAGCCTCGTCATAATATGCGGCGGCGGGGATATCGTCCTCATGGTCGTAGCACGCTGTGCCCTTATCGCACAGTTCCTTTGCCTTTTCAAGCTCACTTTTGCCGGCGCTCATTATCGCCTCGATATCGGCGAAGGCCGCTTCCGCGGTCATTGGCACATATTTGCTCATAGCTCACTCCTCGTTTGCTGCCACGCAGTATTCGGCGGCGGCGACAGCGCCGTCGTCGCCGGCCCTGAGCCGGAGCATGGTCGAGCCGGAAACGAATTTATACACATCGCCCGACTGGGTCATTTCGATCGACGCGGGGTAGTCGGGATCGCCCATCAGTGCCAGAGCCTCGGCCATGTCCATACCGATCTTCACGCCCTGCGGGTTTGAAACGGTGTCGTCAGCAAGGGTGATGCCGGTGATGCGCCGGGTGCCGTCAATATCGTTTACCATGACCTCAAAGCCGTCGTAGTAATAAAACATATCCTTGCCCTGATACGCGCAGCTATCCGACTCGAAGGTGTCCTGCGGCTCGCCGAGAGCCTCCAGCACCTCGTCGGCGGGGTCCATGACGCCGAATTTAACGTCGCCCGAGATGTAGTACAGCTCGCCGTAATCGGGGGTATAGCCGACCTCGCCGTCGTCATTTTTATCACCCGCATCGCCGCAGGCGCACAGCGCGAGGGTCAGCAGCATTGCAAGTATAAGCGCGGTGATTTTTTTCATTGTTCGTCTCCTAAAGTCCAGCTTTTGAGATAACCGTACTCTGAAAGCTCCGCTTTCTGGGCGGCCAAAAGCTCATAGTATGCCTCGCTCTTTTCCGTCCAGTCGGCGGCAATGGCCTCGTTGCCGCGCCGGTCGGGAATACCGCAGCGCTCGCTCAGGATCTGCGCAAAATACGCCGACAGCTTTTCGGCGCCGTAAATGTTCAGATGCAGGCCGCCGTCATAGGTATCCGTCTGCATATCAAGGCCAATATCTTCGGCAAGGGGCAGGAAATTGATGTAGTCAAGGCCGTATTTTTCGGCGTAATCGCTTATCTGCGCGTCCCACTCCTCGTACCAGTGCGGCCACAGGCTGGGAGATTTGATAAGGATAAGCGTCGCTCCGTTAGCATCGCATGTTTCGCGTATTTTGTCAAGATATTCCCAGCAGGTATCGCCGATAGTATAATCGTCCAGCACCGGAGCGGTGGGCAGCTTCGTCATGGGCTCAGCGTCTGCGCGCATGAGATAGCCCGCCACTGTGACCTCGTCGCGGCTGAAGATATACTCGATATCCTCGGCGCTCAGCTCGCTCCAGCGGGAGTGGTACCGCAGCAGCGGCACAAGATAGCTTACAAGCTCCTCGTCCTCGGTCATGGACGCCTTTATCGCCTCGATCTTGGTCTTTGAAAGGGGCATGCCGTCGAGCGTCATGCGGTTATAAGCCTCGCTCTGGGGCTCATCGTACTTCATGGACTGGACGTTATACACTACGACCTTTGGCGACTCCCGCTCGAATACCTCCTCCAGCAGGTAATACGACTGCCAGATGAGCTGCTGCGCAGAGCCGCGGATATAGCTCGTTATCCCCCGCTGCTCCCACATCGTGACGGGCGAGAAGTTTTCATATACCTCGCAGTCGCCGATGAACACAACGTCGTGCGGATTTTCCTCATCGTAATATTCCGCCGTCATCGCGCCCTCGAGCACTCCGGACATATATTTCGGCTCGAGCAGCCTGCCGAGGAACCACACCGCCGCTATAAACACGGCTATGCAGACAAGGGTGCAGACAATATGCAGTTTTTTGCGGGATTTTGTTATCATCGCGGTCCCTCAGAACTGATTATAAATAAACTGTGTGTGGTCGTAGCCGACGCCGTAAGCGCCAAACACCAGAATAATTATCGCAAGAGCGACAAACAGCGCATATGGCAGCGCTGGTCTTTTCCAGATAAGCTCGCGCACGCCGCCGCATTTTTCCTGAACGCAGCTCACGGCAAACATCAGCGCAACGCCAGCGCCGGCGACTATGTAATCCCCCGCGCCGAGGCCGAGGTTCAGAAGCTCGCCGGAAAAGGCCTCACCCCAGTTATTCGTCGTGAACACCGACGCAAACGCCTTGAAGGACACCGCCACGTCGCGGTAGCAGTCCAGAATGCGCAGGGAGCACATGAGGAGGAAGGTGCGCAGTGTTTCAAACACTCTGTAGCCGAAGCCGCTCACGAGCCCCTCATGCCTTGCGCGGAAGCTCTGCGACCAGGGCTTTATCTCCTCGGCAAGCAGGATGAAGAACGCGTTCAGCAAACCCCACACGACAAAGTTCCACGCAGCGCCGTGCCACAGGCCGGTGAGGAACCATGTTACGATCGTGGAGATATACACCGAGAGTTTCCTGCCGAAGCTATCGGAAACGCTTTTGCGGGCGGACTTGCTGAGCTTTAAAAGCCAAGGGGCGACGGACAGGGGATAGAAAATATAATCCTTGAACCATGTGCCCATGGAGATATGCCAGCGCCGCCAGTACTCGGCGATATTGCGGGAGAAATACGGGCGCAGGAAGTTTTCCTTCACCCTTATGCCCAGCACCTGAGCTATGCCGATGGTAATATCTATGCCGCCGGTGAAGTCGGCGTAAAGCTCCGCCGCGTACAGCACGGCGCCGATGAACACATAAGCGCCCTGATACGCCGCCGGATCGCCGCAAAGCGCAGTGACAGCGACGAGCAGCCTGTCGGCAATGACGAGCTTTTTGAAATAGCCCCAGAGCATGCGCTGAAGGCCGAAGGATATCTCCTTGAAGTCCGCCTCATGCTCGGCAAACAGCGTCTCGCTCAGGTCGCCGAAGCGGGAGATCGGACCCTGGATGAGCAGCGGAAAAAACGAAGTGAACAGCGCCACGCGCAGTATGTTTTTCTCCGGCTCTATCTTCTCCCAATACACGTCGATGACATAGCTGACGGTCTGGAAGGTGTAAAACGATATGCCCAGCGGCAGTACCCAGTCCACGGAGCTGAGCCCCGCCGAAAAAATGGAGTTTACGTTGAAAATTATGAAATTTGTATACTTCAGCGCGGCGAGGATGCCGATATCGGCAAGCAGCGCCAGCACGAAGACGCATTTTCTCGCCCTCTCCCTGCCCCTTTTATAGGACTTGCGCTCCTCGCGGGTCAGCGCCTTTCCCTCGGGCGAGGCAAGATATGCCTTCTGCCCGTGAAGGGAGGCTCCCATGAGGTTAGTCGCAGCCCACGACACAATGACGGTGGCCGCCATGAAGCACAGCCCCTGCCAGCCAGCGCAGGCGTAAAACAGGAGGTTTGCCGCCAGGAGCAGCAGCCACTGAAAGCGCTTGGGGATGAGGTAATATAGCGCGAAAAGTATTATCAGAAAGGCTATGAAGCCATAGGAGGTGAACAGCACGGCTTACTCGTCAAGCAGGCGGTTGACCATGTTCAGCATGGCTTCGGCGGAGTTGAAATTCTCCGGAACGATATCCCGCGCGGGTATTGTGATATCAAACACGTCGGAAAGCTCTGCGATGATGCTGACAATATCGAGGCTCGCAAGTATGCCGTCGTCAACAAGGCTCGTGCAGTGCTCAAAGTCCGCGTCAAGGCCGAGGCCGTTTAAAATCTCAAGTATTTCGTCCATGCTCATCTCTCCATTTTCATCAGTGAGTTTCTGTCTATCTTGCCGTTTGGCAGCAGGGGCAGGGTCTCCATGCGGCGAAGGCCGGAGGGTACCATATATCGGGGCAGCTCGGCACGCAGACGGCGCTGCACACTTTTTTCATCGGCTGTGCCCATATAGTACAGGTACAGCTTGCTTTTTTCCTTTATAAACAGGCAGCAGGCGCTCTCGACTCCCTCGCACATACAGGCGCAGGATTCTATCTCGCCGAGCTCGATGCGGTGGCCCATATTCTTTATCTGACCGTCCTTGCGCGATATGAACACGAGCTCCCCGCGCTCGTTGATCCTGCCCAGATCGCCGGTGCGGTAGATCGTTTCGGGGTAGTGGCTGTTGAGCGGATTTTGCGTGAACGCGGCGGCGGTGCGCTCAGGATCGTCATAGTAGCCGAGGCTCACGGCGGTACCGCGTATGCAAATCTCGCCCGTCTCGCCGGCGGGAGCCTCCGTATCGTCCTCCCGAAGCAGCAGAAAATCGGTGTTGTCAAAGGGTCTGCCGACGGGGATGGACTCACCCTCGGCAAAGTCGCGGTCGACGACGAAGTAAAAGGACATACCCGTCGCCTCCGTCGGGCCGTAGAGGTTTATAAACCGCGCTTCCGGGCAGGCGCGCTGCCACAGGTGAAGCTGCTTTACGGGAAACACCTCGCTGCCGAAGCATACGGTGCGCAGGTATTCCGGTCTGCCCTCCTCGAAGGCTCCGAGGCCGGACACGAGCGTCAGCGCAGAGGCGACCCAGCACACGATGTTGATCTCAAACCTGTTCAGGAAGTCGAGCACCCTAAGCGGGGACATGAAAAGGCTCTGCTGCATAAGATAGGCTGTCGAGCCGCATTTTATGACCGAGAGCACTTCCTTCATGCAGGCATCCACATAAAGCGGCACCTGCATTGCAAAGCGGCTGTGCTCCGACGCGCCGATAACCGGACACAGGGCGTTTGCGTAGTCTATGACCGAGCGGTGGCAGGCGGTAACACCCTTGGGCACGCCCGTGCTGCCGGAGGTAAAGACGATATACGCAGGATCCGTGTCGATGCATTTTGCGCGGACCTCCTCGAGGGCTTCCTCGTTTATCTCCGCCGCGAAGAGCTCGCCTAATGGGATGATATTATCCCCCCGTCCAAGCTCGGCGGCAAGCTCCGCGGAGGCCTCGTCGCAGATTATGGCCTGCGGCTTGAGTCCCTGCAATATCATGCGCAGGCGATATCGCGGCATGGAGCGCTCAAGCGGCACATAGCAGCAGCCAGCGTACATCACCGCGAAGAACGCGGCGATGGTGCTCGGAGATTTATCCATGAATACAGCGACGGGCCGTCTGTATATCCCGTGCCCGGCGAGGAAGCTGCCTCCGGCCCTTGAAAGTGAGAGCAGTTCCTCGAAGCTGAGGCGCTCCGTCTCATCAGCGAAGGCGGTCTTCCCGCCGAATCTCGGCGCAGTATTTTCAAGAAATTCAAGAATGTTCTTCATTTTCAGTTTTCCATTGCGTATGGGATAGTCTCGACCGGAGGATAGAGTGTGGTATCAAAGCGCCAATACTGGCCGCTGTAGCGCGAAAGCTCCTCGCTTGTTTTCATGAAGCAGCGCAGATGCTGGGGGCCGACGTTGCACGCGTCGAAGTGATACCAGCCGGTGCCGAGGTTCACAAGGCACCAGAAGTGCTGCGTAGCGCCGTTTAAGCGCTCAACGCTGAGCAGTTGGCAGTCTATCTTCTGGAGCAGGGCGTAGCTTGCCGAGTAGAAGGTGAAGCAGTCGCCTACGCCCTCGGTGAGACCTCGGTAGGCCTCTGATTTCCAGTCGGTCTTGTCGGAGGTGCCCCAGTAGGTGATATTTGAGTAGCAGTATTCAAAGATCGCGTATGCCTGCTGCTCGAGAGTCATTCCTTCGGTGAGTATCTCATTGAGCACTCTGTCGACCTCTTTGTCGAGCTGCTCGTCGGTGGTCTTTTTCTCGATAAAGGTAAACTTGACGGTGACGCTGCTCTCGTTGCCCTCGTGGTCTTTGGCGGTGTAGGTCACCTCGTATTCTCCGGCCTTTTTGGCGTCGACCTTGGATTTATCAACGGTCAGCTCCACGTCGGGGTCTGCGTTATCCTCGGCAAAGACCTCTTTGAAATACGCAACGGCCTCGCCCACATAGCAGTAGCGGTCGCGGGCGGCATAGATGACCGGAGCGGTCTCGTCGGGGGATATGACCGCCTTTGCCTTGACCGCCGTCTCGTTTCCGGAGCGGTCGGTGAGGATGATCTCTACCTCCTGCTCGCCCTCTACGCTCCAGTCGGGCTCATTGACAAAGCTCGCCTTTACGGGGCTCACGTCGGCAATGTTGGTAACGAATTTGATGGGCTGGCAGTAGTAGCCGGTGCTGCATGGGCAGTCTACGCCCTCGGCCGTGGGGGCGGTGGTATCCTTCACGGTAACGCCGACGATTATCCTGCTGTCACCCTTTGCAAATGTCACGGCATGTGCGCCGAGGCTATTGAGCGTGAACGGCTCGGTCTCCATTTTATAGCCGGAATACTCCTCGCCGAGCTGCTCGAGAACGGCGCTCCCGCTAAGCTCCTCATTCGACGCTTCAAACTCCGCCAGCGCATCACACACAAGAATCTTTCCCTCGGCCTCGGCCGTGTTTCCGGCCTCGTCCGTGGCCTTTACGGTGCATCCGACGGTGCCCACCTTTGACAGATTGGGGGACGAAATGAACTCATAGCTCACCTCGGTGGCGTCCTCACAGCCCACGGCAAGCTCCGCCGCCTCGGGCTCCGCGTCCGGCAGTACCGCCAGCGGCACAAGGTCGGGAACGGGAGCGGTGGTATCCACTATCCTCAGGGTGGAGCTGTAGATCTTGCCGTCAAATTCAATTTCAACGGTGCTGTCGCCCAGCTTATCCCAGCTTATATCGTTCAGATCGGTGACAAGCTTAGCATCCTCCCTCTCGACGACCATAAAATCCTCAAGCGTGGGTCTGGGCTGTCCCATCTCGTGCTCGAGCACATCTACCGCGCCGAGCACCGTCACCTTGAGCTTTACGGTGCGCTCGTTGCCGTGCTCGTCTTTAAGCTCTATGCGGCAGTCGTAAACGCCGGCCTCGCCGTATTCAGGCTCGCTGAGCCATTTCACGGTGTATTCGGAAGCATCGCTCAGATCCTTAAGCGCATCCTCGGGCTTCATTGATTCTTCGTCGATGGTTATCATCGCGCCGACGCTCTCGCCCTCGGGCGCCTTGGTATCCCTCACGACAAGCAGCACGGGACGCACCCTGTCCCCCGTTTTTATCTTCAGGACATAACTGCCCTCCTCGGAAATGCTCACGTCAGGCTCGCCGACGTAGCTTGCGTCACCCTTGCCCTTCAGGAATTCGTAGGCTTCCGGCGCGCCCTCGCCCAGCTCGGCCTTCAGGTATATGTGCATTCCTCCGTATACCGCGAACACGACCACCGCCGCGATCACGATGAGAGCCAGCACTATGGCAAGAGCTATGACAAGACCCTTTTTGCTTTTTTTCGGCTTATCGGGTCTTCTGTGCTTTCCCGCTCTTCTTCTCTTCCGCTTTTCGGTATTTTCTTCGATAACAACGTTTTCTTCCATCCGGATATACCTCCGATATTTAACAGAACTCTTTGAGCCTCGGCAGGCTCTGCAAAGTTCCCCATAAAATTACGCCTAATTTGACAAATATATATAATAGCACATATTTGTCCTGCTCTCAACAATTTTTTGTTAACAAGCCTTGGTTGAAATACCATGCCTGCCGTGGTATATTTAACATGTAATCTGCAACAAATCTGCATCAAAACGGAGTAAAAAATGATCCATGAACGAAAAGTATTGGGAATAATCGGCGGGATGGGACCCATGGCGACCGCAGATCTGTTTATCAAGATCATCGAGATGACAGACGCCGACTGCGACGGCGGGCATCTGCACATCCTCATAGATAATAACACAGATATACCCGACCGCACAAAGTCAATTCTTTCCGGCAGCGACGCGCCGCTGAGATTCATGGCCGAGTCAGCCGAAAGGCTGACTGCTCAAGGCGCGGATATCCTCGTTATCCCCTGCCACACCGCGCACTATTTTTACGACGGGCTGCAAAAGCTCAGCCGCGTTCCCGTTATCAACATGCTCGATGTGCTCGCTCAGGAGGCTCAGAGCGCGGGATACGGGCGGCTGGGGCTTCTTGCGACCGACGGCGTCGTGCAAAGCGGCATTTACGGCAAGGCCTTTTCCAGCAGCGGTGTCGAGCTTATATACCCCGACCCCGAGGGTCAGGAAAAGCTCATGCATCTGATTTACGCGCAGGTCAAGGCGGGAAAACCCGCCGACACCTCCGCTATGGACGCCTGCCTTGACGGCATGGCCGCGCGGGGAGCGGAAGCCTTTATCCTCGGCTGCACGGAACTGCCGCTGGTATTTTCGAATCGCCCCGACCGGCGCTTTATAGACCCCACCGCGCTGCTCGCCGAAGCCGCGATCAAAGCTGTCAGCGGCAGTATAAAACCCGGGCAATAGATTCCAAAGCATAGGAGATATACACATGAAACGACTGCTCTCTTTCATTCTCTGCCTCTGTATGGTATTTGCGCTGTGCGCCTGTGACAGTTCCGAGCCGCAGCCCACCCCCGAGCCCACCGAAACTGAACCCGCCTACACGCCCGTGACGTTTGAAAATCACGGCCGCCGTACCACTGTCACAAAGCCTCCTGAAAAGGTCGTGACCGCCGGCCCCAACTGCACGGAGATATTCTGCGCGCTGGGGCTTGCCGACTATGTGACAGGAAAATTCATGGAAAACCACTCTCAGGGCGCCCTGCCGGAGCTTGAGGAGGCTGTTGAGGATATTCCCACCCTCTTCGAGGGCTATCCGAGCCTGAAGGATATAACGCAAAGCGGCTGTGATTTCATCTATGCCAGCAATTGGATATTTGATGGCGAGCTGACGGTCGACGATATTGAGGACGCGGGCATAACCGTGTACGTCAGCGAGGCGACTGGTCTCGAAAGCCTTTGGAACGAGCTGCGCGACCTTGCAAAGATATTCGGCGTTGACGCAGAGGAGCTCATAAACTCCGAGACCGCCCGCCTTGACGCCGTTTCCACCGCTCTGAACGGCATTGAGCCCAAAAAGGTTCTGGTTCTCGACAGCCTCATGGGTGAAAAGGTGTACACCGCCGGCAGCGGAAATATAGAGACTGTCTGCATTAGCTGCGCGGGCGGTACAAACGTTTTCTCCGAGCTTCAAAAGCCATGGGACGCGGTAAGCCGCGAGGAGGTCCTCGCTTCAAACCCCGACTTTATCATCATTCATGACTATAAGGGCTCAAGCTTTGACGATAAGCTCGCCGCGCTGAAGGCGGATCCCATCCTCTCCAATCTCGACTGCATAAGAAACGGCTGCATCATAAAGCTCCCGCTCGAGAACGTCATGCCCGGCATGCGCAGTGCGCTCACCGTTGAGACCATCGCTCACGCCATGTTCCCCGATCAATTTGGAGATGCCGATGCCCAGTGACGGCAAAACAGACTTCGGGCTTAGCTCCTTTGCCCTGCACCTCCTTGCCATGACCTTTATGCTCATGGATCATATGTGGGCGACCATCGTGCCGGACAGCATGTGGCTCACCTGCGTGGGCAGGCTGGCCTTTCCCATATTTGCCTTTATGATCGTGGAGGGCTATCACCACACCCGCAGCGTTAAAAAGTATATGCTGAGGCTGCTTATATTCGCCGTAGTCTCGGAGATGCCCTTCGATCTAATGGTCAGCGGCACCCTGCTGTATCCTTTTCATCAGAACGTCATGTGGACCCTGCTGCTGGGTCTCGGCACAATATACCTAATTGACAGGCTTCTCAGCGGCAGGCAGAGCCTTGAGCATATGCTTGCCTGCTGCGCGATCGTTGTTGTCTCCGCCATGCTCGGCACGCTTTTTATGCTGGACTATTCCGGCTTCGGAGTTCTGACAGTCCTGACCTTTTATATATTCAGGGGCAGCGGGCGGCTTCAACATCTGGGTCAGCTAATCTGCCTCGCCCTTATAAATCTCGTGCTTATCGGCGGGGAGGCAATTCCTGTTTCGCTGTCCGGCCTGAGCTTCAGCTTCCCAAGGCAGAGCTTCGCTCTACTCTCACTCGCTTTCATATGGCTGTACAAGGGTCGGCAGGGCGTCCACGGCAAGCCCGTCAAATACGCATTTTACAGCTTCTACCCCCTGCACATGCTCATTTTGGGGCTTATCGCAGCTGCATAAGAAAAGACAGCGCTTTGGGTGTGCCCTCCGTAAGGAAGGTGCACCAAAGCGGCTCTTGTATCAAAATTGAATAATTGATTTCGTTAAACGGTGTAGCCATATCGACTATGCCGTTTTTGTGCCTGTTTTCGGGTGTGGAGTTAACTTTTTTTACGCAGCTTTTCAAAGTGCGTAACCCACTATGGCACTTACAGCCGTACGGCCGCAAAGTGCAAGTGGGCTCTCCGAGGGGCAAAGGCACTCAGGGAAGTCTTGGCAAGGTATCCCATTCGGACGGTCATTCCGTAGTAAACGGCAAAACAAAAAGCCGTTACACAGACATCAAAAATCGGCGGGAGCTTTGCTCTCGCTTCAAAATGATGTTCTATGTAACGGCTTTGAAATTCAAAACCATACTGTTTTTATGCCCCTCCGTCGCTGACAGTACAAAACAGCTTTTGACGGCGGGGAGCGGTATTTCCTCTTAGCATACCGCAGGCATTAGGCGGCTTACGCCGCAATTCCATTAAAAGAACATTGGATATTCAGTTGTGGCTCTCCGAAGAGGGTATTATATATTATACATCACCAAACAAGTGTTTGCCAATGATTTTCGGAAAGATTTCGAATATTTCTCGAAAATGTGGGAATACTATTGAGTTAGCCTAAATAGGAGCACGATAAAATCATTGCCGATTTTATGATGCCAACCACATATCAACACAGGCTTGAATGCCGTAACGCCAATTATTCTCATCAACTGCTTTTTCGCATAAATTCAAAGCACAATCGAGAAAATTACGAATATCAGTTGGAGTAGGTTGAGTTGTATAACTATAGGAATTCTCAACAAGTTTCATAAACTGATCTAATTCAAGCGGTATTATCTTAGATTTTCCACCATAAAGAGCAATTGACAAATGGTTCAATCCGTAGAAATGTGCCAATGTTGCTGCGTTAATTGTCGGTGCAATAAATAGGCAGTAAGTATCTTTTCCCGATCTTTTCTTCAACTGACCATAATGACGTGCTACGGGTTCTCCTTCAGCTTCATACTGGCGTTGTCCAGACTGTAATGTAACTTCTACAGCCAAAGAAAAATCCTCATAATCACATTCAATATCCGGCATATTTCCAGATGCGGTAGATAGAGGTTGACCGACATCATCAAATTTGAAGTTTCCTTTGATATTACCACCATCAAGCATAGTCATTGCTCGCCAAGTATTGTATTCAAACATAAGCGGAGCATCATAGTATTCATCCGAAACAATTTCATTAAATGTATCGATGATTTCTGAATATAGCGCATATGACTTGATTTCAGCAACTTGTTCGTGAATAACATTTTCTTTGTGTTGAGCAATAATGTTATCTCGCAAATCTTTTAATGCTTCAATATCGTAGTTTGCCAAATCACGCCTTGTAAACTCACTCATACGAAGAATAACATCTATAATGTTTTCAACATTATCTGTATATAATTCAGGAGTGGTAGCATCAAATAAATGTGCTTTATAACTATCCTCATCATCCACAAAAACAGGATTTCGATTAACATTAGCAAGGATAAATTCGACATCTCGCTTTTTGTCATCAAAAATAGAAATTGTCCTACTCTTGTGTGCAATGGATACAAGTCCAGTAAATCTCAAATATCTAAAACAAGCATCAGCATAATCACGCATATTACCTTTTTGAGTTTTCACAAAGGTATTTATACTAGCATCTCTTGTTTCCCTTGTCCTTGTTCTACCTTCAGCAATTCTGTCATTATGAATTTCTAAGACAGCGTTTGCCCATACATCATTTACAAATCGTTTGTACTGTCCACGATGTAACTCTTTTTCTTTCCTGAAGTTCAAGATTTTATCTTTAACTTCTTCGTACTTGTGATAGTCTGTGATTTGAACAGCAAAGATTTTTAACTCGTCAAAGGTTAAATATTCAAGATCGTATATTAATCGCAATACTTCCAAATATGGGCGTACAAAAAATGTACCAATTTTTGCATTCTCTGTGTGATACGGTGAGGGTAACTGAAATTTGAGCAGTTGGCGTAAAAAAATCTCTTGTGGTCTTTTTCCAGAAATTAAAGCACGACCAGCATTGGTTAGTGCAATATTCGGTTTCAAGTCAACAAAACCCAATGCTTTTGGAGCACGATTTATTCTGTCACGTGCACTAAATGCTTTATCAGAGGGAGAGCCTGTTCCCTCGAAAAAACTACTTTCTGCAAGTTCATCAATGAATTGTTCTTGTGTAATTCTATTCCACGGTTTTCCTTCAAATTTATCGCAAAGCAATCCAATTTCAGGAATCATCTTTGCTGGAGTTCGTGGTGAAGTTGTAAAAAACAAAACTTTATTGTCCAGTCTTGCCATACCTACCACCTCAATAATTTTTTACTACGATATGCATTTTATCATTCTTAAAACGATTTTTAATGTTTACCGCATAGTTTTTATAGTACTCATCAAATATGAAGTCACCATACAATTCTTCAGTTAGAGGAGTTTTACCAATAATCATCAACGCTCTGCAAGGAAGATTTCTAAAATCAGCAGCTAAACGTCTATGCTCTGTCTCGTCAAATCCATTCATCATATCAATGTTTCCATAATCATTAAAGACACAATCATATGGAGGATCCAAAAAGATAAAATCATCTTCTTGTGCCATATCAAATATACGACTATAATCAAGATTGAATAGTTCTGCTCCTTGCAAAAGCTCGCTATGTTGTTGTGTTACAAGTCGAGTATTAAGGTTTGGATACCTGCCAAAAGGAACATTATAATCCCCATTATTATTGTATCTAATCATTCCTGAATAGGCTGTTTTATTGATAAAGAAATACAAAACACCATCTAAATATGTATCATCAGGATGATTAAACATTTCTCTCATACGATAATAAAGTTCCTCATTTGCATTAGGAACTCTCTCGTCAGGTGTTAAGGATTTCAATCTTTTATATTCTGCCTGATTAAGTTCATACACACGCTGAATGTCATCTAACTGCTGGCGCATAAGAGGATATTGATCTCTCAACTGAGTATAAAAAGTCATTAATCGCTCGTTTGCATCGTTGATAATAGCGTTTTCAGGTTCAAGATGAAAATAAACTGCACCGCCACCAAAAAAAGGCTCAATATATCTATTGAAGTCATCCGGTATATATTGAAGAAAACGAGGGATTTCACGAGATTTTCCGCCACGATATTTTAAAACTGGATTCATTGGTTCAACCTCGCTTTCACCTAAACATAAATATACAAAAATATTGTACCATACAACTTCGAACTTTTCAATGGATTTTCTGTGAAATTAGTTTTTGCCTATTGACTTTTTCGTATTTTTGTGGTAGGCGTCTTTTTCAAGAACAAGTTAAAGCGGCAAGGATTTTTCCTTGCCGCCGTTGCCTGTTAGGTGTAAATCAAATCGGTGTTTATTATTTCTATGGCTCGGCTACGGATGTTATTCATTCGAGCAACCCACTCCATTTGATTGTCTACTTTGAGTTGTTCAGTTACGCCTTCACATTCTGTCATCTGCTTTACCAGCCGAAAGAACAATTCCTCTGCCTGCTCGTTTATATCAGCAAGATAACTGTTTAAATTGCCACTTGTCAGCAGGTTGACATACAACAGCCGCTTATGCTCCTTAATATACCGCAAGTGCCGCTGCCCCCATATTACGATAGGATTTTCTTCTTCGGGTGGTAAGGTAAGGTCGGGGATAAGATACCCGTTTTCCTCGTGATAGCTTCCGCCCATTTGCTCAAATATTGATTTTGCCATTGTTGTAATCCTCCGTTATGATTTGAATTTTCCCTACAATTCAATCACTCTGTCTGATTACAAAGCCTAAGAGAGAAACTGCTTCTTTATGCAACCCTTCCCTTGGCGCTGTCTTTTCTTAATTATCTGTTTCTAATGGCCTCGGTCATGCGCCGCAGCCCCTTTTCGATGATCGAGCGGGGCATGGCGAGATTGAGCCTTATAAAGCCCTCGGCGTTATCCACAAACAGCGAGTTCCCACCCTCGAGCAGCACGCCTGCCTTGTTTGCAAAGAAGCCCGGCAGGTCAGGCTCGTCCGGAAGGCAGCGGCCCATGTCCACCCACGCAAGATACGTCGCCTCCGGCAGACGGAACACGGCCTCGGGCAAATTTTCCTTCAGGAAGCTCTCAACAAAGCGGAAATTCTCATCCAGATAGGCCCGCAGCTCCGAAAGCCAAGCATCTCCCTTTTCATACGCGGCCTGAGACGCCGTAACGGACAGGGGGTTGACGCAGCCGAAAAGCTTATCGTGCTCCGCCATAAGCGCGCGCACCGCGGGGTGCCTCACAATTATGTTGGAGAACATCAGACCCGCCATGTTGAAGGTCTTGCTCGCAGACATGCAGGTGATGAGCTTGGGATAATCGGGCATAACCTTCGCCGTGGGGATGTGGCGGCGGCCGCAGCGGATGAGGTCGCAGTGTATCTCGTCCGAAATGAGCCACAGGTCATATTTTCGGACGATCTCGCAGACGCGCCTTGTCTCCTCCTCGGTCCACATACGTCCCGTGGGGTTGTGGGGGTTGCACCAGATGAGCAGCTTTACCTTCGGATCGGAGGCCTTCTTCTCAAGGTCGTCAAAGTCGATGGTGAACCAGCCCTTGTCGTTTTTAAGCTTTGAGCACACCAGCTCGCGGTGATTGAACTCCGCGGCGTGGAGGAAATATCCGTATGAGGGCGAGGTTATGAGCACCTTTTCGTCGGGCGCGGTAAGATCGCCGACCAGCTCGTACAGAGCTGGGATGATGCCGGGTGTGAACACCAGCTCCTCCTTGAGAAAGCTCCAGCCGTACTTATCCATACACCATTTTGAAAACGCACGATAATAATCGTCGCCGAAAACCATACTGTAGCCGAAAATGCGCTTGTCCACCCTGTCCTTTATCGCCTGCCGGATCTCCGGCGCCACGGCAAATTCCATGTCGGCGACCCACATACGCACGAATTCCTCGTCCGCGTAGGGGAACTTCATCTCGGGGCCGGCATGGAAAATATAACCGCGAAAGCCGTCGGTATTCATTGCGTTTGTGTTGCGTCTGTCGATGATCTCGTCAAAATCGTAATTCATTGCTGTCGTCTCCTTTATCTCAGTATTGAAGTATCGGCGCCGAACCGTCGTCCTCGGATTTCGTTATGGATCTTACAACCGCCTCATAGCTGTAGCTCTCGCTGGCCTGCACCGTGAATTTTTCTCCCACCTTCCTGCCCAGCACGGACTTTCCGAACGGCGATTCGCGGCTGATGAGCCCCTTTAAGGGGTCTGTGCGTATGGTGGTGACAACCTGGATGAGCTGGGTCTCGTCATCCTCCGGAATGTATATCTCCACCTTATCGTAAAGCCCCACCTCGTCGGCGGCGGAGTCGGAATCTATGATGTGCGCGGATTTTATCATGTTCTCAAGATAGCGGATGCGGCTGCCGTTGCGGTTTTTGGCGCGCTTTGCCTCCTTGTACTCGAAGTTCTCGCTCAGATCGCCGAAGGCGCGTGTGCGCTTGACTTCCTCAATGAGCTCGGGCATGAGCTCATTACGGCGGTAGTCAAGCTCCGCCTGCATTTTTTCAATGTCCTTCATTGTCAGATCGTCATGCATGGTCCTTACCTCTTTTCCGCAGATATTATACGCCCCGCGCCGCGGAAAATCAACGCCCTTACGCTGTTGCGGGCGGATGTAGTTTTTGATATACTGGCAAAAAAGATATCGGAGTGATAAAAAATGAAAACAGCGCCATGATATCCTGCAACGACGGCTTCCGCCCCGTGAGCTTCCTTATCCAGGCACTGGACGAGGACGCTGAATAACAAAAAAGTATTGACTCTCCCCTTAGGGGACGGACTGCAATAAAAGCACAGGGGCACGGATCCCCTGTATTAATGGAGGTGAGACAATGCTGAAGATCGGTGAGTTTTCAAAGCTTTCGCTGCTGACCGTCAAGGCTCTTCGCTTTTACGAAAAGGAGGGCCTGCTTGTCCCCGCGAAGATCGACAAATGGTCGGGATACCGCTTTTACGACACCACTCAATTGCAAACCGCGGCAAAGATAAAATCCCTTCCGCAGCTCGATTTTTCGATCGGCGAGATAAAAGCGTATCTCAGCGGCGCGGCCGACAAGCGCATTTTCGACGCAAAGGCAGCCGAGCTGCACAGAAAACAGGATGATCTCTCAGTAAAGCTCTCCATAATAAAATTTTTATCGGAGGATGAACAAATGAAGTAGGCCGTAGTTAAGGAGCTGCCCGAGACGATAGTTTACAGCGAGGAGCGCATGCTTAACGATTACAGCTAGGTGGACGTCGCTGGTGCTCGAATCCGCGCAGGAGTGCCTCAGGCTCAATCCGGGGCTCGAGTGCGTGAGCCTCGATTATTGCTTCTGCGAGTATCCGGACGGCGAGTATCGGGAAAAGGATATTCTGGTAAGATACTCGCAGGCAGTTTGCAGAAAAGGCATCGAAAACGAGCGCATTAAGTTTCGCACACTGGAGCGCACCAAGGCGATATGTATCTATCACAATGGCGCCTACGACCGTCTCGGCGAGGCTTACGCCTACATTATGAGCTATGCCGCCGCAAACGGCTACACACCCTCAGGCGCTCCCCGCGAGTGCTACATTGACGGCATATGGAACAAGGACAGAGTCGACGACTGGCTGACGGAGATCCAGCTCCCTGTGGAGGGATAAAAAGGAGGATTAACAATGGCTTTTGATTACAAGAAAGAATACAAGGAATTTTACATGCCCAAAAGCACGCCGCAGATCGTTACCGTACCGCCTATGAACTACATCGCCGTGCGGGGCAAGGGCGATCCGAACGCTGAGGGCGGCAATTATAAAAAGGCCATTGGCCTTCTTTACGGCGTTGCATTCACCATTAAGATGAGCAAGAAGGGCGGACGCGAGATCGAGGGCTATTTTGACTATGTCGTGCCGCCGCTGGAGGGCTTCTGGCGCCAGGAGGGTGTCGAGGGCTTTGACTACTGCCGCAAGGAGGAGTTTCAGTGGATCTCAGCGATCCGTCTGCCGGATTTTGCCACGCGCGCAGACTTCGACTGGGCGGTCGCGGAGGCGGCGAGGAAAAAGAAAGCCGACTTTTCCGCCGTGGAGTTTCTTACGGTCGACGAGGGGCTGTGCGTTCAGATAATGCATATCGGCGCGTTTGACGACGAGCCGGCCTCGGTCGAAAAGATGGATGAATTCATCGCGCGGCGGGGCTTTGAAAACGACCTGTCAGACGTAAGGCAGCATCACGAGATATACCTCTCCGATGCGCGTAAGGTCGAGCCGGCAAGGCTTAAGACCGTCATCCGTCACCCGATAAAGCCCGCCCTGCGGCTGCCGGAGAGCGATTGACATTGAGAATGATATGTATCGCTTTTGCGGCAGCCCTATTATATCATGCGGTGGCAGTCGGCAGGTCACCATTATTTAAATGACAGAGCCGTTTTAAACCCCGTACCCGTAGGGGCCGAGCATCGCTCGTACGCTGCTGCCATACGGACGATTAGCGTTGAGATAGTTCCTTTGTTCAGACGAGACTGCCCTCTACAATTATGCACACAAATAGTTGACTGAGTCCGCAAACAGTGATATTATGGACCGCGTCAACAAAATTTTATGTGATTGACAGATAGAGAGGAACATGAATGAAGAAAGTAATGAATCCGCGTTTGATGCTGGTCGTGTCCATGACAATATTCGGTACATTGGGTCTCTTTGTGCGTAACATACCCGTTTCTTCCGGAGAGCTGGCATTGTATCGCGCCGTTTTGGCAGCACTGCTAATTGCTGTATTTCTGATGGTGACCGGGCAGAAGATCCCCTTTGCGAATATAAAAAAAGAAGTGCCTCTGCTGCTTGCATCGGGAGTGGCAATGGGTATCAACTGGATTCTTTTGTTTCAGGCATATAAATACACCGCCGTTTCACTTGCCACATTAAGCTATTATTTTGCTCCTGTGATTGTTACGGTTATATGCCCCGTTCTTTTCAGCGAAAAGCTGACAGGGAAGCAGATCGTATGCTTTATTATGTCCACAATTGGGCTTGTGATGATCACCGGCATCGGAGATATAGGCGGCGGAAATGATTTTATCGGGATACTGTTCGGCTTGGGTGCGGCAGTCTTTTATGCTACCGTTATCCTGCTCAACAAGTTCATCAAAAATGTGGAAGGGATCCACAGAACATTTTTGCAATTTATTTCTGCCATCGTTATACTGATCCCCTATGTTATGATGACAAGCGGAGTGACACTGGGAAGCATGAACGGGTTCGGCTGGGTCAATCTGCTGATCGTCGGACTTATACATACCGGCGTGACGTATTGTATGTATTTTTCTTCTCTGAAAGAGTTGCCGGGACAAAAGGCGGCGATCCTCAGTTATATCGATCCTCTGGTTGCCGTGTTGATTTCCGTCACTGTCCTGGGCGAAACGATGACATGGCAGCAGGTAATAGGCGGTATTCTGATCCTGGGCTTTACTCTCTGGAATGAGATCTCGCCAAGGGCTGAAAGGTAGGGTCTAACGATGTTTTCCGCGGACCAAATCGCTGATATTCAGGGCTTTAATAAGGTTTATCAAAATCTACTGAAGCAAATAGACTATGCCATTCTGGAAACCGGATACACATTGACGGAAAAAGATGTTTTGCTCGAGATCAGCAAAACTGAGAGATGCACGGCGAACATCCTCATTCAGCAATTGAGCATAGACCGCAGCTACATGAGCCGGATGCTTACTAAGTTTGAAAAGCATGGGCTTATTGACAAAACACAGTCTCAGACTGACAACCGCATCCGATACGTCCGTTTGACGGAATTGGGGCGCAGAGAGATAAACCGCCTCAGTGATATACAAAGCAATCACATCGCTGCGATATTCAACAAATTAAACGACGCCGACCGGCAGGCAGTCTGGCAGGCGATGGTCATGATCCGCAACAAGCTAAGTGAGGCAAACGACGTTATAATGATCCGCCCGTTTACGCAGAGCGATATTGAATACGTCATATCGCGCCATAAGACGCTGTACTATGCAGAGCGGCATCTGAGCGGAACATTTTCAGCGTATGTGGATAACATCGTTTACAGCTTTGTGGCAAATTACAATGCGCAGACCGACTGTCTTAATATCCTTGAGTGCAACGGCGTTCCTGCCGGCAGTATAGCGATCGCAAAGGCAGACGAAACTACGGCACAGCTGCGTTTCTTTATGCTCGAGCCGGAAATGAGGCAGCGCGGATATGGCAATCGTCTCATGGATATGGCATTGGAATTCTGCCGTAATAAGGGATACAAAAAGGTTTTCCTGTTGACGATAACAGCGCAGACGATCGCCCGCCATGTTTATGAAACGCATGGATTTTATAAGGTCTCATCCAACGAAAAATCCGAATGGGGCTTTGGCGTGATCGAAGAGCGTTGGGAACTCGATCTTTAAGAGCAGCACAGTCTCTTCATTCGGCTCGCCGCTTACATAAAAAAGCACCGGTCTAAATACGCCGGTGCTTTTTGCTTTTTTACAGCAGCTCGATCACTGCCGTCTCCGCTGCGTCGCCGCGGCGGGGATCATTCTGCTTCGCAGAAGATCCGTTATTTTATTTCATTGGTCGTTCGCCTCGCCGCTACTTTGTAGCGGCAACCGCCGAACATGCCGCAGACCCCGCCGCTTACATAAAAAAGCACCGGTCTAAATACACCGGTGCTTTTTGCTTTTTTTACAGCAGCTCGATCACTGCCATCTCCGCTGCGTCGCCGCGGCGGGGTCCGATGCGGGTAATGCGGGTGTAACCGCCGTTGCGGTCTGCATACTTGACGGACAGCTCATCGAAGGTCTTCTTGGCTACATCTTCACGGGTGATGAAGCTCAGCGCCTGACGGTATGCCGCCAGATCCTTCTTCTTGCCAAGGCTTATCATCTTCTCGGCCAGAGGCGCGATCTCCTTTGCGCGGGTAACGGTGGTCTCCATGCGGCCCTTATCCAGCAGGTCAGTTACCTGCTGACGGAGCATGGCCATGCGCTGGTCGGTCGGCTTGCCGAGTTTTCTTGTTCCGGGCATTTAGGTATTTCCTCCTTGTTAGAGTTAGGCGTTATCCTCGTCCGCAAGAGACAGCCCCATGGCGGCGAGCTTATGCTCTACCTCTTCCAGAGACTTGCGGCCAAGGTTACGGACCTTGATCATCTCATCCTGAGTTTTGGAGATCAGGTCTTCAACAGTGTTGATGTTTGCACGCTTGAGGCAGTTGAAGCTTCTTACGGACAGGTCGAGCTCCTCGATGGTCATCTCAAGGACCTTGTCGCGTTGGGTCTCGGTCTTCTCAACCACGGTGGGGTGGTTGCCGACAGTGTCGGAAAGATCGGTGAACAGCGTGAAGTGGTCGCAGAGGATCTTCGCACCGAGGGACACCGCGTCGCGCGCGGTGATGGTCTTGTCCGTCCACACCTCTATGGTCAGCTTGTCAAAGTCGGTCTGATTGCCCACGCGGGTATTCTCGACAGAGTAGTTGACCTTGATGACCGGTGTGTAGATAGAATCAACGGGGATCGTCCCGATTGCTGTCTGGGGGTTTTTGTTCTTGTCCGCGGACACATAGCCCCTGCCGTGATCGAAGGTGAGCTCCATGGAGAGCGCACCGTCGGGCCCCAGGGTAGCTATGGGCTGCTCCGGATTGAGTATCTCGACCTCGGCGTCCGCCTTGATGTCGCCGGCGGTGACAACGCCCTCGCCAACGGCTTCGATGCTGACGGTTTTCGGTTCCTCGCTGTGGAGACGCGCTATGATGCTCTTAACATTAAGAACTATCTCCGTCACGTCTTCCTTAACACCGGGAACGGTTGAGAACTCATGCTGTACGCCCGCGATCTTTATCGCGGTGACAGCGGTTCCGGGGAGTGAGGACAATAAAACCCTGCGCAGAGAGTTACCAAGTGTCGTACCGTAGCCGCGCTCCAGAGGCTCGATTATATACTTGCCATAGGAGCTGTCAGTCGGAGTTTCTATACACTCTATACGCGGCTTTTCTATTTCGATCATATTAAATATAACCCTCCTTATTAAGTTCGGCGCGCAGCTTCGCGCCCTGAGATTTGTCAGCTTACCAATTTGAGGGTATCTGTTTTACTTGGAGTACAGCTCGACGATGAGTCGCTCCTCGACAGGAAGGTCGATATCGTCGCGTACGGGGACTGCGACGACCTTTGCGATCATGTTGTTTGCATCGTACTCAAGCCACTTGGGTACGGGACGGGAGCCGTTAGCCTCAATGTTAGCCTTGATCTTATCAAGACCGCGGCTGCTCTCTTTGAGGGTAATGACCATGCCGGGTTTTACCTGATAACTGGGGATATTGACCTTGCGGCCGTTAACGGTGAAGTGACCGTGGCTGACCATCTGGCGTGCCTCCGCGCGGCTCATTGCGAAGCCGAGGCGGTACACGACGTTGTCCAGGCGGCACTCAAGGATGCTCAGGAGGTTCTCGCCGGTTTTGCCCTGGCGGCGCTCTGCCATCTCATAGTAGCTGCGGAACTGGCTCTCAAGAACGCCGTAGTATCTCTTTGCCTTCTGCTTCTCGCGGAGCTGGAGGCCGTACTCGGAGCTCTTGCTGCGGCCCTGGCCGTGCTGGCCGGGAGCGTAGGATCTGTTCTCTAATGCACATTTGGTGTAGCAGCGGTCGCCCTTAAGGAAGAGCTTCTGGCCTTCTCTGCGGCACATGCGGCAGACTGCTTCAGTATATCTTGCCATTTGTCTTTCCCTCCTTCAATTAGACACGACGACGCTTCGGAGGACGGCAACCATTGTGAGGAATGGGGGTCACGTCCTTGATCATCGTTACTTCAAGACCGGCGGTCTGCAGGGCGCGGATAGCCGCTTCTCTGCCCGAGCCGGGGCCCTTGACGAACACTTCGACGGTCTTCAGGCCATGCTCCATTGCCGCCTTTGCGGCGGTCTCGGCTGCGGTCTGAGCGGCGAAGGGGGTGGACTTTCTGCTGCCGCGGAAGCCCATTCCGCCGGCAGATGCCCAGGACAGTGCGTTGCCCTGAGTGTCGGTGATAGTCACCATGGTGTTATTGAAGGAAGAGCTGATATGAACCTGACCCTTTTCAATATTCTTACGCTCTCTGCGGCGTGTTCTGACTTTTTTCTTTGCATTTGCTGCCATGATCCATATCCCTCCTTACTTCTTCTTATTTGCGATGGTGCGCTTCGGACCCTTGCGGGTACGGGCGTTGGTCTTGCTGCGCTGTCCGCGAACGGGCAGGCCGCGGCGGTGACGCAGGCCGCGATAGCAGCCGATCTCGGTCAGGCGCTTAATGTCAAGCGCGACGGAGCGGCGCAGGTCGCCTTCAACGATAAAGTTGTGGTCAATGCATTCACGCAGCTTTGCTTCTTCCTCTTCGGTGAGGTCTTTTACGCGGGTGTCGGGGTTAATACCGGTCATTTCCAGTATCTTGGTTGCGCTGGTTCTGCCGATACCGTAGACATAAGTGAGTCCTATCTCAATTCTCTTGTCCTTGGGCAGGTCAACGCCGGCTATACGTGCCATATTGATCGATCATTCCTTTCGATTTTTATTCCGCATTTTGCGGATCCGCCTGGCTTATTCCCGCCGGAGGGAGCCTTGCGGTCCATGCGGGATCTTACTTTTTCAGGACGAGCTATTAATTAAATCAGCCCTGTCTCTGCTTGTGCTTGGGGTTCTCGCAAATTACCATGACTTTGCCCTTGCGCTTTATGATCTTGCACTTTTCGCACATAGGCTTCACGGAAGGTCTTACTTTCATTTGTTTTACCTCCTACTTGCTTCTCCAGGTGATACGTCCGCGGGTCAGATCGTACGGAGACATCTGCACCGTGACCTTATCGCCGGGGAGGATCCTGATAAAGTTCATTCTGAGCTTACCGGAGATATGGGCAAGGATCGTATGACCCTGGCCGATATCAACCATAAACATCGTGTTGGGCAGGGATTCGACCACCGTGCCCTCGAGTTCTATTACGTCGTCTTTTGCCAAAATAATTTTCCTCCTAAGCCGTCAGTCGATATTGTCTGCCATCGTCAGTATCTCCGCCTCGCCGTCGGTAATGAGGACTGTGTTCTCATAATGCGCAGAAAGGCTGCCGTCATTGGTTACTACCGTCCAGCCGTTATCCAGAACATTGACGCCGTAGCCGCCCGCGTTGATCATGGGCTCGATTGCGATCGTCATGCCGGGGACGAGACGGGGGTTTGCCCTCAGGCCTTTTATACTGTAGTTGGGAACCTCGGGGGCTTCATGCATGTTCCTGCCCACGCCGTGTCCGACATAGTCGCGGACGACGGAGTAGCCGCGGGATTCCACATACTCCTGGATCGCCGAGCCGATATCGTCGATGCGATAGCCGCTTCTTGCGAATTTCAGCCCCTCGAAAAAGCTCTGCCTTGTTACCTCGATGAGCTTCTTTGCCTCGTCGGAGACCTCGCCGCAGGGATAAGTCCCCGCGCAGTCGCCGACAAAGCCGCCGAAAGTCGCGCCAACATCGACGGAGACGATGTCGCCGTTTTTGATGACGCGCTTGCCGGGGATGCCGTGGATGACCTCGTCATTGACGGAGATGCATGCGCTTGCCGGGAAACCGCCGTACCCCTTGAAGGTGGGGATGGCGTGGGATTTTATGATGAAGTCGTTGACAGCCTTATCCACCTGCCTGGTGGTCAGTCCGTCGGCTATCGCCGCGCGGGCGACGGATCGTGCGCCGGCGGTTATTCTTCCTGCCTTGCGCATGATCTCTATTTCGCCGGCCGTCTTGATGATTATGGGCTCTCTCGACATATATCAGATACCCAAAGCCATCTTGATGACTTCCGTAGTGGCCTCTATGCTCGGCTGGTTTTCAACGCTTTTCAGCTTGCCGCGGCTTTCATAGAAAGCCTTGAGAGGCTCGGTCTCCCTGTGATAGGTTTCCAGACGTGCCTTGACTGTCTCGGGGGCGTCGTCCTTGCGGACGGTCAGCTCTCCGCCGCAGAAGTCGCATCTGCCCTCGGTCTTAGGGGGATTGGAAACGATGTGGAAAGTCTGGCTGCAATCCCTGCAGGTCCTGCGGCCGGACATACGCTCGACTATGACCTCATCTGCAATCTCGATGGAGAGCGCGCAGTCGATGTCGACGCCCGCTGCCTCCAGGGCTTCGGCCTGGGGGATGGTGCGGGGCACACCGTCGAGGATATATCCGTTAACGCAGTCGGGCTCTGCAAGACGCTCGTTTATGATGCCGATAATGACGTCATCGGGAACGAGCCTGCCGCTGTCCACATATGCCTTAGCCTGAAGTCCGACGGGAGTGCCGTTTTTCATGGCCGCCCGAAGGATGTTTCCTGTAGAAATGGTGGGGATATTGAGCGTTCTACTCAGTATCTCAGCCTGCGTACCTTTACCTGCGCCGGGGGCGCCTAAAAGTATAAGCTTCATATTGCACCTCTTATATCAGCTAAGGAAGCCCTTGTAGTTGCGCATCAGCAGCTGTGCCTCGAGCGCTCTTACGGTCTCAAGCGCAACACCGACAACGATGATGATCGAGGTGCCGCCGAGAGAGATGCCGCTGAGATCCGCAGTGGTGCTGAAGTGACTTATCAGAATGGGGACTACAGCGATGACGCCCAGATAGATGGCGCCAAACAGGGTTATCTTGTTCAGTACCTTCTTAATGAACTCGCTGGTGGGCTTGCCGGGGCGGAAGCCCGGAATGTATCCGCCGTTCTTCTTCAGGTTGTTTGCGACCTCCACAGGGTTAAACTGGATGGTGGAGTAGAAGTACGCAAAGAAGATGATCAGCAGGAAGTAGATGATCGCATACGGTATGCTGGTGGTGCTTGCCCATGCGCTGTCGGAGTGACCGGTGAAGGCCGCGATGGTCGCGGGCAGGGACGCGATGGACTGCGCGAAGATGATGGGGAGAACGCCGGACATATTTACCTTCATGGGAAGGTGGGTGCTCTGGCCGCCGTACATCTTGCGGCCCACTACGCGCTTTGCATACTGGACCGGTATCCTGCGCTCGGAGTCGTTTATCAAAACAATCAGCACGATCATTGCCAGTGCGCCGATGAGCAGGAGAAGGTCGACCCACCATGCCACGGTGCCGTTGACAGCGTTGGTTACCATCTGATACAGGCTCGTGGGGAAGCGGGATACGATACTTGCGAACAGGATGATGGAAATACCGTTGCCGATACCGAACTCGGTGATCTGCTCGCCCAGCCACATGATAAGCGCCGAGCCGGAGGTGAAAGTCAGAATGATAACGATCGCGGCCCAGACGCCGGAACCGTCAGCGGTCAGGAAGCCGGAGCGCATTATCATATAGTAGTATGCGAAGCCCTGAATAAGGCCGATCGCTACCGTGGTGTAACGGGTGATGGAGGCGATCTTCTTCTTGCCCTCCTCGCCCTCTTCCTTGCTCATACGCTCCAGCGCGGGAATCGCAATGGTAAGAAGCTGGATGATGATGGATGCGTTGATGTAGGGCTGGATGGACAGAGCGAAGATAGTCGCATTGGAGAATGCACCGCCGCTCATTACGTTCAGCAGACCGAGAACGGTGTTCTGCATCTGGTTGAAATACTGACCCAGAGCCGAGACGTCAACATAAGGCACTGGAACTGCATTACCGAGACGGTAAAGGAGGATGATGACCAGAGTGAAGAGTATCTTCTTTCTCAGATCGTCGATCTTCCATGCGTTTCGCATTGTCTGCAGCACTTAGATCACCTCGGCCTTTCCGCCTGCCGCCTCAATTTTTTCTTTTGCGGTTTCAGAGAAAGCGGAAGCCTTTACCGTGAGTTTCTTGGTGATCTCGCCGTTGCCAAGGATCTTGACGCCGTAACGGCACTTGGAGAGAACGCCCGCATCCAGCAGAGCCTGTGCGTCGACGACTGCGCCGTCCTCGAACTTGTCGAGTGAGGAAACGTTGACCGCCTCCAGGGGCTTTGCAAAGATGTTGTTGAAACCTCTCTTGGGGATGCGGCGCGCCAGAGGCATCTGGCCGCCTTCGAATCCGATGCGCACTCCGCCGCCGGAGCGTGCCTTCTGACCTTTGTGGCCGCGGCCTGCGGTCTTGCCGTTGCCGGTCGCATGGCCCCTGCCCTTGCGCTTACCCACATGAGTGGAGCCTGCTACGGGAGAAAGTTCATTGATATACATAGCATTTCCTCCTTATTCTTCCGTTACCTGGAGGAGATAGCCGATCTTGGCGATCTTGCCCCTGGTCTGGGGGTTGTCGGGCTGTACGGTCTCGTTGCCGATCTTGTGCAGGCCGAGAGAGTTTGCGGTCGCAATGTGCTTCTCAAGGCGACCGTTCAGGCTCTTTACGAGCTTAATTCTAAGATTTGCCATGTTGCGCCCTCCTTAAGCCTGGATCTCTTCAGGAGTCTTGCCTCTGACCGCCGCGACCTGAGCCGCATCGCGGAGAGACTTAAGGCCCTGCATGGTTGCCGCAACAACGTTTGCGGGGTTATTGGTGCGGAGGCACTTGGTACGGATGTCCTTGATACCTGCCGCTTCGACGACTGCGCGGACTGCACCGCCGGCGATAACGCCGGTACCGGGTGCTGCGGGCTTCATCAGGACGCGGCCCGCGCCGAACTCACCGATGATCTCGTGAGGAATGGTGGTGCCCTGAAGGGTAACGGTCACGATGTTCTTCTTGGCGTCCTCAAGACCCTTGCGGATCGCTTCGGAAACCTCGTTTGCCTTGCCGAGGCCATAGCCTACGCGGCCCTTGCCGTCGCCGACAACGCAAAGAGCGGAGAACTTCATTACACGGCCGCCCTTGACGGTCTTGCTGACGCGGTTGAGGGAAACTACCTTTTCCACAAACTCGGAGGCTTCCTCGTCTCTGCGGCGGTCTCTTCTGTCGTTATTGTATGCCATAATAGTTTTCCTCCTCCCTTAGAACTTCAGGCCGCCCTCACGGGCGCCCTCTGCCAGTGCTGCGACACGGCCGTGGAAAATGTAGCCGCCGCGGTCGAACACGACGTTCTCAATTCCCTTTGACAGTGCGCGCTCGGCGATGGTGCTGCCGATCTTCTTGGCTGCTTCGACGTTGCCGCCGTTGCCTTCAAAGCCCTTCTCAACGGTGCTCGCTGCAACGAGAGTGTTGCCTGCCATGTCGTCGATGATCTGGGCATAGATGTGGTTTTCGCTGCGGAATACGCTCAGGCGGGGTCTTTCGGCGGTGCCGGAGATCTTGCCGCGTACTCTTGCATGGCGCTTGATGCGCTGTGCTCTTGTATCAGGTCTCTTAATCATTCAGGCACACCTCCTATTACTTAGCGCCGGTCTTGCCTTCTTTGCGGCGGATAACTTCGTAGTCATACTTGATGCCCTTGCCCTTATAAGGCTCGGGGGGACGCTTGCCACGAACTTCTGCTGCAAACTGGCCGACCTTCTGCTTGTCAATACCCTTAACGATGATCTGATTGGGGTTGGGTACCTCGATCTGAATGTCCTCGGTCTCGGGAATTACGATCTGATGAGAGTAACCAACGTTCAGGACCAGGTTCTTGCCTTCCTTTGCCGCGCGGTAACCAACGCCGTTGACCTCGAGGGTCTTGCTGAAGCCTTCGGACACGCCGATGACCATGTTGTTTACCAGAGTGCGGGTCAGGCCGTGCAGAGAACGATTTTCCTTTGCATCGTCGGGACGGGAGACGTGAATGACGCCTGCTTCGACTTCAACCTTCATTGTGGGTGCTACGTTCATCTCAAGCGCGCCCTTGGGGCCCTTGACTGCAATGTGCTGTCCGTCTACCTTTACTTCTACTCCTGCGGGGACGGTAATGGGAGCTCTACCAATTCTTGACATAATCAGTTAACCTCCTTACCATACGAACGCGAGGACTTCGCCGCCGATATGAGCTGCGCGAGCAGCCCTGTCGGTCATGACGCCCCTTGAAGTGGAAACGATAGCTATACCGAGGCCCTTCAGGACCTTGGGCAGCTCGTCTGCTCCGGCGTAAACGCGGAGGCCGGGCTTGGAGACGCGGCGAAGACCCTGAATGGCCTTCTCCTTGCCGGGGAGATACTTGAGAGTGATGCGGATGATTCCCTGAGTGCCGTCGTCGATGATCTGGAAGCTCTTGATATAGCCCTCCTCAAGAAGGATCTCAGCAATAGCCTTCTTCATCTTGGAAGCGGGGACATCTACAGTTTCATGCTTTGCGCTGCCGGCGTTGCGGATGCGTGTCAGCATATCTGCAATGGGGTCTGTGATCTGCATTGTTTTTCCTCCTGATTTGAAGTTACTGCGGTCTTTGACCGTCAGTTCAGGCGGCGAGGTTCCACACTAATACTTGATTAGCTGCGGCCTTTCGCCATCCTCTGTACTTTCTTGAAAGAAAGTACCAAAGAACTTTTTATTCGTCACGGACATTCGCAATCGTTAAGCTGCGACGCTCGGTAACGAAGTGCTGGGGTATTCCCGAGTCTTCGCTCTTAATAAAAGAGCTGCAGGACTTTCAGGGTTGCAAATCCGGTCAAAACTGCTGAGATTTTTCCCTGATTTGCTTATATTGAAAAACCGCCGAAGAGATACACCGATTTTCTCGGTGTATCTCAGCTTCGTTTTTCGCAAAATTGGCATCATTTCATTTTACTGCAAATCTGCTTGAAAATCAAGCCTTTTTCAAAGAAATAATGCTTTTTTCGCCGCGGGCTTACCAGGAAGCCTTGCGTACTCCGGGTATCTGGCCCTTATAGGCCAACTCGCGGAAGCAGATGCGGCAGATGCCGTAGTCACGCAGATAAGCGTGAGGGCGGCCGCAGATCTTGCAGCGATTGTACTTGCGGGTGGAGAACTTAGCAGGAGCCTGCTGCTTGAGAATCATTGATTTCTTTGCCATTGTCAGTTCCTCCTTAGTTCATGAAGGGAGCGCCCATGAGCTTGAGCAGCTCGCGCGCTTCCTCGTCGGTCTGTGCGGTGGTGGTGATAGCGATGTTCATACCGCGCAGCTTCTCGATCTTATCGTAATCGATCTCGGGGAAGATAATCTGTTCCTTCAGGCCCATGCTGTAGTTGCCGCGGCCGTCGAATGCGTCGGCGGAGATTCCGCGGAAGTCGCGGACGCGGGGCAGGGCGATGTTGAGCAGACGGTCAAGGAACTCCCACATGCGATCCTGACGCAGAGTGACCTTAACGCCGACATGCATACCCTCGCGGAGCTTGAAGTTGGCAACGGACTTTCTTGCGACGGTAGCAACTGCGTGCTGACCGGTGATCGCGGAAATTTCCTTTATAACGTTGTCAAGAGCCTTTGCGTTATCCTTGCAGTCGCCGCAGCCGACGGACACGACGATCTTGTCGATCTTGGGGATCTGCATAACGGACTTGTACTGGAACTTCTCCATGAGAGCAGGAGCAACTTCCTCAACGTACTTTTTCTTCATTCTTGTCATAGTAAGTTATCTCCTTTCTCAGATTTCTTCTGCACGGCAGTTCTTGCAAACGCGAATACGGACATTCTTCTCCTTGCCGGAAACGGTCTTCTTAACTACCTTGTGTCCTACACGCGTGGGCTTGCCGCACTTGGGGCAGACGAGCTGCACCTTGCTGACGTAGATTGGGGTCTCGACCTTGATGATGCCGCCGTCCTGACCCTTCTTCTGCGCCTTCTGATGCTTGGTTGCGACATTAACGCCCTCAACGATGACCTTGAGGCTCTTGGGGTCTGCGGAGATGACCTTGCCGGTCTTGCCCTTATCCTTGCCGGACAGGACTATAACTTTATCGTCTTTCTTGATTTTCATTCTCTGCGCCCTCCTTAAATCACTTCGGGAGCCAGGGACAGGATCTTCATGTAATCCTTGTCGCGGAGCTCACGGGCGACGGGCCCGAAGATACGAGTGCCGCGGGGGTTCTTATCGGTACCGTTGATAAGAACTGCTGCGTTCTCGTCGAAACGAACATAGGTGCCGTCGGCGCGGCGGACAGGCTTTGCGGTGCGAACGACGACCGCCTTTATAACGTCGCCCTTCTTCACGGAGCCGCCGGGAGCCGCCTTACGGACGGAAGCTACGATAACGTCACCGATGCTTGCGTATCTGCGCTTGGAACCGCCAAGAACGCGGATGCACTTGATCTCCTTGGCGCCGGTATTGTCGGCAACCTTCAGATAACTCTCTTGCTGTATCATTTATGCTGCCTCCTTACTTAGCCTTTTCTACGATTTCGACAACGCGCCATCTCTTGTCCTTGGACAGGGGGCGGGTCTCCATCACGCGAACGATATCGCCGACGCCGCATTCGTTGTTCTCGTCATGCGCCTTCAGACGGTAGGTTCTGCCGATGATCTTCTTATAGGTCTTGTGTGCGACGCGATCCTCAACGGTGACGACGACGGTCTTATCCATCTTATCGGATACTACCTTGCCAACGCGAGTTTTACGGGAAGTTGTTCTCTCATTATTCATTCTGACTTACCTCCTCACTGCTCGAGTTCTTTCTCGCGGATAACGGTCTTGACTCGGGCAATGTCACGACGTACAGCGGAAATCTTTACGGGGTTATCGAGATGATTGGTGGCATGCTGCATACGGAGCATAAACAGGTCCTTCTTGAGCTCAACGAGCTTGCTTTCAAGCTCTGCTACGGACATGGAACGAATTTCATTTGCCTTCATCTTATTCACCACCGTTCTCAGACTCGGCGCCCTTTGCGACTATCTTGGTCTTGCAGGGCAGCTTGTGGCTGGCAAGGCGCAGAGCTTCGCGTGCGATCTCCTCAGAAACGCCCGCGATCTCAAACAGCACTCTGCCGGGCTTGACGACTGCGACCCAGTATTCGGGAGAGCCTTTACCGGAACCCATACGGGTCTCCGCAGGCTTCGCGGTTACGGGCTTGTCGGGGAATATCTTGATCCAGACCTGGCCGCCGCGCTTGGTATAGCGGGTCATGGCTATACGGGCTGCCTCGATCTGATTGCTGGTGATCCAGCAGGGCTCGGTGGCCATCAGGCCAAACTCGCCGTATGCAACAAAGTTACCGCGCATTGCTTTGCCTTTCAGGCGGCCGCGATGCACTCTGCGGTACTTTACTCTCTTAGGCATTAACATTAGTCGTTGCCTCCTTCCTTAGCGGGAGCTGCGGGACGCTGGGGGCGATTGTAACCGCCCTGACGGCGGTCGCCGCTATGCTGCTGGCCGCGGTTATAGCCGCCCTGGCCTGCGGGACGCTGGCCATAGCCGCCCTGACGGCGCTCGCCGTTCTGCTGGCCGCGGTTGTAGCCGCCCTGACGGCGGTCGCCACGGCGGTCGTCGCGGCGGCGGCGGTCACCCTGAGGCTTGTTCATATCCATCACGCGGGGAGTGGTGCGCAGGGTCTGGGAGAGGACCTCGCCCTTGTAGATCCAAACCTTGACGCCGATGCGGCCGTAGGTGGTCGCTGCCTCTGCGAAGCCGTACTCGATGTCGGCACGGATAGTCTGAAGAGGAATGGTACCGTCGTGATACTGCTCAACGCCTGCGATCTCGCGTCCGCCGAGACGGCCGGAGCACATGACCTTGATGCCCTTTGCGCCCATGCGCATTGCGCGGCCCATCGCGTTCTTCATTGCGCGGCGGTGAGAAATACGCTTCTCGATCTGCTGTGCGATATTCTCTGCTACGAGCTGTGCATTGGTGTCGGGGGTGCGGACCTCAACGATAGAGATAGCAACGGGCTTGCTGATCATCTTCTCTACCGACAGACGGAGACGCTCGATCTCCGCGCCGCCCTTGCCGATAACGACGCCGGGTCTGGAGCAGTGGATATAAATGCGTACCTTATTGGAATCGCGCTCGATCTCGATGGTAGGAACACCGGCGGAATAGAGGGTCTTCTTCAGGTAGTTGCGGATGTTGTAATCTTCGACGATAAGATCGCCGACTTTATCTGCACGGGCATACCAGCGGGAGTCCCAATCCTTGATAACTCCTACACGCATGCCATGAGGATTAACTTTCTGTCCCATTTATTCTGCCTCCTTCCTTAGTCTCTCTCAGCCACGCAGATGGTGATGTGGCTGGTGCGCTTGTTTATACGGTACATACGTCCCTGAGCTCTGGGCATGCCGCGCTTGAGTATGGGGCCGCCGGTCGCGTATGCGACTGCGACATAGAGCTTCTCGGGATCCATTTCAAAATTGTTTTCCGCGTTTGCCTTTGCACTGTCAAGCAGCTTGATCATGTATTCGCAGCCTGCCTTGGGAGTGTGCTCCATAAGTGCTCTCGCAACGTTCACGTCCTTGCCGCGGATCATATCGCAGATGATGCCGACCTTGCGGGGGGAGATGCGGGCATACTTAACTTCTGCTCTCGCCATTTTCTTTTCGTCCATGTTCTCTCCTCCTTACTTGCCGGTCTTGCTGCCTGCGTGGCCGCGGAAGGTACGGGTGGGAGCGAATTCGCCCAGCTTGTGGCCGACCATATCTTCGGTGACGTATACAGGAACATGACGGCGGCCGTCGTGTACTGCGATGGTGTGTCCTACGAAGGACGGGAAAATGGTAGTGGCACGGCTCCAGGTCTTGAGGACCTTCTTCTCGCCTGCCTTATTCATTTCATCGACTCTCTTCAGGAGCTCGGGAGCTGCGAAGGGGCCTTTCTTAACGCTTCTACTCATTTACTTATGCCCTCCTTACTTTGCATTGCGGCGCTTGACTATGAACTTATCGGTGCGGTTCTTAGTCTTGCGGGTCTTGTAACCGAGTGCGGGCTTACCCCAGGGAGTTACAGGGCCGGGACGGCCGACAGGAGACTTGCCTTCGCCGCCGCCGTGGGGGTGGTCGCAGGGGTTCATAACGGAGCCGCGGACGGTAGGACGGATGCCCATGTGACGCTTGCGGCCGGCCTTACCGATGGAGATGTTGGAATGGTCGATGTTGCCGACCTGACCGATCGTCGCCGAGCAGTCCAGACGTACCTTGCGGTACTCGCCGGAGGGCAGGCGGACGGTGGCCATTCCGTTTTCCTTAGCCATGAGCTGTGCCGCAACGCCCGCAGAGCGGACGAGCTGGGCGCCCTTGCCGGGGTAGAGCTCGATGTTGTGGATAACGGTACCAACGGGGATGTTTGCCAGAGGCAGTGCGTTGCCGGGCTTGATGTCGGCCGCGGGGCTGGATACGATCTTGTCGCCGGCCTTCAGGCCAACGGGAGCGAGGATGTAGCGAAGCTCGCCGTCCTCGTACTTTACCAGAGCGATGAATGAGCTGCGGTTGGGGTCGTACTCGAGGCGCTGAACTTCGGCTTCCATCTCGGTCTTATTGCGCTTGAAATCGATGACGCGGTACTTTTGGCGGTTGCCGCCGCCCTTATGGCGGACGGTGATGCGGCCGTAGCTGTTGCGGCCGGAATGCTTCTTGAGGACCTCAGTCAGAGACTTCTCGGGCTTTGCGTGCTTGTCAACGCCGTCAAAGCCGGAAACGGTCATCTGTCTGCGGGCCGGAGTGGTAGGTCTGTAAGTTTTAATAGACATTCTTCAATCCTCCCCTTATGCCATGCCTTCGAAGAGCTCAATGTTCTTGGAGTCCGCACTGAGCTTTACGATTGCCTTTTTCCAAGAGGCGGTCTTGCCCATGGGGTATGCGCCGGTGCGCTTTGCCTTGCCGCATACGTTTATGGTGTTTACCTTGATGACGGTAACATCGAATATCTCTTCGATTGCCTTCTTGATCTCTACCTTGTTTGCGTCCTTAGCGACTTCAAAAGCGTACTTCTTGATGTCCAGATCTTCCATGGACTGCTCGGTGATGATGGGGCGAATGACGATATCATAAGCGGTTTTCATCAGGCGTACACCTCCTCGATCTTTGCAAGAGCTGCCTTGGAAACAACGATCTTGCGGTTGTTAAGAATCATATAGGGGCTGAGAATAGTTGCGATGGTGGTGGTGACGCCTGCGATGTTGCGTGCAGACTTGACTACCTTCTCGTCAACGGTCTCGGTCACGACGAGGGCCTTGCCGGATACCTTGACCGCGTCAAGGAACGCCTTGAAGGTCTTGGTCTTGATCTCATCGACCTTGATCTCGTCGATAACAACGATAGCGTCCTTGGCCGCGAGTGCTGACAGAGCGCTCTTCATTGCAAGGCGCTTCACCTTCTTATTGAGGGTGTAGCTGTAATCGCGGGGCTTGGGAGCAAACGCTACACCGCCGTGGGTCCACACGGGAGAACCCTTGTAGCCCGCACGTGCGCGGCCGGTGCCCTTCTGGCGCCAGGGCTTTGCTGTGGTGTAGGAAACCTCGCCCTTGGTGAGTGCACTCTGGGTGCCCTGACGGCAGTTTGCAAGGTGGTTCTTGACGCTGTCGTGAAGGACAGACTTATTCGGCTCGATGCCGAAGATGGCTGCGGAGAGTTCGATCTCGCCGACCTTCTCGCCTGCCATGTTGTAAACGTTAGTAATAGGCATTTAAGATACTCTCCTTTCCTTACTTGTTTCGTGCGGAAGCCTTCTGCGGGTTGACACGGGCAGACGCCTTCTGCGGGTTGTGGCTGATGCCTGCGGCCTCGCCCTTCTTGACGGGTGCAGCCTTGACGGTGCTCTTTACATACACAAGGCCGCCCTTGGGGCCGGGGACAGCGCCGCGGATAACTATCATATTGAGCTCGGGATCGACCTTGACAACGTCCAGATTCTGAACGGTGACCTGATCAACGCCCATGTGGCCTGCGCCGATCTTGCCCTTGAAGATGCGGCTGGGGTCGGTGCCGGAGCCCATGGAGCCTGCATGACGGTGAACGGGGCCGCCGCCGTGGCTGGTGGGGGTGCGCTGTGCGCCGTGGCGCTTGATAACGCCCGCGTAGCCGTGGCCCTTGCTGGTGCCGGTTACATCGACCTTGTCGCCTTCTGCGAAGACGTCGGCCTTCAGAACGTCGCCGACGTTCAGCTCTGCCGCGTTCTCAAGCTTGAACTCCTTGAGATGCTTCATCATGCCGACGCCGGCCTTCTTGAGATGGCCTGCCTCGGGCTTGGAGATCTTCTTCTCGGCAACTTCCTCGTAGCCGAGCTGAACCGCTGCGTATCCTTCCTTCTCGACGGACATCTTCTGTGTCACGACACAGGGGCCGGCCTCGATGACCGTCACGGGAATGACTTTGCCCATTTCGTCGAAGATCTGCGTCATGCCGACCTTCTTGCCGATAATGGCTTTCTTCATTATTTTTTCCTCCTATCGGTTATTGGTTGCCTCGCTTAGGTCACGCCCAGAGGCTGGCAACTTAACCCGTCCGCATTCGCAAGTTACGGACTATGGGTTGTTGATAAAACAATTGGGCCTGCGCTTAATTAAATAAGGTAGGCTAAGGTAGGCTCCCTGCTTACAGCTTGATCTCGATCTCAACGCCGGCGGGAAGCTCGAGGGACATAAGAGCCTCAACGGTCTTCTGGGTGGGGCTCATAACGTCGATCAGGCGTTTGTGAGTGCGGCGCTCAAACTGCTCGCGGCTGTCCTTATATTTATGAACAGCGCGGAGGATGGTAACGATCTCGGTCTTAGTGGGCAGGGGGATGGGGCCGGAGACCTTTGCATCGGTACGCTTTGCGGCCTCGACTATGGTCTCGGCAGCCTTGTCTATAAGCTGATGGTCATAGGCCTTGAGTCTGATGCGGATCATGTTCTTGCTTGCCATTTGGTTTTTACTCCTTTTTCGTACGTTTTTTCGACGGCATTGGGTTCCGTCCTTTGTCCCGTACGGATGAAGCGATTTTTTGCACACTCATCCATGTGTATCAGACCCTGTCCGAAAAACAAACCGGCATTTTCAGCCGGTCTGATACCGTACAGGCGATATACACCATGTGCAGTACGCTTCAGCCGCCCGATTATGTATCGAAATGGCTTCGATACCGGACATACTCCACGGAAGTTACCTCATTTTCATGAGCAATCTCCCGCTTCATCGCATAATACGCCCGTCAGCAACGCACAGGCGCTCTCATAGAATACCAAAACTCCCTCTACGTGTCAAGAGGGAGTTTTGTATTTTTCGCAGAATTTTTCAATTATTTTTTGTGAAAAATGCAAAGCATAAAAGAGGCGAAGGCGATCTGTCACGGCATACTCCGCATTTCCTCGCCGATCGCGTCGGCGAGACTGAGGAGCTCAGAAGCGCGTTCCCGAAGCCGTTCCCCCGCCTCCGTCAGGCCGATAACACGGTTATCGCGCTCGATAAGGCGCACGCCCAGCTCTTCCTCGAGCGCGGACAGGCTGCGGCTGACGGTGGAGTGGCTCACAAAAAGCCGCTCCGCCGCCCTGGTGAAGTTTTTGGTTTCCGCAAGTGTCAAAAACACCCTGAGCTGTTCAATCTCCATTCTTTTCCTTTCGTTGCGGCACTTCAAATAATCGTTACTGCGTTGTCACGACCGGTGACATTGTAAATTATCGCTTTTGCACTCGCGCTCTGAACCGTAAAGAGCAGTTTTGAGCTCGCACCCGTAATAACACCGCACCGGTGAATAGCAGCACCCCATATTGTAGGGGCGAGCATCGCTCGTCGGGTATTGCCATACGGGCTATTCGTATTTGGATAGTGCGTATCGTTATTACGGTATCGCGACCGGTGATAATGGTAATCGTCGTCTTATTTCCCGACTGCCGGCGGGCGGACGGCCAATGGCCGCCCCTGCGGGTATAGGTTTTAAACCGTTCTGTCATTTAGAAGTTGGAAATATACCCCTACCTCCGCAGGTCATAACCGGGGCACCATAGAAACGACAACCGCCATTTTCAATGCTAATTGCCCCTGCGCAGCAGCCGAGCACTCAGTAGTTGAAGGTGTGCGGCATGAGCTCCTTCAGCCTGTAGCTGACATACCTGCCGTCGGCGCGGCAGCACAGCACCTCCATCTCGCCGTCGTTGAATTCCGACAGGAACTGGCGGCATGAGCCGCAGGGCATACAGTAGTTCTGGCTCTCGGCATAGATGGCTATGCGCACAAATTTCCGGTATCCCTCGCTTATGGCCTTGACGCAGGCGGTGCGCTCGGCGCATATCGTGTCCCCCAGAGCCGCATTCTCCACGTTGCAGCCCGTGAACACTTTTCCGCCCCTGCACTCGAGAGCCGCTCCCACGGCGAATTTTGAGTAGGGCACATACGCCTTTCCGGAGGCGTCTTTCGCAATGCTCAGAAGTTCCTTGTCTGTCATCTCTCATCTCTCCTCATATATACTAAACTTATACTATTTACTCCTTGGTATCCGTCAGGGTCTTATCCACGTTTTCAAAGGTAACAGTCCAGTTCTGCACATTATAGAAGGGGTTGTTCTCATTGACCTTGATGCCCTCGATAACGCCGCGATGGGTTATCATCTGGTGCTTCTCGAAGCACAGGGGCACGAGGTAGGCTTTATTTATAATGTAGGCGCACATATTGTCGCAGGCGGTCTGACGGTTATCGTCGTCTGCCGCGAGATAATCGGAGATAAGGCCGTCAAGCTTTTCATCGCTTATGAGGCCGAAGTTGAGGCTCGCCGAGGCCGTAAGCAGCTTGCTTGGGTCGAAATCGGAATTAAGGCGCACCTCGGCATAGTACATATCATAGTTGCCTGCGTTTATGAGAGCGCGGTAATTATCCCAGTCCTGTTTATTGACAGTGACCTTGATGCCGATGGATTTCATATCCTCCGCAAATTTCTGCGCCATATTTACCTTTACGGTGCTGCCGCTGAACACGAGGAAATTGATGTCGATCTCCGTGAGGGTCTCGCCGTTTTTGATCTCAAGGAAGCCGTCCTCGTCATAGTCCTTGAGCCCCGCGTTGGAGAGGATCGTCTGCACCTGCTGCAGATTATACTTGAACTGCTTGGCGTAGCTTTCGTTGTAAAGCCTGCTGGCGGGATTTATGGGCAGGCTTGCGGCCGTCGCGTAGCCGCCCAGCTGATTTACGAGATAGTCCCTGTCGAAGGCGTAGTTCAAGGCAAAGCGTAGATACTCGTACGACAGATCAGGGCTCAGCGAATTGAAGGCGATATAGTGCATATTCGTCGTGTTGAAGCCTCGGATCTCGTTTGCGTTGCCGTAGCCAAGATTCGTGTTCGCGCTGGGGTCGTTCATAACGACGTCGATGAGTGAATCCTCAAAGGCGGAGATGGTATCGTCAACGCTGGTGTATTCCTTGAGGTATATCGTCTTGAGCGGCAGGGTCGCGGAATTGGGGTACTTGTCAAAGGCCTTGAGGGAGTTATAGTCCTCGGCATAGGCATAGGGGCCGGAACCGCCGGGGTAGGTGTTATTGAAGCTGCCGTACTGGATAACGGGCACTGTCAGCAGCATGGGAAACTGCATATTCTTCTTGGCAAGGGTCACTACGAAGGTCTTTTCGTCCGATGCGGAGCATCCGTAAACATAGGTGAAGCGCCCTTTGAAGCGGTCGGAGTTCACCGCGCATTGCAGGGAATAGGAAACGTCCGTTGCAGTGAGCTGCTGTCCGTCATGAAAAACGTGACTTGTGTCCACGGTAAACTCCCAGCGCTGACCGCCGTCGGTGGTCTTCCAGCCGGTTATGATGTTCGGGATCAACTCAAAGCTGTTGCTGACTTCGAGCATATTCTCATACACGAGGTTGCACACGAGCTGGTTGTTCGTGTTCGTTGCGACAAGGGGGTTCATGCTGTAGCTCTTGTTGCAGTTTAAGGTGAACACATCGTCGGCTGCGGCGGTCTGACCCAGCTCCTTGCCGGCGCTTTTGCCCTCGACATAATCGTCCTTATCCTCTTTCTGCCCGCAGGCGGCAAGGGAAAGCGTCATAAGAGCCGCCAGCAGCAGCGATGTAAATCTCTTTATTTTTTCTGACATGACCCTCTCCTCACAGCATTATCGCCGCCGCCATGCTGCCGCGCACTCCGGCGGTCGCGCGGTGCGACCAGTATTTATCCGGCAGGCACATGGTGCATTCCTCGGAAACGTCGATGTTTCCTCCGCTCAACCCGAGCTGCAAAAGTCTGCGGCGGTTGGCCTCGCGCAGATCGACGTGGGTCTTGCCGCTCGGCTTAACGTCAAAAAGCCCCTCCGTGTCGCCGCCAAGGTACTTTGACACCGCCTCGGGCACGTCGTCATCGCACTCAAAGCAGCAGCGGCCTATGCTTGCGCCGATAGCGGCGCATATATTCTCCGGCCTTGCGCCCAACGCCTGCATTTTCCCGACTGCGACGCCCAGAATATCCGCCACCGAGCTTTTCCAGCCGCAGTGCACCGCCGCGATGACCTGCGCCTGCTTATCGTGCAGCAGCACAGGCACGCAGTCGGCAATATATATCATAAGCGGCAGCCCCTTTATGTTGGCCACAAGGCCGTCGGCGTCATAGCCGCGCTCAGTTCCGATGACATGGCGGTCGCCCTCGCTCGCAACGCGCACCTCGATTCCGTGAACCTGTCTGGTTACGGCAAAATCGTCCGTGCCGCAGCCCATTATCTCGCCCGCAAGGCGGTAATTTTCGCGCAGGCAGTCGGGATCGTCTCCCCTGTTTTCGCCCAGATTCCACGACGAAAACACGCCGCTGCTCACGCCGCCGACGCGAGTGGTGAACATATGCCTTGCCTCTATTTTGCTGCTTGTCATGTAAAGGCAGCCGTTAAGTCTGTTTTCCTTAAACACAGTGTACCTCGCAATTCAGAGCCGGCGGCGGATCACTCGTTCCTGCCGCAGCATTCCTTATACTTGAGCCGTCTCGAGCCGTCGGGCTTCATTTTGCCGCAGGGGCAGGGATCGTTGCGTCCGGGCTTGGGAACCTTCTTGACGGGCTTTTTCTTGGGAGCCTCTCCGCCGACGTTGGCGGCCATGTTCTTTGCGACAGCCTTGCGCTCGATGGTCTGCTCCTTTCGGATACGGATGGTGAAGATGCGGCGCACAGTCTCCTCGCGTATACCGTTTATCATGGCCTCAAACATATCGAAGCCCTCGCGCTTATAGGCGTCTATGGGCTTGACGTTGCCGTAGCCACGCAGGCCGATGCCGCGCTTGAGCTCGCTCATCGCGTCGATGTGATCCATCCAGTATTCGTCCACGACGCGGAGCATAATGACCCGCTCCAGCTCGCGCATGACGGGATTGCCGTCCGGAGCGGAGCCGAATTCGGCCTCGCGCCTGTCGTATACCTGCATTGCAATATCGTAAATGCGGTCGGTTATCTTGTTTGCCTTAGCGCCGCCGAGCTCATCGAGCTTTACCGCGCCTCTGGGCAGGAAGAGCTTTTCAAAGGGCGCTGTGACCTCATTCAGGTGCTCCTGATTTTCGGGAGCGCCGCCGTGGAGAGCATCGTTAACGGTGCCGGAGATGAACTCATACACCATCTTGTTTATATGCTCCCGCAGATTCTCGCCGTCGAGCACCTTGCGGCGCTCATCGTAAATGATATTGCGCTGCTGGTTCATGACATCGTCGTACTCAAGCACGCTCTTACGGGTCTGGAAGTTGCGGCTCTCAACGGTCTTCTGAGCCTGCTCAATGGCGCCGGAGAGCATTTTGTGGTCAAGCGGCGTATCCTCGTCCACGCCAAGGGTCTCCATCATGTTGGCCATGCGCTCGGAGCCGAACAGACGCATAACGTCATCCGACATGGCAATGAAGAAGCGGCTCTCTCCCGGGTCGCCCTGACGGCCGGAGCGGCCGCGGAGCTGATTGTCGATACGGCGGGATTCATGGCGCTCGGTGCCGAGGATATACAGGCCGCCGACGGCCTTGACCTTCTCGGCCTCCTCCAAGCACACCTTTTTATGCTCCTCCATGCGCTCGCGGAACATGGCTCTGGCCTTGAGGATCTCCCCGTCCTCGGTGTCGGCATAGCCGGTGGCCTCGGCGATGACCTCATCGCTGAAGCCGGCCTTGCGCATATCGTTCTTGGCAAGATATTCGGCGTTGCCGCCGAGCATTATATCGGTGCCTCGTCCGGCCATATTGGTCGCGATTGTGACCGCGCCGAGCTTGCCGGCCTGAGCGACGATCTCCGCCTCCTTCTCGTGGTGCTTTGCGTTGAGCACATTATGCACGATGCCGCGCGCTTTCAGAAGCTTGGAGAGATACTCGCTCTTTTCGATGGATATCGTACCCACCAGCACGGGCTGGCCTTTTTCGTGACATTCAATTATCTGCTCGATGATCGCACGGTTCTTACCCGCCTCGGTCTTGTACACAACATCGGGGCGGTCGAGCCTCGCAACGGGCTTATTCGTGGGTATCTCTACGATATCGAGCTTATAGATGGAGGCAAATTCCTCCTCCTCGGTGAGCGCGGTGCCCGTCATGCCGGAGAGCTTGTCGTACAGCCTGAAATAGTTCTGGAAGGTTATCGTTGCAAGGGTCTTGTTCTCGCGCTGGACGTCGACGTGCTCCTTGGCCTCAATGGCCTGATGCAGCCCCTCGCTATAACGGCGGCCGAGCATGATGCGGCCGGTGAACTCATCGACGATGAGCACCTCGCCGTCCTTTACGACGTAGTCTATATCCCTCTTCATGATGCCGTGGGCACGTAGCGCCTGATTTATGTGATGGGTCAGGGTGGAGTTTTCCATATCGGAATAGTTCTCCAAGCCGAAAGCTCGTTCGGCCTTCTGGACGCCGCGAGCCGTCAGGGTCGCGGAACGGGACTTCTCATCGACGATGTAGTCCGCGTCGATATTCTCGTCCTCTTCCTCCTTGGAGTCGGTGCTGGCATAGACCTTTTTAGTCAGGCGTGAGACGAAATCGTTTGCCTGACGGTAGAGGTCGGTACTCTCGTCGCCCTGACCGGAAATGATAAGGGGCGTTCTCGCCTCGTCAATGAGGATGGAGTCGACCTCGTCGACGATCGCAAATGCGTGGCCGCGCTGGACGCGATTTTCTTTGTATATCGCCATATTGTCGCGCAGGTAGTCAAAGCCCATCTCATTGTTTGTGCCGTATGTGATATCGGCGGCGTATGCCTTTTTTCGCTCCTCGTTGGTGAGCCCGTGAACGATAAGTCCGACCTCGAGACCCATGAAGCGGTGCACCTTGCCCATCCATTCGCTGTCGCGCCGCGCAAGATAGTCGTTTACGGTCACGACGTGAACGCCCGCGCCGGTGATCGCGTTTAAGTACGACGGCAGCACCGCCACGAGGGTCTTGCCCTCGCCGGTCTTCATCTCGGCAATGCGCCCCTGATGCAGCACGATGCCACCGATGAGCTGCACACGGAAGGGCTTCATGCCCAGCACGCGCCATGAGGCCTCCCTTACGGCGGCGAACGCCTCCGGCAGCAGCGAATCGAGATCCTCGCCGCCGTCATAGCGCTCCTGAAATTCCTTTGTTTTCGCCTTGAGCTCCTCGTTTGAAAGAGCCTGCATCTGAGGCTCCAGTGCCTCAATCCTGTCCACTATGGGGTATATCTTTTTAAGCTCATGGTCTGTGTGACTGCCGAATAATTTACTGAAAAAACCCATGTTTATCGCCTTTCAATATGTAAGGATAGCTTTACAGAATGTATTTTAACACAAAAATATGAATAAAAAAAGTCCTCGCAGCCTGCTTTTTACAGCTTTTCCTGTCGGATATCACAGTATTTTTCTCAGCGGGAAAAACAATCTGTATTTTTTCGCGGGCCTGTGCTATAATTCAGTGATCATAAATCTCATCACGAAAGAGGAATCAGCCTTGGACTTCAAAAAAATATCCCTTGAGGATTTGGACAGAATAAAGCCCTTTCTTAAAGCGCAGTACCGCTCCTGCGATTTTTCGGTTCTGGGCGTTTTCATGTGGGCCGATTACTTCGGCTATGAATACTGCGTTGCCGACGGCGTTCTTTTCATGCGGGAAAACTCAAAATACTCTGACGCGGAATACGACTATCTCCTGCCGCTGAGCTTTGAGCACAGCCTTGCCGAGTGCGTGAGCAGGCTTCTTGCCCACACAGGCGGAGGTCTTACGATGAGCCTCGTTCCCGAGGACGCGCTCGCCCGGCTCAGGCAGAGCTTTGAGCTTACCGCCGAGGAAGTCAGGAGCATCGCCGACTATATGTACAAGGCCGAGGATCTGGCGTTTCTCGCAGGCAAAAAGTTCAGCAAAAAGCGCAATCTCATCCACCAGTTTGAAAATCTCTATCCGGACTATCGCCTTGAGCCGATAACTCCGGAAAACGCCGTCAAGATCGCGGAGTGCTGCCATAAGGACTGGTCGGACAGCCACCTTTCCGAGCTTGCGCAGTATGAAAACGAGCATACCCGCGAGGTGCTTGAGGATTTCGCCGCCTACGGCTGCATAGGCTACGCGCTGCACGTCGGCGACGATATCGCCGCCTTCTGCATAGGCGAGGTATTGGGCGATACGCTCATTGTCCACATCGAGAAGGCACGGCGCGAGTTCAAGGGTGCGTTCCAGATGATAAACAAGCTGTTTGCCGAGACCGAGCTCAGGCAAAGCGGGATAAAATACATAAACCGCGAAGACGACGTCGGAGACGACGGTCTGAGGCAGGCGAAAATGTCCTATTTCCCCGAATTTATGCTGAACAAATACAGGCTGAAATTATGAGAAATTTTAAACTTATCCTAAGCTATGACGGCAGCCGATACAGGGGCTGGCAAAGGCAGGGAAACACCGGCAACACCATACAGGGCAAACTGGAGGCGGCGCTCGGGCGGCTTTTAGAGCAGGAGATCGAGCTTAACGGCTCGGGGCGCACCGACGCGGGAGCGCACGCCGAAATGCAGGTCGCAAGCTTCAGGGCCGAGACCGCGCTGACCGCGGACGAGATATTAAAAAAGCTGCGTGCCGTGCTGCCGGAGGATATCGCAGCGCTTTCTCTCTGCGATGCTCCACCGCGCTTTCACGCCCGTCTCTCCTGCACGGGCAAGACCTATATCTACCGCGTATGGAACAGCCCCTGCCCCGATGTTTTTCGGCGCAGATATCTCTGGCGCATAGATGAAAAGCTCGATATCCCCGCGATGCGCTCCGCTGCTGGCAGGCTGCTCGGCAGTCATGATTTTTCCGCCTTCTGCTCTAATAAGCGCATGAAAAAATCCGCCGTCCGGCGGATAGACAGAATAGATATCGAGGTACTCGGGTCGGAGCTTCGCTTCACTCTCTCGGGCGACGGCTTTCTCTACAACATGGTGCGCATCATCGTGGGTACGCTCATCGAGGTCGGCAGGGGCGGCATGACGGCCGACGGCGTTTCCTTCGCCCTCAGCTCGCTCGACCGGAGTTTTGCCGGCCCCACCGCCCCCGCTCAGGGTCTGTGCCTCACGGAAGTCAAATACTGAATACGCCTATTTGCCGATAGGTATCCTGCCGTGCTTCTGCTCATACTGCTCGATGTATTCACAGATAAGAATACGCAGTTGACTGTTTGCGCTGCGTCCCTCGTAGTCGGCTACATAGTGGAGCTCATTGAGCCTTTCCCCGTCAATTCTTAAAGACATAGCCTTGATTGCCATAAAAGTGCCTCTGAAGTGGATATATTTTGCTTCGTTTTAACGCCAAATAATGCAGATTATAAGGAAATTTATCTGAAATTGGTGAGGTAGACCGAGAAAGCGATAAACACCCTCATAAGCGCCCAGCGCGAATGCGAGGAGGGCTTCCCGCCAGCCAGCACGCGGGTCTTGGCAGACAGCCAAGCCGCGTTAAAATCGGCGCGTATCTTTATTGCGTCAGCCCGATTATATCCTGCGGCAATTAAGCGACGGTCTCCATTATCACCGGTCATGCTGCCGCAAAAATGACAGGCATCATATTCAATGCGGATCAGCCGTGCGGCAGCACCGCCCCTATGATACAGGGATAACGCACCCGTATGGGCGGCCATTGGCCGTCCGATATTGTAATACGGGCACAGATAAAGGCGCGAACTCTTACGAGGCGTTTTTGCAATATGAAAGGACTGAGCCTTCGGCCCAGTCCTTTTCTTTATTCCGCTCTGTAGATAAACGTGACGACCTGTGCGCGGGTGCAGACTCTTGCGGGTCTGAATTCACAGCCGCCGTAGCCCTGGGTCACTCCCGTGGAGTATGCCCAAAGGATCGCATCATAATACGCGTTTTTCTTTACGTCAGTAAACGGGTTATCTATACTCTGAACGGGCGAATTATTGTATCGCCACAGAAAGGTCACGAACTCCGCCCTTGTACAGGTGGCGTCGGGCGCGAAGGTATTTGCTGTTTTGCCCGTCGTGACGCCCTGCTCCACAGCCCATAGTATCGCCTTATAGTAGGGCTTTAAGCCGCCCTCGTTTTTTACGTCGGTAAAAGGATTTTCGCTGCTTTTCGGCTCCGGAGAGCCCGCCGCGCGCCATAGGAAGGTCACCACCTGAGCGCGGGTGCATGCAGCGTCGGGGTGGAAGGTGCCGTCCGCGTAGCCTGTAGTGATGCCCTTCGCCGCCGCCCAGTCGATGGCCTCGGCATAGGGCGCGTGGGCGCCGGAAGCATTCACATCGGAAAAGCTGAGCTTTTCACCGCAGCGGGTGCATACGCCGTTTTTAAAGCTGTGCCCCAAGGCCGCGACGAAATCCGAGCCGACGGCATAGCCGCAGTAAACGCAGGTGCTGAGCGTGCAGCCGCGCTCGGTGCAGCTCGGCTCAACGGTCTCCTGCGTAAATTTATGGACGCAGGAATACCGCGCGTAAATGTTGTGATCACTCGCTGTCGAAACCGCGGTATCGGGGTCGATCCTCGTCCCGCCGTCAGGTAGGGTGTACCAGCCGACAAACTGCTTGTGCGCTTTTTCGGGCGCTGAGGGCAGCTCGCCGTAAGGACTGCCGAAGAGCCTTTCTCCGCTCAGGAGTTCTTCGCCCTCAGCCTCAAAGGTCACGGTATAACTGTTTGCCTGCCACACCGCATAGAGCTTCAGGTTGAAATTATCCGCATATTCCGCGCCGGGGATATATTCCGCCGTCTCGGCGTCGGGCGCGGTGTTCCAGCCCAAAAAGCTGTAGCCCGATCTGGCCGGAATATCGTCGCTTAAGCTGACAGGCCAGTTATGCCTCTTCACCTGAGCCTCGGGAGCGTTCTCCCCGCCGTTTGCGTCGTAGGCTATCTCATAGCTGTCTCCGTAGACTGCGAAGGAATAGCTTTTCTGCACGAAGTTGTATGCGCTGTCGGTGGCCTCGATATACAGGCTGTACCTGCCCGTGGGGAGCTTGCCGAATTTTATCGAGGCGTCGAGGACGCTTATATCAACTGTATTTTTTTCGGGGTCGGTCTGGGCGGCCTGATAGAAATGGCCGTCAGAGTCGCGGATATCTATGTACAGCCAATTTATCGTACTGCCGGAGCTCACCTTGCCGCTTATGCTGAAGCTTTCGCCCTTCCACAGTGACTGCGGAGCCGCAACGCCGCTGACGCTGATATTGCCTGCGGCGGAGCTTATACTTCCGTATGCGGGCACGCCGAAGCCCAGAACATCCTCGTTGCGCGGGCGCTCGCGACGCTCGACCATCTCGTTATCGGTATTGCCCTCGATGGTGTGTATCTTATCCTTAGTCGCATATTCGACGATCGCAACGTGTTCAGCCTGACCGTCCCTGCCGCTGCCGTCCTCTTCCTCAAAGTCGAAAAATACAAGGTCGCCGCCCTGGGGCGTATAGTATGCGCCTTTCCAGCGGCCCTGTTCCCTGAACCACTTCATACCGCCGTAAGTGCAGCTTGCAAAGTTGGGTATAACGCTCTGCGGCACTCCGGCGCGGCGGGCGCACCAGCTCACGAACATCGCGCACCAAGGCTGTCCGTCCATGCCGTACCACTTTCCGTATTTTGTTATGTTTTCCGCTGTTTCACGGTAGCCGAGCTGTGATTCGGCGATCTTCAACATGTTTTCCCGCTGGCTGCGGCTGCCGTCGGCCAGCGCGCCCACTGGTATGAGGCCCAGCAGCAGCACAAAGGCCAGAAACAGGCTCAAGGCTTTCTTTTTCATTATCTTCTCCCAATTTGACGATCTGCGTCGGTATAGTTTTTTATTTTTCCGCTGCGGCTCTGTACAGGAAGGTCACGACCTGTGCGCGGGTACACGTCGTGTTAGGCCGGAACGTACCGTCCGCGTAGCCGGTGGTGACGCCGCTTTCATACGCCCACAGGATGGCCTGATAATAGTTGTTTTCCGTAACGTCGCCAAACGGATTTATACCGCTGTTCGCGGGCTTGTCCATATACCGCCAGAGGAAGGTGACGAACTGCGCTCTCGTGCAGGCGCTGTTCGGCGCAAATTCCGTTTTCGTAACGCCGGCGGTAACGCCCTTTTCCACCGCCCACAGGATGGCCTTATAGTAGGGCTTGAGATCGCCCTCATCCTTCACATCGGCGAAGGGATTTGCCGCGCTTTCAGGCTCGGGAGAGCCGGCGGCGCGCCAGAGGAAGGTCACGACCTGTGCGCGGGTGCATGGAGCGTCGGGACGGAAGCTGCCGTCTGAGTAGCCGGTGGTTATCTCCTCCCCGGCAGCCCAGAGTATCGCGTCGGTGTAGGGCTTGTGGGCGCCCTCGGCTTTTATGTCACTGAAAGGATTTCCCCTGCCGCAGCGGGTGCATACGCCGTTGGCGAAGTGATGACCCAGCATGTCGACATAGCTGCTCTTAAAGCTATCGGAACATTCGGGGTCGGAGCAGGTGTAGGTGGTGTAGCCGCGCTCGGAACAGGTGGGCGCGGTCACGGCGGCGGTGTAGCTGTGAACATGGTTGTCGTAGCCCTCCCAGGTCAGGGCGCCGCCGTAATTGCTGCCGACCTTGCCGTTCCATTCCGTGCCGTTCTTAGGATAAACTATGCTTGCGCTCACGCCCGCGAACGCCTTGTCCGCGACCGAGCCGTATTCGCCGGAGATCCAGACATAATTTATGCTCGCACCCGAGGGGAACGCATTATTCTCAAGATGCAGGCTGCGGCAGTCCAGAGACACTGATTTTATATTGACGCAGCCCCTAAGAGCATTCTGCTCGATGCGCAGGCTTTCTGCGCGGCTGTATACGTTCAGCGCGCTCAGGCTCGTGCAGCCTCTGAACGCATCGCCCTCGATAAGAGTCTCGACCCCGCCGGAGCTGCCGTCGTCATAGAAGCTCGCTGCTGAAAGGCTCGTGCATCCGGCAAAGCTATTGGCTTTCAGAGTGGCCAGACCGGAGGGCAGCTCGGCATATGTAAGGGCTTGGCAGTCGGAAAAGACGCCCTCGCCCAGATTATGCGTGCCCGCAGGGACATGGATGCTCTTTACGGCGGTGCCGCTGAAGGCATAGCTTCCGACGTTCACACAGCTATCAGGAACGCCTATCTCCGCGAGCGCGGAGCAGTTTTTAAACGCGCTGCCGCCGATGATCTGCACGCCCTCGACGCCCTCGAGCGTGGTGAGCGCGGTGCAGTTTTCAAATGCGCCGCTGCCGATCTTCTGAAGCTCGGATAGGATATTTACCGAGCGCAGCTTGTTAAGATCCTTGAAAGCGCAATCGCCGATATTCTTTATCCCCGTGCCGATCTCGACCTGATTTATGCCGCCGCGATACTCATACCACGGGGCTTTGAGGCTGGAGGTTGACAGCCAGCTGTACATTTCGCCGCTGCCGCTGATTTTCAGCACGCCGGAATCCTCATTATAGCTCCAGCTCATGCTATCTCCGCAGGTGCCTCTGACGGTCATATCCTTCCACTGCGCGTAAACAGTCGTGTCGCTCGAGAACTTGGTCGACGTGTTCACCTGGCTTCCGCCGGAGGCCGCTGTGAACCAGCCGAGGAACCTATAGCCCTCGCGCTGAGCTGTGGGCAGTGAGCTGAGCGTACCGTTTGCGGTCACATACGTACTGCCGACGTCGCACTTTCCGCCGTTTGCGTTAAAGCTGACCGTCACAAGGCCCGGACCGCCGCCTTCTCTATTGGTTATGTACCAGTACTTGCCTATGTTATTGATAACGCCGTCCTGCGTTCCGCCGCGGTTGCTGGCGTTCCAGCTCTCGGAGAGCTTTATCCTGCCCGAGCCTGTGCCCGGGGCGGGGTCTGCACAGTAGAAAGTGCCGGTGGCGCTGTCGTAATCGGTCAGCAGCACAGCGTGAGGCAGGCTCATGTCGTATATCTCGATGCCCTCGGGGTGCTGGCTGAGCAAGGCTATTAGCTGTGCTTTTTTATCCGCAAGGCTGTCGGAGGAAAAATATTCGTGGCTCACGTTCATGCCCATGTAGCTGAACGAATATCTCAGTCCGGTGCCGCTTAGCCATGCTTCGGCTCCGAGTGTGCTCTCGGTTATGGACTCCCAGTTCGGCTCACCGTCTATGATCGCGCGGCGGCGCAGCATCATGACCGCCGAGGTCAATGTGCATTTTCCGCTCTCGCTCTGTTTTACAAACACGTTTGAATCGTTAATTGTTGCCGCCATTGCTTCAATGGAAAGCGTGGGCAGCATCGTAAGTACCAGCGCGAACGCCAGCACGAGGCTCAACAGACGTTTTTTCATTGCTTCCTCCGCGTCTTTGGTTTTTGTAACGGCTTTTTATTATATCTCAGACGTCATCCTCATTCAAGGCATTTAATGGATTATTTACAACTGCGGAGAAATCTTCCTGCGGCCATCTCCTGCCGGAGGGGCGATCCGGTGCAGCGCTTAAAACAATCTATTTTGCAGGTGCCTCACGACCGGCAGAAAATGGGCGTACTGACGCAATAACTATAATTTAAAATGCAGCAGCGATAAGAAAAAAACGCCCGCGGGTACGGCAGTACCTGCGGGCGGCGGCAGCCTCGGAGCATCACGTGCTGCTCCTCGACCTGAGCGCGATCTGTTTTACCGGCTCGGAACGGTCTGCGGCTGCTGATTTTGTTTTTTTAAGTAACTATAAAGCACAGTTTTTGGCGGTTGCCGCGAAAGCGGCGAGCCAAAAGGCATAAATCAAAGAATAGCCACGAAGCCGTTATTTTTTATTCCTTTACGGTTGCTTCGTCGGCAGCCGCCTCTGCGGGAGCCTCTTCGGCCGCGGGAACCGCTACGGTGTCCTCTTCGGCTGCTGCTGCCTCTGCTGCTGCCAGAGCGGCTGCTGCGGCATATGCTGCCTCTTCATCCTCCGCCGCTGCGGCTGCTGCTGCTGCCGCCTTCTTTTTTGCCGAGCTCTTTGCGAGAGCTGCGAAGACTACGAACAGGACTGCGGCTGCTGCCAGAACGATGATTGCGGTCATCTGGAGGGTGCCGCTGTACTGCTGTACGGGCGTAAAGTCAAGCTTTGCTGCGGTCTCGCCCACATAGTTGCCTGCCTCGTCAAGACGGACAGTGTAGGTGTAATCGCCGAACTTGGTGATAAGACCCGCAACAAGCGCTCCTACTGCGAGAACCGCGCATGCAATGCCGCTGCCCATGCCGGTCTTCCTGCTGCCGTTGATGGCCGCAACGAGACCGACGATGCCGGCAATGATGCCGAGGATGCAGGCGATGGCTACCGCCGCATAGATGCCGATGCGAGTGTACAGCTCACCCTTGATATCGGCTTCCTGATCTACCAGGTACTGCTCGCCCATATCGCAGAGCATGACGCACTTGTCGAGGTCGAGCATCTTGAAGCCGCGCTTTTCAACGACGTTGCCGTTTTCGTCGGTCTTATACATATTTGCTAGGACCTCGTTGCAGAAGGCCTCATATGCCTCGGGATCGACTGCCGCTACGCCGTCTTTTACAACTACGAGGTTGGTGGGAAGCTCCATGCCGAGCTGCTCTGCAACATACTCGGGCAGAGACTTGATGCTTACTTCACCGCCGTAGTAGCTGAAGAAGGGCTGCATGCCCTCAAACAGAGCCATACCACCTTCGGCCAGAGTGATCTCGCCCTGCTCGAACACGGAAAGCTGCCTGTCGCCGTCTGCGAGCTGTGCCGCGCCTGCAGCAAGCTTAGCTGCGCCTGCAGCAAGCTCCTTCTCGCCGGCTGCCAGCTGTGCCTTGCCCTGCTCAAGAGCCACAAGACCGTCCTCATACTGCTTGAGCTTAGCCTTGCCTTCGGCTACCATATTCTGCATATATGCAGGGAAATCGGTGACGTCCGCGGGGATCTCAAGTCCGAGCTGTGCGCCGAGAGGACGTACAACTGACATGAACCATGCCTGCGCGGTGGAGAAGCCGAACCAGCTTGACATGCCGGGGATTCCGGCGACGCCGTTGTCACGCAGCTCAACATACTGGTTGAGATAAGGCATCAGAGGCTCGATCTTGCTCAGAAGCTCTTTGCCCTCGTTGTAGGCCTGAGTGTTGGCGTCAATCTCAGCCTGACCCGCAGCGACCTGCTGACGGCCCGCTTCGAGCGCGGCCTGACCTTCCCTGTAGGTCTGCTGGCCGGCGGAATACTCGCTGAGACCGCTGGTATAGGTGCCTACGCCGGTGAGATAGGTCTCCTCGTTTTCCTTAAGCTGTGCAATGCCGTCCATTGCGACCTTGAGATTGTCTCTTGCGAACTGTGCATCGGCGGTCTTGTACTCTTGGATATTCAGGACGTCTTTTACGCCGGCTACGCAGGCGAAAAGGCCGAATATGCACGCGAGAACCAAAACGACGCTGCAGATCATAAGTAATACTCGTTTCATATGAATCCTCCCATGTTTTTTATAAAAATATTACTTAGTCACATAGTTTGTTTGCCTTTTGTCAGTGTAACACACAATGTCAAAATAGTAAAGAAGAAATGACAATATTTTTGAAATTTTTTTAACAGTTTTTTAATAATTTTGTTTCAGACTGCCAAACAGGCGGGGGCATTTGTTCAGAGTAATGACATTTACACCAATATTGTACACGCATCTTGTTAACATATTATACATAAATAGTCCCGGCAATTGTGAATAATTCGTGAACAGTTGCCAGGAGGACTTATCTTTTTTAACTTTTACAAATTCTCAAACCGTTTGGCGTCCCTGCCGCGCAGACAGCTCCGGAGCAGTAGGCTCAGCGCAAGCAGCAGAACCGACAAAAGCGTCATGACGAGCGCGGTGTCAACGCCGTTTTTCAGAAGCATATACCCGCCTAAGCCGAGCGCGGCTATAAGGCCGTAATCGAGCAGCATGCTTATCATGACTGCGGCTCCGCTTTTCACAGCCTGAGACTCCGTGACCCAGTTGAGGTTGGGATGGCGGATATTGGCGATAAGCCCCATCTGCGCCATGACAAGCAGCAGAAGCAGAGAAAACACCGTTGCCGTCAGCGCGATGAGCGCCTCCGGCCGCAGGGCGTACACCGCCGCCGCCATAAGGATCACAAGCGGCGGGATATAGATCACAAGGCTGAATTTGAGCTTTGTGCCCAGCACCTCGGCCGTACTCACAGGCATGGAGCGGATGAGCCATAGGCTCTTGCCCTCGAGAGACACTGATGAGCTTGTCGGTAGCACCAGACCCGCCATCGCAGCTCCGAAAACGGCGGCGATGCACATGGCTATCTCCTCATACCCCGCGAGCATCGTCATGAGCTGCCGCAGCTCTCCCTTATAGACCACGAGCAGCACGGCGCCGGCGAGGATGAACACGGCGCCCAGACCATTATTTACAATGCAGGTGGAGCTGGAGAAGAACCGCGCCGCCTCGCGCTTGAGCAGCGCCGAGCTTCGGGAGGAAACGCGCTGACCCTTGTCCTCGTATTTTATCTTCGCGCTGCCGCGCTTTGCCGTGGCTGTTTTTATAAAGGTGCGTGACAGCACGGCGTATACAATTATAAACGGTATCGCCAGCAGCGCCGCCGACAGCAGCAGATATCCTGCGCTCTCCCCCGCCGCCGCAGACCCGATCCATCTCAGCACCGCGATGCCGCCCAGAGTATCCGCAAGCCCCATGCTGCTGAGCAGTACGTTTTCCACGATGGTACCGAGCTTGCTGTAAAAATAGAAGTATGCCCCGAGGAAGGCGAGCGACAGCACAGTCTCAAACAGCGTTTTTCTCCGCATTTTAGAGGCCAGCAGGCTGAGCAGCCAGCCGAAGAGCGCGGATATTGCAAGCGCGAACAGGCTGAGCGCCAGAAACACAAGCACAAAGCAAAGCACTGCCTTTGCTGAAAACGGCGCGGAGTCATACCACACTATAACTGCGGGCACAGCCACCACAAGTCCGAACAGCAGGTTCAGCCCCAGAAGCAGCAGCATACGGCTTGCAAGTATAGCCGAGGGCGGGACGGGCATGGACAGCAGCAGATCGTTGTCCCTGGCCTCATACAGCTGGCTCTTCGCCGTGAACACGCTGAACACCACCATCAGGGCAAAGGACATTATGAGCACCATAAGGAAGTACAGCCAATCAAGATTCGCGGTATACAGAGGCTCGGCAAGCGCGGAGAACACCATGCCGAACATCCAGCAGAAAATGCCGGCGACATATACCATCAGCAGGGCATAGAGGATCATCTTGCCCTTGCCGGCCTTTTTGCCTCTTTTCGTTCCGCCGGTAAGCCAGTTGAGCATCGAGGCGAGCTTTACCTTCAGAAGAGCCTTATACATTGTCGCCCTCCAGTTCGAGGAACACGGCCTCAAGGGAGGTGTCGCCCTTGACGGTCTCCATATCGCCGCAGGTTACGAGCCTGCCGCTTTTTATGATCGCCACCTTGTCGCAGAGCTTTTCCGCGACCTCGAGCACATGGGTGGAGAAGAAGATTGCTCCACCCTTGTCGCAGTGCGCGCGCATCATGGTCTTCAGCGTGTGGGACGCGACGGGGTCAAGTCCGACGAAGGGCTCATCCATGATGATGAGCCTGGGCTCGTGTATCCACGCGGCAATGATCGCAAGCTTCTGCTTCATGCCGTGGGAGTATGCCGACACCGGCTGAGCAAGATCCTCGGTCAGACCGAAGATATCGGCATATCTGCGTATGCGCTCCTCGCGATCTTCCCTGCTCACGCCGTAGATATCCGCTACGAAGTTCAGGTACTTAACGCCGGAGAGATAGTCGTACAGTTCAGGGTTGTCGGGTATGTAGGCGATTACCTTTTTGCACTCGAGGGGCTTTTCCCTTACGGACATGCCGTCAATGAAAATATCGCCGCCGTCGAACTGCAATATCCCGCAGGCGGCCTTGATGGTCGTGGTCTTGCCCGCGCCGTTATGGCCGATGAAGGCGTAGATATCGCCCGCCGCTACCTCAAGGCTCAGGTCGTCCACCACGGCCTTGCCGTCATAGCATTTTGTGAAATTCCGAATTTTCAGCATTGTTGTTCCTCCTTAACGGGTAAAGATATCACCGAAATTTTCCTCGCCTTGCGGACGCCGTCGGGCGCTCTGCCCATATACCTTTCCGCGAGCTCGCCCAGCTCCCTGAAAAAAGATGCGAATTCCTCATCCGACAGCATCAGCGCCATCATGGAGAAGCTCAGCATATCCCGCATGGGGTCGGGATCATCCCCTTCGAAATAACGCCTGAACTCCGCGGCAAGGCTCAGCATCCCCTGCTGAACGGCATTCTGGCAGGTATCCTCGATGCGCGTCCTGCGCAGCTTATAGCGGCGCTCGGTCACGCCTCGCTTTTTCTGCTCTGACTTGACCTCGATCCATCCGTCGTCCACGAGCGCCTTTATGTGCCGGTAAAGGCTTGCGGTCGGTATATCGTTCAGCTCGGAGGATATCTCCGCCGCGGTGCCGTCGCCGTGATTTATCAGATATTCGAGAATTCTCAGCCTCGCCGTGTTCATCACCGTCGTGACCTCCAGCGCGCTCACCTCCCTCTATAGATTGTTCTCAATCATGAGAATAATCTATAGCCGCGCGTTTGTCAAGAAAAAATCAAAGATTTTTCAAGTCTTCGATATAATCCATTGCATAGGCGGCAAAGCTCTCCGCCGCAGGGGATATGAGCTCCCTCTCCGGCATGATGATGCATATTTCCACCTTTTCCGGAGGCTCGAGCGGGATACAGGCCACGCCGTCACCCAGCTCCTCGCTTATCACCCTGTTGACCAGCGTGACCCCAAGCCCCGCTTTTACCATGCTCCACGCGACAAAGCTGTCGGGCGTTGAAAAGCTTATGTTGGGCCTTATGCCGCGGCTCGCAAAGCAGTGGGAGTTGTCCGTCTCCTGTCCCGTGTGGATCTCTATGTACGGCTCCCTCTCGAAAATTTCGTCCGATACGCTTTTTTCGTTCGCCAGAGGATGATCTGAGGGCAGCAGGGCGACAAGGTCGTCCTCCCTGACCGTCACACTGCGAAAGTGGCCCTCCCTGCGGCTTATGACCGCGAAGTCCAGACCTCGCTCAGACATTTTATCCGCCAGCTCGCAGCTCGTTCCGGAGCATATCTCTACGCTTATCCCCGGGTACCGATCGTGAAAACCGGTGATGACCTTCGTCAGCCACGGGTAGTATTTGACATAGGACGTGCCCACGGCGAGCCTGCCCGTATCCAGCCCGCAGAGCTTGCGCGCCGTCTGCTCATAGCGCTCGCCCCAGTAGGCAAGCTCCTTCACCGCAGGCAGCAGAGCCTCGCCCTCGCGGCTCAGGCTCACGCCTTTTCTGCTGCGCCGCAGTATGGGAAATCCCGCCGCAGCCTCCATCGCCTCCATCGCACGGCTTATCCCCGATGGGGTATAGCCCAGCTCATCCGCCGCGGCCGACATGCTTCCGTTTTTCAATATGCTCAGCAATATTCTGCATTTTTCCGTATCCATGCCCGCTCCTCATTTGATCTATTGTCAATTATACTTTGATTTATTCGCGCTTTACTCAAGCATATAACAGTATTATACTCATGTCAACACTTAGGCATGAGGGAGTTGAGCATCATGAGCCGCAGACAGGCGGAGCTGCTGCTGGCAGCGGTCGTTCTGACCCGCAGCACGGGGTATCTTTTCAGCAAGGCCGGCCTTGAGAGCCTTGGCGTATTCAATCTTCTGGCGGCGCGGTTTTTGCTGGCCTTTGCGCTGCTGGCGATAATTTTTTTCAGAAAACTCAAAGCTATAAACCTGAGCGATATCCTTCGGGGAGCGATCCTCGGCGGGGTATTCTTTGCCGTCATGGCGTTTGAGCTCACTGCGCTGAAGACGACGGACACCTCGACGACCTCGTTTCTGGAAAACACAGCAATCATTTTCGTGCCGCTGCTCGAGGCGCTGCTTCTGCGCAAGCCTCCGCAGAAGGTTGCTATCATAAGCGGCGCGACGGCTCTCGCGGGCGTTGGGATGCTGACGCTCAGGGACGGTGCCTTCAGCTTCACGGCAGGGGAGCTGTACTGCCTGTGCGCCGCGCTGCTGTATGCGCTGGCTATTATAGTGACCGACCGTTTCTCCCACAAAGGCGACGGGCTCATGATGGGCGTCATGCAGGTGGGCTTCATGGGGATATTAGCCCTTGCCGCCTCGTTAATATTTGAAGCGCCGAGGATTCCTTCGGGCGGAACGGAGTGGGGCGCTATACTGGCGCTTGCCGTAGTGTGCACCTGCTTCGGCTTTACCTTCCAGCCCGTTGCCCAGGCCCATACCAGCAGCGAGCGGGCGGGGCTTTTCTGCGCGCTCAACCCCGCCTTCGCCTCCCTGCTGGGTATCGTGTTCCTGAGAGAGCCTATAACGCTGCAGGGCGTGTGCGGCGCGATATTGATACTGTTGAGCCTGTTCATCCCTCATATACACACTGAGAAGAGCATTGTTTCCTGACGGCTTTTCCCAGCATAACCGGTCGGGATACTGCAATAACTATACGTGCAATTCTCAATGCGGTTTGCACGTATGGCAATGCCGGACGAGCAATGCTCGCCCCTACAACGCAAAAAATTTAAAACCTCTGTCATTTAGAAAATGGAAACATACCGATACCGGCGCAGGATAGATTCGGGATACCGCAAAAGAGATAACTCCAATCTAAACGCGAATTGGCCGTCTGCCAAGACCGGAACTGTTTATAGAATTTTTCTTATTTGTTCATGCCTTTGTCATAAAATTCGTGTATTATATCCCTGCAAGTAAGATCGCAGCATTCGGAGGCCCACATGGAAGATAATAAAGACAAAAGATCTGAACATACAGAGGGTCGTTTCGAAGTTGACGGGGAATACCATTTCGTAAGACCCGAAAAGAAGCTGTACGAGGATGCCGAGTTCGTCCCGCAGGACGAGACCGACGATATCCCCCAGTACTATGTTCCCACCGAAAAAAAGCCCAGGGAGAAAAAGGCCGAGGCTCATAACGGCAAGGTCCTGAAGCTCATCTGCCTTTGTCTCGTATGCGCTCTCGTGGGCGGGCTTGTGGGCGGGTTCGTGT